>Ga0310121_10000160_pt1 | contig 69509 bp, 64 predicted proteins | sample CB27_Tmax_986_MG_FD_203504 | JGI IMG/M metagenome (GOLD analysis project Ga0310121, IMG submission 203504) | Marine microbial communities from Western Arctic Ocean, Canada - CB27_Tmax_986 | ecosystem: Environmental > Aquatic > Marine > Oceanic | place: Canada: Western Arctic Ocean | collected... | reverse complement strand
CCCGGCGATCCCACGGCTTGGGCGCATCATCCCCATGCCGCTCTGCGTCGGGGATGAATTCAGAAGCTCTCCAGGAACGTGTCGATGTCGACGTAGGTCAGCTCCTGGGGCTCGGTGAATCGAATCAGTGGTGCTTCATTCAGCGCATCATGCTGTCCCCCTTAGCCGCCGGGCCGCCGTAGGCGGATCACAACGTCGGCATCGCCACCGGGCCGGCGTTTTCCCAAACAGGTCACCGGCCGCCGGCAGCCACAATTCCAGCGTCCCGCATTCCGGGCAGGGGTCGGGCGGATCGATCAGGTCAAACCACGCGTTGGTGAAAAAATCTGTCCAATCGCTTGGATCTTGCTCGCCAACTGAACGCGGGGTGCGGAGTCGATCATTTTCCTGTTGGGGTGATGCCGCCGTGAACGGATTGTCGGCGGTCGATGCGTGACCGAATATGTCATCCAAGTCGATCGTCATTTTCCACCCTCTTTCTTCTCGGGTTTCCATCTGCGCACAAGGGTTTGACCCCTTGTTTTGTAGGATATTTGTGCGAAATTCGGGCTATTTCCGAGAAGCTTGTGCGAAATTTCGCACAAAAGACGTAAAACCCCCTTAAAACAAGTGTCAAAGTTTGTGCGAAGTCGAAATCTAAAAATGAAAGAGGGCGTTTGTTGTCGGCAGGGGCGAGGCCTCCCGATTCACATCCTCAACTTCAACTCCAGTTCGCTTCCACACGGCGGGTCGATTCCCTTTGTGCTCTTGGGTTTGCTCGACAATGCCCATGTCCGTCAGCTCCACCAAGCGGCTTTGGACCGTCCGGTTGGAGGATGATTCGTCTTTCGATGCCTCCCTAGTCGAGAATTCGATACCCGCCTCGAAATGCTCTTTCAGTCGCTCCGCAAATCGGGCCAGGGGATCGCTCAGCCCTCCCCCTACGGATCGCGACAGCGGACCCGTTAGCAGGTGGCGGGCAATCTCGCAATCGTCTTTGGTGGCGATAATCCGCCCCTGTTGATCAACTTGCCGCTGTCGCTGATGGAGCAGTGCCACGGTGGTGATCATGGTCAGTGCCTGGGGAAATGCCCGACGGGCCTCGACTCGGTGGCACTTGAATTTGTCGGCCAGGGCCTCCGCGTAGGGGATGAATACCGGAGTCGGCTCAATCATCCGCTGGAGGGCGTGATGCTTCACGGTGATCTGTTCCCTGATCGTGTCGTTGGGCGTCTTGTTATGCGAGGCAATGGACTTGATGATCCGCTTTGTCTGGTCCGGCCGCTCGTCGGTGTTCAGCAATAGGCAACGGTTGGCGTCCTCATCAAAAACCACGCTCACCGTCGTTGATTCGATGTAGGCAATCGGCCCGTCCTGCTCGATTAGTTCGGTCACCATTTCGCCCTCTTTCTTGATCGGGATGAGCTTACTGAGGCGCCCTGATGATTGCATTTCTCGCAGCGCCCGCGTTGCCTCTGCCGTGTCGTCGCTCTCAATCCGCGATCTCTCCCCCGCAACAACGAATTTGTTTTTCAACATGCCGGGCTTCATGTAGAAAAGGGCTTGGGGCGTCATCTGTGTAGCGATGATCTTTCCTTCTGGAGGCATGAGCTCCGCCACCCGGTCGATCACGTAGCTTTTCCCGGTCGATGTCGGCCCCTGCGAAATAGCCGACAACGGTTTACTTAGTAATCGCGACATCCCCACCATGTAGACCGTCATCGCCAACTCACGCTCCCCGGCGACTCCCATCGCCTCGATGTCGATACGAATTTGTTTGACCAGGTCTGGCGACTCCAGCATCAGCCGCGCCTGTTCCCTGACAATCGCCGGCGTTTTCTCCAGTAGCTCAGCCGACGATTGCGCGGCGGATGTTGGTTTTTCCTTGCCCTTTGTTTTCACCCACTCCAATACCTCTTCGCCTATTCGCAACAAATGCTTTTCTAAGTCGAGGCGATCCACCTGATCCCCCATGGCGTCACACACGTCATCGACAATTTTTTTGCGCTGGGTCGCCTTCGCGAGGTCGACCTTGTTCATCGCGATCACTTCATCACGGAATTTTGCCTTCAGCGTGATGTCGCCGTTTTTGCCGGCTGGTTCATACTCAAGGTAAACGAGACAGGGTGAACGCCTTATGTCGCCGTGGGTGTTTTTTGAATTTGCGTCCATGACGTTCTAGCCCTTCGTTGCCAGTTGAATTCCAATTTCAATCGGTGGCGTTGCGCTGATGCGCTCCGCGATGTCGGCATAGGTCGCGCCTGCGTTCTTCCACTCCCTCGCGTCGTTAATACCGCCAGGCGGTGTGACGAGTCGCAGCTCCGGAACGTACATCACCAACTTTTCGGCTAGAGCTTCGGCACCACGCCACCCGGCGCCGTGCGCATCGTCATCGGCGATGATCGTCACTGATCGCGGCCTATGCTCTCTTACGTACGCGCCGATGAGCTTGACTCCGCTTTGGCAATCGGGACGCCCAATGCCGGCAAATCCCAAATCCAGCAGCGCACACAAATCCGTTGGCCCCTCGGTGATCACCAGCTCATCAACGTCGGCCTGGCCGATGGGGATGAATAATCCGTTCTTGCTGCCTGTCACCGACCACTTAAAACCGCTCCGTGCTCGTAGCCGGATGCCGCAAACGCTGCCGTCAGCCCGGCGCATCGGATAAGTGTAGGCGCCTGCATCTTTCAACCACCCAATCCTCAGTCGCTTAAGATTGCTTGGAGATAACCCAAGCTGACGCGATAGCTGGGCGACTTGCTGGCGGGTGATGGCCTTGTATGACCGCGTTGCTATGGCCACCATCTGCGCGTCGTTGGATGTGTCGTCGGGTAGGGGGACCTCCACTCGCTGCGGCCTCGATCTCCAGTTGTCATCATCACGCAGCCGATGGAGCCAACCCGCGTCGCGACACCGTCTGTCCGATTCCTCTCGTTGGCAGATCACGGCCGTCGGCGCGTCATCTGGGCCGATGTAGACGCACCAATCTGGCTTGTCGCAGATGGGGCATTTACGCCGCATTGACACTCGCTTCCACTGCCCGGCCATCACGCGGCTCCTATCGTTTCCGTTTTCGCAACTTCACTCACCATCGCCCGATTCTCCGCCCATCGCCTTCGCGCCGCCGTGTACAACAGCCGTGACACAAACCGGCCAGCTCGCTCGTGATCGCCCGCCATGACGATCGGGATGCCGCGCGCAATCCAGCCAATGAGCGACCCGACGGCCTGGCTGGACGTGATTTTGGAATTCCACTCGCCGGCCTCCATTCGCGACCACGTGCTCTCGACGACAACAGCCCGCACGGGATACGCCAGCAACCGTTGAATTTCACGCTCAAACCGATCGCGCGACGCGCCGATACAAGACAGTAAATCGGATTCGCGTTTCCTCTCGATGGCGACAATTGTTTCCAGCCCGCGAACCGAATAATCGCCCGTTGCCAGCCCGACCATTTTGGTTTTCAACGGCGACAGGTCCAGTGGCAGTTGCTCACGGCTGTCGATCAGGCCGACGACGCGTTCAGGTTGTAAATTGCCCGGAATTTTCAATGTCGATCCTTCGGTTTTGTAAAAACTGCAAGTTTGCTAAATGGCGAAAAAGCATTCATTTCTGTTTTCGGAGACCGGCCTTTTTACTTTTTCCGTTGGGGCTGCCATTTTCGCCGCTGCCGAGCTCCAGCCGCTCCTCGGCAATGCGTGCCACTACGTCGTCCCACGCTTCCTCGGGATTTTCTGCAAGGGCGTCCGTAACCTGCTTCCGGATGCCACGAGGGATCTTGGCCTCTTCGGCTCGGTCCGCAGCCTCCTCGTGGGCTTCTTCTATTTGCCGGTTCAAGTCGCTTATTCGATAGGCGCGGCGAAAGGCGTGCTTGAGAGTTTCAGCATCCGGAACAACTTTCTTGATGCCGTGCTGTTCTAACTTGCCTTCGATCCAGGCGATAAAATCGGCGGATGTGAACGCGTTTAGCTCCACACGCTGACCACTTTTCAGAAATTCCCGTTCCGCTGGTGTCGTGATGCTATCCCGTTCAAAACTGCCTTTGAAACCAACGGATTCTGATTCCAGATTCCACGCCTCGACATCCTTGAGACGCAGCCCTAGGTCAATGAATTCGATGGTGTTTGTAAATTCGTACCGAACTCGTTCGTTCCATCGTGCCGATCGGGATACTGAGGTTAGATTTTGCGAAATCAAGAATCCCTCTTTGTCTAAATCGTGCAGCACAAGAACGGGAACCTTCGCGCCAATATGGCAAAGTTCATCGACTAGCCTTCGAGCAGCCACCACCGATTGGCCCTTCGTCGACATGATCGCTAGGTCAAACCGCTCCGCCAATTTCACCTCTTCAAATAGCGGATTGAATCCTTCCTTCTCAATAAACAAAACCGCACTGAATCGGTTTGTTGGACCTTTTGTAGGATAGCGCAATTCAAATCCTTTGGCGGGCTCGTCGTCTTCGTCACCGATCTTGCGTGACGAGACTGATCTCAAGTATTTATCCACGGCTAATGTCCCCAACGGGATCGTTTCGTCTGTGTGCGGTTCGATCAAATGCCCGCGAGCGTCATAAACGACCCACCAACCCGCGGTCAACTCTTGATTGGCATTGATAAATTTCGGCAGCAACGCTTGTGTAAAATAGACTGACTGGAGGGGACGGCCTGTCCGATCTTGAATCTCTTTGCGGGCCGCATAGAAAATCTGGCGAGCGTGCGCCGGCAAACGTCCATTGTCACTTGCCTTGGCGTACGCCTCGGGAATCACCTGGAATGCGACATCGGTTTGGTTGACACGATCACTGTACATGTATTCGCTACGGTAGGATCGCCGCGTTGAATTACGTTCCTCGGCCTTACGCTGCTTTGTCCACTTCTTTGTGACTGCCTTCGTAATTGCCTGAATGTCTGAAGCCTTCATGCCTCACCTCCATCCTCGCCATCAGCGATTACAATGGCTGACTTACCGCGATCGGTGTATTCGATGCGCGGGTGTGCCAAATGCAGTGCGTAGACGATTGGTTCATCTGCGCCCGCTCTGAGTTCTGTCAGCGTTGCCTCAAGCCCTTCACCAGTTGAACCGAACGAACGAAACGGATTCTTAATTGCCGAACTCCAATTGGCGCCAGTGAAAATCTGCCGCTGATCCTCCGCTTCATCGCCGCGCCAACTGAACGCCGCTTCCAAGACGCATGGCAGCCCCTCATCGAGACTTGTCTTTTTAGAGTATTCAAACTGTTTCGGGTCGCATCCCAGTTCGGTAAACCGCGCCGAGAGGTGATCCTTCCCGATGATGCCCAGCCGCGTTGCTTTGACAACTTTGGTGTGCTCTTTCATCGCCGATAGTAATTCGTTGATCTTGGAAGAGTTCAAACCGTCATCCGTCGCCAGCGTCGACAGATTGACGCGCGAAAGTCCGGTTTGGTCGATGACAGCTTTGCGTTTTTGCGTGCCGGTCAGTCCGTCGAATTGTTTGATGAAATCGGCGATTGTGCGATCCGTGCGTTGATCCCGGTCCTTGGCAATGTGAGCCGCAACCAAGCGCTCGAGGTGTCGCAGTCCGTACCAATGTGGCGACGTGGGCTTATCTGGTTTCCACTTCTTCCAAGTGGGATCCGTGGCGTCGTATCTCACCTCTACCCCAAACCAATTGACGGCCATCGTCAAATGCGGATTAAATAGAGCGAAGCCTTGCAGGAGGGATAACGCCCTTTGCTTTATTGTCAGGTCCCGCCAGTAGCTCTCGTTGGCTGTCGGGTCGCAGTCGTCGTCGAATGGCCAAAGAAGTGTTCCCTCACTGTCGCGCCGCTCCGACCAGTCCAACCGGACTTCGGTGCCATCAGCGGTTGGGACTTGCGTTTCAACGCGGTCGATAACTGGCCGCTGGGATATCACATCAGCCCGGCAGGCGATCAGGTGTTGTATCCCGCACGCCGTTACCGTCATGCTTCCGCCGTCCAGGTCGAGCACGTACGGCATCGGAAACAAAGTTTTCAATGCGTTGCCTTGTGCGCCGCGGTCAGGCGCCACATAAACCTCACGACTGGAGACGCGGACCCGAAAATCCAAAGCAGCTTTGATAGTGCTCGCGGGAATCCCGGGGCCGTTGTCTTTTACTGCGATCCCGGAGGCCTCGGCCTGGACCTCGATAAACGGGGGGATGTCGCTTTCTTCGCAGGCGTCCAGAGAGTTGTCGATCAACTCCTTCACGATGACCAGTGGCCACTCATCTCGACTGTGGCCCGTCTGGGTGACCAATTCTTTTTCCGAGAAGAAGTCCATTTCACGATTAGTGCGAAACGTCTCGCGCTCCAACCGTTTTGTAAGTTTTGATGATTTTGCGGACCCGGATTTAGCATGCTTATTGACGCGGCCGAGTTGTTGCGTCGTGAGCTTAGACATATCGCCGGCCCTCCATGTCGGCCTGGTGGTCGATGGCAACTCGCATCAGATGTCCGCGAACCGCCAACCAAGCGTTGCGGTCGCGTCCCCGCATCAATCCAGCAATCCGTTTATCAACAGGATCCCAGAATTTCCAGAATGCGGTGTAGCTGCGAGGGACCCGGTATCGCCTGATATTTGTCTCGAGCCAACGTAAGCCCGGAATCGTGGCCCCAAGCGAATCCCAGCGGTGATATGCCGACGGGCGGGGAAATTCTTGATTGGGACGTTGGCCAGATCGGCCATGTTGCGTTAGAATCATGTTCTTGCTTCCGTATTCGTCCGGTGTAGCGCTTGCGACGCTCGCCGGACATTTTCATGCGCCGGCACCGGACGTAGTTCTCGTTAAATCTCGACCTTTTGGTTCTTTGCTTTCTGAACGGCTTCTTCTCGCTCTCGCACAAACTTCTCAATAGCGTCTGCCCGCCATCGAACGCAGCGAGGCCCAAAACGAACGCCGGCCGGAAATCGACCACGATCTTCCCAGCGACGAATGGTATCTGGACTTACGTCGAACATTTGGGCCAAGTCGTCAAATGTCAGGAATGCTTTCTTGGTCATGGGTCTCAATTGGATGGACTGTTGCGTGAACCTTCCGACGTATTTTGGGTGGTCTTGGTTGTCGGATCGTGCGCGATCTCATCAATCAGTAGCGCGGCGAGCGCTTCGACGGCGGCATCGCTCAACTCCCCGAGACAATCGAATTGACGTTCTGCATCTTGCAACCAAGTACTCCTATTTGTGGTCCAAGACATCATATTGATGCGTCCTGTGGGAGAAAAAAACGGACAAGACGGGCACAAAAAATGCCCATGGGCGCCAAGAACAGGCTGTTATTTACCGTCAGGCGCCAAGGAGTCAGCTGAAATCGGACGAACGCGCCCAACGATTCGACGTTTTTGCCAGAATGCGCCCAGAGACGGCGACAGCTCAGTCAAAATCGCCTGTTAACAGGCTAACTGTCCCGTTGCGAGAGAAACTCACGAACATTTTGAAGGATCTGACGTTGCTCGTCTGGATCCTTGCTTCGATATCGTCGCTTCTTCCCTTTTTTCTCGGACCAAGGAGGGTCAGATACCCAACTCCCCTTTTCGAGTGCTTTCCGCATGACACGTTCGCCGTTGAGCGGCTTGATGGCTGATACAAAGTCCGCTCGCTTCATGTGCGGAGTCCACGGCAAAGCGATTTGGTGCGAATGCTTCAAATCGGTCTCAGCAGCCATTCGGAGCTCATCTAATTCAATCGTCTCAAGTTTGTCGCGGATTTCGCGGATTCTTTCCCGGACATTCGTCAACTCGGGCGTCGTCCTGATACAATCGAACGCATTCGTCAGCTTTTTGGTATCTGGTGATAGGTTGCTTCCTTCTTCAAGTAGCCTGACCGCGAACTCGTAGTCGTACCTGTGATCAGAATCGCGATCTAAGAGATCCGGCAGCCTAAAATCCCAACAGGCTTCGCGAAGCACCTCGCCAAGACTTAGAATCGCTCGCAGGCATCGCGCCGTATCGCCGAGGTTGTTAAGGCTGTTTTCAAATGCCCCAAAGAAATTCACGAGTTCGAGAGTAGGTGGGTGCCATTCCGTCGAAAGGGGTTGTCGTTTCGATTTTATATCAGCAACGATTTTCTCAAATTCGTCCATGTGATCACCCGGCTTGAAAGGTGACGCCTTGAACAAGAAAAACCACGGCAGCCGCTCAAGACTTAGCGGGGTTCGGTCCGTCGACCTAGCCGTGATTGTGTATTGTACCCCCTACGCTGCCCTTCGCAGCTGGAACCGGATAATATGGGTTTTACCCACACGGGCTGAAGGTGAAACTCCCGCCGGCATAAAGCCGGGGGCCTCTACTAAGAAAGGTTAAAATTCATGCTGTCGCTGCCACCTTTAAAAGGCTGGTCCTAAGGGGAACACTAATCAACGCTAATTTTCACTAAGTCGGCTGCATCGAAGTCAGTGAGAATTAGTGTTGATAAGTGTTCCCAAACCGTTCAGCGAGCGTCCAAGTGGCGCTGTCCAGCTCATGCACATAGTACCACTGCTCGATTCCAACCGCTATATTCTCAAACATCCTCGCTAACGCGTCGGGTTACCATTAATAGCGCAACATCAAAACTTGCACGTCGGGTTAGTGTTGATCAATAATCCGAGCTAGAATAAAATTCAGCGGTGATAACATGGCCGACCCCTTCGCGACGAATTACCAGCGGTTTCCCACAACACATTGGTCGCTCGTTGGCCAGGCGGGTGCGGATGCGCTGTCCAACTCCGAAGCGTTGAACCAGTTGTTGACCCGATATCTACCGGCGCTGAGAACCCATCTGGTTGCCAAGCGGCGAATTGACAGACATGAAGCGGACGACATATTGCAAGGGTTTATGACCAGCCGCATTCTTGAAAACGATTTGGTCGAGCTTGCGGATGCTGGCCGCGGACGTTTTCGTAGCTTGTTAGCCACGGCGCTTGACAACTATGCAGCCAATGAATTTCGGGCTCGATCGGTTAAGAAGCGAGCACCCGATCAGGCTGGGAATCTCGCGGAAGGAGACGTCGACCTGGCGGCCAAATCTAGAGACGATCCCAGCCAGTCGTTGGATATCGCTTGGGCAAAGCAGTTGCTTTCCGAATGTTTGGCGCGCATGCGAGTCGAATGTACCGCAAGTGAGCGTGGCGAACTTTGGGGGCTCTTCGAGTTGCGAATGCTCAAACCGATCTTCGAAGGTGGCGATCCGCCTGCTTACGAAGAGATTGTCCAACGTTTTGGCTATCGTTCTCCTGCGCAAGCGTCCAACGCGTTGATCACGGCCAAACGCATGTTTGCGCGGTACATGCGGATCGTTGTCCCAGAATATGTTCGAGACGGCGCAGAGGTGGACGGTGAAATTGCACAGTTGCAGGAGATTCTCGCCGGCGGTACTGGTCCCTAGTCCCTGCGGTTCACGATGCCCTTTCCGTACTTAATTACCACGAAAACTTGACCTTGAGCGAATCAGATATATCCAAAACGCAACCTGGAGAACTCGCTAGTTTGTTGAATTTCAACACGAGCGATGATGTGGGTGGGGTGTGGCGCGACGAAGAGTTGGCCGCGTTATGCGCCCATCAGCTGCTGGCTCCGTTGGAAGCGGATCTGGATATGAGTGATATCGTGGCCGACGACGAGGATGCTTCTACCTTCCGCGATTTTCTAATGTCGCCGCGTCCCGACTTTGGGGTGCTGGTGCGTGCCAAGGACTATTTCAAGCGGCAAGGTCAAAACCGTGATAGCGGACTTCCCGCGAATTTAGCGGCTGTGTTCTATCTGGCGTGCATCTCGACGGCGCTGGTCCAATTGAACCAACGAATTAGCGATTCGACCGATGAATCCGTCGTCAAGAAAATCCGTTGGGCATGCGGATTGCCGTGGGTCGACGCAATGATCGTCGAGTTACTGCCCCAAGCCGAGGCCTTCCTTTCTAGCAAGTAGTTGAGGCGGCAATGCAAGACACGATTGGATATTGCACAAACGTGCACGCGGGGGCGGACCTCGCGGAAACCAAGCACAATTTGGATCGGTATGCATCCGCAGTTCGACACCGGGTGCGGCCCGATAGCGACTTGCCAGTCGGACTTTGGTTGGCAGCGCCTGTGGCACGGCAATTAGTTGACGAAGAACGCATCGACGAATTTCGCCAGTGGTTAGCGGAGCGGCATCTTAGGCCTTACACGTTGAACGGATTTCCGTACGGAAATTTTCACCAACCGGTCGTCAAATACGACGTCTACTCGCCGACGTGGTTCGAGTCCGAGCGGAGTGCTTACACGTACGATTTAATCAAGATTCTGGCGAAATTAGTGCCCGACCAATCGTTTGCGACCATTTCCACATTGCCGATCGCCTGGAGTGCCACGGACCAAGAGCGTTTGCAAGCCGCGCGGGCGTTGGCCGACGTTGCAGGGGAGCTTATGCGCATCGAACAGGAGACTGGCCAGCACATCATGATTTGCCTGGAGCCTGAGCCAGGTTGCGTGATGAGTACCAGTCAGCAGGCCATTGAATTCTTTACCCAACACCTCGATGCCGTTGCCGATCCGGTGATGGTCCGACGTTATTTGGGTGTGTGCCATGATATTTGCCACACGGCGGTCATGTTTGGCGATCAAGCCGAAGATGTAGCCGCCTACCAAGGGCACGACATTCAAATTGGCAAGGTCCAGGTATCGTCGGCAGTCGTCGTGGATGGGGAGGGACTGGACGAGAAACAGCGGACCAGCGCATTTGATCAGCTGCGTCAGTTCGCTGAGGACCGCTACCTGCATCAGACGACCTGCGTAGCCGCCGGTGCCCAGTCGAATACGACGCACACACAGCACTACGCGGATCTACCGGAGGCCATGGAGGATCGCAAGCGGATCCAGGGAGAGTGGCGAGTACATTTTCATGTGCCCATCTTCGTAAAGTCGTTCGGTTTGCTCGGTACTTCACAGGAAGATATCCCGAGCTGTCTTTCCGCGGTTGCGGAATTGCCGTACGAGCCTCAATTGGAAGTCGAGACGTATGCCTGGGGTGTTTTGCCAGCTGAATTGCAGCGCGACGACCTGGTCGAGGGGATATCCGAAGAGATCACCTGGATCGATCAGGTAATTGCGAAAAATGGCTGGTAGCGAATTCTGGTTGCACCGTCTTACACCGAGCCAACTCCGTGTGGCAACTCAGGATTCTTGGGTTCCGGTTCGCATTGAACATTGCCCACGCGAAAATGACCAAGACGCTGGACAACGCTGTCATGGCGTTGGGCTCGGGCACGATCGACTGCAGTGATACGCCGGCAATGAACGTGGACTTGTTGGCATTCCAGACGTTGAAATCGCGGATGTCGGTGACGCCGTCGCCGGTCAGATCTCCCGTGATCCAATCGGTTCCCACCGTAAAGAGATTTTCGGAGATGATCTCAAAATCAATAAAGTTGACGATGAAGTCACCGTTGACGTCGCCATCCAGTGCCAGGTAGTTCTGCAGCGTGGTCGAAGTGGAATCGTAACGAATGATCCGAAACAGTCCATCGGATTGGTGGGCGCTGTAAACCAGCGATCCGATCGGTAGTAACTCGCCTTGCAGAGCGACTCCGTCGTAAATCACCTCGTTGAAAATGCCTTGCACAACATTACTATTGAGAAAAACAAATTCGTCCACGTCGCCGCGACCAATGGGATCGCGCCAACCACCAATCGATGTAAACGAGACCGTTCCATTCAAATCCGCGCGGTCGCCAACGGAGAGGACGTCGTGCTCGGTAATGGGCGTCTCTCCGCCAATTTCAATATCTAGCGTCGAGCCTGCCAAGGGGGAGAAATCGTTGGTCACCGTAAGCTGACCAGCAGAATTGCCGGGTGCGACGCTGGCTCCGTCCATAACTTTAAGATTGGCCACCGTGCCGCTCCCTCCCAGTGTTCCCTCCATGACGACGGTTTGCTCGACGTTTCCGTTGACCAAAAGCGTTCCCGTCCCGAGCTTGCGGACGCTGGCATGGACCGTTTCAGCCATGATATTCGAGTCGATGGTGGCCACGACTCCGCCACTGGTCGTAATGTTCCCGGACAACACGGTTAATAGGCCATTTTGCACGGTGTAGTTCGCATCGAAACGGACACTGGACACCGATTGACTCGTGCCCAGGTTGATTGTCGGTTGCGACGAACCGGACACGAACCGGATTTCGTCACTGGTTAGGAATCCGGCGTCGATCACGCCGTCGCGCGTCCAGTTGTTATTGTCGGACCAGGAACTGCCATCTCCCGTGTTACCGACGGCTGTGTTTCCGTTCCAGACGGATTCTCGCGCCGAGGTGATAATTCGCTCGATGAAACCGCCTAATGACACCAAATACAATTCCCCGTCGGTGTCCTCGCCAAAAGATGAAAAATTCGTCAGCGTGGTGCCGAGGAGGGCGTTTCGCCGTGTGACAGACGCGTCAACGTCTATCGCGTGTGGATCGAGTGTCCAGAGGTTGTTCGAAAGGTAATCGGCGAAGAAGTAGTGCCCTTCATACTGCGCGACTGAGCCACGGTAAACATAACCGCCAATGACGGCAAATCCCTGATCGGGCCCAAAGCCGCGGCCGTAGTCGTAAGTAGGTGGTAACAGCTCGGGGGCATTGCACGGGGGATTGCCACCGGCCTGCGAATTGTCAAAGCAGTTGTCACCCTCCTTGACCCTCCATCCCCAATTTTCGCCGCCGTCGCTGCCCACGGGTTGAAAATCAATCTCCTCGCGGGCATTTTGGCCAACGTCACCGAGCCAAAGATCGCCGGTTTTTCGATCAAAGCTATTGCGATAGGGATTTCTCAGACCGAATGACCAGATTTCGTCGTCTCCGGTCTGGCCCACGAAAGGATTGTCCGGTGGGATCGCGTAGTTGCGATCCACGTCCGTTAAAAAGTCGTCACCGTCAACGTCGATTCGCAGCAGTTTTCCAAGCCGATTGTTGGTGATGTCTTGCGCGTTATTTTGTGGATCGCCACCCGAGCCGCCGTCACCAGTGCCGATGTAGAGGTATTCGGGATCCGTCGGTTGCAGTTTCGGGTTAAAGCCAATCCATCCTCCATTATGGTTCGAGAAAGGCTGCTGGAAAGACAGGATCGGTTGAAGAGAGGATGCATCCGCAACGTTTGAAATCGCCGGATCTCCCAAGACCTTGTAGCGGCGAATTTCCGATCGATGGTTCTGCGATCCACCCTGTACGGAGGCATAGACATAGAAGAAGCCGTTCGTGGCATAGTCGGGATGGAAAGCCAATCCGAGCAATCCCGATTCGCTTCCCGTGTGCAGCCCGTTGAGGGTGAGGAACGTGCCTAGGCTCGTTTTGGTATTCTTGTTGATAACGTGGATCCGCGCCGTGCCGAGTGACCCTTGGTCAATCACGAACAAACGTGTTGGATCGTTTGGCGGCGCCGTAGCGAAGACGGCGGATCCCACGAAAGTGATGGAATCAGTGGAAGATTGGGCAAGAGCGAGGGTCGGAGACAGCGCCAATAACAGAGTTGATACGAAAAGGCTACGAAATGCAACTTCGACCATCTCTCTGTTCCAAATGCCGACAACGGATGAGCCAGCCAAGGCCTACTCCAATTGTAACAAACATCGGAACATTTGGTCGCATTTATGGGGAACTTATTTCTGAAACGCGGTTGTTCATACACAATGCTTTCCGCACAGCGTTAACCGCACCCGTCAAATCCTCCAAAGGACACATCGCCGGTACAAATTCATGAGCCAAGAAACCGTTGAATCCCCGTGCGGCCAACAACTCGATGGCTTTTCCGATTGAACGCATCGAAGGATCATTGATGTTGCCGGCACTATGCAAATGGTTGACTAAATTGGCATATCGCTTTGCGACGTACATGACATCCACGCCCAATCGGCACAGTGTGCCGAGATCCAACACGATGCCAAGCCGGTCGGAACCGACTCGGTTGACCAGTTCGGCTACCAGTTCGATGGCCGCCAGACAGGCTTGTCCTGGTGATTCCATTCCCATCAACGTGGCATCCAATGGCGGTTCAATCGCGATCATGACGCCACTACCGTCTGTCGTACGGAGAAGTTGTTGGTAGCTTGTCACCGTCGTATACATGTCGGTGGAATCGCGTGGAGACACCCAAGTCGTCATCACTGTCGCAACACGTGCCGTGGCGCAGGAGTCGATTTTGTGCCGCATGACTTGCACCCAGCTATCGTGATCAGTCCCATGTGCATGGTCACCTTCCAAGCCGCAGCCGACCGCTAGGGAGTAGGGCACGCCAAAATCGTTAAATTCATTCCACTGATCGCTGGGGATCAAATCGATTCCATCGAGCGCCAAGGCGTGTACAATTTCGCACATTTTTGGAATGGACCAGAACCTGCGAAAGCACGGGTAGGACAACGATTGCCGAATCGCTGGGCCCCGCGACGCTGGCCGAAGATCGTGTTTCAAAATGGGTTGAGTGGCTGGGATCGTGACGGCGGACGCCGAGGTCAGCAGCCATTGTCGCCGATTCACCTGCTTGCGCATGCCACCTATATGGTCTATATTAACAGTTTTGACTGTGCTGTGGATTATACAATCGGTAAATCGGTGAACCTTTATAACCAGCTGATTTGACAGTTTTTATAACTCCGATCATACGTAGAGAGTAGCTTGATATAAGTCGGTAGCGAATGGAAATTGACGATGAATAGGTGTTGGCTGGTGCGAAAAGACCGTCGTTGGGGTCGGATTGTGAATCTGAGCCTGTGTTGGTTCATTGCGGCGATGTCTGGCTGTGACCAAACGAATACATCCGACGGCAATGTTGGACAGGTGAGTTCTGAAGTTGGCGGGAGCGTCCACGCGCAGGGACGGATCGTTCCAACTGGAGGAATCGCCAGCGTCGTGGGATTGGCGAGCGACCGGGTCGAGTCGCTTGAGCCGTGCGCCGTCGAAGGTGGGCCAGCGGTGAAAGGCCTGCTCCTCGGCTACTTCTCCAGCAACAAGTTGCAAAAGCTCGAACAGGATTTGTTAGTCGCCAAGCTCGGCCAGTTGCAGCAGGATACCGAACAGCGCGCTAAAACCAATGACGACGGTCCGACGGACGTTGAACCAAACGACGTTGAACCAAACGGCGACGTCTCCGAGTTGAGTGCGAAAAAGAGCCAGGTTGATTTGCTAGAGTTGGTTTATCGAGTGGCCGATGATCAGCACCAGCGGTTGGTTCGCTTGGATGAGCGATCTGGCATCATCTCGCAGCAACAAACCGCGCAGAGTCAACTGCAGGTTGACCAGGCGATGGCGGAATGGAAGGCTGCTGAGATGCAATACAAATCGATGATCAAGCAGGGGCTCGTCCAGTTGGAGTTGGTCCAGGAAAAGTTGGCACTAAGCGAACTGAGAAGCCCGATTGAAGGCACCATTCTCAAGATTTATTCCAGGGCAGGTGAGATTGTCGGCAACCGCCCGGTCATCCAGATCGCGAATCTCAAAGAAATGTCATGTCGAGCCGAGATTGATGAATCCACTTTCCACTTGGTGCATCCAGGACAGGTGGCCGAGATCACGACGACTGCTGGTGGTGACGCGGGTGTGCTGAAAGGCAAAGTTGCTTCAAAAGGCAAGATTATCACGGCTCCCGAATTGAAGAAGCTGGATCCCTTCGCGCCGGTTGATTCCCGCGTGGTGGAGGTTTCCATTGTCATCGACGCCGGGTTCGTGAAGGAAGCGGCCAAGCTGATAAATCGTCAAGTCGACGTCGAAATCTTCACCGAGGATCACTCGGAGTGATCGGTCTAATCTGTCCCGTGAAAATATCACCATCTCATGACAACACCACTGGCCTGGAAAAACCTATTTCACAACAAGACGCGCACCGCGGTGGCAGTGTTGGGGATCATCTTTGCGGTGGTGTTAATGTTTATGCAATTGGGGTTTCTGGGAACGGTCAGATTGACTTCGGCAATGATTTACGAGGCCATGGACTTCGATTTATTGCTGCGCTCGCCGATGTATCTCCAATTGTCGGATCCAAAGACATTTCCAGAGCAGCGGCTTAATCGAGTGGCCTCGATTCCGGGTGTTGCTTCCGTAACTCCGTTGTACATGTCGATTTCAACTTGGCGGCATCCCGCCGACGGTGGGAAGCAAGGCGCTCTGCTGATGGGCATGCGCCCGGGAACCTCGCCATTCCTGGTGGAGCGCTGCCACGGCGAATTGCATGCGCTCGCGACGGCCCAGGATGTATTGATCGACCGAAAGTCCAAGCCGGAGTTTGGGCCGCAGAACAATAAGCAATTTGGCGATGAAGATTTAGGTAGACTGACGGAGATCAATGGCCGTCAAGTGTGCATTCGAGGGTGTTTTGAGTTGGGAACGGGATTTGCGGCGAATGGGGCCGTGCTGATGACCGAACGGGGCTACCGTCGGGTCGTGCCTACACTCGGTGCGAATCGCCTTAGCTTGGGCCTCGTCAATTTCGATCAGGATATGCCGCCGGAACATTTCCTAGCCACCGTCCAACGTGTCCAAGATTCCATGACAAGCTTTCAGGACGTCGACGCCATGACACGGAAAGAAGCGTTGGATTTTGAAAATAATTTTTGGCTCTTCGATAAATCCATTGGCGTCATGTTCATGCTAGGAGTGGTCGTTGCTGTTATCGTTGGTTTTGCGATCGTCTACCAGGTTTTATCGCTGGACATCGCCCGCAATCTCGGCGAATACGCTACGCTGAAAGCGATGGGATACGGAAATCGGTTCATCACCAGTGTGGTGATTTTCCAGGCCATCTTTTTGGCCGGGCTAGGCTACCTGCTGGGCATCATCACGTCGTTTGGCCTGTATGCCGTGACCGAGTGGGGAGCGCAGGTACCCATTCGAATGTCCCGGTCGAGCGTCACCATCGTTTCCGTAGCAACCTTGGGCATGTGTCTCGGCTCGGCGTTGGTAGCGGTGCGCAAGGCGTATCGAGCTGACCCGGCCGACTTGTTCTGAGGCTACCGATGGTATTCCGACGAAAAATACCGCTGGCTTGGAAAAATCTCACGCACGATCTGCGTCGTCTGGCAACCGCGGCGAGCGGGATCGGTTTTGCCGTGTTTCTCATGTTCATCGAGACTGGTTTCAAACACGCGTTGTTTGACAGCACGGTCGAGCTGATCAACGTTATCAACGCCGATCTGGTCATGGTCGGCAAGTCACGATTTGCGATGGTGTCTATCGAACGTTTCGACCGGCGGCGGCTCGATCAGGCGAGATCGATGCCCGGTGTGGCCGACGCCTACCCGCTGTTCGTCGAAACGCAAATGGCGACCGTCAAGAAAATTAAGGAGAACGGCTATCCGATTCGGGTCATTGCCTATGAACTCGATACTCCCATTTTTGACGGCACGGAAGTCGCCGAAATGCGGCATCTCATGTCCAAGCCCAACACGGCAATCGTCGACACCAGGACCAAATTAAAATATGGACTTCGCGCGGACAGCGTCGAGCAACTGCGGGACTACCATGTCGAGTTGGAAAATCGCCAGGTGCACTTGGTTGGCAATTTTACGCTGGGCACCGATTTTTCCACGGATGGCAGCCTGATTATGAGTGCCCAGAATTATGCCCGATTTTTCCCCTATGCTTCGGGTGGATTGGGCGATCCCTTAAGCAAAATCGATCTTGGCATTATCAAGTTGGACGAAAACGCTCGCCACCGTGTCGCCGAAGTAAAGAGCCAGCTGCTGCAGGTTTTTGCTCACGTCGACGATGTTGACATCTACACCAAAACAGAATTCATGGATCGTGAAAAGGCATTCTGGAACCGTAATACGCCGGTCGCATTCGTATTTGCCGTGGGCACCGTGATGGGATTTATTGTTGGCACCGTGATCTGTTATCAAATCATTTTCACCGATATTACGGACCACATGCCCGAGTTCGCGACACTGAAGGCGATGGGATACGACAATTCCTACTTCCTGGGCCTGATCGTGAAGGAGGCACTGTTCCTTTCAGTGATCGGATTCATTCCGGGGCTGTTGGCCAGCGGCGGAGTCTACTGGTTACTGGCGGAGTGGACGGGACTTTTGTTGCGTCTCACCGTCCCGCGCACACTTATGGTTTTCGGATTGACCTCGTTGATGTGTGTGGTTTCGGGTTGCCTGGCCATTCGCAAAATCGTGTCGGCGGATCCCGCTGAATTGTTTTGAACATTTACTGAGGACTGGCAATTGGAAAGCATTAGACAGAAAGCCCGACTCCCGGAATTGGTCGAAGTCCGCACCGTCCAACACTTCTACGGCGATGGGGAAGGTCGTAAACAGGTGTTGTTCGATAATAGTCTTGTCGTCAACCCCGGTGAAATTGTGATCATGACGGGACCGTCTGGCTCAGGGAAGACGACCTTACTGACGTTGATCGGTACCTTGCGTTCGGTCCAGGCGGGCAGCTTGCGTGTTTTGGGCCAGGAATTGTGTGGTGCCAAGCAGCATGAGTTGATCGCATTGCGCAAGAAGCTGGGATTCATCTTTCAGGCGCACAATCTGTTTGAGTCGCTCACGGCTTACCAAAACGTCAAGATGGCGTTGGAACTTTTCAATCATCAACATCGCGACAACGACAGACGGATCAAGGAACTGCTAGCCCGCTTGGGTTTGGAAGAGCGAATTCATTACAAACCAGCGAATCTCTCGGGTGGACAGAAGCAGCGCGTGGCAATCGCGCGTGGATTGGCTCACCGGCCTAAGATTATTTTGGCCGACGAGCCGACCGCGGCGCTCGATGAACAATCGGGCCGTGAGGTGGTTACCATGTTCCAGGAAATGGCGAGTCAGGAAGGTTGTGCCATTATCATGGTGACGCATGACAACCGGATTCTCGACGTGGCGGATCGAATCGTCAGTATGGTCGATGGGCACATTCGATCGGACGTGTCCGTACAAGTATCAGCGGCGATCTGTGAATTTCTTAAGAAGAGTGACGTGTTTAAAACCCTCACTCCTCAATCGCTGACACAGGTGGCCGACCACATGTTCGTCGAAGAGTTGGCGGCGGGGCAAGTCGTGATTCAACAGGGAGACGTTGGCGATCGATTCTATTTGATCGGTGAAGGAACCGTGGACGTTTCGGTTGTCGACACCAGCGGCGAGCGCACGGTGGCCACGTTGGGAGAAGGGGCTTTCTTCGGCGAGGCGGCGCTGCTCACAGGCGAACCAAGAAATGCCACTGTTACGGCAACGAGTGATCTGACCGCTTACGTGCTCGGCCAGGAGCATTTCAAGAACGCGCTGGCGGCCAGCGACACGTTCGAAGAAGAATTACGCAAGGCATTGTTCAATCGGCAGTGATGGGGGGGGTTTGTGGCCAGCACGATCCAATAAGGAAGATGAACCGACGCGAGCTGGTCGCCATTTTGCAATATGCTCTCGAGACGGTCGACCGGTTGCGACTCGTTATCGGTGACCTTTAGCTCCCTCAGGAATTCAAGCCGGACCGGGTCGGGAGGTGTCACGCGGTCCAACATGAAAGTTTCCACCGCCAGGCCCTCAGCGCCGAACAACGCTGGCAACTGGCGACCGCTCTGCGGATTAGCACCGGAGCGTTCCAGGGCCGAGACCCAGGTCTTCCGCATAGCAAGCTCCGGTGGAAATTCCATGAGGCCGCCGAAGTCTGGTTCGATCACTGCCGCCACGCCGCCGCATTGCAGTACGCGATGAATTTCGCGGACGACCCTGGAGGGATTTTGCAACCAGAGGAACAGGCATTGGCAAAAGACCAGATCACAACTACCGTCGGCACACCTTCGGCCCGAGCCCGGACGCAATGGAAACGATCGGCGGGATGATCGCGAAGTCCCTGGACCAATGCATGGTGTTGGATGTCCATCGCGAGAACCCCGCCCCGAGCACGCCGACGGAGCTCGCCGCTGGCCGTGCACCATCCGGCACCCAGGTCAAGAACGTGTCGTCGCCGCGCGGTGTTAGCCCTTCGCAGTAAGCGTGACCTGGCCCCTGTAGCCACTGGTTCTGTATCTCTGCCAGCCGCTGCGACGGAAGAGAGTCCACGGTTGCTTGATTCATTGAGACTTTTTTCCGCGTGTTGCTAGTAGCCTGAATCGTTCAAATTTGCCATTAGGGCAGGATTGCATCCTGTCCAGACGGGTTGAAAACCCGTCCTACAGGCTCACAAAATCGCATATCGTGAGGTACGAGGGGCATATCGTGTCGGGTAAACTGGTTTGGCAGATTGTTCAATGGAAGATGCACAAATCCTCAAAGTGCGCCGTTCATGATAAAAGCCTAACTTTAAAAGTACTAATAACTAATAACTAATAACTAATAACTAACAACTAATAACCAATGACCAACACGGTTGAAATAATTTCAAAAGATCTTAAATCCCGCCATTATGGGGCCGTGCTGTTCGACTTTGACGGCACCTTGTCCTTGCTGCGCCGCAACTGGCAAGGAGTTATGATACCGCAAATGGTCGAAGCGTTGATGGCCACAGGCAGCGGTGAGAGCGAGCAGGAGATCCGTGAATTGGTCAAGGAGTTCGTGACTCGATTGACCGGCAAACAGACGATCTATCAGATGATTCGGTTGGCCGAAGAGGTCGAGCAACGTGGCGGTTCGCCGTTGGATCCGTTGGATTACAAACGTGAATATCTCGATCGATTATGGGAAAAGATTGGCGGCCAAGTCGAAGCTTGTCGAAACGGCGAGGTTGCACCCGAGGAAATGGTGGTGGCCGGCTCCCACGAGTTATTAAAGCGGATCACGGCCGCGCGGATTCCCATGTATCTGGCTTCGGGGACCGATGAACAATACGTGCTCGACGAGGTGGCGGTCCTGAAATTGGATTCCTATTTCGGCCAACATGTCTACGGTGCGTTGGATGATTACAAAAAGTTCTCCAAAGCCATGATTATCGAAAGAATTATCCGTGACATGAACGTGCCTGGGGAACAAATTCTTGGATTCGGCGACGGGTACGTTGAGATCGAAGAGGTTAAGAAGGTTGGTGGCCTAGCTGTTGGTGTTGCCAGCAATGAAGATGAAGGCCAGGGGATCGACCATTGGAAACGACAACGATTGGTCGACGCCGGCGCGGATTTGATTGTGGCCGACTACCGCTGCCTCGATGATCTTTGCACAACGTTGGGCTGGAGCTGATCACCTTTACAACGTCTGGGACCGATTGATATGCTCACACGTAATCGACTTGAATTGCTTCTGGAAAACTTTTCTAAGCTCACGATCGGGTTGGTTGGTGATCTCTTCTTGGACCGCTACTTGATGATCGAACCGGGTATCGAGGAAATGTCGGTCGAAACCGATTTGGAGGCGCACCAAATCCAGGAGGTTCGCAACTATCCTGGTGCGTTGGGGACGGTTATGAATAACCTCACCGCTTTGGGCGTTCGCCGAGTGCTTCCGGTGACGGTGATCGGTGACGATGGACAGGGCTTCGATTTATTGAAAGAAGTGAGCAAACTGCCAGCCGATGTGGCTGGTGTGCTGCAAACGGCCAACCGATTGACACCGACTTACACCAAGCCGATGAAGCAGAGCAGTTCGGGGGATTGGTGCGAATTAAACCGTCTGGATTTGCGCACGCGTGGTCCGATTGATGAGGAAACGACCGAGCTTCTTGCGCGGCGTTTGCGCGACATGTTTGCCGCGGTGGATGGACTGATCGTACTCGACCAGATTGACGAGTCGGATTGGGGTGTGGTGAACACGAGCATTCGCGGCGCGCTGGATGAGTTGGCTGCAGCCGAGCCGGAGAAACTGATATTCGTCGACAGTCGCAGCCGCATTGGTCATTTCAATTCTGGCGTCCTCAAGGGCAATCTGTCGGAGATGGTCAAGGCGGCTGGTCTGGATTCCGACGATCCCCAGCACGCGGTGGCAGCGGCTGCGCCCTTGTCACGGAAAACAGGGCGAGCCGTCTTTTGTACGATGGGAGCCGAAGGTATCTTGGTTGCGTTTCCTGACCAGTCGCCGATTCACGTATCAGGATTCCCAGTAAAGGGCCCAGTTGATATTTGCGGGGCAGGGGATAGTGCGACCAGCGGCGCAGTCCTTTCGCTTTGTAGTGAAGCTACCGCAGCCGAAGCAGCCACCGTGGCAAATCTGGTTGCGTCGATTACGGTCCAGCAGATCGGTATCACGGGCACGGCCACTCCGGAGCAGGTCCTGGGCCGATTTGACGAGACGTTAGGTAATTAGAAATAGGGAGTTAGAATGTACGAAGTTAGCATCGCGATCGTCCTCCAGCCGTTAACATCGATTCCCCGATGCGGTTAGGTGGGTACGGCACAAAACCATGCATTCTTCGCTAAAGCATACGGACCATCGCCCGTGGCCCATGCCCTCTTTATCCCCCACATCTCGATTTTGCTTTTTTGAAGGCTTGGAATGCGTCGGCGTAGGCTTCCATCCGGCGGAGCCCGCGCCAGACGGTAGTGGAACCTGGCGGGCCCTGGCTTTTCTTGCGTTGCCAACCACCAAGCTCTGCGATCATCAGCATGAATTCGGAGATGGTGATTGGCGTGGAGGGAAGCTCACCACCGTCGTTGTGCACCAAGTACGCTGGTTGCCATTCTTCGGGCGAAAAGTATCTTTCACAACTGGCGCCCGGATCGTGGCGAGCAGCACCTTTGAGATATTCCACTCGCCAGGCAACAATCATCAGCATCGATAACGCCGTCAAGTAACGGTCCAACGTTTCGTATTTGAGCTTTTCGATTTTCAGGCCACTCTTGAGTGTCTTGAAGTAGAGCTCAATATTCCAGCGGAGCGAATATGCTGAAATCACTCACTGGATCTCCACAATCGATTCGATACTGAGTGTTGTGAAGAGCACCCAACGAATAGAATCTTCGCCTTTTGGAGGAGCCAGTTCAACTGCTTCCACCACATTCATTGTCATGTTAGGAAGCTTTCCACCGGGACGTACAGGACCTCGAATCGTGATTTGTCGTGCACGGACGCCGATGTCCGCCGTTCGTGCCGCGCGTGATTTTCGACGCGGACGGGTCTCACCAACAATCTTCGATACGTGTTCGCTAATTGTCACTTCCGTCGCAAACTGAATATCGCTGGCCTCGAGCGCTTCGTCGACATTGGCGGCACCATCGCAATCTAGCACAGCTCGATTTTGGCATCCACGAACGACGAAATGGCAGTTTTCTGAAAGATCTCCTACCTCTGCAAATATCTCAAAAATGTCGGATTCACTGTCTCCAACCACTGTATAATTCGTCCCCGGATTGGCACGGGCAATTTGCTCGCCACTTTGAAACATGTCCAACCAACGATAGCTCTCCTTCTCTTCGAAGACAGTTTGTTTACGACGCCGGTCTTTCTCTTCCCTGGTGTGGCGGTCCAACGAATTTCCACGAATTACCCGACGTCAATTAGTCGACAAACTGACCCGTTCCTCGACGTTTGTGGCTGTCGGCGACAAGTGACTCCAAGCCTACAAAACCGGTGGCCAGTCCGTCACTGCCGCAGCCTCTGCCACCGCAGGACGCGCACCCGCCGCTACTGCATCCTCCTTCGCCCGCCACGCGAATCCCTTCGGCAGCTTCTCGTTCAATTCGACAGCCCCCGCCGCAAAGCGGCAGATCGGGACATTCCCAGCACATCTTTGGCAGGCCAGACCTTGCGGGTCCAGTTATCGATCCCGAAAGCTGGGAAACAACTGACCGTTCCATATCTTTTCCCATGGATTCATGGAGCAGATTCCCAGCTGCGACATAGTACGACTGGCAAGGCAAAACATCTGCATTCGGTTCGACGCACAGCGAGTATTCCCCAGCATTACACCGTTTGGCTCCGATCTCCAATTCGACTGGCGAAAGCCGGCAGTATTGAGTCGGCGTGTACCACAAGAAACGCATCTTCAACTGTCGGGCCCGGTCGCGAATACGGATGAGGATGGCCGGCATGTCTTGCTCCGGGATGGCCTGGCCCGTGTCGAATCCGCCGCCGGAATAGATCATGCCATTGACTGCGAAGGTGCGAATTCCGAGATCATGCAAGAAACCAAGGGTGTCTTCGATTTCGTCGGCGTTCATCCTCATTAAGGTGATGTTGGTTATCGTGTGCAGTCCGCTGTCGATAGCGTTGCGGATCCCGCGAATGGCTTTCTCAAAACAGTGGGCATTCATCATGCGATCGTGTACCTCAGCTCGATGTGATCCCAAGGTGACTTGAAGGTGATTTAATCCCGCCGATTGCATCAGCGCTGCATATTCGGAGTCGGCACATCGACGACCATTGCTATTGAGCCCGCAAATGGGTCCGCGGCGATTGGCGTGCGATACGATTTCGGCAAGTTGCGGATAAAGCGTCGCATCGCCGCCGGTGAAGATCAAATGGGGAATGCCCACATCACACAACCGATCGACCACTCGTTTCCAATCGTCGGCTGGCATCGCTTCAAGCGTCAGGCGATCGGCTTCGTTGTAGCAGTGCGGGCAATCGTTGTTGCACTTATAGGTAATGGCCAAGTCGTCCTTGAAGGGGGCCTCGATGGGGGTCGGGAAGAGCTCTCGCCGATCGAGGCCATCCAAGGCACAGGTCGGGCACCCGTCGCCGGGACGTTGAAACCGCTGGATCATCTTGTAGATCGAATCGAGATCCGCCAACGCCTGCGTGCGACCGTCGCGCGCCGTGTTTCGCCGCGAGTGGACTTTGGCTTGACGGTACGGAACGCCGTCCAACGCCGACTTGGCCATGCGAGCGGCTGTTGGATTCAGGTGAATCACCTCGGTCACGTCGACGAAGAGAACGCCGTGCTCGTTCGGCTGCAGGCGCAGATGAACGCGAATCTTCCCACCAGGCGGCTCGAAGCGATAGGTGTACAACCCTGGCTGGTACCATTGGTCGAGGCGGTCGCAGCAGATGACAAAACTCGACCAGGTCACGACGCACCACATTCCAAATCGCTACCATTTTGGCTCTTCCTCAAGTTGATATTGTGCACCGCAATATTCGCATTTGACAAACACGGCGCCAGCGACAACGTTGACGGAGTCGGAGCTGAATTCTCCGCCGCACTGTTGGCACATGATTTTTTCCAGCGACACGTCGCCCGTTAGATCCACCTTCATTTTCTGGACGTGGGTTACGTGCTGCGGACGCATCCGCATGAGCGCCACGATCACCAACGCGGCGACGAAACAGATACCCCCGATCCCCAGTCGGGGCCACGTCTTCCCGGGATCTGTTGGAGCTGCGACGAGAAATATGAGACCGACCGCGCCAACCACAATTGCCAAAATGTAAGCGGCGATTTTCAAATTCACCTCCTTGACGGGGTACGACGAGACGCTTGGTGGTAAACATGTCGTTAAATCAACCGGTCAACAAGCAATGGGAGGGTTGCGGACGGTCCAAGATTGGGCTTTCACAATGCAGGATTATTGGTCAACGTGATTTAGATGGACCTGGCCACGGCTAAAAAATCTGCTGCTCCAGCAACCGCATCGAATGCGGAGCTGTTTGCTGCCTTGTGGGGTGTCTACCTACTGCTGCACGAGCTGAAACAAGTTCCCTGGCCGGAGGATATCAGCTCGGTACTCGTGGCGGTTCGCGTCGTCAACGTCCTCTTGGGATTGGCGTTGATCTGTTGGCCACATCGAGCGCAGTGGCTGGCCGCCGTTTCCTTGGCTCACATCGTTTCCGTCAGCATTGAGCTGCCGGCGATGTCCAATTGTTGGCTATTCAGCGGGCTCTTGTCGGTCGGCATCTTGGGGACGCTGGCGATGACGGCCGTCAGATTGGGTCGGTGGCAAGTCGCGACGAAGGAGGCTTACCAGACGTTGTCGCCGACGTTGCGATGGTCGTTGATCGTCCTCTACCTGTTTGCTGCGCTGGCGAAATACAATTGGGACTTTTTCGATCCTCAACAGAGTTGCGCTGCCTATTTGTTTCGTATCTTTGCCCAATCGGCGCGAATCGAGAATGTCGGCAATTGGTTGGGCCAGGTCTCGATTATCGGCACGCTTGTTTTCGAGACCGGTTTGCCGATTCTGTTTTGCTTTTCCTTCGGGCGTCGGTATGCCATCGTGGTCGGATTGGCTTTCCACACGTTTCTGGCCCATAACCATAACTTGTCGGTCTACGATTTCAATGCCATGTTGGCCGCCCTGTATGTGACATTTCTTCCCCCGGAATACGTTGGTTCGCTACGAGAAACAGCTGACACCGCCTGGGCATTTCGGATCGCCAGAAATCGCCAATGGATTTTTCTGGGACTGGTTCTCTTGTCACTGGTGATCGTGCTTGCGACTGTGGGAACCGCCTACGAGCGTACCGTGTTATGGCGATATCGAATCTGTTTGTGGTTCATTCTCGGGGTCATGATGACGATTATCGCCGCTCGCACGTTGTTTGGACGCGAGCGCATCACGGGTGATTTGATACGACCCTTTAGATGGCCATCGTGGCTGGGTTGGTTAGCCATTATCCTGATCAGTCTGAATGGCGCGGCACCGTACCTCGGTTACAAGACGGCTGTCGCCTACACGATGTATAGCAATTTGAGGACCGAGAATCGGCTCGAAAACCATTTATTTATTCCGGCCTGGCTGCGGATCGGCCGATACCAGGATAATCTGGTCAAGATTGAGTCTTCGTCGGCCGCTACGTTGAGTCGATTGGCTGAGCAAGGAGAGATGCTGGTTTTACACGATCTCAGGATGCTCGCCGCGGAACATCCAGAGGCCAGCGTGAACTACGAGCTAAACGGCGAACGTCGCCAAGTGTCGCGCATTGGTGATGATCCGCTGGTTGGCGCCCCGCCCTGCTATTGGGAGCGGAAATTGCTGTTCTTTCGCACGATTCCGACGCGCGGTCAGCGATGTCAGTGGTGAGAAGTTGTCCAGCTCCGCTGGCGTTGCTGTCCAAGTCAGCAAATGTGATAGACTTGTAATTATGTCGGATAATTCCCAAGAACAATTTGATTCTGCCGCAGGCGAAGAACCTGATTCTGTCGCCACGAAACAAATCGATTCGTCCGCCGCTGGGCCGGTCGGTGCCAATGGTGACGCGGTCAGTGGTACGCCAAAACTAACCTTGCCCGCGGTACCGGTGACGAGCAAGCTGTTCCTCTGGCGTCGCCGATTGCCACAGATCGCGCAATGGGAACCGACCCTGCAAGCGGAGTCCCAAGCGCAGCTGCGCAAACGAAGTTTGTCGCTTCGATATCGCGCTCGCAGCGGAGAGAAACTCGATAGCTTGGTTCCCGAAGCGTTCGCGCTGGTTCGGGAGGCTGGTCGTCGCACCGTCGAAATGCGGCATTTCGACGTGCAGCTGCTTGGTGGATTGGCGATGTTTCACGGATCGATCGCCGAAATGGAAACAGGTGAAGGTAAAACCCTGACCGCTACCCTGCCGCTCTACGTGCATTCGTTGGTCGGCAAGGGATCGCACCTGGCCACCGTCAACGACTATCTCGCGCGACGTGACGCCGAATGGATGATGCCGATCTACAATTTCCTTGGCGTATCGGTGGGAATCATCCAGACAGGAATGAACCAGGACGAGCGTCGGCAAGCCTACGGCGCGGACGTGACCTACGGCACCGCCAAGGAATTTGGTTTTGATTTTCTGCGAGATCGGCTGCTGTTGAGACAGCTGGGTGAGCAAGCTGCCGTGTGGACTAGCGGCGGGGCCTCGCTGGGCCAGCAGGTAGCCAACGAGCAGCCGGTCCATCGAAACCTGCAATTCGCCTTGGTGGACGAGGCTGACAGTATCTTGATTGACGAAGCGCGTACGCCCTTGATCATCAGCGCCATACCTGGTGAAGCCCAAATGCGTGCGGTCGCGTGTTTTAGTTGGAGTGCCGAGGTCGCCAAGCTATTTCACGAAGACGAGCAGTACGACTACGACCACGAGAAAAAAACGATCGAGCTGAATTTTGATGGCCGGCAGCTGGCCAGAAACCTCGAAAAACCAGAGGAGTTGGGCCCCGTCGGGTTGGTGGATATTTACCAGTACATCGAGCGGGCGATCAAAGTCGGCCGCGAATTCTTTCATCACCAACAATATGTCATCAAGGATGGCGAAATCGTGATTGTCGACGAGTTCACCGGCCGATTGGCGGAAGGCCGCAAGTGGAGCGCCGGATTGCATCAAGCCGTGGAAGCGAAGGAAGGAGTCGAAGTCACCGTCGAGACGGGCCACGCGGCGCGGATCACGGTCCAGGATCTGTTTCGGCTCTACACGCATTTGGCCGGAATGACAGGTACTATCCGAACTTCCGCCCGTGAGATGAAGAAAATCTATAAGGCCCACGTCGTGGTTGTGCCGACCAACCGCAAGACGCGACGATTACACATGTCGGACCTCGTGTTCGCCAACAGCGAACAAAAATTCGCGGCGATCGTCGAGGAAGTCAAGCGGCTGAATGAGGTCAGTCGGCCCGTCTTGATTGGTACGCGATCGATCGATAAATCAGAACGTTTGGCGAAACTGCTGACTGCCGAAGAAATTCAACATCGTGTGCTGAATGCCAGCCATGTCGCCGCCGAAGCGGAGATTGTGGCTGAAGCGGGGCAACCGGGCCGAGTGACGGTGGCGACGAATATGGCTGGACGCGGTACCGATATCAAGCTCGGCGAAGGTGTCGCCGACCTAGGTGGCTTGCATGTCATTGGTACCGAAATCCACGATTCGGCGCGAATCGACCGGCAGCTGGAAGGCCGTTGTGGCCGCCAGGGCGATTTAGGTACCTTTCAACAGTATTTGGCGATGGACGACGAGATACTATCGCTGGCTTACGGGCCCAAAAAAGGTGACCAGCTGAAGAAGTCGGTTGGCGAAGGAAATGACAATGCCGTGGCCGGTTCGCGGCTGTTTCGCGGAGCCCAGCGGAAGATCGAACGACGGCACTTTCGGGGTCGGAAAGTGCTAGTATATCACGAAAAGCACCGTCGAAAAATGCATCAAGAAATGGGCCAGGACCCGTATCTGGACATGCCGGATCAATAAAACACGGCGTTAAAACCGATACCAAAGAACAGGTTTCACAGAAATCTGCTTCAGACGCCCATCCGGACTGGAAAAAACACACTTTCGGGGTTGGATTCTGTAGAATCGTAGTTGGCCGTCGTGCCGGTCGCGCGCGGTCTGCTGGCCTTTGCTTTCGTCCATCGATGTGAAGAAACGCTTACATTGCTAGCGTGCGGACCTGTCGTCATGCTGCCTCGAGACCTTGGTGAGCGATCACCTAATGGTTTCCGGCGTATTGACGGAATTGACAAGCAGGTCCAACGCCTATCCCGTTGCGAGCCCAAGTATGTCCACGGAACAACCAGTTGATCCACATGCTATCGAAGAGACCAAACGGCAGATCCGCGGTTTGGTCAAAGAAATCACCCAACTGACACGGCAGGATCTCGAGCCTTCGGTATTCTACGGCGAGTTTCTGCAGCGGGTCATATCGGCCCTAGCCGCGATCGGTGGAGCGGTTTGGTTGGTCCGCAAAGGCAAAGGGCTTGAGCTGGCTTACCAAATCAATCTGCGGCAAACGATGCCGGAGATTGGTGACAGCGACGAGGATCAACTGCGGCATGCCCGGCTGTTGCACCGGGTTGCAAGTCAGAACGAACAGCTGCTGGTGCCGCCTTACTCCGGCGCTGCTGGGGACGAGGAAGCCGGAAACCCGACGGCTTATTTGTTGGTGCTCTCACCGGTCCACGAGGCGGACCGCGCCGTAGCGATCATCGAAATCTTTCAGCGACCGACCAGCGGACCTGCCAGTCAACGGGGCTACCTCCGATTTTTGAGTGAGATGAGCGTTTTGGTCGGCGATTATCTGCGGGGCCGAAAGCTCCAGCAGCTGACCGATTGGCAGTCGCTGTTCACCGAGGTCGATCGTTTTTCACAACGGGTCCACGACAGCCTCGATCCGCGTTCAGCGGCGTATACCATCGCGAACGAGGGGCGACGTCTGATCGGTGCAGATCGCGTGAGTGTCGCGATCCGGCGCGGTAACCGTTGCAAGATCGAAGCGGTCAGCGGCCAGGACACCATGGACACGCGCGCCAACGCCGTGGTGCTGCTCGGCAAGTTGGCGACGGCGGTGATGCGCAGTGGCGAACCGCTGTGGTTCACCGGCGGAACCACCGAGGACTTACCACCACAAATCGAAGATGCCTTGCATGAATACGTGGACGATACCCATACCAAATCAGTGGCCGTGATACCCCTGCGCCAACCAAAATCGGCGGTAGCGGAGGAAGATCAGGACGACATTAAACTTTCCAGCCAAAAGGGCGAGCAAGGCGAAGTGATTGGCACGTTGATTGTCGAGCAAATCGAAGACAATCGTCCGCGGGAAGCCTTTCAGACAGGTGTCGATCTGGTGTCCCAGCACAGTAGCAGCGCTTTGGCCAACGCCATGGAGCATCACAATCTCTTCTTGATGCCGGTATGGAAGGCGATTGGCAAGGCAGGTTGGATCCTGCGGGCGCGGACCCTGCCGAAAACGTTGGCCGTTTTAGCGCTGATTATCGTGGTTGTTCTGGGCATGATTCTGTGGCCAAATAATTTTGAAATGAAATGCGACGGAGTTCTTAAGCCCAAGTATGAGCGGGATGTCTTCTTCGACGTGGATGGCAAGGTGGTCGAGGTGATGGTCGACCATGGCGATCATATCGAAAAGGGGCAAGTCCTGATGCGGATGCAGAACGTGGAACTCAATCAGGAGATTGAGCGTATCACGGGCGAGATTCAATCCTCCATAAAGGCCAAGAATGCTGTCGATCAGGCTCGGGGTAAGACGCGCGATCGAAAGGAGCGCGCCCAACTGGCCTCCGAGAGCGACCAATTGCGCTCTAAATTGGATTCGTTGACCATACAACTGAGGCTGCAGCAACAGAAAAAACAGCAGTTGGTCGTGACCAGTCCAATTACCGGAATCGTCACAAGTTGGGATGTCGAGGACGATCTGAAGTTCCGGCCGGTGAGTCGAGGAAATCGTGCTTTGACCGTAGCCGATCCAACTGGAGAATGGGAGTTGGAGTTGTTCATGGAAGAGGATCGTGCTGGACACATGGGTCGAGCCATGGCAGAGAGCGACGAACCTCTCGAGGTGACTTACGTTCTCCAAACCGATCCCGGCCAACAGCTCAAGGGGAAGTTGGCCAAAGTCCAGGATTCTGCTCAAATGCACGAGGAGTATGGGCACAGCGTACGTCTCGTGGTGGAAATCGACGAAATGAATCTTGTCGATCCACGACCGGACACGGGTGTTACCGCTAAGGTGTATTGCGGCGAGAGATCCTTTGCCTACGACAAGTTCCACGAGCTGATCGAATTCCTGCAATTGAAATTGTTTTTCTGATATAGGCGTCAAATGTCTATCTACAAGTGTCGGCTTAACCGCCAATTGGCCTGGCAGGGAGATTATGATGAGTCGATTCACGACGGTTGTTTTTGGTTTTTCGACGTTGAGCTTATTGGTCATGTCCACCGTGCGATTGGACGGACAGGAGCAGGCGAAAGGTGACTATCATTTGCCTAGCAAGTGTTTCTTGACGGTCATCGACGAACCGATGCTTGCAGCTGGCGTGCCGGGGTTGCTGATCGAGATCGCCAAAGAGGGTGATCTGGTATCGGCGGATTCCATCGTGGCTCAACTTGATGAGCGCGAAGCCAAAATGCGGGTGCACGTATCCAAGCTAGAATTGGACGTGGCCACGAGACAGGCCAACAACACGGTCCAAATCAAGTATTCAAAGAAAAAGAAAGAAGTCGACAAGGCTGACTTCGATGTCGCCCAGGAGGCGTACAACAAGGTAACTAATTCTGTTTCATTAACAGAAATCAGGCGGCGGAGATTACAGTATCAGGCAGCGGAATTGTCGATCGAGAACGCCGAAAACGATCTCGCCATTGCGAAACTGGAGGAAAGAGTCGCACGTGGTCGCGTCGATGCCGCCGAAATGGAACTGGAGCGCCATAAGGTTGCTGCGCAACTTGACGGTAAAGTTGCCCAAACATTTCGCCAGGTAGGAGAATGGGTCAACGCCGGCGATCCGATCCTCCGTATCCGCCAATTGGATCGGTTGTACGTCGAAGGTTATGTAGATGCGGCGGAGTACAGCCCCAGCGACGTTCTGGGCCGGCGCTGCACCGTCGTGATCGATATGCCTCGAGGCAAAATAGAAAGCTTCGAAAGCAAAGTTACGTTTGTCGATGACAACATCGAGACCACCAACGAGTTCCGTGTCCGAGCGGAAATCGAAAATAACAAATTTGCTAACGGCTACCTCGTCGTGCCAGGGTTTCCGGCGGATATGATCTTACATTTTTGACGGAGTGGAAGATGCCGGATGCGGGATGCCGGATGCGGGATGCGAGTTTTTGAAGTGGCTCCGTTGTCCTCACCACTAGCCACTAGCCACTAGCCACTAGCCACCAGCCACTCTTCACTTTCCATGGTCTCTCTCGCCGACAGTCTGGTTGCTAGTTCCTCGCGTCCGCTGGCGTTGCGTGTGCGGGCTGATTTGACGGCGCGTCGACAACGCTATCAGGGGCGCAGCTATTGGGTGGTCAAAGAACCTATTGGGCTGCGTTATTTTCGCTTCCAGGACGAAGAGTACGCGGTCTTGCAAATGCTCCGTGACGGTGTCAGTCTGGAGGACATCAAGGAACAATTCGAACGTGAGTTCGCTCCTCACAAAATCACTTTCCAGGATCTGCAGCAGTTTATCGGCACGCTGCACCGTAGCGGGCTGGTGATCTCTGACGCGCCGGGGCAAGGGGATCAACTCTTCAAACGACGTAATGAGCGGACAAAAAAAGAGTTCATGAGCCGGATGAGCAACGTTCTGGCGATTCGCTTCAAGGGGATCGATCCAGAACGCCTGCTGACATGGTTGTACCCTGTTACGAAGTGGGCATTTCATTCGTTAACGGTCATGTTCTTTGTCCTGTTGGGGACGTCAGCGTTGCTTTTGATCGCTGTCCAGTTTGACGTATTCCGCAGCCGACTTCCGGCCTTTCAAGAATTCTTCGGTCCGAGCAATTGGTTGTATTTAGGCTTGGTGCTGGGCGTCACCAAGGTCATGCACGAGTTCGGTCACGGACTGTTATGCAAGCGTTTTGGCGGTGAGTGCCACGAAATGGGGGTGATGTTCCTCGTGCTGACACCCTGCCTTTACTGCAATGTTTCAGATTCGTGGATGTTGCCCAGCAAATGGCAGCGCGCCGCCATCGGGGCAGGTGGAATCTACGTCGAGTTGACGTTGGCGACGATAGCGACCTATGTTTGGTGGTTTAGCGAGCCCGGAATGATGAACTATCTGGCTTTGCGCGTCATGTTCATCTGCTCGGTCAGCACGGTCATCTTCAACGGCAATCCGCTGTTGCGGTTTGATGGCTATTATATCCTTTCCGACCTCGTCGAGATTCCCAATCTTCGGCAGAAGGCCAGTAAGATACTGCAGCGATTGGCTGGCGAGCATTGCCTGGGCTTGGAAATGCCTGAAGATCCTTTCTTGCCGCAAACCAACCAGGGCTTCTTTGCCATGTATACCATTGCGGCGGTTTGTTACCGTTGGTTTGTCTTCTGTTCCATTTTGTTTTTCCTGAATCAAGTGTTCGAGCCCTACGGCCTCAAGATTCTCGGGCAGATGATTGCCTTGATGGGGCTGTACGGTTTGATTGTCCAACCGCTTTGGCAGCTGGTAAAGTTCTTGCACGTACCTGGGAGGATGGACCAAGTGAAATGGCCACGATTTTTTGTCTCTGCCGCAATTGTCGGATCAGCACTGGCGATCGTTCTGTTGGTGCCGCTACCGTACAACATCAAATGTGCGGTTACCATTGGGCCACAGGACGCAGCGTCCATCTACGTTGCGGTGCCGGGCCGATTGGAGGAATTGATGGTCGTGCCTGGGCAGCAAGTCGACCAGGAGCAGGTACTGGCCAGGCTTTCCAATCCCGATCTGGAGGTTGACGTCCATCGGCTCGCGTCGGAAATGCATCAATATGAAACCGAATTGGCCAACCTGCGTTTTCGGCGAACTGCCGACCCAGAGGTCCGCAACCAAATTGGCCGCGTCGAAGAATTGGTATTGGCTAAGAAACTGGAATTGCACGAGAAAACGGAAGACGAAAGGCATCTCACGCTCCGATCGCCACGCCCGGGTGTGGTGTTTTCCCCCCCCTTGCGGCCTGAACGCGCGGCTCCGGACGGCGGATTGGCTTCTTGGAGCGGTTCCCCGTTTGACACCAAGAACCAGAACATGCATCTGCAGGTAAGCGACTTGTTCTGCCAGATCGGCGACCCGCAGGCACTCGAAGCGGTGCTGGCAGTGGATCAAGCCGACATCGAGTCGATCGCTTTGGATCAGAAGGTCCTGATCAAGCTTGAGGCCCTGGTCGACGATACCTACGAGGGTCGCATTAATGAGATTGCCCAGTCTGAGATGGAAATCGCCCCCACCAGCCTAACGAATCAAGCGGGTGGTGCCGTGGCGACCCGAACCGATGCGGAAGGTCGTGCCCGACCGCTCAGTACCATCTATCGGGCACGTGTCCCGATCGAGAATGCCAATGGACTGGTTCAACTTGACTACCGAGGAAAGGCGAAAATTCGGGTGGGCTACAAGACCGTGGGCAGCCGATTGTGGCGCTATCTTGCCCGCACGTTCCATTTTTACATGTGATGAACGGGAGCTTGGCCAGTATTGCCGAATGTCAGGCAAACGCTATCATGTTGTTTGTGTCGGCGGCACGCGCGCGTTGGCGCCCGACTATTTAACACGATCACTTGATTAACACGATCACTTTAATCCCAATTTGAAAGGTGTACCATGGCAAAAGAAGAATCGAAGCCTGCGGCCGTTGCCAAAGAAGCCGCGAAAGCGCCTGCTCAGCCAGCCCGACCGGAAATAACATTTGACGACTCCAACGTTGTCGCTTCCTACGCCAATTTTTGCCGTGTCACCGGCACGCCCGAAGAGTTGATCGTCGACTTCGGTTTGAATAACCAGCCGATGGGCATTCCCACGGATGCGATTCCGATCGCGCAGCGTATCATCGTGAATTTCTACACGGCCAAGCGTTTGTTGGGGGCACTGAACATGTCGATCCAACGGCATGAAGCGGCTTTTGGCGTTTTGGAAACGGACGTGCAAAAGCGAATTCAACCGTCAGCGCGACAGATTCAACAAGCTCCGCAAAGTTAGGTCCGACATCTGACATAGCGGCTTGAAACATCGCGCGCGGGTTTCCCTCGCCCCGCTGTGCCCGCGGAGGGTGGCAAGGACCGAGTCCATTTCGCGATTCGAATTGCCTTGTTCGAAATTCAAATAATTTACTCGGTCGTGCTCACCGGCGCGACACCGTTGGTCATGCTCAAATTTGCCGTGTCGGGTAGGTGGGCGCGCTGCGTGCTTCGATAGAGTTCGATGAGATCGACGGCAGCTTCCAAACAATCCACCCAAGCTTGTTGTTCGTCCTCGGCTTGTTCCAGTTCCGCTGCGAGATTGGCGATGTGTGGACAACCGCCTTGGGTGGCCGTCGATCTGATTTGACCAGCGACACGTACGAGCGACTGGCGATCTTCTTGGTCCATGGCGTTGGCCATTTTTTCGATTTGCACTCCCAACTGCAGGACAGTCGCCATGCTGACGCCATCCCCCGGTTCGATGTTGGTTTCGGCTCGAATTTCATCATCGTAATAAATCGATTTGCTAGATCAGAATCGAATTGTTGACCGGCACACCGAAGAAGTTCCGCAAAGGCCTCTTCACTAGTCATCGCAGCCCGATAAACAAGATCGTGGACCATCGCATCATAGGCCTCACAAATACTCAGGATGCGGGCTCCCAGGAGAATGTCCTTACCAACGGGAAGGCCAAAGCGAGATTCGGATCCACTGTAATGGGCACGATGGCAGAGTATGATTTGCGTCATTTGTTCGCCGACTTCGATTCCTTATCGGGAACGAAAGTCTTGGTGGGAGAAGCCAACGATAAACCGGTAACCACACTGGCGAAACAATTGCCTATGCAACTTGACGTCAACTACCCCGGCGCTGGAGACTATCGCATCAAACGGCTGACAGACAGCAAGACGATTGCGATCCTGGGTGTCGACGGTTCGGGTGTGGAACGTGGTGTACACAACTGGTGCGCGTTCCTTAACCCACAGGGCCATTGGCTGCTAGCGGAAACGGAAGACTAAAGACATCCTTTTAACTCTATGTTTAGTTTCGTAGTATAACTCCATAGTTTCGGCGTGCCGCCGTTGAGCACATCGTGGGCACTCGCCATCCCAGGGCATGACCGTGCGTCAGTCCACCGACCCACGTGGGTTTACAAACTCATTTAGCCGTCGGCACCGCCAAAGCTCTATCAATCTTCAACCCCAAATGATTTCGGTGGGCCATGGCCGTTTTGTCGAAAGTGTTCCCCAAGGACGCTCGAATCTGCCTCAATTGTTCGTAGGCAATCGACTGTGCGATGTAGTCGTAACTGGCTGGTAGCTGTTGACCGTTCGGCGGAGCGAAGCCGTCCGATGCCATTTCCACTTGAGTTTGCGTAGTCTTAATTAATCGGTGCACGTAATCCGCCTGGAGGTTTTGCTGAAGCGTGTTGTCGACGTCTGCCGTATTGTGGGGAAATATTGCCTTGGTCAATTCAGCCAACATCTCCACGAGCGGGTATTCGTTGCCGTACAACGCGGTGTCCGTAATCCTCGCCATGACCACGGGATGAAGCAGGTGATCCAGTAACTGGCCTTGGAGACCAACAACATGGGCATGGTAGCCGAAATCCTCCCGCTTGCCCGAGTGGTCGAATCCTCGCCGTTGACGCTGCAGCCGAGCCAACATGTCCGGATCCACCTTGAAGGCGTCTGGTGAAAAAGCGTGTTCCGCTAATAATGCCATGGCCTGCCGCTGGTCGTCCCCGTCAACAGGATCGAGCGGTGGTCCAGCGCCAGGTTGGCCGACGAGCGAACGATCAACGTAGACGCCAGCGACATATCGCGAGACGGACTTCAAAGCCCAGGAGGCCTGGCTGTTGAGCGTGAGAAACTGATTCACGAATTCCTCGTACGAGATGCCTTGTTGATCGTATTTGGACAACAGCGTTTGTCGCGTCTGGTTGATTAACTCCAATCGGCTTGCTGCCCAGGCAATCACGTCATTGCTCAAGTCGTACGTCATGATGCGTGGGTCGACTCCTCGGCCAGCGAGCCGCATGTCATCAGCGTCGTTTCCAAATGCCAATTCAGGTTGGGTGGATCGAGCCAAAATCTCGCTCAAGCGTTGTTCTTCTTTCACTGCATCGTCGAGCGCCTCACTATATCCGTACTCAATAGCCCACTGGTCGTAGGGACCCGGTCGGGTGGTGTAGTACAAGGTTTGCGTCTGGTCTTGCGGCGCCAGATTGAGGCTGGGGTAATCCATTACGGAGGCGAGCAATCCCATCTCGCCAACGCGCTGCGCATCGAAAAGTTGTTCCGGCGCATGAAGTTGGCTGGACCTAAAGTTGTGCGACAATCCTAGCGTATGGCCGATTTCGTGCAGGATCAAATAGTAGAGCGATTGTTGGATAATCTCGTCGACATCGACGCGAGACGAATTCCGATTGCCCAACACAATCGCTCCGAACAGATTGGAGGATTGTAAAAAGGTGCCTGCCTCACAAACGTTCGCCGGTCCAGACGAGACATTGGAGGAGGTTGGCGGAGCCGGGAAAAGATCACGATAACGAAGATTTCGCGTGATGAAGGTCCATTCCAACATGATGTCCGCGCCGAGGATCTCACCGGTGCGCGGGTTTACAAAACTGGGTCCGAAGCCGCCGAACGGAGGTTTCGGCGAACTGGTCCAACGCAGCACGTTGTAGCGCAGGTCGCCCGCCTCCCACGGCGATTCGTCAGGTTGGACGCGGACCTCCACGGCACGCTCGAAGCCGGCTTTTTCGAAAGCTTCGTTCCAGGCCAGCACAGCGTTGCGGATCGTTTCGCGAAATTCCAGCGGAGTGGAGTTTTCCAACCACCAAACGATGGGCTGCTTAGGTGGACTCAAGTCTGCATCGGGATTTATTTTTTTTAGACGCCAACGGTGGATCACGTCTCGATAAGGTGTCGCACTGGTGGACGTGAGATCATCGACTTGCTGTGTAAAAAAGCCGATTCGCGGATCATCCCGCCGGGTTTCATAGTCGTTATCGGTGACGGCGATCAGGCTGTGTTGCATTTGGATCGAGACGTATCGCGAGTCCGTGACACCCTGACGCGGCTCGGCCGGCTTTTGCGGGGCTGGATCGTCGTAGACGTACTCGCATACAAGGTCGGTGTTTTGCGGGTAATTGCGGACATCCACAAAGCGGCTTTTTTCGCGATTCAACTCGCCGAGCCCAAATCGGCGTGGCCCCTTCTCAGCGGGATCCACCGCCGACTTGATCTGCTGGAACGCTTCGCTGAGAAAGATATTGTCGGCGCTGACCAGAAATTCGGTCCGCTCATCGTCCCAGGCTGAAATTGGTTCCACAGCGAGCACGCCGGGACTGACATTGGCTTGACGTGATCGATGAAGTGGGCTGACCGGATCAAAAAAGCACTGGGTCGGTTCGAAGACGAAACGCAATCGCTGGTAATCGCGCTGGATGGTAAAGATGCGGGCTTGTCGAAATCGCCCCCGAAAGTGGCCCAGTTGTGGGACGCCGTTCTCGTTGTAGGTGAAGTAGATGAACTCCGTGCCAAGTTGGTCCTGTTTGACCGATAGATACAACTCGCCCGTTTCCTTGTTGCGGAGCAAAGGGAACAGGCCGTCGGTTTGTTCCAGACTCTCTTTGAACTTCGCAAGTTGCTCAGGTGAGGTGTGCTGCGAATTGTCCTCCTTGCCATCCTCTGACGAGTTGGAGACAGAATCGCTGGTCTCTCCGCAGCACACGTCGCGTGGGCCAAGCAGGCTTAAATGAAGGACCAGCACCAGCAATGACAACCAATAGCTCGAGTTCGTAGTTTTTCTCATGGAGGGGTCCCCTGTCGTTAAGCCTTTTGGCGCGGTAACGCCTACCCGGGTCGACACGCATTGTAGCCGATCTGCTATGATGACGGGTGCTGGGTAAAGCGTTCCATTTGGCCCTCCTTTCGTTGAATTCCTCCATGCCCGATTTCCAGAATCCCAAACGTCATGTCGACGCGCAATCTCGGCGTCGGTTCCTGCGCGATTCTTCGTTGATGGTCGCGGGCGGGTTGAGCTTGTCACGCGCGGCCCACGCGTCGGGCGACGAGCGGATCCGAATTGGTTTGATTGGCTGTGGCCGGCAGGGTACTCGCGTTGCCAAGCAAATATTGCAGGCGGAAGAGTTGGTGCACTTGCACGCGATGGCGGACATCTTTCGGGATCGCTTGCAGGCCAGCTACCGTGGGCTCAAGTCGCGATGCGGAGATCAGGTTCGAGTTCCGCGTGAACAGCAATTCGTCGGTCTAGATGGTTTTGCCAGTTTGGTTGAGACCGACGTGGACTTGGTTATCCTGGCGTCTCCACCCTGCTTCCAGCCGTCGCACTTGGATGCCGCCGTGCTGGCCGAAAAACATATCTATGCCGAACCGCCGCTGGCCGTTGACGTTGTCGGAGTACAGCAAGTGTTGGCCGCAAATGAAATTGCCAGACGACTCGGTCTATGTGTGGAAGTCGGCTTTCAAAAAAGACACGATCATCGGTACCAGGAAACGGCGCAAAAGATCGCCAGCGGTTTCCTTGGAGAGATTCTTGGCGGCGAGCTGCTATGGGTCAGTGGGCTTACAAAACCTTCGCCCCGCCACCGCGGAGAAAGTGAACTGGAGTTTCGTCTCAGGAACTGGCGGCACCATGAAGGACTTGGTGGTCATCCTCTTCTGGAAAAACAGATTCACAGTCTCGATGTTGTTAATTGGATTTTGGGAGAGCAGCCGATTGCGGCCAAACCCATCCGGGATCCCAACGGGATCCCAGGTGCCTCCGCGGCGTGCCATGTTGAGTTCACTTATCCCAGCGGTATCGTGATTTCAACCCACGCCGGCACTAGGTTGTCGTCAGGATCCCAAATCATTGAATCGTTGCGCGGTGAGTTGGGTACAGCCCAGCTGGACGCGGGCATCATCCGTGATCGGGACGGAAAGACGGTCTGGAGATGTCGCGGCAAAAATACCGACCCTGCGACCCAGATGAGCGATCTGCTGGCCGCCATTCGGCAGGGGACCGCCTGCAATTCGGTCGATTCGGCGGCGGCGAGCACGCTGGTCGCCTTAATGGGGCGAAACGTTGCCCTCGGCCAATTGCCCTAGGTGCCACATTGTCAAGGATATTCTCGTGGCAAGAGCCATTTCCTGGGCTGCCTGGCGGAAAATTACTCTTGCAACGTCCGAGCTTTATGCGAATATAGAAGTCATCGGGTCGTGCTTACGCGGCACGACGGACTAGCGATCCCGCTAGTAGGTCGTCTCTGGCGTTTCGACTGAACGGGGAATGAAACCTAGTTTGAAAGGAGGTGGATTTGTGAAATATTTCTGTATTAGCCAGCGAGGTGGCAAAGCCGCATGACGGCCGGCGGGCTGTCCGACCGGCAGCCACCCCACTCGTACAGATCACTTCCGATCATAGTGCGAGCTAATCAGCCCGGTCTCCCCAAACGGGGGGGGCCGGGTTTTTTTTGAGACAGGGATGAGCTAAGGAGTTTGTGGGTGTTTGCGGCGCTGAGGATTGGTAGGCCCTTGACTACGGAATACAGTCCCAAGGTCCACTGTCCCAAGGTCCACTGTCGCAGCCCGTCCGCGCACGCGAACGGGCCAGCTTGCTGCTGGCCCGCTGCTGCTGGATGCGACTTTCGGTGCCGGCCTAGTTGGCAACCGTTACTCGGCTATTACCGCTGTTCGAGTTGCGGGACGAATACGAACGGTTCGTGTTTCTCGGACGTACGCCTGGTTGCGGCCGGGCCGGCTGGGGCTGAGCTGGTGGAATACTGGTCAGTTTCCAACGGGTACCGGTCAAATCTTTCTCGGACACCCATTTGACTCCGCGCGCGAATAGGACTGCGGACACGTTGGGACCATGCACCATGGCCCGGCCCCATTCCGTTTCGACATGGACTGCGGTCAGGTCGGTGGCACCGGTAACCGAATCACCATTGTGGAGTACCACCGTGGTGGCTGGCGAACCTTCCTGCGCAAAACGGACGCCCGCGACTTCCGACAACGAAATTTTGACTTCACCGAACGCGGTCTGCAGCGGCAATTCCCGTGAGTCGAGAAATGCGCCGGTTATTTGTGTGCCCTTGGTGAGCACGACCGTTACGGACAACGGTCTCGAATCGGCGTTTTCAGTTTTCTTTTCCGCCTGGGAGGCCTTCGTTGGCTCGGCCGGCACGGCCTTGGCAATGGGGGCATCTTATTGAGCACTACTGATGGTTGCCAACACCATCACGATTGGGGCCACCAAATACCCGGACAACTTCAGAGACTTCATCATTTGGATTCCTTGATTAACGAGGCAACCATTCTCTCACTGAACCCGCTCGCCCCCGACTGGTTCATCGTTCCAATTTCGATAACGCTCCAGTCCGTCGAAAAAACAGTCACTGCCGTGAAGGGACCCGCTGACATGGATACGCACGAATCATGTCGCTACCCTTCAGAGTAGTCAGAACATCGACGTAATGGAGCCTTGCTTTTGGGAAGAATCGCAAAAAAAACGGCCGCGTCCTCCAAGAGGAGAACGCGAGCCGTGAGCATTTTTACCCGTCAGGACGAATTATCCGCCGCAGGCACAGCCACCGGAAGCACAACCACAGCCGCAGCCAGCCCCATCACCGGAACCGCCCGACGAACCACCTGACATGCAGGGATCAAAAGTTGTCGAGACAACACTGGGCACCATCACGCAGACTTTGACCAGTTGTTCCTTGACCACGGTAATCGGGATTTGAACCGTATAGGTCTCGACCCGCTGATCTTCAACGCGGTCATAACGAGTGGCCGTATAATTCTCCGTCTTCGCTTCAGGAACGTTGACGGTAAAGGAAATTTCCTTAGTCATCTTCTGTTCCTCGTAGCGAATGCTGGGGTAAGTCTCCGTCTTGGTTTCGTCAACGTACGTCAGTTTCTTGTCGATGTACGTATATGGCTCTTCGTTGTACACGACAACCTTCTTCATGCGTGTCCGCGTTGGCGGCTCATAGGAGCAGACTTGGCGTGTGCCAGTCCGTTGTTCGGGCCGATAGCTGACATAGGTGCATAGATAAGGCACCGACTCGCAAACCTGCTCGAACGCCGTGTACTTGATTTCCTGATTCTCGCAGGAACTCTCGACGACGGTTACTTCTTCAGTCTGGACGTTGGGAACCCATACTCTCTTGTTTGCCATGCGAGTACCGCAACCGCCACAAGCCGAACCGCAACCGCCGGAAGCGGGTACTTCACAAACTTGCGTTTCCCAGTGACCGTTATCACAGGTCACCGTTTTCGTTCTCGACACTGGTACGCAGTGACGTACCATTCGCGTCTTGGTCACGGATACCACGTTGGTGACCGTATGATTTCGGGTGATCGTCTCCGCATGCGGGACGCAAACCGTGTAAGTGAATTCCTCTGGTTTCATGACGGGAACCCGAACGGTGTAATCCTCAGGCTTCACTTGGCGCTTGAATGCGGTCCGGGCAAGCGGGAAGACCAACTTTTTCCCATTTGTTTCTTGGTAAAATCGACTAGGCGAATGTAATAGGGCATTCTCACTTGCTTGATTGTTAGGTCGAAATACAGACCTCATGGCCTTTTGTGAATTTCTTGCCGTTTAAAACCTTGAATATGATTTCCATTGCGGGAGGAGCCGTTTACCAATGATGCACGCGAAGCAGATATGGAACGTTGGATATCGATGGTCCGCCCTGATTTGGCTTTTTGTCGCCGTTTTGGCCAATCCGGCTGGCGGTCAGGCCTTCACCGAGCCGGTGGTTGCCCGCATGCATATGAAATTCACTATCGGTGAAGAAGTTGTGAACGAGATCCAGAAAGGGGAACTGCTCACGGTTATTGAGGAGCAAGACGACGCCTACGTCATCTCCACGTTGAACGGTCAGCGTGGCCTTGTTGAGAAGGTGAACGTGGCCCGGTTGGCTGAATCGGTCGAAATCTATAGCGAGTTGATCGAGGAAAATCCGGAAGATGGCCTTCAACGATGCGTGCCTCGGCATGGTGGGCGCGCGGCGATGAATCAAAGGCGTTGGCGGATTACGACCAGGCGATCGCGCTTGGTTAGGACGATGCCCATGCTTATTCCAGTCGCGGCATGTTCCACGCAGCGTTGGGGAACTACGACGAGGCGTTGGCCGATTACAACCAGGCGATCGAGAAAGGAGCCACCGGCGAATCAGCGTATATCAATATTGCAGCGGTGCACATGTCACGTCAGAAATATGATCTGGCGATTGAGAACTACGATCGTGCGGCTGAGGCCAACCCGAAGAGCGCAAGTGTCATTCAGCAGCGTGCAGTTGCCCGAAAGCTTGCAGGAGAACTGGAGGGCGCTATCGACGACTTCGCTACCGTGCTCGACATGAATCCAGATAACGCATCCGCGTGGATGGGGCGTGGTTACGTCCGCTTCCAGCTGAAGTATTACGAAAAGGCCGTGGCGGATTTCGGCCTGGTTGTTGGCAACGGTGGACGTGGATAAAATGCGTGACGGCGCGACCGCCATCGAGCTGGCGACTCAGGCATGCGAGATTGCAGAGTACAAAAATGCGGGTAACTTGAAGGCATTGGCGGCGGCCTTTGCTGAAGACGGGCAGTTTACAAAAGCGGTCGGCTGGCAAGAAAAGGCGATTGAGCTGGTCCCAAATAAGGACAAACCGGCTCAGCAGGCGATCCTGAAAAAATATGCTGCCGAGGAACCGCTTCGAGTTGCCGATTTTGCGCCGACTGAATAGTTCGAGAAAGTCGTAGTGGCTTGGTCGATGCCGGTCGGTGGTCTATGGTCTAAAGTCCTCACATCGTGGGGTGGGCGCCGCATCACGCGTACGGATCGTGCACCTTCTACCCTCCGGGTGCATGGGACGCCGCCGGCGGATTGCTCCCTTGCCAGCGCTGGCGTTCTTGGCCGTTTCCGATTCACTGTGTAAAACAGAGAGCGTTGACAGACCACAGACCAAAGACCAAAGACCAAATATGACTCCACTTTCGCGTGATGCTTTAAAAATATGGCAGGCCGGGGTGGCTGCGGTCGGGTCGGAACAGTTAGTTCATAGCGCCGCAAAATACGATTGCGACAACATCGAATTTGGCGATTTCCGAATTCGCGCAAGCGATGTTGACCGCGTCCTGGTGGTTGGCGCAGGAAAGGCCGGTACCGGGATGGCCGCCGCCTTGGAAGAGATCTTTGGCCCCGACTTTGGTTCGAGCCAGCGGCTAGAGGGTTGGGTCAACGTGCCCGCAGGCTGCGAGCGATCACTGGAATTCCTCCATCTGCATCCGGCGCGACCGCAGGGGGTCAACGAACCGACCGAAGCCGGTTGTGAGGGAACCAGGCGGATGTTGGAGATGGTCGGGTCGGCGGGGCCCAACGATTTGTGCGTTTGCGTCCTATCCGGTGGTGGATCGGCTTTGATGCCCGCTCCCATCGCGGGAATCTGTCTGGACGACAAAGTCGCGGTTACCCGACACCTTAGCGCCTCGGGCGCGAACATCGACCAGTTGAATACGGTTCGTAAACAGCTGAGTGACATCAAGGGGGGCGGACTGCTGCGAGCCTGCCGAGCGGGGAGGCTGGTCACTTTGATCATCTCCGACGTATTGGGAGATCCCCTGGATGTGATTGCCTCCGGGCCCACCGTCAGCAACACGACGGGTCCTGGCGATGCGATCGACGTCCTGGAGAAATTCGGCGCGCGAGAAACTGGCATCGCCTCAAATGTTTTTGAGGTACTAAAAGCCGGGGTTGAAAAACCCATCGCACCGCCTCCCGATTGCGAGACACACAACCTGATCATTGGCAATAATTCCACGGCGGTCGAGGCAGCCGCGTCGATGGCGGCCTCGTTGGGTTACGCGGTCGAGCAGGAGAGCGCTGCCGCCAGCGAAGGACTGGTCGAGTCCGTGGCCGACGTACTTTGCAATTGGGCGGTCGACTGTCTTCAAAAAGGCGGCCGGCATTGTCTGGTCAGTGGCGGTGAGCCAGCCGTCCGCTTGGCTCCCGAGCCAATCCGAGGCAAAGGCGGACGCAACCAGCAACTGGTCCTGGCCACGATGCAGCGATTGGCGGAAAATTCTCTTACTAAGGGGGACTTGGCTAAGGGGGATTTGGTCAAGGGGGTGGTGGTGTTATCGGGGGGCACGGACGGGGAAGATGGCCCGACCGACGCCGCAGGTGCAATCGCGGACGCCGAAATCATGGCCAGCGCCCGGCAGCAGGGGCTCGATGTGGCCGACTACTTACGTCGTAACGACGCTTATCACTTTTTCCAGCCGCTGGGTGCCCTGATTCAAACGGGGCCGACGCATACCAACGTCGGTGATGTGAGGGTTGTGATCGTGGACGCCTAGCCGGAAAATCAATTTGCCTTCGGGTTATTTAGCCGAATCGTACAAGACGTGGAAGAATGGGATTCGCCATTTCGAGGGTGTCGTTGACGGCGAATCGGACTGCGAGTCGGACGACGGTGCCGCTGGGATGACATCGTCTCGGACGTGTGAGACTGGCATTAGATCCGTCGTGGACGAAGATTCCATGGTGTCACTGTCAACCACGAGGGCAGAATGGTCCTCGTCAATTTCATGCTGGCAGCAGCTTCCATCACATCGGCCATCAGGGCAACCGCAACCACTCCCCCTACAGCAACGGCCTTTGCGAACCGCTTCCCACTCGTACTCGCACTTTGGGCACTTGTATTTGTGTTTCTTCGGAATTTTCACTTTGACCACAAACGCACCGTTATGCTTAACACAACGCCCGCCACAGCCACCGCCGGCGCAGCTGGAGCAGCCTTCGCAGCCATCACATCCGCCGGCACGTCGACCAGCGTGGCAGCCTTCGCTACGGCATAATCCAGGGTTCTGCCAGGGAAACACGACGCGCGGAACACATATCTCTTTGCATTCTATTTCCCAGCAATACTTTTCATGCTCCCCTTCGTCCACCTTCAATTTGCAGCATGAGCAACTGCATCTCGGGCAGCAAATCGTCGCCTCGGACAGCTTCGGCGATACTCCGACTCCGCATCCAATAGTGAGGATCAAAAGCCCCGCTCGAAGCCAGTTCGTATTAGGAAGTGGGGTTAAATAGTTGACCATATCAATATCTCTCGTGAGTTGGATGTTTGTCGATATTCAGCGGAGATGGATTACCTGGTGATAACTAGAAGTCCACCATGAAACGCCCGCCGAGGATTGTGTAGTCCGTTGATTCCAAGGTAACGCCCGCAACTTCCGCATCATCTCGGTCGCGAATACTGCCGTAGATGCAGTTGAATTGCATCCGGGCGTTTTGGTTCCAGTACCAATTCAGGCCAAAGGTGAAACTTTCTCCAACGCCACCGAAGATATCGTCGCTATTGAAATCGGCGTAGGAATAGCGTGCAGCCACTTGCCAGGCACCCCAACCGCCGGCCCGGCCACCACGACAGCAGTCCACCAACCAGAAGTTCTGAAATGGCTTGATGCGGGCCAGCGTGCCCGTCTTGCGGTCCCACGGCATGTGCTCCCCGGTGAGGAAATAGGATACGTAGAAGTAGCTACCCCAAAAGCGCACGTTGTCGCTTGGCGCCCCGACCTCGCGCTGCAGCCAGGTGTTCTGCCACTCGCCCACAAATTGGACTCGACCCACATTGATCACACCTTCCAACCCCATAAGTTCGTAAAAATCGGCGCCGGCAATATCTCCCGTATCGAGCCATCGTTCCGAGCTCCTGGCCTCCGGGCGGTGCCTGAAACGCGCTTCGGTGTCCGTATTGCCAGGATTGTCATCGCTCGGTTCGGCGACGGTGCCGGATATTGCCCAGTGCGCGTAACCTCGTCCGCCGGAGACTTCGTCGTACCAGATGGTATTGGCTAAACGCCCAGCGACTTCCATTTGCCAGTGATCGCCCACATAGTTCCCTAAGGCTTGGATCAGCTGCTGATTGTAGACACCATATCGCCAGTTGAATCGTTGATCATCGGATACGCCGTAGGAACAGATACCCCAGCGGCGGGCATCCTGGTTGAAGCTTTCGATCACGAAGGGACGTTCGAGAAAAACGTTGTATCTCGAGCTATTCAGGTGGTCTAAACCGTACGGACGTTTCTGATTTCCGATGAGGACCGTGCGCAGGACCGGCAGGTCGGTAAATCCTAGAAAGGCATCGCGGAATTCTGAATTATTTCCACCCGCGAATTCCATTTCGATCCGGTACACCATGTTGTCCTTGATCTTGCCGCGGACCCCGAATCGCATCCGGCGGAAACCAATTCGATCCTGCGGGTTGAAATCGTCGAACACCCCGGCCGGCTGAGACACGTTGGGGAATCCCCACATGTCCGCGTGGACACGTCCCACGACTTTCATGGTCGATTTGGATGTGCCCGAGATGACAATCGTATCGTCATCGGCGAAGTCCTCGAGCGGAACAAGTCGCTCATCCATCTCCTCAAACCGTTCGTCAACGGACTCGAACCTTTCGTCGACCGATCCGACCATTTCATCGAACATTTCGGCAATCGACCTGTCGTCACCAGCGTCATCGGCTGCCGCGGCCAGCCTTACCGGGTACGGGTCCACAGCCGCGGGACCGCTGGCTGGCATGACTTGATGCCCTACCCAGCTGCTGGTTCGTATGGCGTCGGCAGCCGTCACGTTCGGCAGAACGCCCATGATCCACACAGCCGCTGTGACGGCAAAAACACGATCAATCCGTTTAACAACTAGCATGTTGAATTCCGTTGTCTTCGCGAGAGTGAGATAATCCCGCGACATCGGTATTTTCATCGGACCTACCATTAACGGTTCTTTCTTCATCATGGATAATTCCACTGCGAGATTTCCGCTGGGGGGGGATTACCAGAACGACTCATTCAGCGGGCAGTACCGCTACTCGTGGTCCATCCGGCATTGCCAGTATTCAGGGTATAACCGGCATAACCGTTATGGGCCTAAACACCCTGGAAATGCAGCACAAAGCTGTGATCTATCGCGATGTAACTGACCGGAGAAATGAAACTTATCTGTTTCTTTACAGAGTCTTAACACATCCTTCACATGACTGGTTTAACCATTTAGGAAGTGGAAACGTTGAAATTAGATAGGCACGATTAGAGCCCGGATTTCGATTGGCAAAGGAGACTCGATGACGTCGCGAAAAGTCGTTGGTATGGCAGCTGCTCTTGTTGGGCTTTTAGCCGTTGGCTGTGGAACAGGGGTTCAGGACGAGATCATCCGGGTTAGTCGGCAGAACAACTCCGGCACGTATCACTACTTCCGCGAAGAGGTGCTCGGCAAGGCGCGGGAGTTCAAGTCGGGTTCCCTTGATATGAGCGGCTCCAAGGACGTGGTGGAGTTGGTGGCCCGCACGCCCGGTGCGGTCGGCTACAGCGGCATGGGCTATGCCACAGATGAGGTGAAGATGCTCGAGGTTTCCAAGGATAGCGGCGAGCCGGTTGGACCCACGGTGGAAAACGCCTCCAGCGGCGATTACCCGTTGGCCCGACCGCTATACATTTACGTGCTGGGCGAGCCAACGGGGGCCGTGAAGCACTACATCGACTGGATCAAATCGCATGAGGGTCAGGACATTGTGGCAGAGATCGGCTATGTCCCGGTCAATGCGATTACTCCCGAGCAATCGGATTCACCTCCCGAAGCGACGATCACCATCTCCGGGTCCGACACAATGGTCAACCTGACGCAGGCCTGGGCGGAAACGTACGGCCAGAAATTTGCGCAAGTCCGACCGGAAGTGGCGGGTGGAGGTTCGGGCGTGGGGATCGCCAAGCTTATCGATGGCACTGTGGAAATGGCCAACGCCAGCCGCGAGATGAAACCGGAGGAGCGTGAAAAGGCCGAAGCCAACTCTGGCGAAAAAGTCGTCGAAATCACGGTCGCCTTGGACGCGCTGGCCGTATATGTTCACAAGGAAAATCCCCTTGATTCCATCTCCCTCGAAGAGCTTGCTGAAATCTTTGGAGATGGAGGTACGATCAAAGTTTGGACGCAGGTAACAGGCTGGCCGATAGATGTCCAGTAATCCTAAAGCAATAGCGAGTGATTTCGGACACAAACGCATCTCCGTGTCACGGATTTGGCACAAGCTAGGCGATGCGGCTGAATTGCCCATGGTGTGGCTCATTCATATTTGTGGCTGGAGCGCGATTCTATTTGTATTGGCCATTTTCGCCTTCGTGTTTCGTGAAGCCGCGCCGATGTTGTTTGGCCAGCTCAACCTGGTGGAGTTCTTTACCAGCGAGAAATGGTATCCCGATTCAGTTATCGAGCCGCAGTACGGCATCCTTGCGCTACTGGCCGGTACTGGGGCGGTAACCGTCACCTCCATGGTCTTCGCCGTGCCGATCGGATTGGGTGCGGCGGTGTTTATTTCGGAGTTTTGCGGCGGTAAGGTCAAAGAGACCCTCAAGATTGTCATCGAGGTGTTGGCCGCAATCCCTTCGGTTGTCTGGGGCTTTATTGGTGTGGTCGTTGTCGGGCCGCTGATCATTCAGACAACGGGCGCCGCGGTCGGCGTGAACGTATTAAACGCCAGCATCATCCTGGCGCTGATGAGTGTCCCGGTCATTGTTTCGGTGGGCGAAGACTCCCTGAAAGCGGTACCTGATTCCTACCGGGAAGCGGCCATTTCCCTTGGTGCAAGCCGCTGGGAGGTCGTCTACAAGGTGTTGTTTCCGGCGGCCAGAAACGGTTTGTTGGCCGCTGTGCTCCTGGGTGTGGGCCGGGCGATAGGCGAAACGATGGCCGTGCTGCTCTGCACGGGCCACGCGGTCAAGATTCCGCACAGCCTGCTGGATCCAGCCCGCACGTTGACCGCCACGATCGCCTCGGAATTGGGCGAAGCGGTGCGCGGAGAAGGTCATTACCGTGTCTTGTTTGTCATCGGTGTGGTGTTGTTTGCGGTCACGTTCTTGGTCAATCTGACGGCCGATTTGGTGGTCAAAGGTATCCGAGGCCAACAGCATGATTGAAACCAAAAAAAAGGACCCGCGGCAGTCCAATCCCGACGTTCGCCGGTATATCGTCTGCCCGTCGGCCAGCGGCGAGGGCCAGGGTGCGATGGAGCGCACATTCGCGTCGATAGAGACGGCGCTGGCTGCGATCAGCCGTGAGAATGAGGTTGCAAATGCAGCTGACGATAGTAACACGGGAGGAGAGGCCACATTAGCTCTCGACTTGATCGACAAGCTTGAGGAGGCCGATGGCCAGCGGAACAAGCCGCGGTATCGCTTCTTCTACGATACACACTTGATGGGTTCCGATGGGGACGGCACGGAGCGAGACCCCTGGCCCGACTTGCCTTCGGCGGTCGCGGGGATGACTGAGTTGCACCAATCCGGCCGGCTGGCACTGGATCCTGGCGATTCCATTTTGCTCTCGCGCCGCCAGATCTTCACCTCCACGTCGCTGGAACGGCGCAGAAAGATCAAGGAGGCGATTGCCCAGTACGTCTTCATGGCGATGTCCCTGAGTCTCGTGGTGCCGGTGGTGGCCATTCTGGCGTACCTGACCTATAAGGCCTGGCCGGTACTGAGTTGGGATTTCCTCACGCTGAATCCGCAGAGCCGCATGACCGCTGGCGGAATTTGGGCACCGTTGATTGGCACGTTTTTTCTCGTGCTGATTTCACTACTGATGGCCGCTCCGATTGGGGTCCTGGCGGGTGTCTACCTCAACGAATACGCCCGCGACAATTGGTATACGCGGATCATCAATCTGGCTGTGGTCAACCTGGCTGGCGTACCGAGCATTGTCCACGCCTTATTTGGTGTGGGTGCCTTCGTGCTGGCCGCCCGTTGCGGCGAATCCTTGTTGGCCGCCTCCTGCACGTTGGCCGTCATGACCCTGCCGGTCATCATCACCAGCACCCGGGAGGCGCTCGCCGCTGTGCCAATGTCGTTCCGCGAAGCCTGTTGGAACATGGGCGCGAGCCGCTGGCAGACGATCCGCACCATTGTGCTGCCCAACTCGATAAGCGGGATACTCACGGGCATAATTCTCCAGGTGTCTCGGGCCGCTGGCGAAACCGCGCCGATTCTGTTTACCGGAGCCGCGTTTTATCTGAAAGTCGCCGACAAGGGTTGGGAGTCTTTCTTTCCCTACGGCTTGGACGATCGCGTGATGGCCCTCTCAATGCATCTCTATACACTGATGACTCAGGTGAACAACGTACCGGACGAGATCGTGTACGGTACCGCCGTAGTGCTTATCGGCCTGGTGCTGGCGGTCAACAGCTTCGCCATTGTTCTGCGAGTGTACCTCCGGTCGCGCAAGAAATGGTAGGCAGTTCATGACCCCGCATATCCAATTTGACAACGTGACGGTCCGTTATGGCGACCAGATTGCGCTTGATAACATCGCCTTGAGCGTGCCGGAGAAGTCCATTCTTGGTATCATTGGGCCAGCCAATTCTGGCAAGACGACATTATTGAAGTGCATCAACCGGACTATTGACTTCATCGACACGGCTAGAGTCGATGGCGCAGTGCTCGTCCGTGGTGAGAACGTTTTTCGCATGCGAAACGTCTACGCGTTGCGACGGCGCGTCGGCATGGTGTTCCCGCTGCCAGTCGGACTGCCGATGTCGATTTACGAGAACGTCGCCTACGCTCCACGGCGGGCGGGATTGCACGATCGCTTCGGATTGGACGCGCTGATTGAAAAGTGCCTACGGCAAGCTGTGCTTTGGGACGAGGTCAAAGACCGGCTCCACTCGCTGGGCACCAAGCTTTCCGGTGGACAGCAGCAGCGGCTGACGCTGGCACGTGCCCTCTCCCACCAGCCTGAAATCCTTTGCCTGGACGAGTTTTCCATCGCGATCGATCCGGTCACAACGATGAAGATCGAGGACGTTCTGCTGGAGTTAAAGAAAGAGATGACCATTGTGCTGGTGACCAACCTTGTGCAACAAGCTCACCGGCTGGCCGACCAAACGGCTTTTTTGAATGACTCGAAACTTGTGGAAATTGGCGACACGAAAACAATTTTCATGGAGCCGGAGAACAAGATGACGTATGAATACGTCACGGGAGGGTTTGGATGATGGTGACGGGGAAAACCGAAACGAATGGAGCCCACGCGGTGAGCGACGCCTACTGCAGCATCACAACCAGGGATCTCAACCTTTGGTACGGAGATTTCCAGGCGCTCGAGGACGTCACGTTGAACATCAAGCAGGGCATCATTACCGGGCTGATTGGACCGTCCGGCTGTGGCAAGACAACACTTCTACGGAGCTTCAACCGCATCAACGAACGCTATGGCAACGTCACAACAACCGGCGAGATTACGATCCTGGGCAAGAACATCTACGATCCAGACGTCTCGCTGAGCGAATTGCGCAAAGGGGTGGGCATGGTCTTCCAACGTCCGAATCCGCTGCCTATTTCGATCTATGAGAACATTGTCTTCGGACTTAGAATACACTCCGAACAGGGTTCATTCAGCCGCGCCGATTGCGACGAGATCGTCGAGACCGCCCTCCGCGACGTGCAGCTCTGGGACGATACGAAGGACCACTTGAAGAAACGGGCGACCCAGTTGACGCTGGAACAACAGCAAAAGCTGTGCATTGCCCGGCTGATGCCGCTGAAACCCCGGGTAATTCTGATGGACGAGCCCTGCTCGGCGCTGGACGCCGAGGGAGTTGAACGAGTCGAACAGTTGATCGCGGACCTGCGTAATAAATATACGATTCTCATTGTCACGCATAACATGGGGCAGGCCAGGCGCGCCAGCGACGAGTGCATCTTCATGCTTTTGGGAAAGATCATCGAACATGCTGCCACCTCCGACCTGTTCCTAAACCCGCGGCACGAACAGACCGCCATGTACATTGAAGGTCGCTATGGTTAGGCTTTGTTTCAAAACCTAATTCGTCTCGACCACACTAGATGCGAATGCCAATTGACGAAACGGTCAAATCCATGAAGAAGTTTGATAACGAGCTGAGCCACTTGCGACAACGGGTTGTCGAGATGGGCAACCTGACGGAATCGATGGTCTCCCGTGCGATCGATGCTGTTTTCGATGTGCACAACAACGAGATCATTGAGAGCGTTCTGCGAGACGAAGAACAGCTCGACCAAATGCAGCTTGATATCGACAAAGAGGCCGTTCGTCTGCTCACGGTCTATGGTCCGGTCGCCACGGACCTTCGGTTTATTCTCTCGGTAAGTCGCATCAACTTGGAGCTGGAACGCATTGGCGACCATGCCACAAACATCTGTGAAAACGTCCATCTGCTGGCCTCCAAAGTGGATGTGCAGCCACTGTCCGAAATCCAGAAAATGGGGGAGGTGGTCCGCGGCATGGTCCACGATGCCCTGGATGCCTTTTTGCAGAACGACAACCGCAAGGCCCAATCGGTCATTGCCCGCGACGACCTGGTCGACGCGCTCAACGACCAAATCATCGAAGAGCTCCTCTCGGATGAGGTGGTCCGCGAAGTGCTCACGGGCCCAACGGACATCGCGGGCGCCCTGGCACAGATTCTCATCGCCCGGTCGCTGGAACGCATTGCGGACCAGTCCACCAATGTCAGCGAAGAGATCGTCTACATGATCAAAGGTGACGACATTCGACACCAACCTCCTGTGGCCGGGACAGCGAATTAGCATCGCAATCAGCATGGCCAAGTAGCTCTAAGTATCTAGGCCTTAACGATTTACACCCGACAAGCAGCTGGCCCTACTGCTCGTCACGAGCTTGTCCGTGGTAGAATGACGCTGGACTTGCCGCATTGATTCCCAATGTGTTGAAAGTTTGAAGCTCCGCGTCGGGACCGCGAACATGATACAACGTCCAAAATGGATTCACGATGCGACCGCCGATGAGGCAGCCGTTGACGTTGGCCGGCGCGTGCTCATACAGCGATTGGAGACGATCGGCGACTACTTGCCGCACGCCGCCAAACTGGATCGCGACGTGGTCGAAGACGTGCACCAGTTGCGTGTTGGCTGTCGACGAGCCGAAGTGGCTTTGCGGGTGTTCCGCAACATTATACGCCCTCGCCAACGCAAGAAACTCCATCGTCAGATCTCTCGTCTTCGCCGTGCGGCGTCTGTCGCCCGCGACCTAGATATGCTCCAAGCGAATCTCCAACACCAGTATGGGCATGAGCAAACGGTGACCGCTTCCTGTGAGGTGGCATCCTCGATTGCCCAGCGCCGTCTGGAGGCCCAAAAGCCGATTCGCCGAGCTTACCGTCGTTGGAAACGTAGCGGCTCACTGCCATGTATCCTCAAGCGATTTCGGAACAAAGTTTGGCGCAAGGATGCCGCTAGACTCTCTTTCGGCCAACTCGGCGTCATCGCATTGAACCATGGTGTAGCTGATTTTTTTGACAAGGGAGAGCGCTTAGACGATTTGTCCAGCCTCCATGAAATGCGCAAGAGTGGCAAACGGCTAAGGTACACGATCGAATTGCTATCGGTCGCATTCGCAACGTCCTGGCGAACGGAATTGTACGAATCGTTTGTAGATGTTCAGGATCGCTTGGGCATCGTCAACGATCACGCCGTAGCGGCCAGGCTGGCCGGTGCCTGGGCTGACAAGTGTAACGAGCCGATGGCGGCCGAGTTTCGCGACATTTCGATTCGCCGATCGGAGCAGATGGAGATCCAGTGCTCAGACTTTCGACACTGGTGGACGAAAGAGAAGGCGGCTGAGTTGAAACAACGATTTGACGAAGCCATTGCCTCGGTCGGAGCGTGACTGGCCGTTGGTTTGGGCAAACCATCTGCGCCGTTGGAGGTTAGCCCATTTAGGTGCAGCTCCTCATGAACAAGCGGACCAAGATTATCGCCACCGTAGGGCCGGTAAGCAGCACAGCCGAAACGCTGAAGTCGCTTGCCGAAGCCGGAGTCGACGTTTTTCGCATCAACTTCTCGCATGGTGATGAAGAAAGTCGCGATCAATTCTTCCAGACGATCCGGCAGGTCGAATCCGAATTGGGAAAGCCCTTGGCCATTTGCGGCGACCTGTGTGGTCCAAAGATCCGCGTTGGAGTGATTAACGGAGGCAAGGTCCAGTTGCAGGAAGGGGACGAAATCATCATCCAGCGCGAGACCATTGATGGGTCCGCCGACCGTATTTCCACGACCCTGCCCGAATTGATCGACGTTGCCGACAGGGGCCAGACCATTCTGTTGTCCGACGGACGGTTGCGATTCGAGGTCCTTGAATCGTCACCGCCAGAGCAAATTCGCTGCCGTGTCATGGTAGGCGGGGAATTGTCCAGCGGTAAGGGAATCAATCTTCCAGAGACACAGATGCCGGTTTCGGCACTGACCGAAAAAGATCGGCGTGACATCCAGTGGATTGGCCAACGGGAATTTGATTATGTTGCCTTGTCGTTTGTGCAGAACGCGGAAAACGTCTTGGAGTTGCGCGGGTTGCTGGACCAGTCCGGATCACAAGCGAAAATTATTTCGAAAATTGAGAAGCCCCAGGCGTTGAAGGATATTGACGCTATCATCGAGGCCTCTTTCGGACTGATGGTGGCGCGGGGTGATTTGGGCGTGGAAATGGAACTCCCCACGGTACCGATCGTCCAAAAGATGCTGGCCAAGAAATGTCAGGCGGCTGGCATTCCCTGCATTATCGCCACGGAGATGATGGAGAGCATGATTCGCTCCGCCATACCGACGCGGGCGGAGGTGTCTGACGTAGCCAACGCGGTATTTGACCATACCGACGCGGTCATGTTGTCGGCCGAGTCGGCCATTGGTGATTATCCGGTCAAAACCGTAACACAAATGAGCCGAGCCGTGGCGGCCGCTGAGGGTTTCTTGGACGAATATGGCGGCAGCGACAAAGTCATCTATTCGGAACCGAAGACGGCTGCCTCGGTGGCGGCATCGATCAATCGGATTACCGAACTCCAGCCGCTGGCCGCCGTAGTCGTGCTCTCACGATCAGGGACCAGTGCCAGGTTGATTGCCAAAAACCGGCCGGATTGTCCAATCATCGCGATTTCCGATGACCAGACCACATTGAGACGCTGTTGTCTGTTCTACGGCGTCATTCCCTACCGCGTCTCGCGCCCCGCGGGAACGACCGAGTTGCTCGAGGCTTCCGTGGAGATCTGCAAATCTCTCGAACTTGCCAAGTCGGGTGATCACATCGCGGTCGTATCGGGGTATCCGCTGCGAATGCCAGGCGCGGCCAACGGTATCATTCTTCAGCAGGTGATGTGAGGCGGGTTGCGAGATGAAAATTCACCGCCTCTTTCGCGTGCTTAACAGATAGCGCGGGGCGTTTTTTTGAGTCGTACCCGGCGCTCTCGCGGCACAACCATATTGATGTTGTAGCCAATTTAACCCAACGCGAGTCGCTGGAATTTGTACCGGGCCGGGCGGCATGTGTTCAATTGTCATTCTACGATCAGGCGCTGGCTAACCAATATTGGCCTCACTCGCAATTAGCGGCTCGATCACCAGTGTGCTCTCCAAAACGAAGGCTTGCCTCAGTAACTTTCCATGGCCAAGGAGGATGACGAGACACTCGACTCTTTGGGACTCAGTGCCAAGCCAAATTCACGAAGGAATTCGGCGCCCGTCGTGCGGACGGCAAACCTCGGCGGGTGGATGCTTGGGCCAGCTAATCGGCGGGCGCGTTCCGTGCCGTTTCTTTAAGGGCGGTAAGATAGGAACACCAATAAACGTCTACGCACGGGTTTACGACACCGTTGGACCACTCGACAGGGGCATGCTGCGGTATCTTCCAAAACCGGTGATTATTCGGGACAAATCTCGATTGTGTCTTAACATGCCCAGACGTGGCCGTCCTGAGCACGCGATTTTTGTGAAGAACCTGCGTCGGTGTTTCACTCCGACGCAGATTGGAGACGGCGGTTCGTGTGGGCGGTCGATGTGTCATGAGCACGCAATCGTTCCGGTCTAAGCGACACATGACACGCCCTCCGGTGTCACCAATTTACGGACAACAAGGGATTCCCCGACCAGGCTCTGGATGTCATCAGAGTGACGACACTTCCGCGGAGGTGGTTTTCACCTCTGCGAGTTGACGTTGAAGCTAATTGCGTGAGGTCGTCAACACCGACGCGAGCAAGCGTCATGGGTTTCGAGAAAGCGGTGGAGGCGACCGAAATACTGCAAAATCGTTTTGTCTGAGCAGTCAATGTGAACGGGGCGCCAAATTTGGAGTGCGGTGTGAAGCACCGCTTTAGATTAAGGTCGAGAACCACCAGAAACGGAAGCGGCTGACCAAACAGCGGTGAATGCCAAATGACACAGCGAGTTTTAACTTTTTTGGTTAGCCGCTACCCGTCAACCGCTTCAATCCGTAGTCTAAAGCGGTGCTTCACACCGCACTCCAAATGCTGGCTGCCGAGCGCGGTTCGATTGAGCACACCAAATGCACTTTGCAAGATGCATTAACCTGCTTCGGTGATTTTGACCAATGCGAGTTGCGCCGGCTGTGCCTCTACAGCAATTGCATCGTCCGCTGCGATTTTGTGTCGGTGCCAACTCGCAGCGGTGCAATTCACCGACGGCAGTTCGGGGCAGCCAAAAGTGTAGTCAAATTGATGGGCCTGGGCAACGCTTGGCGGCCTGCGAAGGGCTGCGTTCGTGCCCAAGGACGAACCAGCATGTGCCAATTGAAAATTCCTCGAACGTGCGTAAGGAGTGACACTCCTTGGGTAGAAGCGGAACCTCCGAAACTGCTTCGGCTTTATCGTCCGACGCTACTTGGCGTGCAGACTCCGACACGCTCCTCCGAGGCCGAGTGGCAAATCTCTTCTTTAGTTGGTAGATTCACCACCTTTGCCCCCCAAACGAGGCATATCAGCCGGTCTGGAGCGGTTTTTGTTTATATCCTTCGTTACTTGAGAGGTCCGCAGCCGCTAACCCCCCAAACGGGGCATTCCAGCCGCCCTGGCGCGGATTTCGTCCAAATCCTTCGTGCGTTCCGACCATCGCCGCTAACCCCTGTATTCGCAGGCTCTGCTACATAAAAGTTTCAAAACCCGTTCCAAAATCAAAGTGCCGAAAAACGTCAAAATCGGTGGTAGATAGGACAGGGAATCAGCGGCCGGAAATGGCCTCTCGCCGCCTTTTCCACTACTCCGTCGACAGCACCAGCTCCGAATGGCTCATATCAGTTCGTCCACCGGATGTGAACTGACACGGTCGCGCCATGAGCCAAAATCGGCAACAAGGTCTTCACGGTCAGATTCGGGTGCCGGCTAATCCAATCGCTGACGGCGCGTTCGATTACGACGGGCCGCGCATCCATAGGAATGTTTTGGTCGGCCTTAATCTTGGTGTGGCCGGGTTTGGTCATTGCTGCTGGGCGCTGCCCGCCGCCACCGTCAGTTCCTGAAATCTACTGGCATCCGCCGCTGCTTTACGGGATATTGGAGAATGGATTCTTCACTGATTCGTGGTCGTCCTTTGCTGCGATGCCTGATTCTCGACATGGCATCGGTGCCGTCGTCGCTGACGGACGCATTCATATTCCCGGTGGTGGACCAATCGAAGGATTTGGTATCACCGCCAATCACGCTCGCCAGAGCATCTGCAAACATCAAAAGCGCGGGTGTCAAGAAACCAAACACGATCAGGCGAACGTCAAATACGATAAACGGATCAACTCGGAATCCGATCATCCCACGAGCCCAGGGCCGCGCGAGCCCATATTCCCGGCTTGCGTATTGGCCCGTATTCCCGGCTTGCATATTGACTGTCTAACATTATCATTCGTTGACCAAAAGCTGTTTCGTGGCAGCCACTGATAATTTTCGCCGATTCTATTAGCTGAGGACGAACCGATGATCGGATTGCACTACAGTCGCACCAGGTTGTTCCATGTACTAGTTGTCGTAACTTTGATTTGCACCGCCGTTGTGGTCTCGGGCGATCTCTCAGCGCTGGAAAAAGCCAACTCGGTAAAGGGCTGGGTCCAAGGCGTCGGTTGGGGTTGGATATGGGGCGAGCAGGACGAGGTCGGATCGCTCAACGCGATGACAGCGGATACAAAGCTGGCTGCGTTGCAAATCGCGCAACAGGGAAGAGTGTTTGACCTGGGCATTACTTACAGTCGGGCGAGCTTCAAGTGGCCTGGCCACAACCCCGGGGAGGTGATGACTTTTCGCAGTCCAGTCGGCGCCAAAGTCCAGCAAGATCACGAGTTCATGAGCCCAGAGGCGAATCCGCGCGGAGTCGGTTGGCACAGTTGTGCCTTGTTCATGAGCGACAACGTGGCGACACAGATCGACTCGCTTGGCCATGTAACGGCCGGCGAAGACAACCATTGGTACAACGGTTTCACGGAAGCCGACTATGGTGGCGACTTTGGAATTCGCCGCTGCGATGCGACGACCATCCCGCCAATCGTGGCACGTGGGGTGCTTTTGGACATTGCTGGCCTCAAGGGGGTCGAGGCGTTGCCCTCCAAGTACGCGATAACGCCCGCCGACGTTGAAGCGGCCACGCGACGTCAGAAGGTCGAGTTGCGCCCGGGCGACGTAGTGCTGTTGCGCACTGGTACGCTCCGTTTTTGGGGCGAGGAGGGCGCCGACTCGGAGAAGATTGGCGAGCATGACTCGGCAGGGATCAACCTGGCAACTGCCAAGTACCTGGTCGAGCAGAGGGGGGCGATGATGATTGGTTCGGACACCAGCGGATTGGAATGCCCACCGACCAGCAAGGACGAAGGCTTCATACCCGTGCACCGTTATCTCTTGGTGGATCAAGGCGTTCACATCGCCGAATTCCACTACTTAGAGGACTTAGCTCGAGAGCAGATCTACGAGTTTTGCTACATCGCCATGACGAACAAGATTGCCGGCACGACCGCCGGTTTTACGATGCGGCCGATTGCCATCCACTGATTGTATTGACTGGCGACGACTCAGCCGTTGGGCTGCAAGATGACCTTCATGGCTCCTGGTTCGCCCGCGTACAGCCGCTCAAACCAGGCGGGTCCGTCGTCCAACGCCGCGATGGCCGTGATCATCGATGCCACTTTGATCGACTGGTTTTCCAGCAACTCGATGCAGGCTGGATATTCGCCGCGGGAACCGCAGCTGCCAAACAGTGCGAGTTCACGGGTTACGACCGATTGAAACGGCAATTCGACGGTTGGTGCCAGATTTCCGACCAGCGTTATCGCCCCCCCTTTGCGCGTCGATTCGACGGCCGTTTGCACCGTGGCGGTGGCTCCAACCACCTCAAATCCCACGTCAGCCCCACGGCCGTCCGTCATCCTGCGGACCTCCTCGACGACATCCACGTCGTCCGCCTTCAAGGTGACGTCGGCACCCAACGAACTCGCCTTCTCCAATCGCGTCTGGTCCAGATCCACCGCAATCACCCTTGAACAACCTGACAATCGAATCGCTTGAATGACCAGCAGCCCGATCATGCCGCTTCCCACGACAACTGCGGTGTCACCTAGAGTGATCGGGGTGCGGTTGGCGGCATGCACGGCGATCGAAACGGCCTCGATCATCGCCGCTTGCTCAAACGGCAAAGAGTCTGGTAATCGATAGCAAATATGTTGCGGGACGGCGAGCAGTTCGGCAAAAGCGCCGTGCTGGCGATAGTCCCCGCACGACACTCCCAGTACTCTGCGCTCGTCACAAAGATTGATGTCGCCTCGACGACAAAAGTGACAGCGACCGCAGGATACGGTCGAATCAAAAGTCACCCGGTCACCTGGTTGAAACGTAGTAACATTGGCACCAACGTCCGCCACCACACCAGCCGCTTCGTGTCCCATGACCAACGGCGGCACGCGCCGCCCACTACTACCGTCGTAGCCATGAATGTCGCTGCCGCAAATCCCGCAGGCACGAATACGGATCAGGACGTCGTCTTCGCCGATAGTAGGCTCGTCGAAATCGGTGACTTCCAGTTTCTTGTAGTCGGTGAGGAGCAGTGCTTTCACGTTGTTTACCTGAAAATTGTTTACCTGAAAATGCGTTAATTGCATTTAAGAGGAAAGCTTCAGCCTTTGAGTTATTCGCCTGCTTTAGCGTCGCTTAGGATCGTTCGAGAAATAACTGGTATATTCGTAATCCCCTCACCCCAGAGGGGCTTTGACACTTTTGCAGCTAACCATTTTCTTTGGCTTAGACCCCCTCGGCCTTGGCCGTGGGAGTCTTCATCGCCAGCAACAACACGAAGCGGAAAGCGTCAAAGTCTCCAGGGGGGCGAGGATACAGCGGACGGTTATTTCTCGAACGATCCTTAGCGGTTTAGAATGTTGCCGTACTAAACCGCTAATTTACGCTAATCAGCGCTAATTTTTCCCAAGTGAATCCTTAAACGTGCTTTGCTGGAAACGGTGACACAACCTCGGCTACCGTATATCATTACCGTTGGCCATTCAGCCCGCAACCGATCGCGACATTTGAATGCCGTTCGAATAAATTGCGTTTTCTCAATAATCCGGAGGTTAATTCGTCGTGGATCAGTTCCGATTGGACGGCCGTAGGGCCCTGGTCACAGGTGGTAGCAAGGGGATCGGCGCAGGGTTGGCACGGGGATTGGCCGAAGCCGGCGCGGACATCATTCTAGCGGCACGATCGCCCGAAGAACTTGAGCAAACACGGGCCAGCCTACGGGACACTGGTCGTGAAATTGGCATAGCGGTCTGGGATCTGGCCGAGGCGGACGAGATTGAAGGCATCTTCGCCGACGTCATTGAATCCAACGGGCCCATCGACATCCTCGTGAACAATGCCGGGACGACAAAACGCATGCCGGCGCATGAGTTGGAGTTGGCAGAATGGCGCAGGGTGCTGGATTTGAATCTGACAGCGGTATTTGCGATGAGTCAGGCATTTGCCCGCCAGCGGATCGAGTCCGGAAAACCTGGCAAGATCATTAACATCGGTTCGCTCATGAGCAGCACCGCCCGCCGTGACAACGCCCCCTACGCCTCTTCAAAGGGGGGGCTGTTGTTGCTCACAAAGGCCCTCGCCATCGACTGGGCCAGTCACAATATCCTGGTCAACGCCATCGGGCCAGGATTCATCGAGACCCCGCTAAACAAACCGTTAAGCGACGATCCCAAATTCAGCGCCTGGGTGCGGGAGCGTTGTCCACTGGGTCGTTGGGGGGCGCCCAGCGATTTGGTCGGAGCGGCGGTATTTCTTGCCAGTCCCGCATCCGATTTCGTCACGGGGACGATCATCTATGTGGATGGCGGTTGGCTGGCGCGATTTTGAGTCACCTACGTGTCTCACGATAGCACCTCGAATCGCCGGTCATCCGCCCGATCCGCAAGGTTTCTCCAGGCGGTCAAATTGCCGCAGGTTACGGACAATTCCGGGATTTCCTCGAAAACATTCGACCACACCAGACCCGCGGTTTTGTATGATGCGGTATGCGCTATTTTCCCTGTTTGGCAACCTACTGACTTCTCGTCATGAAGCTCGACCGGCTAGAAACCTTCTTCACCACCAGTCCTTCGGCTCGGCTGCTGCGCTCGCAAAATGCTGCGTACGTGGTTCATTTTCTGCACCGCACCTTTAAGGATTGGGGCAATATCATCCTGCCCCACTCGGATTTGGTCGCCAAATTAGCGGCCTTTCAAGACGAATTGCGACTGGCGGGCGCAGACGTGCTGCGCGATCGGGCGGAGACTTATGTGACTGCCTGGTCGGCTGGCGATTCGCGGTGGCTGAGGCGGTTCCTGGACACCGACCATGAGGAGGCCATCTACGAATTGTCGACCCACACCGAAGATGTGTTGAAATTCCTGGGAGAAGTCCTGGACCGTAGTCTGGGTTTTGTGGGAACCGAATCCAGGCTGAAAAGGATCATCGAAGCCCTGTCGGACCTCGTGATACGCGGTTCCGACGATCCGACCCGGCGACTGGAGCATTTACGGGCCGAACGGGACCGTTTGGACGCTGACATCGCCGCCGTCGAGTCCGGCGGCGATGTGTCGACTTACAGCTCGACCGCCATCCGCGAGCGTTTCGCCGATGCGCTGTCCGACCTCAATAATCTTCAAGGCGATTTTCGATCCGTCGAAGAATGCTTTAAATCAATCACCCGAGACGTGCAGAAAAAACAGGCTGAATCAGCTGGTTCGAGAGGCGAGATTCTGGCCTATGCCCTCGATGCGGAGGATAGCCTGAAGACACAGGACCAAGGTGTCAGTTTTGACGAGTTCGTGCGGCTGGTGCTTTCTCCGAAAAAGCAAGAGGAGCTCGAAACGATTGTGGCGCGGTTGGATGAGATTGAGGAGCTGGCCAGTCAGGTCGAAGGCATGCAAACGATTCGTGGCATGATGAGCAGCCTTTCCGATGAAGCGGAAAAAGTGTTGCGCACGACCCGACGACTGAGTACCACCCTCCGGCGGCTGCTGGATACCCGAATTGCTGCTGGACGAATGCGATTGGCCGAGGTGCTGCGTGATATCCGTGCAGCGGCAGTCGCCATAGCGGAGAGCCCACCGACGGATCGAATTGGTTTGGACATCTTCACCGAGCTCGATATGCACTGTGCGGCGGAGCGAAGTTTTTGGACGGCTCCGGCGACATTTGAAACCACCGAATTGACTAACGATGTGCCTGACGAAGATAGCCGCTGGTTGGCATTTCGACACCTGGCCGCCATGCAGCGGTTGGATTGGAGTGGCATGAGAGGCGCAGTGGCCGAGGAATTGCGTTCTCGCGACCGAGTGCCACTGGCCGAGCTGCTCGCATCGCATCCCCCCGAGGCGGGTGCGATTGAGGTATTGGGATACGTCCAGATTGCCCATGACGACGGTCACGAGGTGGATATTCATCAAACAGAATCGGTCGTCGTGCCGGCGGAATACTCGACCAGTCGGAATTCGCGCCTAGGCGAGACAACGGGCCAGATTTACGAAGTGCCAACGGTGACCTTCGTCGCACGGCAGTCGAGCTCGATTGAAACAGAACGTCCTGAGGAACCAGAATCGCCATGACAACCGCATTGCCAACCGACTTGCCTGAATTTCACGAGATGGGGATTGCCGCGGTTCGCCTGTTGCAGGGCGTTTTGTACGCCGATGACAAGAACGCCTGGGAATCGTTGTTGTCAAACGAATCGGAGTTGACCGATTATTTTACCCGCATAGGGTTGGTCTTGGTTGTGGATCAAGGAGACGGATTGGCCTATTTGCGCCAACTGGACGACGACCAGCGTACCCACGGATACGATCGCCTGCCACGACTGTTTCGCCGCACCCCATTGGGCTATGACGCCACCTTGCTGTGTGTCTTGTTACGCGACGAATATCGACGTTTTGAGGACGAGGACCTCGACAATGAGCGATGCGTCGTGGATGTCGACGCAATGTTCGACTCGTGGAAATCGTTTTTCCCAGCCGACGAGGACGAAGTCCGGTTACGAAAAAAGTTGGGGACGACCCTAAAAAGGTTGGACGAACTGAAATTTGTTCGCAGATTTCAAGAGAAACCCGAGGCGTGGGAAGTTTGCCGGTTGCTCAAGGCACGTTTGCCGCTGTCGGAGCTAGAGAATCTACGCCAGCAGCTTCTCGCGGAGGTACCAGCCTAGGCGATCCCATATGCAACTCTTATTCGACATGCGTCCCGATCGTCCTGGATATCGCCTGCAGCGGCTGGAGATATTTAATTGGGGGACATTTGACAGCAGCGACGGGCAGGTCTACCAGTTTGAACCTGAAGGACGCACCTCACTTCTCGTCGGTCAGAACGGTTCGGGAAAATCGACTTTGGTGGACGCCATCTTGACGTTGATGGTGCCCTCGAACATTCGCAATTACAACGTGGCTGCGGGCGCGAGAAAGACGGAGCGCAGCGAGAAAAGCTACATACGCGGCGCCTGTGGGCAAGGCAGTGACGAGTCGGATGTGGCCGTCACCAAGTTTTTGCGCCGGAAGGGCAAGCATCTCTCAGCGCTTATGGGTATTTTTCAGGATGAGCAGCTGGGCCGCGCCTTCACGCTCTGTCAGGTTCTGCATTTGAATGCCGATGGTTCCACGGACAAAATATTTGCCTTCTCCGACGACGCCCGCACGCTCAGTGCCGATTTATCCGGCATCCAAAGCTCCGATTCGATTCGCAGCCACCTGCAGCAGTTGGGCTACCGCACGACGAAAAAGTTCGTCGAGTACCACGAGTGGTTTACCGGTGAAACCCACATACGCGGCAAAGCGATGGATATGTTTAATCAGACCGTCGCCGTGAAGGACATCCAAAGTCTCAATGAATTCATCCGCCGCCACATGTTGGAAGCCCATGACTGGCGGGACAAAGTCCAAAAGCTGTTGATGCATTTTGAAGAGTTGAGCACGGCACACCGCGAATTGGTGCGAGTGCGCCGGGCCGAAGAGTTGCTGGTGCCAGTTGAGAAGACCGGGGCCAGGTACGAGCAACACGCCACGGAGTTGACCGCCGCCGAGTCCCAGTTGGAGGCCGCCGATACGTTTTTTCGTGAGCAGACTCTATTTTTGTTCGAACCTCAAATCGAGCAAAAGGAAGAAGAACGTCGCAATACGATCGCCTTACAACAGCGCCTACGTACTGAATCGGCCGAAGCCGCCGAATCGATCCGACAAATCAAGAACGAAATTGACGAGGCGGGAGGCCAACGGCTGCGCGATCTCCCACGTTTGATCGAATTGGAACAGCAACGGCTGGCCCTCAAGCGGAGAGACTATCAGGAGTATCACAAGCATTTGCGGGCGTGTGGCCTGGCGGATCAGATTAACGCTTCCGACACGTTTTTGGAGATGCGCGAAAAACTTCACACGGTCGCCGGCAATGCCGAGAAGCATTTGCTGCGAACGAGTGACGAGCACGAAGACAATCTTGCCCGTCGGGGCCAATTGCGGGTCGAGCTTCGCGAAGAGGAAGAGGAATCTGAACTGCTCAGTCGCCGACAGACAAACCTGCCAGGTCACCTGGCCACGCTCCGGACTCGATTGTGCGAAGACCTGCAGTTGGCCGAAGCCGATCTACCGTTTGCCGCCGAGTTGATCTCGGTGGATCCCGAACATCGTCGTTGGGAGGCGTCTGCCGAGATGGTGCTGCGCTCTTTCGCCATGAGTCTGCTCGTCCCAGATCGGCTCTATCGACGAGTCCGCGGCTATGTGGAACAGACGCGACTGGCCGATGCGCGCGGCTCCGGCCAGCGGTTGGTTTATTTGCGCGTCGGCCGTGGCGCGCCGGAGGTTGAGACAGGGGATCGTATTCATCCCCAGTCGCTGTTGCGAAAGCTCTCGTTCCGCAGTGGACACGACCTGGTGCTGTGGGTGAAAGGTGAATTGCGCAGACGGTTCGACTACCGGTGTTGCGAGTCCGTGGACGAGTTCAACGAAGTGACGCGATTGGCCATGACGGAAAACCGCCATGTCAAAGTTGGAGCGGATCGGCACGAAAAAGACGACCGGACCAGGACCGCGGATCCACGTCACTTTGTGTTGGGATGGGATAATCAGGCCAAGCGGCGGCGCCTGGCCGAGCGCATCGACCATTTGCGGGCAGAGATCGACACGGCGGACAAGACCATCGAGCGGTTGGCTGCCGTCCTGGAGGAATCACGAGTTCGCAGAACCGCGGCGGCCGCGGCGTTGGAGTTCGGTGAGTTTGACGTCATTGACGTAAATCGTCATCAGCACGAAATCGCGGAACTTGAGCAGGAACGGGCCGAACTGGAGTCATCGAACAAAGCGGTCCAGGCGCTGCGTCGTCGATTGTCCGATGCTGAGCAGCGTCAACAGGAATTAGGCAACGAGCGCGATGAGGTCGTCAAGCAGGAGCAGCGGCTATCGACTGAGATTGATTTGGCCAGTCAGCGGGTTAGCAATGCCCGCGAACTGATCGAGAAAGTTAAATCCGCGGGTCAATACAAAAGTTTGACGGCCCATTTCGAGGCGATTGAGGAGAACTTGGGGGACGAGCCGCTGTCGACTCTCAACCTGTTTGCGGTTGAGAAGAAATGGACGACGAAAATTCGATCCAAGTTGGAAAAATTACGCAAGTCGCTGGAGCCGCTGAAAGACAGGTTGATCGATGCGATGGTGCGTTACCTCCGCGAGTTCAAGGAGGAGCAGGAGGATCTCAGCGCCAGCGCGGAGGCCTTGACCAGTTTTCTCGGGTTGCTCGACCAGATTCGCCGTGAGGACTTGCCACGACATGAAAAGCGGTTCAAGGATCGATTGAACGACAAGGTCAGCCAAGAGGTGGCGTTGTTCAATGGAGCGCTGCGCCGTGAAGCGAACCAGATCGAGGAGAAGGTCCAGCAGCTCAATATTGCGCTGAAAGAGGTCGAATATCACACGGGCACGCACATGCGATTAGAGCCGCGCGGTGTGAACGATCGTGAGATTTCGGATTTTAAGCGATCGTTATTGGAGTGCCTGGACGAGTCGCTGGAGAATAGTGACGAGGCCAACGAAGCCCGGTTTGTGCGCATTGAACGGTTGGTTTCGCGATTGGCGGACAAAGAAAAGACGCGTTGGCGCGACAAGGTGATCGATGTACGGCGTTGGTACGATTTTGCAGCACGCGAGGTCGAAACGGAAACTGGTGAAACACGCAGTTATTACGAGGACAGCTCGGGCCAATCTGGCGGAGAAAAAGCCAAATTGGCATTTACCATTTTGGTCGCCGCGATCGCCTATCAATACGATCTCGATCCGACTGGACGTACGCCCGGCCGATTTCATTTTGTCGTGGTGGACGAAATGTTTTCCAAGGTCGACGACCGTTACGCCCAGTATGCCTTGAAACTGTTTGAGCAATTCGGGTTGCAGTTACTGATCGTAGCTCCGCTGGACGCCAAGGCACGTGTGACCGAACCGTTTGTGGACCGCTATCTGCACGTTGTCAAAGATGAACAGACCAACCGCTCCCAGCTCTTTAGCATGACGGCACATGAATACAAAGAAGTTGTTGAGAGCTTTATTGGCGGTGGCAAGGTTGGATTGCCGAAACGGGTGGCAAGATAGCATGCGCTAGGGTGAAGCTTAATCAAATGATTACGCCCGACGAAGTCAAAGCGAAGGTCAAGCGAGCCTATCCACGATATCTGGCAAAGTGGATCCAGGGCGAGGACGACGATTACTTCCCGCTTCGTATACCCGCTTCGCTCAGGCCAGATCGAGATGATTTGGCGGGTACGATTGCGGCGGTCGGCAAGCTAAAGTCCATGGCGAAGAAATCGCGAAGTTGGGGTTATTCGGTTCACTGGGAAGAAAAGCATTCACGGCAATTTGGGGCCAATCAATTTCCCAAACAAATCACGATTGATACGCTAGACGATTTCCTGAGACTCGGGCAGTGCCAGGATGATTTCGCGGCGACAGACCGCGTGGCCCAACGGCTGCGCGACGAATTCCCCGAATTGGAGGAGTGGATCTGCAAGAATGTCAGCAAATTGGCTAGGCACGACGAGGATTTGGATGGCTTAGTAGCGATAGCGCACTATTTCCGGGAGCACCCGAGGCCCGATTGTTATGTACGCCAATTGCCGGTGCGGGTGCACACCAAATTCGTGGATGAGCACGAGACCTTATTGGCAGACTGGCTCAGCGTTGTCTTACCGTCCTCGGCCGTTCTGTGGGGCGAGTCGAATTTCGCCCGGCGATTCGGACTTCGGAAGTTCGAACCGCATCGTTTATTTCGGGTACTGGACGAAAATTTGGGGGTCGAACTGGGTTTGCCATTTGAAGAGCTGTCATTTCCGTTGCGATTGGCTTCCAAGTTGCCGGTGCGGGACGTGTCGATTGTGATTGTTGAGAATCGCATGACTTTTTTGACGCTTCCGCACCGTGAGCGAACCATCGCGGTCTGGGGTGAGGGTGACGCGGTCACAAAACTGTCGGAGCTAACGTGGTTGGAAAACAACCGGATCCAGTATTGGAGCGACATTGACATGCAAGGCTTTCAAATGTTGGCCCGCCTCCGCACCTTGTTCGTCAACGTCTCCAGTCTAATGATGGACGAACGGACGCTGGAGGTGCATCAAACGTTCGTCGGTGACGGCAAAGGCAAACCCGATCCGGTTCCCAAGCAACTCGACGAGGCCGAGGCTGCCCTTTTTCGGCGGTGTGTCAAGGAGAACTTGCGATTGGAACAGGAGAAAATATGGCCGTCGTACGTGGACGAGATGTTTTCATCTTGTCTGCATTGAAAGCAATGCCGCTGCTACATCTCGTCATAGTGTTTCTGAGCCATAACCATGGCCAAAATGTGCTTGACGTCCTGGTGCGTGAAATAATATAAAATCCGGCTCTTCAGAAGAATTCGTGGGTGGATATGGTTGCCATTGTAACCCGCTGGACCTCCGCTCAGGCTCGACAGAGGGGTTCCGCCCCTCGCGCCTCTGCCCTCGCATCACCCCTGAACGGCAGGGCGAAGGGCTGATGCGAGGGCGACGGCGGAGGGGCTCGGCGAACTCATTG
>Ga0310121_10000159_pt1 | contig 69622 bp, 56 predicted proteins | sample CB27_Tmax_986_MG_FD_203504 | JGI IMG/M metagenome (GOLD analysis project Ga0310121, IMG submission 203504) | Marine microbial communities from Western Arctic Ocean, Canada - CB27_Tmax_986 | ecosystem: Environmental > Aquatic > Marine > Oceanic | place: Canada: Western Arctic Ocean | collected... | reverse complement strand
ATTGTCCCGGTTCTCTTTAATTGTCATTGTTGGCCGGTGGGATCACGAGGCATTTTTTTCTCAGTGCTTGCCTCAGTGCTTGCCTCAGTGCTTGCCTCAGTGCTTGCCTCAGTGCTTGCCTCAGTGCGGATTGTGCACCCCTCCAGGCAGGAGGAAAAATAAATTTTTTGCATGCAGATTGTTGACAACTTAGGGGATCGCGATTATGCTGGATACGCAGAGGTTGTGCAAGCCTCTCTCCCTAAATGCAGGGGGCCTGCGCGGAAGAGCGGACACTCAAGCAGAAATGTATTCAAACGGAGAAGTACCGTGATATCAGGTCGGATTGCTTCGATTGCATTAGTCACCGTCGGATTGCTCGCATTCGGGTGGCCAGCGGAGGCGGAAGTCTTTGTTGAACACGTTGGCAACAACAACCCAACAAGCCAGGTTGGGGGCTGGAGCCAGTACGGAAAGCCGGGCGAGTTGGGGTTAACCGGCACATTGCCCAACTGGCGGACCGAGTGGGATGCTTCCGTACATAATAGTAATTACTACCGAGTCGTAGGCAATTCAACTCCCGTCCTGTCCAACGACAAGCCGATTGACTTCGCCGTCGACGATTTGAGCGGGTGGACGGCCACGTGGAAAGTACAGCTGGTTTCGGCAGATTCCTTTGGCGAAATCTATTTCCAAGTCCAGGATGGCGATAACACGTTTGATTTGCGGTTATATGACGGGCTTCAAGCGGGGGATCCCCTGGGAGCGTACGCCTACTTCGGTCAAGGCCCGCAACTCCAATTGGGCACGGTCGATCCCACAGATGATTTTCACACCTATCAGGTGGTGCTTGACGCCAAAGATAATTCAGATCGTTCGGACGATGAAATCTTTTGGTACTTGGATGGCGTTCAGCAATACCAGTTCTCCCGCCCGGTCCTGCCTGTGACACTTAACAATCGGGCTGAAATGGGCATCTACCGGACGGGAAACTCGTATGACGGTACACCATCAATCGTCAGGCATAACATCTGGCGTCTGGAATCGGGGCAAAACCCCTGCACACCTGGCGGTGACATGTGTCCGTTGCCTCCCCCTCCCGTAACGACCGGCAATTACAACGGCGATGGCACCGTCAATGCGGCCGACTACACCATGTGGCAGGACACGCTGGGAAACGTCCTCACCCTTGCGGGTACCGGGGCCGACGGTGATGAGAGCGGAACGATTGACGCGGGCGATTACACATTCTGGAAGGACCGTTTCGGTGACGTGATCGCCAGCGGCACCACGGCGAGCGTACCAGAACCGTGTTCGCTGATGCTCATGAGTCTGGTGATGTTGAAACTTGTGGTGTTCCGCTTTGGGCGCCACCGCACAGCCGAAAGGATGAGTTTGGGCGGTTGAGTGGTAACCACGGCCGAGAAAATCAGAAGGCAACTGCCTAAGCGCGGTAACTGGTTCGGCAGGTTATCTTCTATCTCACAACTGGAACACCACTTACCGCGATTTGACCAAGCCACAGGGCGCCGAGAAATATTGCAAACGCCGCCCCGAAAAAAATACCGAGAAAAACCCCGGTGAATCGTTGACAACACAATCAGGCCGTTTGCAACTAATACTGTATGGTCCGGCCCTTGTTTTGCCTTTGCTATGGACGAAAACGGGTTGGTGATTGGGTAAAAAGGAGAGAAAGCTAATGTTTCGCCACAATTTGGATGCAAAAAAAAGACCCCTATCGGCCTGTGCCTAAACGTGCCCAGGACGACAGTGGTTTTTTTTTCGCCAGGTGGCAATAAATGCAACTCCTTAGTTGGCTTTAGAATTTACAATGGGAGACGATTTAATGAACAGGACAATGATCATAGCCTTGGCGGTTTTTGTAGTAACCGCATTCGTTGGGACAACTGTCGTAGACGCGGCAATTATGACCTCTGGTGGCGTGAACCCAGCTACACAGGGCTTTGCCCCCCAAGCAGGGGCCACGGGCACTTCCGAGGCTGGCCCACCGGCCAACTGGCACATGAGCTCTACGGCTGGCTCTGGGTTCTACAGGACCGTGGGCACCGGCACCGGTTATTCAGGCTCACCTGATAACAAACTGGAAGAAATCGTAGAAAGTCAGTACGGGTGGACAGCCACGCTGCAGGTCAAGGTAAACAAGGCTGTCAGGGACAGGACAGTATACATGTATGTTCAGGATGGCTTGAATATGTTTGACGTAATTATGTATGACGGCACTGATTTCAGTTGGCAGAACCCTGGGGCCTTCTATCGGCAGGCTAGCGGTCATGGCATCGATTCTCCCCCGGAGATTGGCGATACCGATCCAACCGCCTGGAATACCTATAAAATTGTGTTGGACGGCAAAGGAAACACCAACCCCGCAGATGACGAAATAACGCTGTGGGCGAACGGAGTAGTTGATGGTCCCGCGATAAGCCGGTCAGACTTTCCCGGCGCGATCGACCGCGCCGAATTTGGCTTTGGCCGGATGGCTGGTGCGGGCGAGGCAGACGCCCATTATGGCCTCGTTAGCCTCGAAGCTAACGTTCCTGAACCGTCGGCACTGCTGCTGTTGGGCTTGGGTCTGACGGGCATGATTGGTTGTCGTCGCCGAAAGTAAACCAGTCAATGGATATTCGATTCTCGGTAGGCTTGTTCCTGTTCATACAGGGACAAGCGACCGAGAATTTTCTTTTTGAGAACCTCCTGACTGGGCTGGGTGAGTAACTCCAGCGCTGACCTCGCGGTGCTGACCGCCAGGTCGTATTGGTTGGCATTGGCGTAGGCCGCCGCCAGCGTGTCAAGCACCACGGGATTGGTCTGGCCTGTTTCGTTGACAGCACGCTGGGCAATGTGCAGTGCTTCTTCGGCTTGCCTCACATCCTGATCGGGATGCGTAGCCAAAACCCAGGCCACGTTGTTCATCAGGGCGACCGAATCTGGCTTGAGGACCATTGCGCAACGGAAATGCTTGAGCGCCTCTACCAGCTTTCCTTGCGATTGCAACAATTCCCCCAGGGTTTGGTGGGCGGTGACAAAATCTGGATTCACCGCGATGGCCTGGCGAAGATGCTCGATCGCCTCGCCTTGACGTCCCTGTGTGTTCAGGATCCGGACCAGGCCGGCATGGGCGGCCCCGTTCCCGGCATTGAGCTGAATCGCTTGATCATAATGGTGCGCCGCCTGCTCGAATTCCTGCTGTGTCGACAAAGCATCTGCCAGGAATCGATGTGCCACATCAGATTCCGTCTTCAGTTCGACCGCCCTTCGCAAATGCCCAATGCCCTCGTCGAGTTCACCTTGTCGCACCAATAAAATACCTAGATCGCCGTGCGCTTCGGGGAGCAGGGGATTTAATTCCAGGGCGCGATGATAAGCTCGCACGGCACGGTCCGGATGTCCCTGTTCCCACAGGACTCGACCCAGGCGGTTGTGGCCAACCGGGTCATCAGGCTTGATCACCAGGTACCGGGTCAAGTGGTCTGCTGCCTCGGCATGCTTGCCCTCCTCGGTCGCAATTTTCGCCAACAAAAAATGCCCTTCACTGATTCCAGGGTGTTGACTCACCAGTTTTTCGCAAATCTCTCGTGCCAGCGCAAACTCCTTGTGGTGAATGTGCCCGTGCACCTGGCTTGCCGGATCGTGCAGGGTGATCAAATCTTTGGGGTCACCCCGCGTGGGGTCGAGGGTGAAAATGTTGTCGTGAGCCGGCGCGGTACCAGAGACATAACCCAGTTGGTTGAGATTTTGGACCGACTGTTCATCTTGCAAGGATGGATTGCTCCCCTTGTGGGGCGACTGGATCTGTAACATCTCTTGCAGTTGCTTGAGCATGGCATTCGCACGTTCGGGATCGTGGTCGACCAAATTGCTCGTCTCACCGGCGTCGGCCTGGAGATCGTATAATTCAGGCCGTGTTGTGTGAATGAATTTCCAGCCGGGAGTGACCAGTCCACAAAGGGGATCGGCGTTGTACCTGGTCGGTGTGATGCTTTCGCAGTACTGCGGTCGCTGGGCGTCGCCAGGCGGGCGGCCCCAGATCCACCCAGAGCGGTCCGTCCCCTGAACCGGAGCGGGCATTTCGATGCCGACCAGCCCGCAGATGGTTGGCGCAATGTCGACCACTCCCACCAAGGCATCAATTCTGCGGGGCTCGGTTTTGCCGACCTCCACCGGGCCGGCACCCACCGAGCGGGGAAGCTTGACGATCCAGGGGACTCGTAACACTCCCTGGTAAATAAAGTACGTGTGTGTCACTTCGCCATGTTCTCCCAGCATTTCCCCGTGGTCACTGGTGACAATCAGCAACGTCGTATCGTAGATCCCCAGGTCTTTGAGCTTCTTGACAACTTCGCCGATGCAATCGTCCGTGTAGGCAATCTCGCCGGAGTACGGATGGTCGAGAAAACGGTCTGCCCAAGGCCCTGGTGCCTCGTAGTCCATGTGCGGATCAAAATAATGCAGAAACAGAAAACCCCTCTCGTGCTGGTGTTGGTCGAGCCAGTTGCACGCGTGGTACGTCGTTTCGGTGCCCTTGCGTTCCACCTCCCCCGGTTCGTCGAATCGGTCGTTATAGTCGTCGAACCCCTGGTCCAGGCCATAACGGGAATCCAGGACAAAGGCGCTGATGATTGCCCCGGTGACAAAACCGTGATCACGCAGGACCTCGGGCAACGTGGTAAAAACGTCGTCCAGATAATACGTGCCGTTGTCGTGTACGCCGTGATAAGGAGGAATGGTGCCGGTCAACATGGTGCTGTGCGCCGGCAACGTTATCGGGGCTGGACTGACCACGTTTTCAAACAGAATTCCCTCTTGTGCGAGGGCGTCAAGATTCGGGGTGTATGGCTCGCTGACTTGCCACGCGGCAGAGGCACCCGTCGAAGCTGGTCGTTCGTAGCACTCCAGGTGGTCCGCGCGACACGTGTCGATGCTGATCAGCACAATGTGGGTGGGCTGGATCGTAGGCAGGGGTTCCGACGGACGAAACCACACCACCGCCGCGATGCCAACCCCAACGACGACCACGACCAACAACCATGTTGCGTTCTTACTCATTTTTTCGCGAATGCTCATGGTGGATGGAGTGGTTCATGACAGAATAATGTCAGCTGCTCGCGTTATTTTGTCGTCGGTGATTCTGACTGGATCCTAAGGGCTCTGTTCTGCCGAAAAAATTTGTGGGGCGAGTTCGCTAATACCTGCATCGACACCGGGCACGTTGTTCGAGGCACGGGCGGCACGATAGACAATCTTCAGGGGGTCGGGCCCGCTCGTTCCTTTTCCGCAAATCGACAGGCATATCCACTGTGGGTGCGGTACGGACAGTGCCAGCCAGGCCGGTAGGTCACCGAGCCTGAGGGCGGCAGGCACCATCGGGCCATGCGCCGATGACGTTCTCGGGGCACGCGTTGTGGGTATTCTGTGTGGCCCAAGTGACCAACCACCAGCCAAGGGCAACCAGCCAAGGGCACTGTGGAGTCTCCATGTATTGTAGGCAACTCGCCAACTTTGGTTAAGCACCTTCGCTCGAAGCAGCATTTCCAAGATCTCGCCGGCTGGCAGCTGGTCTTGCAGCTTGCCGCCTAACAACCCGAAGTTTCCGGTTTCCCAGAGGGTTCCCGGTGCGATAAATCGCGTCTTGACCTCTACCTGCTCCAACCAATCTCGAGCAGACCTGGCTATAAACTCTAGGCCAATTTCCCGGTATATGTTGTACGGAACACTTCGTCATTCACCCATAGTGACCTCAAATTTCAACTGGTCCATTCTGTCACTCACCGAATGGACAGGGTTAAGGAAGACACTTGGGTCAATGACCAACCTGGCTGTCGGTGCCCATGGCGGTGGCATTGTCAACGACACTCTTTGGCGCGATAATCTTGGGTGCAATTCGTCGCCGTCTTGCCAGTCTGCTACGGCGCAGGCCAGGGTCGCTGCGAGAAGCTTATCTGGGGGAAATCCAAGATGCGAGAAATCCGGGTGGCGGCGGCGCAGTTTGAGAACCGCGACAACGACCAGCAATACAACCTGTCGCGTATTGAAGCGCTCGCACAGCAGGCCGTCGAGCAGGGCGCCGAGATTGTCAGCTTCCACGAAGGATGTATCCCCGGCTATAGCTGGATCCAGCCACTGGACAAGCAGCAGCTGTTGGACGTGGCCGAGCCCGTGCCGGATGGCCCCTCAGTGCGCCGCCTGTGTGATATTGCCCGCCGGCTCAACACGGTGATTATGGCGGGCCTGCTCGAACGTGACGCAGATGAAAATGTCTTTAACTGCTACGTGACGGTCGGGGTGGACGGGTTCATCTCCAAATTTCACAAGCTGCACCCGTTTGTAAATCCACACCTCTCTCCGGGGAATTGCTTCAACGTGATCGACCTTTTGGGCTGCCGCGTCGGCTTCATGATCTGCTACGACAACAACCTGCCGGAAAATGTACGGATTACGACAATGCACGGTGCCGAGATCATCTTCATGCCGCACGTGACGTGTTGCCTGCCATCGGCGATGCCTGGGCGGGGGACGGTAGATCGGAGCCTGTGGGAAAATCGCGACCGCGACCCGGTGCGGCTCCGCCAGGAGTTTCAAGGTCCCAAAGGACGCGACTGGCTGATGCGTTGGTTACCGGCGCGGGCATACGAAAACGGGATCTACGCGGTTTTCACAAATCCGATCGGTTGGGACTACGACACGGTCAAGCCAGGCCTGGCGATGATCCTCGATCCTTACGGCGAGGTACTTGTCGAAAGTCATGCACTCAAAGACGACGTGGTCGTGGGGCTGTTAACGCCGGACAAGTTCGAGGGTGCTTCGGGCCGGCGCTACTTAAAGGCCCGTCGGCCGGAAATTTATGACAAGTTGGTGGAGCCACAAGCGTCGGTAACGCTGCCTGGCTGGAAGATGGAGCACCAGGGCAAGTAATTCCGATTCGACCAGGGGTGTGGAGGCGATATGGAATCGTCCTGACAGTGCCACAGCGGGCGATGGAGGCCCAATTTTACTGCGGGGGTGCGATTGCGATCCTGCCTTCGCCAAGCTAAAATCACGGGTTTGCCGGTCCGAGGTGCCAACGAATTCGCCTCGGAATATGCCGCAACAAGCTGGGCATGCTGCGAATAACCGGGTAAACTGGCAGGCGAACTCCTTGGCGCCGACGCGTAAGTGCAAGTGGAATAAAAAGTTACTGATGCTCGCCAGCGTAGCTTCAATCGGCAGAGCACCGCATTCGTAATGCGGGGGTTGGGGGTTCGACTCCCCCCGCTGGCCCTTGGTCGACAACCGGCAGGCCGTGGAATCGGGGGTGAAGTACTGTTCGCCATACTTTTCACTTGTGGGTGGCTTTGCGACCCACACCTGAACAAGCAGTCTCTATCATTTGAGTGATTTACGAACGAGCGGAGTCTTCGAAGCATGTCTATAGGTTTTGAATCCAGTATCAAGCAAATCGTCCTGTCCACCAGTGCTTTTGGGCCCCGGGAACTTGAACAGATCACGGCGGCGCTCTCGCAGAATCCCGCCAACCACCGTGAACTACGCGAAGCCGTTCAGGAACTGAAAGCCCAAGAAACCCGCAGCCCCGCGATGTCGGCACGATTAGGGGTGTGCCAATATTTACTCGGTTCCTATACCGAGGCGATTCAAACGTTAAGGCATTCCGATGGTGGCGCGCTGACCAATTTTTTCCTCGGCAAGGCCCACCTGACACTCGATCAATATTCCGAGGCACTTTCTGCCTACGAATCGGCTGGAAAGGCCGGTTATGACCACGACATCATTTCCCTGGCCAAGGCAGAGGCACTCCGCCACATGGGTGAACTCGACCGCGCCCTGGAAGTACTGAATTCACTTTCGGGAGCGGTGGAACAAACGGCCCAGTACCTTTATGAACGGGCGGCAAACGTACAGATGCTGGGGACCAATCCCCAGGAAGTCGTCGCGCTATTGGAACGGGCAGTCGCGGCCGACGGTAATCATGCCGGTGCCTTGTTCGGACTGGCGTTGGAAAACGACCGCAATGGCAACGACAATTATGCGCGAGATCTATACGAGCGAGCTGCCGCACAATTCCCAACGCACGTGGGTACACTTTTGAATCTGGGAGTTCTTTACGAAGACTTTCAGGAATTCGAAAAGGCCAAACAGTGCTACCAACGCATTCTCGACGTATTCCCCAATCATACACGAGCAAGACTTTTTTTCCGCGATGCAGATGCCTCTAGTGACATGTTTTACGATGAGGACGCACGGCGGCAACAAGATCGCTTGCAGCAGATTCTGGCGATCCCCGTCACCGATTTCGAACTCTCGGTACGCAGCCGCAACTGTTTGCAGAAAATTGGCGTTATGACCCTCGGCGATCTTACCGTAACCACCGAACAGGAGTTGCTTTCGAGTAAGAACTTTGGTGAAACATCGCTGGTCGAAATCCGCGAAATGCTGCAAGGAAAAGGATTAGAACTCGGGCAGTTCGCCGCCCAAAAACGCGAAGAAGAACCTGCCTACAATCCCGAAGAGCTTTCGCCCGACGAACGAGCCATGCTCGAACGTCCCATCTCCGATCTGAACCTCTCGGTACGGGCACGCAAGTGCATGGTCCGCCTGGGGCTCTCAACCATCGGCGAGCTGGTCCGTCGCACCGGCGACGACTTGCTGGAATGCAAGAATTTCGGTGTGACCAGCCTGAACGAGATCCGTGAAAAGCTTACGATCCAAAGCCTCAAGCTCCGCGGCGATTGAGCCCTGAAACTGCGCGGCGATCAGGCGAACTGGGGCCGTTGATTGACGTTCAGCAGTCGGCTGCGGAATGGGGGACGAGTGTGCCACCCGATCATCCAGAATCCCCCCATCATCCAGATTCCAAAATTGAGAATCGAAACTCGGCACACCCAATGTTCCACTACGAGTTGTTGCGAACCGATGCCGGTTCTGCTGCACGTCGGGGAATGTTCCAAACCCCGCACGGGTCTGTTCAAACCCCTGCCTTCATGCCCGTGGGAACGCAAGGCACTGTCAAGGGTGTTACCGTCGATCAACTCCGGGCAACCGGGGCCCAGATGATTCTCGGCAACACGTACCACCTCGCCTTGCGTCCAGGCGAGGACGTGATCACCGATTTGGGTGGCTTGCATACATTCTTTGGCTGGGATGGGCCGATCCTCACCGATAGCGGTGGCTTTCAAGTCTATAGCCTGGCCGATCGAGCACAGACCGAAGAAACAGGAGTGCGGTTTTGTTCTCACATCGACGGTACCGCCATGGAGCTTACACCGGAACGGGCGATCGCCATTCAAGCAGCCCTGGGCAGTGACATAGCGATGCAGCTGGATCACGTCGTCGCACTGCCAGCCGAGCGCGCGGTTGTCGCCGATGCGATGCGGCGAAGTCTTCGCTGGGCCGAGCGTTGCCAGCAAGCCCAAACTCGAAGTAACCAGGCAATATTCGCAATTGTTCAGGGTGGCCTCGATCCGGAACTGCGGCAAGAGTCGGCCCAGGAACTCGTAAAGCTTGACTTCCCGGGTTACGCAATTGGCGGTCTTAGCGTTGGTGAACCGCCAGCAGCAATGGTTCGAGCGCTCGATTTCACGGTGCCACAACTTCCAACGAATCACCCTCGCTATCTCATGGGTGTGGGTCGTCCGCTCGATTTACTGGAGGCGATTGCCCGCGGCATCGACCTGTTCGATTGTGTCATACCTACCAGAAACGGACGTAACGCCCTGGCATTTACCGACGAGGGCCCACTCCGCCTGCGAAACCAATGCTATACCCGTGATGAGGCACCCCTGGAGGCGGACTGCCCCTGCCCTGCCTGCCGGCACAGCCGGGGATATTTGCGGCACCTTTTCCAGGCTGGCGAAATGCTGGGACCTATCCTGCTCTCGATCCACAACTTGACTTATTACCAGCGGCTCATGTCCGCGGCTCGTGACGCCATCGAGCAGGACATGTTTGCGGCTTTCCATGCAGCCCGGTTATCGGGTTGGAATCGAGGAGCGAGACCCGAATTGGCCAGTGGCGGGTGTGAGCCAGCCGACGCGTGAACTCGCAAGTCTGGCCACCAAAACCGAATTGGGGACGTCGCCGCTACGTTCCATGGGACATTTTCATCCCCCCAGTGGCTTGTGACGTTTGCACTGTCCGGCCTTGTCGGGTTGCGCCGCTCTATCGTATGATGGCGATCACGGTTCCGCAGAACAGAGGCCCGGCGCGGTTGCGTGCCGGGCCTCTGTTCATCCCGATACCAACTTTCCCCCCAGGCGCAACGTGTTGACAGAAAACTTGCTGGTAATGGCTTTACTGGCCCAGGAAGGCGATCCCTCTGCCTTGTTGCGGACTTTCATGCCATTGGTGCTGATCATGGTTTTGGGGTACTTCCTCCTCTGGGCACCCGAAAAGCGAAGACGGAACGCTCTGAAGCAAAAACTGAATAACATGAAAGAAAATGATCATGTCATTACAACCGGTGGTATTCATGGCATGGTGACCGGCATCCGGCGTGACCAAGATATGGTAACCGTTCGCATTGATGATTCGACGGGAACGAAAATCCGTGTAGGCCGATCGGCCATCGCGCAGGTGCTGTCGGACGACGATCCAAACGATGCCGATCAAAAGACGAAGACATAAAAATCTTTGAGCAAAATACTTGATGTGAGCGGTTCTCTGAATGCACCATTCGTGCAAAAGAGCGCTACCCACTCACGAACCCTTTCTTGATGCCGACAAAATGGACCAATCGACAATGAGCAAGAAGTACACAGTTACTTTTCTGACCTTCCTTCTCGCATCTAGCCTGACCTCTGGTGGGTTGGATGTCGGTACGGGGCCTGGTGGTACTACTGCACATGCCCAGGAACTTACCGCGCGTCCAGAGGATTCTGCCGCCACAAAACCGGCAGGCGACGGTTCTATAACGACGACGCCCGCGAGCGCGAATGCAACCAAGGATGCAACCACCGCGGAGTCCTCTGCTGAAAAGGAAAATCGCGAGACGGCTGAGAGTGATACCCTTGTTGAAGTCGCCGATAGCGCCACTGCGGCTCCTTCCGGAGGTGTGTCGGCCCCGGTCATTGGATGTTTGCTGGTGGGGCTCTTCGTCTTTCCCCTGTTGATCGGTAATTGGTTTGCCAGGCAAGTCAGCATGCCCGAATATGGATGGAAAATCAGCCTCGTGCTGATGACGGTAACTGCCTCAGGAATCATCCTCTACTTTGGGGAAGTTAAATTCGGTCCTGATCTGGCGGGCGGGATCACCTTGATTTACGAATTGGCCGACACCTCAGCGGCGGAAGAAGAGATAGCACCTGCGGATGGCGAAGTTCAGCAGGGTACCAACCAACGAGGCCCAAGTCGTGAGTTGGTCCGCCGTTTGACCGATGCCCTCAAGCAGCGGGTCGATCCGGCAGGTACCAAAGAAGTCACCATTCGCCCATATGGAACGGCGATCGAGATCATCATTCCCCGGACTGGTCAAGATGATCTGAAGTTCGTGAAGCGCCGCATCACCAGTCTCGGCCAGCTTGAGTTTCGGATTACGGCGGATCCTCGTTGGGGCGAGCGTGATCAAAACATCATCGAACAGGCACATTCCATACCGCCAGAACAAAAACTCGTCGAACTAAACGGGCAGGTCGTTGCGGAATGGGTTCCCTATGCCAAAGCAGAATTTGGCCCATTTGACCAGCCAGACGATCGCGTCCAGAAACGGATGGCTGGCGACCGCCCCGAGGCTCTGGTCCTGCGCGATCCGTACAACGTTACGGGAGAATATCTACAGCGGGCTTTCAAGGACTTTGACCAAAAAGGAGGCCCGGCCGTAGGCTTCTCGTTCAACAGTCAAGGTGCCCGGCGATTTGGTCGACTGACTGGCGAAAACAAACCGAATCCAAGTACCGGCGCTCAGCGTTACCTGGGCATTGTGCTCGACAAACGGCTCCTCTCGGCACCAAGCATTCGTGAGAAAATCACTGGCCAGGGACAGATCAGTGGCGGGGCCATGACCGAAGATGAGGTCGATTTCACGATTAGCATCCTCGATGCTGGCAGCCTGCCCGCGGCTTTAAATCCCGACCCTATCAGCGAGGAAATCATTAGTTCCACGTTGGGTGCCGAGACGGTGGAGAAGGGGCGCATGGCAATCGTTGTCTCGCTGGCAGCTATCCTGATCTTTATTGCCTTTTATTACCGGTTTGCCGGGATTGTCGCCTGTCTTGCGCTGATTACAAACCTCTCTCTCGTGCTGGGGGTGATGGTGCTGATTCACGCCGCATTTACCTTGCCTGGCCTGGCGGGTCTTGTGCTGACGGTTGGTATGTCGGTCGACGCCAATGTACTCATCTTTGAAAGAATTCGCGAAGAACTAAAGCGAGGGGCTGCCCTCCGGATGGCAATTCGTAACGGTTTTGCGCGGGCAACTACAACCATTGTCGATGCGAACCTAACCACGCTCATTACCGGGATCGTGCTCTATGCGATTGGTACCGATCAAATCAAAGGTTTCGCCGTGACGCTTATTCTTGGCATCATCATGAGTATGTATACAGCCATCTTCTGCTCACGCGTTGTCTTCGATATCGCCGAACGTCGCCGCTGGATTACCAAACTCAAGATGAGCCGCATCATCGGACACACCGAGTTCGATTTCATTGGCAAGCGCTATGTGGCTGGCGCAATCTCAGCCATTCTGATCATCATCGGACTGGTCGGTGTGGCTCAAAGAGGTGAGGGAATCCTGAATATTGACTTTACCGGCGGAACCTCGGTCACGATGGTCCTCAACGAAGATTATCTCATGAATGTTGGCGATTTACGCGCGGAACTCGAAAAAACCGACCTCAGAGACAAAAACCTGCTTGTCGTCGAGCGGGGCGAAACGAAGCGGCATTTTACCGTCAATACAAATCTTGATTCGGTCACCGAAGTTGAAGATATCCTGACTAAAACCTTCGGCGATCGATTGAAAACCTATGCAATCAAAATCGGGGAACTACAAGAAGTCGAGGAAGATGGTTTCACAGTGACGCAGGCCACCGTATCCATTAATGAAGGTGACGGGTACGAACGCGATTCAGGTATCGGCCACGATGCACTGGTGGGTCGCATTACCGAAGCCCTCGAAAACAACGACGATAAAGGGACCGAACCGGAACTCTCCACACCTGGCTACCAACCAGGTAGTTCAGCGCAATTCAAACAATGGAACGTGCGCCTGGGGCTCGACACAAAAGCTGCCCAGGAGGTTTTCGATCAGCTTGCCGAATCGATGGGAAGTCAGCCCATGTTTCCCCTGGCCAGTAAGATTGGTGGAAAGGTTGCTGGTGATATGCAAGTGCTGGCAGCTTATGCCATCCTCGTCAGTCTCCTGGGCATCATTGGATATCTCTGGATACGCTTCCAGAAAGTCATCTTTGGGCTGGCCGCTGTTGTGGCCCTCGTGCACGACGTACTCGTGACACTGGGTATGATTGCCCTCAGTATTTATGTCGTGAGCGGCATTCCAACCGTAGCCGATGCGCTGCAAATCGATGCATTTCAGATCAGCCTGCCGATTGTGGCTGCGTTCCTGACCATTATCGGCTATTCGCTCAATGACACGATTGTGGTATTCGATCGCATTCGCGAAGTTCGCGGCAAAAGCTCCCAACTGACCGCCGACATGATCAATATCAGCATTAACCAAACTCTTAGCCGTACCTTGTTGACTTCGCTGACAACGCTGGTGGTTGTGCTGATCCTGTACTTCGCGGGAGGAGCTGGTATCCATGGCTTCGCCTTTGCCCTGGTCGTCGGCGTGATCGTGGGAACCTATAGTTCGATCTTTGTTGCCTCACCCACTTTATTGGCAATGAGCGGTATCCGCGGCAAGACTGCGACCGCCAGTTCCAAGTGACGTTGGTTTGTCCGGCAACCGATCGCACCCCACCTGTTGGGAAACAGGCTTCACCAGGCGTGTCAGCTAACCACGTTCTCCTTTGCGCTTAGCCGGCCCGCAAACTTTGCCAGATCGTCGTACTCACCGGCATGGTGTCAACCGGCCTTTTTCTTTCGAAACTTCGCAACTACGACTTTAGATTACCGATCTCACAACGGTCCAGGTGACGAAACAAGAGACTGGACAAGGCCGCGCTGGATTTGCACGGTCAAGGTACGTTCACGGACGATTCACAAACAGGTTCGATAAACGCTCGGCGGACCACTCGCCAGTCGATTTGTCGCTAACGTGGTTGAGGTGTTCCGTGAACGAACTGACTAAACTCTTCTGGGGATCGGTAACCATTACAGCTGGTTTTGGACTGGCCACTCTGTTTGGTGCACCCGATTCAAAAATCTCTACCCACCATCCTTTAACCGCTGGTGGGACTACCAGATCAACGGTCATTGACCAACACCCGATGGGACCGCTCCAGCTGCGGGACGACGGTCGAAATCGGGGAGAACTCACGGCAGGCCTGTCATCCTTGGGCCCAGGTTTCAACCAAGCTGCTGTGCAAACGAGCGGGCAGCTTCGGCAGCCAAAACCCCAGTGGCTTGCTCCAACAACCAATCAGCCGACAATCCGTGTCGGGAACATAAAACCCCACCACGACGTGGAACTAACCGCAGTGCAGATGCCTAAACAAACAAGCTCTCCGACAGCCGCAACCGCGAAGTTTTACACCACCCAAAACTCGGCGCTACCAGTTTCATTTCAGCCGGCAAGGCCCCCAGCAACTAGGAAGTTTCCAGGCAACCAGCCAGTGGTGCCGACTCCTCCGCCCCTCGAACCGGGGTTGTTTCCCCGTCCCTTGGCTGCGGTCGCTGGTGTGCGACAAACCACAGCGGAGCCCCCAGGGGAAACCTCTGCTGATACCAGGCCATCCCAACTCAGCAGGACGATCAGGGGTCTTGAAACACCATCTTCGGTGGACTCCATGAACGACCACTTCGAATCGCGTAGTTTCGAATCGCGCAGTAAAGTGGGGCCGGTTTATGCGAGCACAAATCCCTCGATGCGGTTTTTGGAGGATTTGGAACCGATATTTTCTAACGGGAACGTTTCTGCAGCGAACTTCTTTTCGGCACAATCAGCGGTAATGGGGACAACGGTCAGCAAAGATCGACTAGCGCCGCGAACACACATCGTGGTAGACAGCGACTCCCTGAAAAAACTAGCCTCGCGTTACCTGGATGACCCGCACCGTGATTGGGAGATTTTTAAACTCAATCGCGACTCGCTCCGAGACCCGGAGTTGTTACCGATTGGCGCAGTTTTGAAAATACCCGACCTGCAACAGGCCACAGCGCCACGAATTTCATCAGAACGTACAACAGTTCTTCAAAGCTCCTTGGTTGTGATCGGAGAGGAACAAGAATTGATAACGGTTCGCGCAGTCATGGCGCCGCGATCAAGACCGCAAGCACAGCTACTACGTCCTGTACCGATCAAAACAGGTGACAATACCCGCGGGAATTAATCGCTCACGGAATTCGATTGCGTCTCTTAAGCCACTCATGGTTCTCCTGAGCCACGTGCAGGTTCAGAAAATCGGCAATTCTTTGCACGACTTTATCCCTGATACCGACCTCCTGTAGCAACTTACCACCTTGCAGGCTGGTAGGCACGCCAAGTCCGGCGAGGTCGTTGGGCTTGCCGTCACTTGATTCCGGCTCGGGATGGTATTTTTCGACCTGTTTCTTGATGCGGCGGACGTCTGATCGCACTTTGGAGTTATCGCGGCCGTAAATCAGTATCAAAGCTACTTCCTTTTTCACTCCCGGTTGCCGAAAAGCCTGTTGGATAAGGAGACCCTTATTCTTCCACCTCGGAGAGACCAACACGAGTGCTTTGACATCCTGGCCCTGCTTTCCAACGGTAAGCGGCGGAACCGCCCAATCATGGGATGCCCAAATTGTTCCGACACTGGCTCCCAGTCCAACGCCAATAATCGAAAGCTCGTTCAAGTTGATTTCACTTTTATCGTTCTTATCAACCAAGAACGTGCGTACCGCCTCCATGTCATACCTAACCATCGCTTCAAAGTCATATTTTTTTAGTTTTGCGGCGTCAAGTTCGCGGGTAGTCCCATCAGGCAACTTCTGTTTCGTACTGCCGCCATGGCCGCGCAGATCGACGGTGACGACAGCAAACGACTCACCATCTTCTCCTTGGGGCTGCTGTAATTTCCGAGCAATCGAATCATAAGCAACACGTGAATCCTGCTGATCGTGTAGAATCACAACAGGCAATGCGTGCTCTTTGCCGGCGCTGGGGTAGTAGGTGATCGCCAGATTGACACCATCCTTGGTTTTGAGCGTAATATCTTTACTCTCCTGTGCCAGCGCGGCAGGGGTCATGGCCAGCCACAAAAACGCTCCCAGCAGACAAATTGAATTTTGCGGTACAATTGGCCGATTTCCCATCTCACAACCTCTTTTTAAAACCTGGTTAAACTGCCTTCCATTGGCCTTTCTATTATAACGCAACCACCCTGGGCAACGTTCCCCAGTTGCTTTGCGGGAACCAGATGTGAAGAATAGAAGGCAGTACAGATAGTGAATCACTTTTGGGTGAAATAAGGGGGTTTTTGCGCGTACCGTCATTTTGACAGGGAAACCAGGGGGACAGCCTCCCTCCTCAGAATCGGAACAGAATTCGAACATGCACCTATTCGATAGACTCCGTCGCTGGTGGCAACTTCGCACGGGAGAGGAAGACACTCCGTTCGACCGTGATGTTGCGGCCTGGGTGATCAGCCTGATGGTTCACATCGGTATTCTTGTGCTGTTCGCAACTTTTTCGCTGTTGCTGCCGACCGATGAAAGGTTGGTTCTCACGGCCTCGGCGGTGGAAGTCGAAGAAGAGCCAATCCCTGAGGAATTCCACTTTGCCGAAAACTTCGAAAAGTTGGGCGCCCTGGCCGAAGGAGGAGTTGCAGACGCCCGCGCGGAAGCCCCCGTCGTGGTCGCAGAAACAGAAATCGTATTCGACGTGAAACTTGAAACCCCGCTGGGTGAAATCCCGGTGATCGAATTCGATAACCCCATTCTGGAAGCAACTGAATTTACCAAGGATATCGCGATCAAGGGCGAGGGAAGCGTGGGGACGATGGGAGCTGCGGGGGCAATCGATCGCATCACGAACGAGATCCTGCTTTCGCTGGAGCAACGACCAACGCTTGTGGTATGGCTATTCGACCAATCGGCAAGTCTCCAAAGGCAAAGGGCCCAAGTCGTAAAACGTTTCCGGCGCGTGTACGAGGAGTTGGGAATCATCGAGTCCTATGACAATCCGGCGTTTAAACGGCATAAAAACAAACCCTTGCTGACGTCGGTTGTGTCGTTTGGCGCACAAGTCAAGTTGTTAATCCCCAAGCCAACAGACGATATCGAAGTCATTCAGGAAGCCGTGCAAGCTGTCGAAAATGACCCCAGTGGTATCGAGAATGTGTTTTCCGCAACGACACAGGTTGCACGTTACTTCCGTCACTATCGCCTCAAAGCACCGCGACGTAACGTAATGATCGTGGTGTTTACAGACGAAGCTGGAGATGACTACCAGGCACTTGATGCTGCGGTCGGCGAGTGTCGAAAGTACGAGATGCCGGTTTACGTGGTGGGCGTACCGGCGCCGTTTGGTCGCAAAGATGCCTATATCCGGTACGTCGACCCTGATCCAGCCTATGACCAACGGACGCAATGGGTGCCAGTCCACCAGGGACCTGAATCACTTTTTCCAGAGCGGTTACGACTTTATTTCAGCGGATCGAACCGGAAGGATGGAGCCCTGGACTCGGGCTTTGGTCCTTTCGGACTGACCCGGTTAACCTACGAGACGGGTGGTATTTATTTTGCGGCCCACCCCAACCGCAAAGTTGGTCGGCGTCTGCGCGGCAACGAAACGGGTATTATGTCGGCATACATTTCGCGATTCTTCGACCCCCATGTGATGCGGGCTTATCGGCCCGATTACGTCTCGGTCTCCGAATACCAGGATCTCCTGGAAAACAACGCTGCTCGAGCCGCTCTGGTCAACGCCGCACAATACTCCTGGACCCAACCAATGCAGAATCCGCCAATGCAGTTTCCCAAGATCGACGATGCGGAATTTGCCCGCAGCCTGTCAATTGCACAACGCCAGGCAGCAGACTTGGAACCTGTCATCCAGCGCGTGGCGGAAACGTTGCGGAGTGGCGAGGCAGACCGGCCCAAGTTGGTAAACCTACGCTGGCAAGTTGGTTTTGACCTCGCGATCGGTCGAGCGCTAGCCGTCAAAGTGCGTACCGAGGGTTACAACATGATGCTTGCCAAAGCCAAGCAGGGCATGAAGTTCAAGAACGAGAAAAGTGACACCTGGGAATTACAACCCTTCCCGGAAATATCAACGGGAAGCGTGCTGGCCAAGGAAGGCGAGCAGGCTCGCGCTTATCTGGAAGCCGTTGTGAACCAGCACCAGGGGACCCCCTGGGCACAACTGGCTCAGCAAGAACTGGCGACACCACTTGGCTGGAAATGGGAGGAACGTTTCTTGAACCTTTCCGCCCGGCGGAATCCGGCAGGTAACGGCAATAGCGATCGGCGTCGCAATCCCGGACCACCACGGCCTCCCTCAAAACCTTTGCGCCAGCCTCCAGCGCTTTGAGCCTGGCGGTGTACATTACAGGTGAGTCGACACGGTGTTCCCAGGGAATGGTAAAAGAGGGAAACGCTGCTCAAGCGTAACGCGAAAGTAGAGGTTGCCGCTACCTGGTTACCGGTTTGCCAGGGCATCCAGCGCAAACATGGCATGGGGATCGTGCGCATGAAAATATAAGGAAATTTGTTTCGACACGTTTTCAACGAACTCCCGCCGAAAATGCTGCAACGGCTTGTCTTGAACCGGTATCCCGCTGTTCTGCGGGTAGAGCACCTCGCCTAAATACTTGTCCCACACCAGGTCGTCACCATCGGTCATATCGTAAACGCTAATCGTGATATCCGAGTTCCCCTGATACAAAGTCTTGCCTTTGAACAACTCAAAGCTTTCCAGCTCAATGTAGAGGACCATGTCGGCCTTGACCGCCTTGGCAAGGTCCTTCCAATCGTCCCAATCACTTTCGTCGATCCAATTGTCGACTTCTCGCGGATCAACGACGTCGATTTTTTTGACGTTTTGGGAAAGGTTGCGGCTAACCTGTTTGGCAATCTCGCGTGAGGCCCCCGCATGTCGATATTCGTGGGAAGAAGGTGGGCGGCAAACAACGACAACCCGCTTTTCTCGCAGTGCATGACACTCAGCAGGCATTGTGTTCCCACCCTGAAAAAAGTAGATGCCGGTCGCCAAGATTTGATGGATACACCCGGTGGACGGAAGCAATGCCACGACAGCTATTATCAGAACCAGGAAACGGGCCGTTGTCGAACTGTAATGGGAATCATCCATGATTTTTTGCAATCGCCGGAGTGCCATTCGCGGAAAGACTCTCATCAGCGAATCCAGCAACGCTGAATCCAGTCGATGAGTATTACAATGACTATGACAACCGCTGTGGCAATCAACCAGTGTTGGCGAGGTTTAGTCAGCAACCAACGTCCGGTCAGCGCGGAGCCTATCGCCCAGGGAACCATCGCCATGCCGAGTATTCCCATGACCAACCCGCCCAAATTGGCCGTTGCGGCGGCAGACACGTTTCCGCGTACCAACCAAGCCCAAGCAGTCGTCATTCCACACGATGGACAAGGCCGATTCAGCAGCCGTACCATCGTGCACTCACGCAACCCTAATTGGCGATGTGTTCCAAACCCAGCCGGATCAGGCCGCAGGCACCGGGCGGTGACAAACAGCCCTAACAGGGACAAACTGATCACCAGCAGGCTGAACCTGTAGTTGTCGGGCATTTTCGACACCGAGGAAACGACCACAGTCGCCGAATCAGCAGATTGATGAGTGGCGGGAACTTTAATTGTTGGGCCGGGCATTGGCAAGGTGGATTTTCATCTGGCCAGCATTGGCACCAAAACACCACGAGCCTGCCAACCACAAAATCAAGCCTGGCTCGTCGATGCTAGCTTCTCCAATGCAGGCAAATCACGTTCGGTGACGGTCAACCGACGAATGGCAATCGCTTTACCAGATTGTTCATCGACATCGACGATCGATCCGCACAGGCGACCATCACCGGTCGCAACTTCAAATTTCTTCGGCAGGGAGGTCAGGGTCGTTTCGAGGACACGATCGACACGGCGCCCAATGATACTGTGAAATGGACCGGTCATGCCAACGTCGCACTGAAAGGCTGTCCCCTCGGGCAAAATGCATTCATCGGCGGTGGGAACATGGGTGTGGGTTCCCAAGACCGCCGTCACGCGTCCATCGAGATAGCGTCCCATCAGTTGCATTTCGCTGGTCGCTTCTGCGTGAAAATCGACAAAACGGATTCTCGCGTCGGCTGGAACTTGTGTGAGAACCCGATCGGCGGCGTGCCAGGGATGATCAGCCGGTTGCATAAAAAGCCGACCAAGCAGACAAAAAAAGGCTACCTGGACGCCATTTCGGGCCGTCACGACAGCCCACTCGCGTCCTACCGATCCGGGTGGCAGGTTGGCTGGTTTCACAATATTGGAACGATCTTCCAAGACTGAATATATTTCGCGGCGTCGATAGACATGATCTCCAAGCGTGATGCCGTCGACACCTTCCCCGACCAATTCGCGATAGATTGCGGGTGTCAAGCCGGACCCACCTGCAGCATTCTCGGCGTTGGCAAGTACCAAATCGAGTTGTTCCCGACGGATCAGTCCGGGCACTGCGCGACAAACCATTTCACGGCCTGGCTTACCAACAATGTCACCGATGAAGAGAATACGCATGGGATGGGATTGCAGAGTGGGGCAACCGTCGCCGCGGGCAAGAAGCCGCGGTTGACGATTACCTTCAAGTACAAGGCTTCAAGCGGTGTTCGTGTTAGGTGATACTCGATTGGGGTTGAAGGCTCGCGCTGTTGCCCTGGTGAACACGCGATGTCGACAGGATGTTTTTACTTTGCTGTTTCGGTAAAACGCATTTCTCGAATCATGGTCACCTTGATTTCTCCCGGGTAGGTGAGTTGCTCCTCAAAAGTTTTGGCGATGTCGTGACAGATTTTAGCTGCTGATTCATCGGTGGTATGCCTCGTACTGGCGATCACGCGCACCTCTCGACCTGCTTGAATCGCAAATGCCTGGTGAACCCCGTCAAAACCAGTTGCAATCGTTTCCAATTCTTGCATCCTCTTGACATACCGGTCGAGCGTTTCGCGGCGTGCGCCGGGTCGCGCTGCACTACAGGCATCGGCGGCAGCACACAAGACGGTATATGGCTTGTCAGGTCGAATGTCGTCATGGTGACCCAGGGCAGCATGCACAACCTCGGGTCCTTCACCATATCTCTTGAGTAAATCGGCACCGATCGCGGGATGCCCTCCCTCGGCATCGTGATCCGCTGCTTTGCCAATGTCGTGCAACAATCCGGCACGGAGGGCCAAGTCGGCATTGAGTCCCACTTCGTCGGCAAGCATCGCGGTAATGAATGCCACCTCAATCGAATGTCGCAGCACATTTTGACTATAGCTGGTCCGATAGTGCAAGCGTCCCAACAAATTGACAACCCGATCGTGCAAACCGTGAACGCCTGTTTCCTGCACGGCCTCTTCTCCGTAGCGGCGTACCTTCGCCTCGATTTCCCGTTCAGTTTCAGTGACCAGTTCTTCAATCCGGCTGGGATGGATTCGCCCGTCGGCAATGAGCTTGTTCAGGGCGTTGCGTGCGACTTCGCGGCGGATCGGGTCAAACGCACTCACAATCACAACACCAGGTGTGTCATCAATAATAACATCGACGCCTGTCGCCTTTTCAAACGACCGGATGTTACGTCCTTCGCGACCGATGATTCGACCTTTCATTTCATCGTTGGGAATGTCGACGCTGCTGGTCGTCGCTTCTGCCGTGTGACTGGCTGCAAAACGTTGCAGCGAGGTAATTAACATCTCTTTTGCTCTGGCATCGACGATCTCAGCCAGTTTTTTTTCCTGCTTGAGAATGACCGTACCTTGCTCATGAGAAAGTTCCTGCTCGAGCTGTTCCAACAGCATTTGCTTAGCGTCCTCCAGACCAAGTGCACTGATTTGATGCAGGGTTTGGCGCTGGATGCCCAGCACGTCGTCGAGTTCTGACTGCCGACGGGTAATGGTTTCGAGCTTTTCGGACAGCTTGCGCTGGTTGCTCTCGACCATCTTTTCCTGTTTTTGCAGTTGAGCCGTACGCTGATCCAACTGATCGTGTTGCTTGTCAAGTTGGCGCTCACGAACAAACACTTTTTCGCGAGCGACACTGACCTGCTCTTCCATTTTGGCCTTTTCTTGCAACGCCATTTCGCGAGCCTCGAGCTCCGCTTCCTTGCGTCGGGAGCTGGCCTGCAGTTCGGCCTTTTCGAGAATTTGCTGGGCTTCCCTTTCAGCATCCCGTTTACGGAGATAGCCCAGCAGTTTCACAACTCCCATACCTAAAACAGCCGAAATGGCCGCAATAATCATGATCTTCAGGTTACTGGGACCTGGTACCTGTGCGACCGCCATGAAAACCAGCAACAGCGAGGATATTTCGAAAAACACTTTGTCGGTCCTTTTTATCTGAGCGCACACGACTTTGTCGGAGCGTACACAACGTCTGCCAAACGCAAACCTGTTCGCCAGCCGATGTCGGGGTATCACAATCCAGCAATACGCCACGATTTGGGAGAACCTGACAGGCAAAAACTGAGTATTGACAATATGCCTGGGAATGGCCTCTTACCGACAGGCAATTCCAAATCCTCCGTGGCCCAACGGCCACAAGTGCCATATGAGAAAAGCACGAATCTGTGACAGCCGACGGTACCGCTAAACGGCCCAGGTCCAACCGACCTGTTCTCCGACTCTGTCAACCAAGCCAGCTTAGCGTCGTGCTCAGAATTCTGACGAATTCTGAAAGAACCAGTTTCGCGTGGTGGCACAATTGGGTGATGAACTCGATATCTGCCAAGATCAAGAGGCTGAGATCAACAAACAGAAATCTGTAACCAAGCTCTCGGTACCACCCACCGCCACCGGTAGGCATGCCGGATGCCGGATGCCGGATGCCATTCTATCTGGAACTGGCCCAAACGGCCAAACTCCAGCCAGCCAAAAATCGGTCTGTCCCTCACGGACAGACAGACCTTTCAAATGACGCTTCACCCAAAAATACAACCTGCCCGAAATCAAACCACGGAGACTCCGCAGCTCGAATCCGTGCCAGCTTTCCGGCGCTAAGCTGAAAGTACAGAGCAACTTCACCAACTTGCCCATGATAACCAACAGCGCCGGGAGCTTGCTAAAAACAAAACTGGTTAATGACTGACTTGAACTCATTAAACTCGCACTAATTCCACACGGTGCCTGGTCAGGCAGCCCACTTCGACCACCGACCGCAAACACGTTTAGGTTGTTCGTTAAATAGTCAATCGCTGGAGCAACTTTCCACAGATCCAATGTTACAAATCTCCGGAAAAAGCTCAGCGAACTCAACTTGGCAAACCACGACAGATATTTGGTGACTTCACCTGACCAGGGGGGGTGCCAAATTGAGCTAACTTCATATACTAACACATATTGACCTAACTACAATGGGACCGGTCCGCAAAATCGAGGGAGCTTCAACCGACCCACTGGCGGCAAAGTTTTCCTGAACTACGTAGAGGGCAATTTCCTGGTCGATTTTGACGTTCCGGTCAGCTAGATGGTGGGGATCCGCCCAGCGGCTGCCCACACAACCAGCCCCATCGATTTCGTTTATCCGGCATCAACCAGAACCAAAAGTGTTGGCGGGACGCTCCCGCAAGCTCCAAATCGAACCATGTCTAACTCCCATACCAACACGCCGTTCAGGCATCCAGTCGTAGAAAAAGTTGCCCTGGCCTGGCCTCCACACAAATGGACAAATACCCATGTCCTGCTAGCCATCTCAGGCGGTGCAGACAGTGTAGCGTTGACCCGAGCCGTTTGGCATCTCAAACAACAATCCGGCGGTGATGGGCGGGTTTTTGTCGCCCATTTTAATCACCGGCTCCGCGGAGAAACTGCCGACCGTGACCAAGCGATGGTCGCTACACTTTGCCAACAACTCGGTCTGCCATTCCATACAGGCCAACCTCAACAACCGCTCGACGAGCAAGCCACCGACGGAGTCGAGGCCGCCGCCCGCCAGGCACGATACGAATTCCTTGGCCACACAGCCCAACAAATCGGAGCTCGGCTGGTGGCCACGGGCCACACCAGCAACGATCAAGCGGAAACGGTTCTCCATCGCTTGTTGCGCGGAACCGGGGTAGCGGGCTTAGCCGGCATTCGGTTCACTCGACCACTAGTTCCCGATATTTCGCTGGTGCGCCCTCTCTTGCGTGCCTGGCGCGTTGAAATTGAAGACTATCTGTCGGCGCTGGGGCAAACCTACTGCACAGACCCGACGAACACCGATCCGCGATTTACCCGCAACCGCCTGCGACACGATCTGTTGCCCAAACTACGTCGCGACTACAACGAGAGGGTAGATCGATCACTGGTCCGACTGGCGGAACAGGCAACCGAAGCACAAGCCTTTGTCGACGCTGCTGTTCATGGGTTGGTCGAGGACTGCGTAACGGTCAACCCAACGAAAGAGCAAGTGGTTATTCATGGCAAGGCTCTGCGCGAGCAGCCGATGCTGATCTCCCGGGAATTGTGCAAGCGGGTATGGACCACCAACGGCTGGCCACTCCAAGCGATGGGTTTTGATCAGTGGCAAAAATTAGCTCGCATGGCAGTGGCTGACCTTAAAAGCTGGTCGATCAATTTGCCCGGTGAAATTCGTGCCGAGCGGTGCGGTGAACAGCTGGTTTTAACACGTCAACGGTAGTTACGAATCCGCCAGGTGGTCGAGACCGTTGGCCTGCTAAGTCGAGGAGCGGGGCCGGCTGGCAAGCTGGGTAAAGATTTTCAGAGACAGCAACCACCTCTAGAATTCCTCCGTTTGTCAGTCGCAGCTTCCCCGGCGGGAAAACGATATTGAACCAGAGAAGTGCGGCTCATCTCGCGTGCTAGCTGCGGCTCATCTCGCGTGCTAGCATCGACCCGCGCTGGGCGATACGCCGCAAGCAACACAACTGCGGTCTTGACGCTACCGCAGACTTGCTTCTACCATCTGCAATCCCAATTTGCGTAACCAGGGCAAGATCTGTCGGTGATCACGAGAGACCGCATTGGAATAACACAATGCGCGGCTGTGATGGTCGTTGCGCTGATGGTACGACTCAGCTTTGTGGTGTGGTGGCAGACCAGCCAATTGCCAGCCCACGAACCATTCAAGTTTCCCGACAGCGAGAGCTATTGGGAACTGGGAAAACAGATTGCCGCCGGTGAGGATTACGAGTTCCGGTCCCCGCAGCACCGGGTATTCCGCACGCCAGGGTATCCGTTGCTGTTGGCGGGTATGTTTCGAATTGCAGGGACGAACGCGCCACCGATTACTGCCCGCCTGCTGGGTGCGGTGATCGGGACGTTCACGGTAGGAGCAGTGTATTGGCTCGCCAAACGAACTTTCAATTCAACTTCGGCACTTGTCGCGGCCGGGATGGCGGCTGTTTACCCTGGCGCAGTTGCCATCAGCGGGTTGGTCTTGGCCGAGGGGCTGTTCACGTTGTGGATGTTCCTGCAGCTCATCCTATGGACCTATGCAATCGGCGCCAGATACCGCGATGGCATTTCGAGAGACTTCCCAAACGATCCGGGCGTTGGTCCCTATCCGTTCCCGAAGCGAGTATTCATAACAGGGCTGATGTCAGGAATTGCCGCAGGCTTGGCTACCCTGACACGCCCCAGTTGGTTGCTCTTCACGCCATTTGCAATTATCGCCTGTCTGCTTGTTTGCCGAGATCGACGCCGGCACGCCCTGCTAGGGCTAGCTATGCTGGCGGGCCTTTTGTCCACCATGAGCCCCTGGTGGATTCGCAACTGGCAAGTCACCCATCACTTCGTGCCAACCACGCTTCAGGTTGGTGCAAGCCTGTACGACGGTCTCCATGCCAAGGCCGACGGAAGCAGCGAAATGTCGTTCATCACCAAAGTCGAGTCACAGTTTCAAGCAGACAGCGAAAAAGGTCAACACGATTCGGTACCCATATCGGAATACCAATTCGACCGCCACCTGAGGATGGCGGCCCTTTGCTGGGCTATGGAGAACCCCACACGCGTCATCGAACTGGCAGCGGTCAAGTTTGCACGGATGTGGAATTTCTGGCCGAACGAAGCAAGTTTTCGCAGCTGGCCACTCCGGCTGGCTGTTCTTGGTACCTATACACCTGTCATGATTTTGGCGCTGGCTGGCGTCTGGATTCACCGTCACCAGCCCTTTGTGGTCCTGATCCTCACGTTACCCGCAATCTATCTGACACTGCTGCATATCGTTTTCGTAAGTTCGCTCCGTTATCGGCAACCAGCCATGTTGACGCTGATCGTGCTGGCCGCCGCAGCAGTCGTGGCCTGTACAACGGGCAGTCACCGAGTCCATGCCTCAAGCCGTTCCCAGAAATGATGCCCATCCAACTCTTTCTATGTTGCCGGGTTGATGTCTATTTTTAGCCGACTGGTAAACTCTTGCTGGATACTCTTCAAGTGGTCGTTGACCCTTGCCGTTGTTGCTGCGCTGCTATTTGGGTCCTACACCGTTTTTTACCTTAACGATCAAATTTGCCATCACGCCCAGCAACTCCTGGCCAGTCACTACCGCGACCTCGATGTTGAAATCGGGAGTGCCCACTTCCTGAAGGGGCAAGGCATCAAGCTCTATGATTTTGCCATTTACGAACCCACACCGACCGGAGGTCGGTTACCGCTGCTCACGGTGGACGAAGTCTTTCTCCAATGCTCGACCAAGCTGGAAGAAATCGTCACGGGTAAACTCCATGTACAAAAAGTGATCGGCAAACGTGCGGTATTGCACGCATCCCAAGAATTAAATGGCTCATGGAATATCGAAGCGTTGTGGCCAACTCCCCGGTTTGGCAACCAGCCTCCGGTGGTCGAAGTGCAGAACGCAATTCTCCTGGTCGATACCTTCGCCGATCGGGAGTCGGTCCAGCTGGTAGTACGGGAAATCAATCTTGTCCTGCAACCTGATGGGGTCCTGCAACCTGATGGGACCGTTGCCGGTCAAGGAAAGCCAGTCACTGCCGCCCGGGCAATGTCAGACCGCCGCTATTTACTCGCAGCGACCGTCAGCGGTGCACCCGCCAAACAGTTCAGTCTGCAAGGAGAGTTCTCCACCACAGGGGGAGGTATCGACCTTACGACCGACATCCGCGATCTGGAAGTTTCACCATCCCTTCTGAAAACGCTTGTGGCAATAGGGATCGAAAGTTTAGAAGGTGTCCAACTCAGCGGCCGCGTGACTGGTACTGCGCGCGTCTCGCGGGCAGCCGGAGTCCAGCAGCCACTCCACTACGAAAGTCAATTCGCGCTGGACCAGGGAAATTTCAACCATCCTATGTTGCCCCGACCCTTGACCGACCTGAGCCTCCGCGGGCGATACGAGGGCAAACGCCTCATGATTGAGAAACTTGCTGGCAAATGCGGGACAGCCGAGTTGCTACTTGCCTGCGAACGGGTGGGATGGGGAGACCATGCGCCGCTGGGATTGCATGCGCAGGTGACTGGGCTGCCGCTGGACACAACCCTTGTTGGCGCACTCCCCGAGCAGTTGCTGCGTATGTGGACACGTTATGACCCGTCTGGGTACGTCGACGCCGACCTCAAACTTACCTTCAATGGTCAAGATTGGTTCCCTCAACTCATGGTCGTCTGCCAAGGTGTTTCATTTACCGAAACCAGGCATTTCCCTTACCAACTTGAGCAGGGGACCGGAACCATTTTCTTTCAACGGTCCGCCAGTGAGCCCAGTGGCCGGTTGAAGCTTGATTTGATTGCGTCAGGCCGTGGGCGACCCATTCGCATCGTCGGCGAATTCACAGACCTTTTTCCAGAGTCAACTTACCAGAATTCCGAGCACAAATCGGGCCCTCCCGGCTGGGTCGAAGTTTCTGGCACCCAAATCCCAATTCATGCCCAGTTGATCAACGCCCTGAAACCTGACGCACAACGGATCGTGCGTTCCCTTCAACCTGCGGGTAACGTCGATTTCCGCTGGCGGCTTGAGCGGGCCGAGCGTGATCAAAAAGAATCGCGCCGTTCGCTTGAACTCGAACTGTCGGACTGTGAAATCCGGTACGAAAAATTCCCCTATCATTTGCGCCACGTCACAGGCCGGGTCGTGTTTGAAAACGATGTTTGGCGCTTTGAGAACCTTGAGAGTTGCACCCCGAACCGGGCAACGGTGATTCAATTGGTCGGAGAATCACGGCCCCAGCCAGAGGGTCGCCGCCTGCAACTTACCGTGACTGGCAATGACATCCCGCTGGATGATGAACTTTTCCAGGCGGTATCACCGAAAATGCAAGCGGTCTGGCACCAACTTCAGCCCCAAGGGCGCATCAACTTTGTTGCCGAAGTCGACCATTTGAAGGTTCCCGAGCGGACCACATCGCCGAACCTGCGGATTGCAATTCAGCCTCGGCCGCGCAGCGTTTCTATCGAACCCTCATTCCTCCCCTACCCGTATCGTTTGGATCAAATCGAGGGAAACTTTGCTTATGCGAACCACCAACTCGTGATGACCGACGTGCGAGCCCGACACGGTCGGATCGATTTCGCAACGCAAGGCCAATGGCAAGAACTTGCGGAAGGAGGTTGGCGACTGAATTTCACGAATTTCAACGCCGATCATCTCTCAACCCACAATCGGGACTTGATCATGGCTCTCCCATTGCGTTTACAAAAGGTAGTTAACGATCTTGCACCGGATGGCACTTTCCGACTCTACGACAGTGCTTTCGAATTCACCAAGCCAGCCGGCAGCTCGCCCCGCATCGCATCAAAGTGGGATTTGAATATCGACTGCCACCAGACCGACCTCTATGTTGGCATCCCACTTGAAGATTTGAGTGGCACGATCCAACTCACGGGTTCGAGCGACGGTCAGCGGGCAAGCCTTGGTGGTGAATTGGCACTCGACTCGGTTGTCTGGAATCAAGTTCAATTTACCTCGGTACGAGGGCCTATCTGGATCGATAAAACCGAGGCGGGATCGCTGTGCTTGCTGGGGCGCGGAGCGGCCACGAAACAGCAACAGACTCCCCGCGATGTTTCAGCCGAAGTTTATGGCGGCACGCTCGTTGGAAACATACAGGTCCGCAACATTGGATTACCGCAATTCCAATTGTCGGCAACTCTGGCAGGAGCGGATGTGGCCCGTCTGGTCAACGAAAGGTTTGGTCGACGCGATCCGATAACAGGAACCGTCAACGGTTGGATCAATTTATCGCAAACCGGCCGCTCCCCAGATGCGATGTCGGGACGCGGTGAAGTACACGTCGTGGATGCCAATATTTACAAACTACCGCTTCTGGTGGGACTGCTTAAGGTGCTCCAGAATCGCACACCCAATACGACCGCGTTCAATCAATGTGACGCAAAATTTGCCATCCAGGGGCAACATGTTCACTTCGATGAACTCAATTTGTCGGGTGACGTCGTCAACCTTGATGGGCGTGGCGAAACGAACTTCCAGGGCGACGACCTGAACCTGGTTTTTCATGCCATGGTAGGCCGACGCCGTTTACCCCTGATTTCACCCCTGTTCAGCGAGGCCAGCAAACAAACTTTGCAGCTCCGCGTCGACGGCACCTGGCAAAACCCGATCATCCACCGGGAAGCCTTACCCGCAGTCAAAAAAACCATCGCACAAATCCAGGCAGAATTGCAACCTACTGTAGAGCCAACCGAACGCGGCGCCAATTCGCGTTTCCCGTTCTGGCCATTCCAGTGATAATGATGAAAGCAGTGCAACCTCGATCGCAATTCAGCGAGGAGAGTCAACGATGAGCGTAGGACCTTTGGGAGGGTTGGTTGGAAGTGCAGCCGGCGTTCCAGTGGCACAGACCAAAGGGAGCGAAGTCGAACGTGATCAACGTGAATCGGCTGGCCAGGCACGGGAAGTGGATTTGGCCGGTCAAGCAGAACAGGCCCAAGGTATTGGGCAAACCAAACAGGACCACGAAATCTCCGAACGTGATGCCGACGGGCGTCGACCGTGGGAAACAGCCTTGCAATCCCCCGAGGACCACGCTGCATCCGTTTCACACGAGCCACTCCAAAGCAAAGACGCTGCAGGAACAGCCGGTAATCAACTCGATGTAACTGGTTAATACCTTGCCGAATGAAGAAAACTGTCCACGAAGCGGAATCAACCATTTTCGCTTGTCATGGTTCCCCTCTCAATCCAGCGTGCTGATCGTTTCAGTCCTGGGGGTGTGATCATGATCCCGCATCATCTGTAACCAGTTGCTCGTTCGATTCATGAAATTCACGAAGATGCACGGTGCTGGCAACGACTATGTATATGTCGACTGCTTTGCCCAACCGATTCCACAAAACATACCCGAACTCGCACGCCGCATCTCCGATCGACACTTCGGCGTTGGTGGTGATGGGTTGATCCTGATTTGTCCCACCGAACAGGCCGATGCCGAAATGCGCATGTTCAATGCCGATGGTTCCGCATCGGAAATGTGTGGTAATGGGATTCGTTGTGTCGCCAAATATGTCTACGACCACAACATCTGTCCCCAAGAAACACTGAGAATCAAATCTGGCGAACAATTGTTGACGCTGGAGCTCTATCTCAGCCAGGGCCAGGTGGACCGCGTTCGCGTCGACATGGGAGAACCCGTTCTCAAGCCGGCTGACATTCCGACGACACTGCACGGCCTGTCGGTTAACGACCCCGCTTGTAACGTGCCGTTGGTCCTTGGTGACCGGCAGTTTGACGTCACGTGTGTTTCCATGGGTAATCCACATTGCGTTACGTTCGTTGACGAACTAGCCGATGACTGGGTCCTACGTATCGGGCCTCAGATCGAAACCGATCCGCATTTTCCCAATCGCGTAAATGCCGAGTTCGTGGAAATTCTTTCCCCGTCGAAAGTGCGGCAACGCACCTGGGAACGCGGTAGTGGCGAAACGATGGCCTGTGGAACCGGGGCCAGTGCTGTCTGTGTGGCAGGCGTGCTGACCGGAAAAACAGGCCGCAGGATCCTTGTCCATCTGCCGGGCGGTGATTTGGAACTTGAGTGGACTGAAGCCGACAACCACGTCTACATGACCGGCCCAGCCGCAGAGGTCTTCAGCGGCAACTGGCCTGATTGAACAATCCGCAGACGGTCAGGAGGCCGGCCAGATGAGACGCACCCGAAGCATTCCCCCAAAAACCAATTTCCTGGTTGGCACTGCTGGCCTGTTGGCTGCCAAATTGGTGCAAAGCTGGATGAGCACGCTCGACTACCGCGTCGGTTTCTATGACCGCTCGGTCGATCCGGCACGCGGACTGGGTGGCCCTCGCATCTATATTTTCTGGCACGAAAATATTCTCCTCCCCCTCTATTTGCGCGGGAGTTGTCGCCTCGCCATGCTTTTGAGCCAACACCGGGACGCCGACATCCTGGCCCGCATTGCGCATCATGTCGGCTTCGACTGCGTGCGCGGCTCGACCTACCGGGGTGGCGTCGACGCGGTTCGCGAATTGCTCAGGAAAAGCGATGGAATGCATTTGACGATCACGCCCGACGGCCCGCGTGGTCCCCGTCGACGGCTGGCTCAGGGCCCCATCTATCTGGCCTCCCGCCTGAACCTTCCACTGATCGCACTGGGCTTTGGCTACAATCGCCCGTGGCGGGTCCGCAGCTGGGATCGCTTTGCAATCCCCAAGCCATACTCACGGGCGCGCGGACTCGTCAGCCCGCCAATGCAAATCCCACCTGACCTGGATCGCGCCGGGATCGAAACGTGCCGCCTGCGTGTTGAGAAACTCCTCAATTGTCTGACCGTGGAGGCAGAAACTTGGGCAGAATCGGGACATCGCATCGCAGGTGAAGTCCATATCCAACCGCAAGCAGCTCCTCTCCCTTCGAGAAGCAAGATGACCGAACCAGCCGCTGCAACCACATTCTGCTTGCCTAAGGCGAGCAAAGCCGTCGAGGCCCGCGTGGCCTGACATTCAACCATGGGTTAACCGGATCTTTGGTTCGCGGTTAAGAGTTACCGACGGAGGCCGTGGTACGGCAAACACGCGTTGCACTTCACTTGCGGAAAAAAGCCTCTTCAAGATCAACCAGCTTATGCTTTACAATAGGGGAGATGTCGAGTTTAGCCACCCAAACTGAACAGCACGCCCTGTCGGTTAGCGATTTAACCGCACAGATCAAGGGTCACTTGGAAACCGGGTTTCCTTCCGTCTGGGTGACTGGCGAAATCTCGAATTTTGCGCGCCCCCAATCAGGGCATTGCTATTTCACACTCAAGGACGACGGTGCGCAAATTCGGGCGGTCTTATGGCGATCCACGGCTGCGCGAGTCAAAATCGATCTGGCAGACGGCCTGGAAATCATCGGCCACGGGCATGTCGACGTTTACGGGGCACGTGGTACTTATCAGCTAGTCCTCGATCAACTTGAGCCGAAGGGCATAGGTGCCTTGGAGTTGGCACTGCGCAAATTGCGTGAAAAGCTGAAGGCTGAAGGCCTCTTCGACCGCTCACGAAAACGACCTCTACCCCCCTTTCCCGGCAGGATCGCCTTTGTGACCAGTCCCACTGGTGCGGCGATTCGCGATTTTCTGGAGGTACTACGGCGGCGATGGCGTGGTGCGAACGTGCTCGTGATTCCGGCACGTGTCCAAGGTAGCGGTGCCGCGGCAGAAATCGTGGCCGGTATTCTAGCAGCGGGGCGTCTTCGGCCAGCCCCAGACGTACTCGTCGTTGGCCGGGGTGGCGGTAGCCTGGAAGATCTCTGGTGCTTTAACGACGAGGCTGTTGTTCGCGCCCTGGCAGCGTCGAAGATTCCTACGGTCTCGGCGGTGGGGCATGAGATTGACGTTACCCTCGCGGATCTGGCTGCTGACGTGAGAGCACTCACACCGAGCGAAGCAGCCGAACGCATCGTGCCTGCCGTCGATGAGATCCAAACTCAAATGCGCGGGCATGGCCAGCGGTTACTCAATACGATACGCAGGTACGTCACGGCTGCCGGAACCCGCCTCGACGCGTTGGCGACACAACGCTCCTTCCGTCAACCCTTTGAAATTATCCACGATCGCAGCCGCTGGTTGGACGAATGGGCCACCCGGGCAACCAGCGCAGTCCAGCGAAATATCCGCGATCGGCAAGCAGAGTTTTGTGCACAAGCAGGAAAACTAGAGTCGCTCAGTCCGCTTGGCGTTCTTGAGCGTGGCTATAGCATCACGCAGGATGCCAAAACGGGCCGCGTGATACGTAAATCTTCCCAATTGCGTCGGGGACAGCTAATCATATCCCAGTTCGCTGTCGGGAAAGCAAAGTGTACGGTGGATGAAGTGTCCATGAAGGAGTAACCAGTGGCAAAAAAGAAGGTTTCGAAACAGAAATCCAGATCTGATCCACAAATCCAGGGCTTCGAAGAATCACTGGCCGAACTGGAAAAGATCGTGAGCCAACTCGAGAGTGGCAAACTTGGCCTGTCAGAAGCCTTGACGCAATACGAGGCTGGAGTCGGGTACCTCAAAGCGTGTCATGGACAGCTTGAACAGGCAGAGCGTAGAATTGAGTTGCTCAGTGGGGTCGACACCGATGGTAACCCGATTGTGGAACCGTTCAACGATGGAGCTACATCGACTGAAACAACGGGCAACCGCAGTCAACAACGCACCGCTGGTCGGCATCTCGGTCCTGCCGGAGAAAAAGCCGCCGACGTGGACTCAGCTGGGCGACTCTTTTAGAATTAAAAGGTTGGACCGTTCCCCAGCGACCTGGTTTGCCTCATTGCCTTTCCTCACCATCGGCCTGTTCCCCCATGGAATTGATTGAGACTCCTCCGATCAACCTCGATCGTTTGCACAGTTGCATCAACTCTGAGCTGGACCGTTATTCCCAGTTCGGTCGGGGGTGTCCGGACTCTTTGGCTGAGGCAATTCGGTACACGCTCTTGGCGCCGGGCAAGCGGCTCCGCCCACAGCTTGTCGTGATGGCAGCCCAGGCATGTGGCGGATCTGTCCAGGAAGCGCTTCCCGCCGCTTGTGCGGTGGAAATGGTTCATACCTACTCGTTGGTTCACGACGATTTGCCTGCGATGGATGACGACGATCTCCGCCGCGGTCGACCAACGTGTCACAAGTTGTATGGGGAGGACGTTGCTATTCTGGTTGGCGACGCACTCCTGGCTCGAGCTTTTGAAATCCTATTGGCGGAGATTCAACCTGCTGAGCGGGCGGTCCGCTGCGCGGGTGTGTTGGGCAATGCCGCCGGTGCGACGCGACTGGTCGGCGGTCAAGCCGACGATCTGGCCAACCATTTCTCGGGCTGTACGGTCGAGCAATTGGAGAGCATCCATCAACGGAAAACAGGCGCCCTGTTTATCGCCTCGCTGGAAATGGGGGGAATTATCGCCGGAGCCAACGACACCCAGCGCGGTGCGCTGAAAGCGTATGGAAGTCATTTGGGCCTTGCCTTTCAGATCACCGACGATTTACTGGATGTCACTGGCAATCCAGAAGACGTAGGCAAACGGCTTGACAAAGATGCGAACCATGGAAAGCTTACCTTTCCCAAGCTGTTAGGGGTAGAAAAAAGTCGGTGCCGTGCCGCCGAGTCGATCGACCAGGCCTGCGCTGTCCTGGCACCCTTGGGAGAAGCAGGTGCCGACCTGCACCACCTGGCGAACTTCGTGCTGAATCGAAATCGATGATGAGCGAATTGACTGCAAAGAAAACGCCGATCCTTACCACGATCGAATCGCCGCGCGACCTGCACCGGCTTTCGCTCATTGAACTAGAGCGATTAGCGGGTGAAATGCGAGAGGTGCTTTGCAATCTTATTAGTTGCCGAAGCGCGCACTTCGCCTCGAACTTGGGCGTCGTCGAGTTGTGCCTCGCCCTGCATCAAACGTTTGACTTTCTTCACGATCACTTGATTTGGGATACGGGACATCAGATCTATCCCCACAAACTGATCACTGGCCGGTTTTCGCAATTCGATACCATGCGGACCAAGGGTGGGTTGATGGGATACCCTAATCCGCACGAAAGCGAATACGACTTGTTCATGACCGGTCATGCCGGGGCAAGTGTTTCAACCGCGCTCGGTCTGATGACCGGGGACCATCTGCGGAAGGAAGACGAAGATCGCTGGAGTGTTGCCGTGGTCGGTGACGGTGCGTTCCCCTCTGGAATCGTCTACGAAGCCATGAACAATGCCGGGAAGCTTGGTGACCGGCTGCTCGTAGTGCTCAACGACAACAAGATGTCAATCTGTCCTCGCGTCGGTGGGATCGCAGATTACCTCGATCGCCTGCGAATGCACCGGTCCTACTCGGGGTTCAAAGAGCGGGTCATAAACGTGCTCGACAAGGTGCCTTTGCTGGGAGATCCAGCCGAACGCTTCTTGACACAGGTTAAAGAAGCAGCCAAAGCAGGCCTGCACGGTGGAATGTTGTTCGAAGAGCTGGGCTTTCGATACATTGGCCCGATCGATGGCCATGACATTGGCTTGCTCCGCAAGTACCTGCGCATGGTCAAGAAAGTTAAAGGGCCTGTGCTCCTGCACGTGGTTACGGAAAAGGGTCATGGTTTTCAACCAGCCAGCGAAGATCCCGTGCTATTCCACTCGCCCCCACAATTCGAACGTAGCGAGAATCGTATTGTGGAAATGAAGAAATCCTCGTCCCGCGGGTTTACCCACGTCGCTTCTGAAGCAATTCTCCAACAAATGTCGGTCAACACCGATGTGACCGTTATGACTGCCGCCATGTGCCAAGGTACCCTGTTGGAACGAATCCGCGACTTGCATCCCGATCGCTTCTTCGATACCGGTATTTGTGAAGGGCACACGGTCGCCTTCGCCGCGGGACAGGCCAAAGTCGGGTTGCGACCAATCGTTGATATCTACAGCACGTTCCTCCAACGTGCTTTCGACCAAATCTTCCAGGAAGTCGCCCTCCAGAATTTACCCGTCACCTTCTTGCTCGACCGTGCCGGCCTGGCTGGACCCGATGGCCCCACCCATCACGGTATATTTGACCTTGGCTACATGAGGTTGTTTCCGAACATGGTCATCATGGCGCCGGGAGATGAATATGATCTCCCGGCAATGCTTCAGTTCGCGATTCAGCATGACAGTCCGTGCGCAATTCGTTATCCCAAAGGCACCGCAAAACTGCTCGAAGGTGATCGGACTCCCCTTGAACTCGGGGTTAGTGAGATCTTTCATTGGGGACGTGATGGGACGATCGTTTCCTGCGGGGCACTACTGCCGACATGCCTGGCCGCCGCTGAACTGCTGGAGAAAGAAGACTTGGATGTTGGTGTGATCAATGCTCGCTTTGTGAAACCACTCGATACAAAAACGATTTGCCGTGCTGCCTGCGAGACCGGATTTCTGGTGACCGTCGAAGAGGCTGCCCTGGCCGGTGGATTCGGTTCCGCCGTGCTTGAGGCCGTGACCGAAGCTCAAATCGAACCCTGCCAAATTCAGCGACTCGGGATCCCGGATCGCTTTATTGAGCATGGAGAACGAGGCGAATTGCTTGCCGATTTGGGACTGGATGCCGCAGGAATCGCGCAAGCTTGCCGAACACTTGCCGATGACCAAACCAAACTTGTATCTGGTCAAACCAAACTTTACGAATAATTGCCTCACACACTTAAACGTAAAACAGAGCCAAGGATCTGGCGACCTCGCGTAAAGCTTTGTTTGACAAAGCAAACCCTCCGGTTCGTCATGAAATTGTGCCCCCCACAGGTCACCAGCCGATGTCAACCTCCACCGCTCAACGGGTCATAATTCTCGCCGATGGCACCCGCGATCCAATGCGGGCAGCCGTTGAGCAATTTCGACCGATCGTCGAAAAACATCTGAAAGTTGTCGCCGTTTCGCTCGATTTTCGTGAAGACCTTTCTTCCTGCGACGCCGATCTGGTCATCGTGATGGGTGGCGATGGCTCGATGCTTCGGGCCGCACATCAAATGGCCCACCGTCAGCTACCTGTGATCGGTGTCAATCTCGGCAATCTCGGATTTCTGGCAGGCCTCCAGCCGGACGAACTTGAGGTCATGCTACCGGAGGTCGCGGCTGGCAGGTATCGGGTGATCGAACATCTGATGTTTGAGTGCAGCATCATCCGTGGTGGTAAGTCGAACGAGCCGTTGCTGGGACTGAACGAGGTCACCGTGCTAGCAGGCCCACCATTCGCAATGATTGATATACAGCTTTACGTTGACGGAGATTTGGCCACCACCTATAGTTGCGACGGTTTGATCGTCAGCACCCCGGTAGGATCGACGGCACACAGTTTGTCGGCGGGGGGTCCCATTCTGCGCAAGAACCTGCAGGCCTTTGTGGTCTCGCCGATCAGCCCGCACACACTCACAAATCGCCCGGTGGTCGACACGGCAGATCGCCTTTACGAAGTGGCCGTTCCCCAGCCCAATCAAGGAACGTCGCTGGTCATCGACGGTCGTGTACAAGGCTCGCTCACAGGCGAAGATCGGGTGCGCATCGTACGTTCGACAGCACGCTTCCAAATGGTGGAGGTGGCCGGGCAGGGATACTATCGTACGCTGCGCGAAAAAATGGGGTGGGGAGGACACCTGAAACTCACCGAGTAACCGTATTCAAGGTCCACCTTCCCGCAAGCTGTCGAGTCGAAGCCCGGCCGACTTTAACTCGCCAGCCCAACCAGCCCCGCGGGAACATGAGTGCCTCGGGAAATCAGCACCGACCCGCCGTTAGCTTTCGAACGCAAGGATGCATACCGATGAATCGCTCTTATGTTTCTGGCCACTGTGCTGCTTTCGTATTCGTTTTATCAACCACCACTGCTTCTCACGGTGGGGACACGAAGTACGACCTGATCTACAAGTTCTCGACCGGCGACGTCATCCGGTATGAGGTCGAACACCGCATGTCGATCCGTAACACGATCGACAAAGAAACACAACTGGCAACCAGCGAAACCAAATCCGTGAAGGCGTGGCGGATTCTCGATGTCCTACCGGACGACCAGATCGAACTGATGAACATGGTTGAACAGGTCTACATGAAGAACCGGCTGCCTGATCTGGATAACCAAATCTACGATAGCACGAAAGACAAAATTCCTCCTCCCGGATTTGAAGATGCAGCCAGGGCGGTAGGCGTACCAATCAGCATTCTGCGGATGTCTCCCCAGGGGGAAATCCTGGATCGCAAAATGCAGATCCATCAACCGGCGGCTGACCCCGATGCGCTCATCACCGTGCAACTTCCTGAAGAACCGGTCGCGATCGATGAAACCTGGGACGAACCGCTGCGTGTTACAGTACAGTTGAAAGAAGGAGGCACCCGGGCTATTCAAGCCCGCCGACATTACAAGTTGAAGGATGTCAAGCACGACGTGGCAACTATTGAGCTCAGCTATCAGATCTTGTCGCCAATCAATGCCTATCTCGAAGCTCAACTCATTCAGCGGTTCATGAATGGCACCGTCAGATTTGATATCGCAGCGGGTCGGATTCTCTCGCAGGAAATGAAGGTCGATCGACGCGTGCTCGGATACGCCGGTCCCACCAGCAGCATGCATTACGTAATGCAAATGAAAGAAAGACTACTGGAAGACGTCCCTGAGGTAGCACAAAAACCGTGACGTGCAAGGCCTTTTTCCGCTGCTCGAGGTTCGGCGACCAGGTGCAATCCACCCACAATGACAATCCGACCGTCTGGCTTGCCGAAGCCGACTTCACAAGCCCAGCGAGCGGCATGACGAGTCAAGCCCTGCAGATTGCAGGTTGGAGCACCACACCAGGAGGTGATACCCCAGCGCAGGCACAACGACCGCAAGATTTCTTCCGACGAACTGGCGGCGACGGTTGGCACTAGCCGCGATGTTGCGAAAGCCCCATTGCAGGACTTGCTTCAGGCACATCCTGGGACTTACCAGGTCGATCAGGATAGCAATGGGAGAGCCAATTCGATCGTTGACCTCGCGAAACATACTGCTCACCCACACCCGGCATGGGCCGTGTTGAGGCTAAAGAGATCCACACCTGCCTGAGTTGATCCAGCCAACTGCCCTGGGCTGGGGAGATGCAGGGCCAACCGTCGCGACGATTTTCGTGCGGGAGCGTTGCTGGGAATTTTGCAACGTGTGCATGCCGTCCAACAAATGTGCCGAGGGATCCATTGCCAGATCGTAAACCATTTTTCCAAGGAACCTGTTACGGCCCCTGTCGGTGGGGATGGGAATATGGTCTTCTTGTAGTATCACTGGCCGATTCCAGTGGTTGTGACAAACGAAAAAAATTTCACGCCAGTTTAACCTCCTTAAACCGCAGCGGTGGAAAACCAGCTTTCCACTTGCAGAACGCTTGGTCCTCATAGCCGGGTGAATTTGCTACAACACGTCCATGCCGAACCGAATAGATGACAACCCGATAGCCAGTGATAACCCACCTGGCGAAACCAGGTCCGCAAAACCAACGAGCAAACTACGGCCCCTGGTAATCCTTGCGGGGAGTGGTCTGATTGTTTTGCTCGCCGTGGCCGCCATGCTCCGCTTTGCGGTCGCCCGAAGACTACCAGCCCTCACTCCGGCAAGGCTCCAAGCCGCGGAGCAACGCTGGCATACGAACGGACCAGCCAATTACGACATGGATGTCAAAATCGAGGGCAATCGAGCTGGAACCGTACAAGTGGAGGTCCGGAAGCAGGTGGTAACGAAAATGGTTCGGGACGGACAAATACCCTCACAGCAAAGAACTTGGGACGTTTGGTCGGTACCCGGTATGTTTGAAACCATCGAGCGGGAAATTGAACTAGCGGAAGATCCCGAGCGCGAGATGCAGGCAGAACACGGCACCAAACTTTGGTTGAAGGCCGAATTCGATCCGCATTACGGATATCCGGCCCGATTTCACCGCGCTGTCTTTGGTGGCGGGCCGGAGGTGTATTGGCACGTTACTCTCTTCCAGCCGAAGGATCCCTGAATGATTGTGCATAATTCGCGGACCACGATCCGGGCTCGCCGAACTAACGAAACCCCATGAGCAAATCCCCGACGGATACCGGTTATTGGAGTGGCAAACGTGCGGTCGTCACGGGAGCTTCGAGCGGGCTGGGAAAAGTTCTTGCCGAGTCACTCGTTTCGCGAGGTGCCCGCGTGCTGCTGATTGCCCGTGGCGAGGCCGCGTTGCTCGCGGTGGCCAATCAGTTGCAGCAGCGTGGTGGCGACGTGGCAACCCTGACAGCGGATGTCACGCAAAGTGACGATGTCCAGCGGATCGTCAAGGCGACACAGCAAGAGTTGGGCGGCGTCGACCTCCTTTGCCACGCTGCGGGGCGATCGATGCGCGGTGAAATCCTCGCAACCACACCCGAACAACACCGCCAGTTATGGGAAGTCAACTTTCTGGCAATAACACAAGTAACTCAGCATCTGGCAGATCCGCTAGTTGCCAGTGGTGGGCACGTCGTACTGATTGGCTCGTTGGCCAGCAAGGTCGCGCCACGCTACATGGGAGCCTATCCGGCCAGTAAGTTTCCCGTGGCAGCCTACGCACAGCAGTTGAGACTGCAGTGGGGTACAACCGGCCCGCACGTGTTGTTGGTCTGCCCAGGGCCGTTCGCCGGGGCTGGTGCCGCAGGACGATACGACGAACAGGCGGCTGATTTGCCTCCTGCCGCAAGCCAGGCCGGGGGTGGTGCTCGAATCCGAAAAATCGACCCGCGGTGGTTGGCGGATCAAATTCTGCAGGCGTGTGAACGCCGGCAAATCGAACTGATTGTTCCCCGAAAATCCCGCCTTTTGTTTGCATTGTCGCAAATCTCACCCAGGCTTGGTGATTGGCTCTTGAGGAAGACAACCGCCGACTGAACTTTACGGCTGGCGTTGGCGCAAACCAAAAGGACCCGGTTGGCCCTGCGAGGGCAGCCAACCGGATCCTTTGCTCGGTGAGAAGCTACTTTCCCTTTCCAGGGTCACGCCGCGGCGCAGTCCTGATCAACCTGTGCCGGAGCTGCGGTGTCGCCCAAGCGACGCGAAGCAGTTCTCGTCAAAGTACTGGGATGTGTGCCGTTTCCCGTGACGGGTAAAATCGCCCAACCCCGGCGAATCAGCGGCAGAATCTGCCCAGTCGAGTAGTCGCGAGTGCCGTCAACCAGGAAGACCGAAGTCAACGCGGTGCCAACCTCTATTTCACGAAGGATCTAACCCACATGAAGGGGGGGTGGGTCGGCGCCTGCGGGGTATCGCACCGATCCGGCCTTAACGACCCTCATCGGGCGATTAGAGTAGCAATCCCCGTGCCAACTGCGTGACGCAGTGCCATCACGGGAAAAACAAGTTGCGTGATCGGGTGAAAAACGCGGAAAATTCCGCCCACCCACAAACATCGACGACACTTCCAGCGGTGGTGAGTCGGTCGGCCAACTGTGTAAGAGTTGCAAAACCGGGAAAAATCGCAGCTATCAAGGCGGTGCGCACAAATCGGCAGACCCATCGTTTGCGTCCCCGACAGCCCTTTGTTAAATTCCTCGAGCCTCGCCATTCCGCAGCAAGCTGACCGTCATTGCTTGTAAAACAGGTTGGACTCGCTCCATCTCACGATCTTCTGCCTGGCAAAACAACAGGTAGGTTGTTCCTTCGCGTTGAAATCCCCGGAACCACGCCGTATTGGAAAGATCGAGACAAAAGAAGTTGATATCGTAGCCAACCATCGGTTGATCCTCGACCTCGTCAGCAGCAGTGTCGAACTCGAGAAAAGCATATTCATCCTTCATCGCTGCCAGCACTTGTTCCAGTAGCTCGGTAGGGTTCACCGTGCCATGGTAACGCGTGAGAGACCAAAAAGCCGTGTCGGGGCTGCTGACCGTGATTGAAATATTACCCGCAGCTTCTGCCGGCGCATCGACTTCCCAGTTCTCTGGGAATTCAAAACGAATTCCGAATTGGTCAAAAAATCCAGGCATACAATACCTTACCATCTGCCAGCATCGCGGGAAACAGTTTATCGTCACACAGTGGGGTGGTGTCAGCGACTCCATCAAGCTGACATTGCCGACGGTCCCGCGGAAAGCTACCCTCCGCACGACTTCTACGGTACGGTTTGATCACGGCCACACCCCGTTCTGCAGGCTCTTGCGTGCCAGTCGCGGCCCATCGACCAAGCCAGCACTCCTTGTAAGGTTGTATGCGAGCTTTATGCGGTACGCTGTTTTATTGTCTGCCGGGCTTATTATCCTTGGGGGATGCGCGTCGATGCGTCATCGCGGTGCGGTCCCCGAGGCGGTCGCGACCTGCCGCGAGCTTTCGCGTCAAGGTGCTACCGCCGTGGAAGCAGGTCAATGGGACAAAGCTGAAGTCCTGCTGCGGAAGGCGATAGAGGTTTCACCAACGGACGCGGCGAGCCGATACCAGCTGGCCGAACTACTTTGGGAACATGGCACCAAGGACGAAGCCCTTCTGCAAATTGAAACTGCGATCCGACTTGATTCGTTAGACGCGACGATGACCGTTCGCGGCGGCGAAATGTTGTTAGAGATGGGTGCTGTCGATCGGGCCCTCGAGCGAGCCGACCAGGCGCTTGGATTCGATTCGCGGCTAGCGTCGGCCTGGGCTCTGCGGGGGCGGGTCTACACAGAGCTTGACGAACCAAAACGTGCGTTGGCCGATTTGCAGCGTGCACTTCAGTTTTCGCCAGGTACCACACATGTTCTCCTTGATATGGCAACCCTTTACCGACAGCAAGGTCAACACCAACGGTGTCTGACAACGCTTCAGCATTTGCTGGATAGCTGCTCACCCGGGGAGGAACCGAATGTTGCCTTGCTGCTGGAGGGCCAAACCCTGGCGGACTTAGGCCGTTGGGACGACGCCCGGATAAGGTTTTTGGCCATCCGGGAACGAATGCCCCTTGATGCAGATCTACTTTACTCGCTGGCACAGGCAGAATATATGACAAATCACCCGGAAGCGGCGGCAACGACTGTCCAGGAGGCCCTTCTGGTAAACGCTTTCCACATCCCCAGCCAGCAGCTTCTGGCAAAACTTGGGGAACAAACTTCCGAGTCAACCGGTGGTAATTCCGAGTCAACCGGAGGTAGCTTGCTGCGCTAATCCCTTCAATCGTTAAAAATAGAAACCTCGCGGAGCGAACTTTGCCCCGATAGTTTCCGTAACGTAGATTTTCGTGGTTAATTTCACTGAACAGTGCCCGCGTGAACAGTGCCCGGCCCGCGTGAACAGTGCCCGCGTTTTGCGTAACTCGTTCCCGAAAACCACACTACCGAAATTTCCTACCAAGGAGTTCCTGTTATGCCTGTCTCAACTCCGTCCGCCCCAGCTTCCAGTGAGTGCACATTTGTCGATCGCCGCACAACCCGCCCCTCGAGTTTGAACCTGATTCGAGAACGTCGCCAATTTACGAACAGCCACTCGGAACTCTCTCCTGATGCCGCAGAACTGGCTCAAGCTATTGATGGTTACAAGCTGCGTCACCGTCGCCGGTTCATCACCTTTGAAGAAATGCTTTCGGTCATCAAGTCGTTAGGCTACAAGCGGTAGATCCTCGCGGCTGGCGGCACTTGTATCGGTCCCTTCGCAAGCAACCCAGCCTGGTGGGTCTGGCCAGGTGTTGGGCAACACTGCGACACGTTAGAGGCCCCTCTCTGTCAACCAGAAAGCAACATCGCCATAAGATCCTTAGCGGAGACAAAGCCAAGAGTCTTGCCAGTCTCGTCGACAACTTGACCGAGCGCATAGTCCTGCTCGATTAGTTGCGTCGTTGCCGAAAGATACGACTCGTCGCCCCTCAATTTGACAAGCGACCGGAGGGGTGGCATTTGACCTAGTTGCTCGATGGCAATATCGACGGCCCGAATGTACCCCACGAGTCGCCGGCTGCCACTGGCCTCTTCAACCGGGATCAGAGCGCGTTGCTGCCTGGCTGCCAACCGCAAGATATCCTGGGGTCGTGTTTTGGTAGTTGCCCGCGGGTAACGCCCAAACGGGACGACAAACTCTCGAATGGGGAGACCGACACGTCGAAATATGGCCTGGGCCAGTGTTTGCTGAGCAGGCTGCAGGATTCCGACTTCGTGCCCTTCCATTAATAATTCCGATAATTCTCTGTGGGCCAGTGTTTCCAAAACCCGTGGTGATTGCCGCATCAACAACTGAAGGCATTTGTTAAACAGCCAAAGAACCACAGTCACGGGTGCAAACAAGACTGCGGCGATCGCCAGCCCGGGTGCACATCGCCGCAAGAATCGATTGGGAGCATCATAAAACACGCGTTTCGGCAGTAATTCGCCGTAAATAAACACAACGGGCGCAATTAACATCGGAGCCAACAGTTCAGCCGTGTGATTACCACCAGTAAAAACTCGCTGCGTCCCCATCACCACCGCCAACGACGCGATGTAATTGGCGAGATTGTTACCAACCAAAGCGGTTGCCACAAACACAGATGGATGGTTGGTTGTCCACAACAACCCTCGAGCCAGCCAATCTCCAGCAAGCCAATCGATGAGCAGTCGCACACGAGTTACGCGATAGAAGCCTGTTTCCGAACCACTGAAAAAAGCGCTCAACGCCACGCCGGTGACAAACAAAAGCATCACAAATATCATGGTTTACGCTCCCCGGAATTAGCACGTTCGAGGCGTATTGCGAATCGACCCCGAACGGGAGCTTGTAAGACGGTGAACTTAAGTTGATTCCACTCGACGACGTCACCTTGTTGTGGCAGCCGTTGCAATTGCTCTTGGAGTAAACCGGCAACTGTCAGGCTTTTGGTGCGGGGAATCTGCAACTTAAGTTGCTTGCGCAAACGGCGCAATGTCGTCATCCCGGTCACTTCCCAAACTTCCGAACCGACACTGGCAATCGAGGCCGTTTGTAAAAGTCGTTCGCTGCGACCTTTCTCTTGATGCAAAACGGTTTCGATAATGTCATCAATGGTCACAATACCGATGGTTTCTCCATACTCGTTAATGATTGCGGCAACACTTCGCTCCTGGTTTCGAAGTTGTTCAAGGGTGATGGCCACGCTCGCAGACCAGGGAATGTAAAGGACCTGTTCGGCATGGCGTTCAAGCTGCTCAGCAGGAATTTTGGAAAGATGTTTGAGGGGAATCGCAGCAGCAATCTCGTCACTCTCGGGCTCGGTCACGAGCACATATCCGCTCGGGGTGAGTTCGCCCCGCAGATCATTCAAATGAACGGGAGGACGAAATGCCTGGTACTGTGGGCGGGGGCGCATCACCTCCTCGACCTGGATCTCTGCAAGTGCCACGATGTGCTGGAGCACTGCCTGCTCTTGCTGTGCCAATTCCGCGTCCTGCGTCCCAACTGTTATTGCCCGTTCCAAATCTTTTATTTCCAGATATGGTTCTGGCTGTAATCGCGGAAAAAGAAGCCGCCGTGACACGAGATTGATCAAACGCAAAACCGGCATCACGGGATCGACCAGGCGAATCGCCAACGCAAGTGGAATGCTAACCGATGCGGCAACCATGCGGGGGTGCAAGATGGCCATGTTCTTGGGAAGCATCTCACTGAGGAGAATGAGCATGAGCAAGGCCACCATTGTCAGCGTACGGGCTTCGGTATAAAGCCCCGCGTCTTTGAGACGGATGCCAATGATCGACGCAAGCGAGAAATAGGCCATGTTGATTACGAGATTCCAGAAGAGAATCGCAGATAACAACCGCTCTGGTGACTCCAGCAACTGCACCACGAGACGTCGGGCAGGTCCCCCCTTGCCCAAAACGCGACGATCGTCGGCACGAAGATAAAACAAAGCCGCCTCGCTGCCGGAGAAAAATGCGGAGCAAGCAACAAGAATCGCCATCGCCACAAGCTGCGGCGTGAACTGCCAAATGGAAAGGGGATCATTCATTAGTGATCGATCCACTGGGACCCCTGTTGATGACCAGTAACGTATGTTCCACTGGTCACCGGATACCTCCCTGCGTCATTCTTCCCTGCTCACCGTACGCCCGGTGGCAACATCAAATTCCGATACTGCCGGTACCAACATTGCTGCGGTTGCGAATCCGTAAGTTGCCGTTGTCACCAGGAACACCGTTCCATAATCCCGCATCAGAAAACTCGTCATCGCAAAAAAAGTAAGGAAAGGGGCTGGAATAAAGGCCCATCCCATCGCCCGCGAGGGATTTCGCAAACCGAGCGCTGCGTAGAGTGCCACCCCACCGCCACACACCACGCCCAGAAACGGCCCCAACTGATTTTCAAACGATGCACTGAACGCCAACATAATTCGCATGCAGGTCGCCACCCCCAGGAAAAGGAACAGCAGCGTGCCAATACTGGTAGCAATGGAGGTCCGTGAATTCGTGTAGGTCATCCCAGCATGCAAACCAAGTGTAGCCACAAAGGCATACATCGTGGCAAGACCCACGACCAGAAAAATGAAATTCTCGGTTGAGATGTTCCCGACAAACCACAAGTAGCCGCACAGGCACAACGGCAACAAAACCATCTCCTTGGCATTGTAAAACGCCCCACCAAGCTTACCAAAAATAATCTCTTGGGCTGAAAGATCGGTTACCAGCAGCAGGTCAAGGGTCTGGCCGTCCCGCTCGTTGGTCAAGGACGTGACCGCTAATGCATTGAGCAGAATAAAGCTGACAACTAACAACGGGATGAGTGGCATCGCGGGCGGTGGTATCACAGCTCGTCCTGCAGCGGTCTCGGCATTACCGGTCATGCTCACCAGGACCGCACCGCATAAGGCGAAAATAATCCAATACGTCAGATGAACCACCAGAATCTTTTTCCCGTAGGCCCATGTTCGCACCTCCCGCCAGAGGATCGGATTATCCCATACTGTTCGCACCCGGCCACCAGCACTGTGAACATCGATCCGCACCCTCTTATCGGGCCGGGAGCCACCGTTGGCGGGCGGTGCGGAGCCGGCGGGAAGTTCGCGGTCCTGGTCGAGTTGCTTCCCAGCAGAGTGCGGCAGCTCGGGCGAAAAAATACTTGTTGCTTCCCGTTGCCCAGCGGTTTGGGAACCCGCTTGTCGGGAGGGATTCCAGCGGCGAATCATCGCAATGGCTAACAGGTTGAGCAAGATCGTGCCACAAATCGCGGCAATAAAAAAACCGACCGGTGCACTTCTGAGAATCCCTTCAGCACTGATTATCTCCAGGGACGGCTGGGCAGCCGCCTGAACGGCCTGCCAGGGGTTCATCACCACGGCCCAACGCCCACATGTGTCGGCCAGGGTTGGGCTCACAGCGGGGCTGTTGGCCACCACGGCGACGATCTCCCAACCGACTAACCACAATACGATCACAAGGGTGGTCAGGGCCAGGGATTGAAACGTTTTCTCACGCCACAGTGCGATGGTCGAACCGAGACTGCCCGCGACCAGGGCACTGACAACGGTCACGGCGAACACCTGACCAATTTGCAGATACGATACTCCCCCCAGGGCCGCGGAAATGACGAACAGTGGAAATGCTGCCGCCAAAACCACGAACACTGTAAGCATGCTCGCCAACAACTTGCCCAAGACGATCTCTGTGTTGGAAAGATTGGTCATCAGCAACAGGACCAGCGTGCGACGGTCCTTTTCCTGAGCAACCGCAGCGGCGGTGAGCAGGGCCGAAAATGGCAGAGCCACTGCAACCTGCAGTGGCGCCAGGATCTGAAATACGGCAGCTCCAAAGCGAGCCAGGTCGCCGGGGCTGGTGACTTGTTGGGAGCCAACCAGGATTTGCCAACTGGTCAGCATCAAACCGAACAGGGCAGCAACAAATACCGTACGAAATATGTAGAACCGCAACTTTCGAGGGGCTGTGGTCGCTTCGCGCGTAAAAACGGGTCCGATGAGCAAAGCTGCCTCGTTTTGCTGAAAGGGATGCCTCTTGGGGCGAAGAGGCATTGGCGGACCGCCTCAAGCAGGCCAGATTCCCAATATACGTTGGCCACTACAGATGGTCGACCGCACGTGCCCCTACCATCCACCTCAACTCAACCGTTACAATCAGCCAGCTACGATCACTTCAACGTTAAATTGCGGTCGTGCCAGGAGTCTGATCAGACCCACCAGCACGTAATTTGCTTTACAATCAGCGGTAGTTACCGTTCCACCCAACCTTTCTTGAGGCGTCTTCCATGTCTTTCTGCCAACCCTGCCGTCTATCCCTGATGAAGGCGCGGCATGCTGCCCTGTTTTTCACCGCCATAATCGCTCCCCTCGGTTTGTTGACAGCTGCAGCCAATGCCCAACTGACGACCGATCAGTTAGTTGGTGACGCCGTTTCAGGAAATACCGCACGCTACACCAATATCACCGAGGCAATCAAGCGTTTCTCAAATCGAGATATCCTGGCAGCAAGACAGTTCCTGGAGCGGGCCTTAGAAAAGGACCCGAAACTACCCCCGATCGACCTGTTGCTGGCCAAGATGTACATCTTGTCGAACCAAACAGCCGCCGGTCGGGCAGCTCTCGAAAGAACCGTACGCGCGGCTCCAGGCGATCCGGAAACCTACTTGATCCTGGCCGATCAGCTTTACGCGCAGGGGCGTCTGATTGAAGCCGAGGCCCTGTACGACAAAGCTGTTGGGTTGATCGACGGATTTGAGGGGAATGAAAAGCGAAAACGGAATTCTTTGATTCGAGCCAGAGCTGGCCGGGCAGCCGTGTCTGCAATCAGGCAAGATTGGCCAGCCGCTGAAGCAGACCTTCGAGTGTGGGTGAGTGTGGATCCCGACACGGCCAATGCACATCATCGCCTGGGACGGGCTTTGTTTCTCTCCGGACAAACGAAAACTGGCCTTGAAGAACTGGCCAAGGCCTACGAATTAGAAGATTCGTTACCGAATCCGTATGTAACAGCCGCGTTGCTTTTCGCGCAAATGGGTGATTCAGACAAGGCCGCGAAAACCTTTGAAACCGCTGTGACTCAAAACCAGGATGATTCCCGCACCCTCATCTCCTATGCCCAGTGGTTAATTCAGTCGCAAAATATCACTGAAGCCGAGAAAGTGCTGAAAAAAGCACAAAACATTGCCCCGGAGTCTATCGAAATCCTTACGCTGAGCGGCGTTGCGGCGAAAATGGCCGGCAAAAGACAACCCGCCGAAGAAGACTTCAAGGCCGCGCTTGCTCAATCGCCTTCAAACCGGTCGGTCCTTAACCAGTTGGCGCTGTTGATGGCCGAACAGGCACCAACCGATGAGAACAAGGGACGTCGTGCACTTGAATTTGCGCAAATGAACGCGCGGCTCTATCCCGACAACTCTGAATCAAATATTACGCTCGCGTGGGTGCTTTACCTGCTGAGAAAAAACCAGTCAGATACCCAACAAGCGAATCAAGCGCTGCAGAAGGGTTTGCGGCTCGGAAACCTGAATGCGGACAGCCGGTTCCTGGTCGCCAAATTGCTCGCCAACCAGAACCGAAACACCGACGCCAAGCAATTACTGCAAGAAGCTCTCGACAACAAGAGCGGGATTTTTGTCCATCGCAAAGAGGCACAAACGCTATACGATTCGCTCTAATCAGGTCGTGCCCACCGGTAGCGAAATAAAAAAAGGTCATGGCAAGCCGATCCGTCGCCTTGCCATGACCTCTATCCTGAAGCAAAACACGAGTAGTGTTTCGCCCTCCCGTAAGGTTATGGAAGATTTATCGGCGCCGAGGTTGGTTGGGCTCCATCCGATTCACCCTGTCAGCCCGATTGTCCCTGTTTTGACAAATCAGGCAGGTAAATTCTGCCGTTTCGTCCGATTATCCATGGGGGTCAACCCGTGTTACTGCGGTGCTATCATGCCGAAAGCCCCTCTTTGGGCAAACTTGCCTGTACTATTTTCCACTTCTTTCCAGTGCGGTAACACCCGTAGAATCAGGCGGTTCCACAGAGTCGAGATAGGTTTCCTCGCTTGACTTCGCACCTGCAACTCGTCGCCGTTCTATTGCTGGCAGCCGTCAATCTGGCTCTGCTGGCCCGTGCGCGGCCAGCGCTGGCCGGCACCACGCTGACCGCCCCTTGGAGTTGGTGCGTGGCAGCCGTCGTGGCTATTGCCGGAAGCGAAACATTAATCGCCACAGGAATACCAGGCGACCATGCCGCGTGGATCGAGCCACTGCGTTACGTTGCCAGCTTGGGCACTTTGTGCCCGGCGATGGCAGTCCTGGGGGCCAAACGGCCACAAGATCGTGGCTGGCAATGGGTGGTACTTTCGCTCTGGCTTGTCCTGGCTGTTCCCGCCGCCCATGCGGTGGTGACACAGACGGGTACACGATTTGAACTGCATTTGGCCTGGAAAATGACGCTGGGCATTATGCTTTTCTTGGAAGTGCTTAACTACGCGATGACACGACACCTGATAGGTGTCTTGCTTTTTGCATCGGCTCAAGTGATTTTGCTCTTGCCATACCTCAGCACCGAGCTGCATCCGTCGACCGGCTATATCGTGGCAGCGATGGGTCTGCTCATGTTGGCCGAACTCGCAACCTGGCGGCAGGGCCAGAGAATCAACCGCGAACCCGGAAACATCCAGGATATTTGGCGTCGTTTTCGCAACGACTACGGTGCCTTCTGGACATTTCGCGTGATGGGCTTGATTAATCAAACAGCGATCGCCTCCGCCTGGCCAATCGCACTGTTTCCAGACGGGTTTTATCGCGTTCCCGACGATGAGGGGAACCCGCTTCCGGAAGCTGAAATCTATCCGCTTTCTGAGATTCCGCCCGAACTCCAGTCGTCAGTCAACCAGGCCCTCCGCACAACGCTACGCAGGTTTCTTTCGGCCGCCGACCTCAAGTGACGAAGCTTCCTTTTTTCCGCTTCCGTCAGGCAACTCAAACAGCGAAAAGATGTCGCTCCGCGAAAGCCCAAAACTGCCCGAATCAAACCGGCTGGAAAAAAAATCACCACCAAATATGGAGTCAAAAAGGGCTCGTTTCTTTTCAAGCACCTGTTGGATACGTTCTTCAATCGTGTTGAGCGTGACAAAGCGAGTTACCGTCACCGGCCCGACCACACCTATCCGATGAGCCCGATTTATTGCCTGGTCTTCGACAGCAGGATTCCACCAACGGTCAAACAGGAAGACGTAGTTGGCGAATTGCAGATTGAGACCCACACCTCCCGCACCATAACTGATCAACAGGATGTGGCAGTTGGGATCGTCACGAAATTGCTCGAGCATGCGCGCGCGCTGCCGATGTGGAACCCGACCGTGATAAGCCAAAGGATGAAAATCGTCGAGACGTCGCTGTAGTTCGTGCAGGGTTTCCACCCACTGGCTGAAGATGATCGCTTTGCGACCACTGGCGACACACTCTTCGAGGTCTGGTATCATCCGCTGAAGCTTGTTGCTGGCCCCACTGGGCGGATCGAAATTGCAGATTTGCTTCAAACGAATGACCAACTCGAACACATGCTGAATCGTGACCGCTTGCTTCAATTCGTGCAAACGGAACACACCCTCTTGCTCGGCCATTTGATAGGTCACGTCTTGTTCTGGCGTTAGCTGAACATTCGTATCGCGATACAGCTTCGGTGGCAGGTCTTTCAGCACACGCTCTTTGGTCCGGCGGAGCACGTGGTTCGCGACAACTCTCCGCAATGTCCGCGGCTTCATTTCCACTCTCAGGTGACCGGGCGTCACGAATTCAAAAATCCCGACCAGATCGTCGACGCTGTTTTCCATCGGCGTGCCTGTCAGTGCCCAACTGCGGGTGCGGGAGAGTGAACAGACCGCCTGGTTCGTCGCCCCGGCACAATTCTTGATCCGCTGCGCCTCGTCGAGAATTACAAGGTCAAAATGCCCTGCAACAGACTCCAGCTGGGCATGATCCCGGACCACAGTCTCGTAGTTGGTGATCGTGAACCCAGTTCCCATTTGCCGCCAGAGAAAATGGCGTCGCTTGTGATGGCCCTCGATCACCGTGAGCGGCAACTCATTCGCCCAGAGTGCGAACTCGCGCTGCCAGTTCGCCATGAGTGGTTTGGGACATACCAGCAAAGCACGTCGCACCTGACCCCGGTGAACTAAAATCCGCGCAGCAATGATCGCCTGCATTGTCTTCCCCAAACCCATTTCATCCGCAAGCACTGCCTCATGCCGAGGGTAGAGAAAGGCAACTCCGTCCAACTGGTAAGGAAATGGTGGGTGCGGGAATCGCAGGCCCTCACCCGTCAACATCGATTCCAGTGGCGGCTCCAACAAGTAGCGGAGGCGGTCTTCAAGCTTCACGATGTCACCGGGTGGGTGGACCCGGGTCCTACCCCGTGGCGGGCCGGAACCGTGCTCTTGGAGATCCGCTTCCAACGTCGGCAATTGGCTTTGCTGACCCCCACCTGCGGCGTTCCAACCCGGCTTCCATCTGGACGGCCGACAACCAGTCAACAAAACCTGCCCCTCCGAAAACACACAACCGGTCGTGGAAATCTTCACCGGTTCCAGCGGGACCGATATGAATTCGACCCACTGCGGAACGAACCGCCGAGATGCGAAAGCCGGATTGCCCAATGATCCGATTTGAACCTCGGTCAGCCGAGGTCGCGAAACGCCAACCGGACCACCACTTCCGGCCGGCCACCCACTGACAGGTGGGTCTCCACTTGCTTGACGCAATGGTTTACGCGGCGCAAACACTTGTCTGCTCGTCACTTCCACCAATTCCTCCTGCCTCGCGGATGGCCAGGTGAATTCGTTCAAAGGGTTCTGCTAAATCAACACGTTGGCTCAGGGACTCCAGCAGCAGGCTCACGGTACTTGGATCGCCCAACCGGTTGGGTGGTAATTCAAATCGGTACCGGTCAACCTGGAACGAATGTCGGGCAGTCGCACCTGCGGTTTGCGGCAAACTGGTCGGGTCACCCACTCCCCTAAGCCGTGGCTCTAAGGCACCCCCAGCCGATCCCGTGTCCGTGCTAGCAACTAACAGGACAGTCTCAATTTCCTGCTGTGGGCCAAGGAAACTGAGATCAAGTTTGTCGATCAGGATAACCTTAGGCCTGAGTCGGGCAGCGGCCACAAGGCCACCCCCGATTTGCTCTCCAACCAGACACGGCCCTAAAGTCGGCCCATAAAGAATCTGCTCCGCTCGGCTGGGCTGCACGGGTGCCGTACAATGGAACTCCAGCGGTCGGCCACGCCCGTCAATGATCAAATAACCACCCAGCAAGCCGTCTGGATCGTGCTCCAAGACGGTCAAATAGCCATATTCGTGGCCTGTGGGCTGGCCGGGGCTGGTCATCATGGGAAGATCTTGGCTTGGGGCACAAGTGGTGAACGGCAAGCGGTACGGCCAAATTCGCCACGGAGGTTTACAAGGTCCATCGGAAACTCAGAGACCGGGACTTTAACTCCCGAATTAGGATCAAGAAGACCCACACCAAGACCAGCCAAACAGGTCGATCCCGCTGGGATTCGAACATAGATTTTGAAAGAAATAATTTTTTCCCGCAGAAAATGGGCCGAGTCCTGGAATAAATCTGAAATTTCCATTACATTAGGGTTGGAGAAAGGCCGAGGGAGCGTTGGAGAAAGGCCGAGGGAGCATGGTGGTACGTGGGGCAGACAATATCTTAACGGGGCCTGGAAAAATCTTGACGGGGCCTGGAAAATCACCGAGTTCCGTGAGTCCTATCCACGGCTCGGCGTCACGGTTGTCACCTGCCACGGCCAATCCGTATTACTGAGAAAAGGTAACACTTAAAAGGTTCCCTTTTGTCAGATCATCTGTTAACTTTGTGATAGTAAGAGTTCGTTATCTAACGTCCACCTTTGGCTGGACGCTTGAACGCCCCGTCGAGAGAGGAACCCCCGTTCATGTCTACCCGTGAGCCTAGCTCTACTTTGTTTTCTCAGGTCGATGTTACCTCGTCGGGACATCCGCAGTCGCTGCCGTCTGGTTTTAGCGAGCACACGGAAGTGCTTCGGGAAGTCCTCAGTGCACAAGACCGAACCAATGAGTTGCTTGAAGATTTGGTTGGTACCATGGCTTCCGTCCAACGTCAGCGTACTAAAGAGCTCAACCAATGGCGGGATGCCAACCCTTACCTGGCGAGTGCCTGTCGAGATGCGGCCGAATCGCTTAGTCACGTTCAAATCGAATTCCTGGATCGCATGACTGAAGAAATCAACGAAACACATGAAAACCTTCTGGAAGGCGATTTCATGCTTAACGACTTCATTGATCGGTTTGGAGGGCGGCTCGCGCACCTTAACGGTGTCATTCAAGTGCTGGCCCAACTCTCCAGCGCACCGAACCCGGCCAGTACCGAAGGCTGAAGGATGTGAAGTCTTTGAAACCTCGTTCTTTGGGCGAGGTTTTTTTTGCCGTGGCTGGGAACCTCGGCGTATGACGCCCACCAGGCCGGTTCGGGATGACTAGTTGCCACTGGCCACGCGGTTCGCTATCGTCATTTAAATGAACGCATTCTCCCCTTCTGCCGAAGCGATCAACCAGGCCGATACAGCTCGCGACGCACACACCGTGAAAACGGTTCAATGGCATTTCCATGAATCAACTGGCTGCCCGTTCTGGCTCGAATTCAAATCGAAGTTGAATTTTGATCCACTTACGGAAATCCAAAGTTTTGACGATCTTAAAAAATTCCCCCCTTTTGAGGACGAATGGCTCCGGGGAGGTCCCGTTCGTCGATGGATTCCTCAAGGCCTGGCGGGCAAGCCGGTCTACGTTTTTGAAACAGGCGGGACGACAGGAATCCCCAAGAGCCGAGTTGCTTGTGAAGACTTTCGCACCGATTACTCACTGTTCAGTGAAACGCTACCCGACAAGTATTTTCCACCTGGTTCGAACTGGTTGATGCTAGGCCCCTCGGGGCCTCGCCGTTTGCGGCTGGCGGTTGAGCATTTAGCACAATATCGAGGCGGCATTTGTTTTTGCATCGATCTGGATCCTCGCTGGGTCATTAAACTCCTCCAGAAAGGATGGACCGAACACCTCGAAGCGTACAAGCAACACTGCATTGAGCAAGCCATTACGATTTTGCGGGCGGGCCACGATGTGAAATGTATGTTTGGTACGCCGAAGCTGATCGAGGTGCTTTGCCTCGCCCTGGAAGAACAGGGGAGCAGCCTGCCAGCGGCTGGCATCACTGGGATTTTTTCGGGAGGCACGGAGTTTACTCCCCAGTGGACTCGATTTTGCGTGGAAGAGTTGTTCGGCGGGCCACCCGACCAAAGCGGCCTCTACCTGACACCCACCTACGGCAACACCCTGATGGGTCTGGCTTGTTCCAGCCCGGTAACCGCCGAAAACAATTATAAAATTACCTACTACGCTCCCCAGCCACGTGCTGTTGTTGAAGTAGTTGATTTTGAAGATCTGAACCGCGTGGTTGATTATGGACAAACCGGGCGTGTCAAGCTGACCACATTGACTTCCGAATTCTTCGTGCCGGGATTTTTGGAACGGGATGAAGGCGAGCGCGAACCTCCCTACGAAAAATATCCCTGGGACGGGGTTAGCGGAGTACGCCCCTATCATGAACTTACCGAGGCAACCACCGTCGGGGTCTATTGAGACCTGTCCCCTACCTGGCAGTTTCGCAAACACCAGCTCCCTCGTTGTGATCCAGTCAAAACGTTAAGGCCTTGCCAACCCCGATCCAAGTATCGCTCTGCTTTGACACTCGTTAATTGTAAATGACCAACTTGCAGGTAAATGACCAACTTGCAGTAAGTGCAGAATTCTCCAACACCGCGCCAGCAGCCAGACTCACTCCGGGATCCAAGTCGATGATTTCTTTACCTGTTGTTCGCTGGGGGAAACCATACGAATCGTTGGAAATTGTGGAGATAACGCATTTTGCGACCGGCGAACCGATTGCGAAGGTAAGCCAGGCCAATGGAGGAATCATCCGCCGTGACATGAAGCAGGCCCATCGGGCCCGTACCCGACTCAAAGAGATTCCCAGTGGTGAACTGCTTACCATGCTGAGCAAGGCAGCTGATTTGTATGAACACGCCGTGTTGCCGCTTGGTGACGGGAGCCAATCTGCAGAAGACTTTGTTCACCAACAGTCGGCCAGCACGGGTCTTCCCGAACATATGTGCCGCAAAAATATGGCAAAGAACGCGTTCGTTCTGAACAACCTGGAACGTATACTGGATTGCCTGACACGTGGGCTCGATCTTGAAATCTTCACCCGTGGATGGGGTGAAGAAGGCCGCGGGGTCGAAGTCAGCTACCAGGCCCAGACACCCGTGCTAGCGGCTGTTTTACCTTCAAACTCACCGGGGGTTCATACACTTTGGCTGCCAGTGATTGCCCTGCAACTCGGACTGGTTTTGAAGCCCGGCCCCCAGGAACCGTGGACCCCGTACCGTATTTTTTCTGCCTACACCGAGGCTGGTGTACCGCCGGAAGCCTTTTGCCTCTATCCGGGTGAGGCGGAAGCGGGTGCCGCCGTGCTCGAAGCGAGTGAACGCTCGATGATTTTTGGAGGAACAGCCACGGTCCAGCAGTACCGAGGCAATCCCAAAGTTCAGGCCCACGGTCCTGGATTCTCCAAGATTTTACTTGGCGACGACGTGGTTGATGGCTGGGAAGAATATCTGGATCTGATGGCTGAAAGCATCTTCATCAACAGCGGGCGTGGTTGCATCAACTGTTCTGGGATCTGGGCCTCGCGGCATACCGAGGAAATTGCCCAGGCCTTAGCCGAACGTCTCGGACCGGTTGAAGCCTTACCCCCAGATGACCCAAATGCTGGCCTGGCAGCGTTCACCGTTCAGGGAATGGGACCGGCCATCTGGAAGCAAATCGAACAGGATCTACAGGAAGAGGGGGTTACCGAGGCAACAGCTTCCTACGGTCCTCGCCTGGTCGAAAAGGACTGCTGCAGCTACTTGCGACCCACCATTATTCATTCCGCAACTCCCGACAGCGGTGTGGTGGGCAAGGAATACATGTTTCCGTTTGCCACGGTTGTCTGTTGCCCACAAGATGCAATGCTCCAGAAGATCGGTCCGACTCTTGTGTGCACGGTCATCAGCAGGGACACTTCGCTTCGCGAAGCGGCGACGAACGCGACAAATATTGATCGCCTGAACCTCGGCGCCATGGCAACTACAAAAATCAACTGGCTTCAACCGCACGAAGGAAACATGATTGACTTTCTCTTTCGTAATCGCGCGTTTCAACTCGAACCTCGCTGATGGAATCTACCGATTTCTTCCCACCATGATTCCCACCACTTTCCAACTCTCTACAAAAATTGTTTGCGGTCCTGGTCGAATCGCGGATTTGGGCACGCTCGCTGCTGAGTTACGCGTGGACCGCGTGTTAGTGGTCAGCGATCCAGGAATTGTCGCGGCCGGACACACCCAGCCTGGCGTTGAATCACTCCGAACCAGTCATCTTGAAGTTCGGCAATTCGATGGTGTCGAAGAGAATCCGACCACCGAACACGTCCAAGCCGGTGTGGCGGTGGCAAAAGAATTCCAACCAGATCTAATCGTTGGACTCGGGGGGGGAAGTTCGATGGATTGTGCCAAGGGAATCAATTTCCTCTATTCCTGCGGCGGGGAAATGCGCGATTACTGGGGTATGGAAAAAGCGACGGGGCCCTTGTTGCCGATGATCGCGGTACCAACCACGGCAGGAACTGGCAGCGAAACACAGTCATACGCCTTGATTTCCGATGCTGAAACCCATCTCAAGATGGCCTGTGGTGATAAACAGGCTGCGTTTCGAACTGCGATTCTGGATCCCGATCTCACCCTGACCCAGCCCCCCCGCGTCACGGCACTTACCGGAATTGATGCAACTGCCCATGCCTTGGAGTCTTTCGTTTCCAAACCACGAAATTGGTTTTCGCAAGGATTTAGCCGAGAAGCTTGGCGCCGACTCGCGGAAAACTTGCCCCGCGTGCTGCGGAATCCCAACGATCAAGAAGTGCGTGCCCAAATGCAACTCGGGGCATGCCTCAGTGGAATTGCGATCGAAAACTCGATGCTTGGGGCCGCCCACGCGCTGGCAAACCCCTTGACCGCCAGTTATGGCATCTCCCACGGTGAGGCTGTCGGGTTGATGATGCCCCACGTGATCCGGGTCAACGGCAAGGCTGTTGGTGCAGATTACGCGACGCTGATGAATGAACTGCCCAGTCAGGGAGTTTCCTCTTCCGCAAACACCGCGGTTGACCGCCTGGCAAACCTGGTCGAAGAGTTTGGCCAACAAGCGGGGTTTGCTGGTAAACTGTCAGAATGTGGTATTGATGGCAATCGCCTCCCGGAACTCGCTGCCGCTGCTGTCGAGCAATGGACTGGGCAATTCAATCCTATCAAACTCACGCATGACGACTATTTGCAAATCTATGAAACAGCGTTTTGAATTTTGCCTTTTTGCAGTCGGAACGAGCCTGTTGGCATCGATGGTGCTTGCTGACGGTGAGGCCACGGACCATTGGCCCCTGGTTCGTCATGATCTGCACAGCTCAGGAGTTGCCAATTCTTCGCTCAGCGGCAGTATTGATCTGCAGTGGAAATATGTCGCCGAGGACGCGGGGTTTGAAGCAACGGCTGTCGTCTCCGAAGGCGTTGTCTACATTGGCGATACCGACGCTGCTTTCCATGCAATCCGGCTTGCCGACGGAAAATCAATCTGGAAGCAACCATTTGAAATGGCTGGATTTGCCGCCGCGGCAGCCGTTCAAAACGGCCAAATTTACGTCAGCGACTACGATGGTATGCTCTGGTGCCTGAGCACTGAAGACGGTCACACTGTCTGGTCGGTCGAACTCGAGGCAGAATCATACGTCGGACCTATCATTTATAAAGAATCGGTTCTGCTCACCAACGATGCGGGTATTCTCACCAGTCTGTCGATTCACGATGGCCAGCGAGAATGGAGGTACGAAATTGACGCTCCCCTGAGGTGCGCTCCCACGATCGCTGCCGGGCAGGCGTTGCTGGCAGGTTGCGACGGAAAATTGCACATCGTCGATGCCAACACAGGCGTTCTCTCTGCTACGCTACCAATCGATGGTCCCACCGGATCGACACCAGCGGCACACCAAGATCGTGCTTTTTTCGGTACCGAACAGGGAACCTTCTACGCTGTTGTTCTGGGCACAGCCTCCGAAACGAAGCCACACATCGACTGGACCTACCACGACCCCCAACGCCGCCAGAGCCTCCGCACAGCCGCTGCTGTCGATAGCCGACTGGTTGTCTTTGGATCGCAGGGAAAATCGATATACGCGCTGGAACCGTCCAGCGGCAAACTGCGGTGGAAAGTCCCGGTGAAAAGTCGCGTGGATAGCTCACCCATCATCGCTGGTAACCAGATCGTGTGTGCAACCGTCAAAGGCCGGATCTACCTGTTGGATATTGAGACCGGTGAGCCCGTGTGGGAATATGATGCCGGGGGTGGATTCGTCGGTTCGCCGGTTGTGGTCGCAGGACAACTCATCCTCGGGAACACCGATGGAACGCTTTACTGTTTTGGATCTCAGAGTCAAGGAAATCATTGATACCTCAAAGCAAACTCTGCTGGCTTTGTTCTCGTTCCGCATACCAGTAGAACACACTTCGAACCGGTTACAACGAAATGCCAGCCGCTTGATGTTTTAACAGACTTGAGCTCGGCAATAGATTATTCAACCATTTCACAATTTTGTGCTTTTCCATGCCAGAACAAACTTCCAAGACAGATGTTGGCAGTTACTTCATCAGTAATTACCCACCCTTTTCTCAATGGTCGAGTGACCAGTTGGAGAAAGTCCAGACCACGCTTCACACTCCACCAGCGGATGTACCGCTTGGGCTCTACCTGCATATCCCTTTCTGTCGCAAACGGTGCAAGTTCTGTTACTTCAAGGTGTTCACCGACAAGAATGGTGACCAGGTGGAGCGTTACCTGGCAGCCCTGGCAAATGAAATTGAGCTTGTCAGCAAGCTGCCAGTCATGGGAGGGCGCCCCTTCCGATTCGTCTATTTCGGTGGTGGTACACCTTCCTTCCTGAGCAGCAGGCAACTTCGCCGACTCGTCAATCGACTTCAGGAAAACATCCTTTGGGACAAAGCAGAGGAAGTAACCTTTGAATGTGAGCCGGGAACCTTATCGGAAGCGAAAATCGAGACACTCTGCGAACTCGGCATAACACGTCTCAGCCTGGGCGTCGAACATTTTGACGACGATATCCTGCGCGAGAATGGTCGGGCACATGAATCGGCTGAGATCTTTCGCAGCTGGCCATGGATTCAGGCTGCTGGTTTTGCAAACACCAATATCGATCTCATTGCGGGCATGGTTGGTGAAACTGAAGAAAAATGGAAAGCAACTGTTCGGCAAGCCATCGAACTCGCCGCCGACAGCGTCACCATCTACCAAATGGAACTGCCATTCAATACCGTCTACTCGCGAGATATCCTCGCTGGAAAAATCGATACACCGGTCGCAAACTGGGACACCAAGCGATCCTGGGTTTCGTTTGCATTCGATGAGTTGGAAGCGGTCGGTTATTCCGTCTCGAGTGCCTACACCATGGTCAAAGATCCCCACCAGATGCACTTCAGTTACCGCGACAACCTCTGGCAAGGGAGCGATCTGCTCGCAACCGGTATTGCCAGTTTCGGACACGTCCAGGGCGTGCACTATCAGAACTCCCCCGAATGGGAAGAGTACTGCCGTCGGTTGGAAGCTCGCGAACTTCCCTTGACCCGTGGTTTTCAAACAACTCCCCGGCAAGCACTCATACGTGAAATGATTCTGCAGCTGAAGAAAGGTTGGCTTGATTTTTCCTACTTCCAGAAAAAATTCGGGGTGAATATCTTGGAAACATGGCGTGACGACTGGCTCGGCTACGAAGAACAAGGCCTGCTCAAGGTCAACCTTGCCGACAAGCGAATCGAACTTACCCGCTCCGGCCTCTTACGGGTCGACTCTCTGCTCCCCGCGTTTTTCGAACCAGAACACCAGACCGTCCGCTACACCTGAAGCAATCCCGCCACGCGAACCGTGACTACCAAACTCCACTTCATGATGGGTGAATATCGTGCCGAATTTCCGGCCGATCGAAGGTTTGCCAGGAATCATATGTGGGCCCTGCCCGGTGCAGGCGACTCGTTGCGTTTTGGATTCACAGCTTACGCGGTCCGCCTGTTGCAGGATGTTTATTTCCTCGATTGGATCGTGGAGGCAGGTTCCCCCTTGGCGGAGAAGCAGGAAATTGGACAGATCGAGAGCCAAAAAGCCGAAGCCTCCCTCTTCAGTCCCATGGCAGGCCAACTGACCAAAATCAATCTGGTCTTGCTCCACGATCCCTCGGCTATCAATGTCGACACGTACAATGCGGGCTGGCTGTTTGAAATTGCTGGAGCGGGTGACTGCCTGTTGTCGCCTGACCAATACCTCGGGCACCTCGAAGCCGTCTGGCAGGTCACGCAACAGACGATTAAAGGGCAAATGAACGAGTGACCCGATTTTTACTTTTCACGAGGTGGCTTTAAGTTCCCTCTCGATTTGGGTAAGCTAAAAGCTGGAATCCTATCGACCGAGAGCTTTCATCAATGGCCCGTCACATCGCCGTCGTCGTATCCCAAAGCCAAAGCCATAACCCGAAGAAGCGGGCGGTGGAAGAAGAAATCATGGCGAACCTGCTCTCGGAACGGGGAATCGATGTGACGGTTGTTCCCCATCTGTATGACCTGAAACCGGGGGGTACGGGAATGCTCTGCCTCTCTGGGATCACTGGTGATCTTGTGGTTTGCAGCTGGCTCTATCCGCGGGCAAGCCGCTGGATCCTCGACCGGAACGACATTTGGGGGCACGATGGAAAAACGCTGCTGAAGTCGGCTGGTGAGTCGGAAGATGAAGATGACAACCAGGTGGGAGATGAGCAGGATCAAGCGGAAAATGACAAGCCCCACGTCCTCGACCAAAGGGAACTTCCCGACCGAAAGATTTACTGCCTTGATCTGCGGGCTTACGACTCCGCAGCACCTTATCTCGAAGAAATTCATCGTATCGCTGCTGATCAAACGACCGATACGGTCGAATTGATGAATTGGATTGAGGGCCAACCGAAGCAACAGCAATTGGACCGCTACCTGGATCCCCAACCTGATTCGCCAGGGGCAACACCCGAACTCATGCAACCAACCGTTGTCGACGAAGAGGCTTCGCGCCGCTGGTATCCGGTGATCGACTTCAGCCGCTGTACGAACTGCCTGGAATGCATCGATTTTTGTTTGTTCGGGGTGTATGGCGTTGATCGGGCCGAAACCATTCTGGTTGAACAACCCGATAATTGCCGCAAGGGATGTCCGGCATGCAGTCGCGTCTGCCCGGAAAATGCCATTATCTTTCCCCAACACAAAACGCCGACGATCGCGGGTAGTCCCGAGTTCGGCGCCCCGATGAAGATTGATTTATCGAAATTGTTCGGTGCACCCGATCCTGGAGCACCAGGTGCCGAAAAAGCGTTGGACGTTGCCGTGAACGAACGCGACGAACAGCTTCTTCTGGCTGGCCGCGCCCCGGTTGGAACTGGTGTTGGGATCAGGGATCGAACCGGCAGTCGGACACACGAGACAAGCCCACGTGATGAACTCGACGAACTGATCGATGAACTCGATGCTATCGATCTCTGATCCCTCCTCCTGCGCGTTTGGAAAATGTTGTTATTACACCACATTTAGGCAGCGCGGCGATTCAGACCCCACAAAAAATGGCCGAACTCTCGTCTGCAAATCTTCCCGTCGGGTGGGAGGGAAAACCGTTGTTACATCAGGTCGACTACGTAGTTTGAGTCTCATTTTAGGGCAAACAGCGTGGGGCAACGCAAGTGGATGGCTGCCACCGCAGAATTACCGCTGGACTCAAGGGATGCTAAGAACACCCTGAAAACCCGTTACACGATTGCATTCGGCAGCAAAATTAATCTGTAAATGGCATAATAATGCAATGCGCTGCCCACAATCACGAACAAATGCCAGATCGCATGGAAATAGCGGTAACGATGATCAAGCCAAAGAAAAAACGTGCCGACCGTGTAGCTGATCCCACCCAGCGCCATCCAAATCACACAAACCCAGGGAACCAAGTTGACCATGGCCAAAGCTGGCAACCAGCCGAAGAGAACGTAGCTGTGTGACGAGAATTTGCGCACACGATGGCGGGTAAGGACCTTAGAACCAAATCCAAGTAATGCCACAGCCCAGATCACCGACAAGAAGAGCCAACGCCAATCGAGCCCCACGTACTTCCAAACGAAAGGGGTATAGGTCCCGGCAATCAACAGATAAATAGTCCCTTGATCCCAAGTTTTCAATGACAGCTTCAAACGGGGTTTCTGGATTGCATGCGATAGTGTTGAGATGCCATACACTGCCACCAGCGTTACCAAATAAACCTGGCCGGCAATCGTTTCCCCATGATCATGGGTTCGACCCAACGCGAAGATTGCAATGGCTCCAACCAGAGTCAGCAGTAATCCGAAACTATGCGTGATCGCATTGAAATACTCTTCATGAACGCGGTCGGTTGATACAGAGTTGTCAGCATTTTGGTCGAAACGTGGCACGTCTGTCTCGTCAGAAAGCGGTCTGGTCAAAAGCAGTCGAAACTCCGCGAAACGATCCAGCTGACCAACCAACAGGCATTGCAAGCAGAACTTGGCTTGCGGCCCCGGAACAAATCGATGTGGGACCCGGCCTACCGGTTCCCCCATGTGGTACCGCACCAATCAGGCTCTCGGTGAGAAGCCCCAGCGCCAACGGACATCACACCGTGGCCCGCGGTGATTCGTAAGTGCGTACCACTTCCCTATCGGTCGTTCCCGATTCGACGGCAGATTCCTGGCAAACATTGGACAGTGCAATATTGTAAAGTTGTTGCCCGCACGGCGTGGGATAGCGCCCCGTGATACAGGCCTGGCAAAGCTCTTTTACGGGGCGTCCGACGGCCCGGGCGATCGACTCAACAGGCAGATACCGGAGCGAATCGGCGCCTAACTCACGCGCCATTGCCAGGTGCATTTCGTCCACTGACCGGTCGGGACGGATAAACCGGGGGGCGAAAAGTTCCTCCATCGTCGACATGTCGATGCCATAGAAACAAGGCGACGTAATGGGCGGGCAGGCAACCCTGACATGGATTTCGCGGGCCTGACCGACTTCCCGAATCTTCGAAATCAGTACCCGCATCGTCGTCGAACGCACGATGGAATCCTCGACCAGGAGCACTCGTTTGCCTTCCAGCACTTCGCGCAGCGGGGTGTACTTGATCGCGGCCTTACTGCGGCGATGGCTGCCACCCTCGATAAAAGTACGGCCAGAATAACGGTTGCGGATCAGCCCTTCGACACTGGGAACATTGAGCTGGTAGGCCATGGCGTCGGCAGCACATTTGCTGGTATCGGGAACCGGTACGATGATCGTATCCTCGTCGATCGTCAAATCTTCCAGCCGAGCGAGCTCTTCACCCAGGGATTTTCGTGACAAATAGACGCTCCGCCCATCCATCGTGCTGGCTACATTTGCAAAGTAAATCCACTCGAAGAAACAGTGAGCCCGCCCCTGTTGGTCAGCAAACCTTTCAACATGAACATGCTGACCATCGATCGTGATCGCGTGACCGGGATCGAGGCAACGGATGCTACTGTGACTAAACCCCAGGTTCAAAAGGGCAACGCTCTCGCTCGCCGCAGCAAACAGGTTATCTTCAATGGCATAACAAATCGGTTTGATGCCGAGCGGATCGCGCGCAACCAACATCTGACCAAGTGCATTGAGCAGCACCAGACTGTACGCCCCATCGAATCGTTGCGAAACATTGCTCATGACTTCGATCAGCGTTGGAGACCGATCACCGGAAAGCTCCCGACTGATCTCATGCATGATGATCTCGGTGTCAGTCGAGCGGGCTAAATGATGATCACCGTCAGCCAGCAGCTTGTCACGAAGTTCAGCGTAGTTGGCCAGTTGGCCATTAAAGCCAAAACTAAACCATTTGTGTTTCTGCAAATGGTGTCGCTCAAAAGGTTGAGCGTAACTGCGATCCTCTGTTCCACAGGTGGCGTAGCGGACATGACCAATGGCTGCCCGGCCAGCATATTGCTCCATCAGGCTGTCGGCCTTGCCTCGATGATTGAGCCGGAATACTTCGCTAACACTTCCCATTTCTCGATAGGTATCGATGAGCTGGCTTCGCTCTGGGTTGTAAGAAGTGATCCCGGCGGAGAGTTGGCCCCGGTTCTGGATATCCAGCAGCATCCGGGGCAGAAGTCGGCTGATCTGGTCGGGGCCATGCGACGGGGCCAAGACACTCGTCTTACCTGCCAGGTGATAGATGGCAGCAATGCCACATTCGTGGTGCAATTCGCTCATAAATGTCGATCCATCCCCTAAGTCGTGGCCTGGCCGACAGCCATTTTAATGCATTTGCTGCCGTTGACCATCGACAGCTAAAACCAGGAAGGCCTGCAACACCGGTCGTCAATGTCCAGCCGCAGCGAAGATCTATCGGCAACCTGCCCCGCTTCTTATTCTACGACTGGTTCGACGATTACTCAACGGCCAGAGGAGAAACCTGATTGCCGAACAGCGGCTGCTCGATGCGATGCGGGAACTCAGCCCCCGGGGGCTGCTGGTGGGATTGGCATTTCGCTCAATGGTCAGCCTACTTTACCGAACCACCCGGACTTGCGGACAGGCCTGGCCCATTTCTTCCGTTAACACATCCTGGTATCGCCGTGACGAAGTAATTGACCACCACAAAGGGACTTCGGCAGCTTCAACCAATCGTCAAATCTCCAGGAATCAAGCAGCTCCAGGCTGGTTTGGGAACTTGATGAGGAGCGGATCCTCTTGCACACGATTACTCTTGGGAAGTGCGACCATTTCGTGAACATTGCCCTTCACAGCGACGCTTTGGAACTGCCCATCGGGCACATCGACTCGCATCGGGATGCCGTTGACTGGTGCTAACATGGTCGACTCGATCTGTGCCTCGATTTTGGCATTGGGTAGGACCGTAAGGCGGTGACGACGCAAAATGCGTGGCAACGTCATCCGCAGAATTGCCATCGCCATCGGGGCCCCGATGCACATTCGCGGGCCAGCCCCAAAGGGAAGGTACTCATAAGGGGTCGGTCGAATCTCACGCCATCTTTCTGGATCGAAATATTCCGGATTGGGATAAAGGCTCGCCAGGTGATGTATGATTAAGGGCGTGAACACAATTCCCGTACCTCGTGGCAAGTCGAAGGGACCGATGCGAACGGCCTCCATGTTCACCCGCTGCGAGTAAGCCGATGCCGGCAAGACTCGCATGCTCTCCTTCACGACTCGATCAAGCAATGAACCGGACTCGCCGTTCATGCTCCCTTTGGGGCCTGCCAGATCGTCGCCTGGTGACTCGCTTTGGAGTCCGTCCCACAATTCTTGCATCACGGATGGATGCTGAGCCAGCAGAAACAAAGACCAGGAGAGCGAATGGGCAGTCGTCATGTGTGCGGCACCAAACAATACAGCAGCCTGCCCCACGAGTTCCTCGTCAGAAAGTCCACCCTCTTCGTCGTGTGCCCGGACAAGGATCGAGAGTACATCACGGCTGGGTCTTTGCGCGTTACGACAATGTCGGATCATCCCCATGATTTCGGCTTCAAGCTCATTGGCATACGCAAGCAACTCTTCATATTTGTCACTGAAATTCGCATCGGGAACCAACGCACCAGTCCCCAATTGGTGGTTCATCGCAACCCAGTGCGCAAGCATGTCGCCGATCCGATAGGCTTGTTCTGGCCGGTCGAAACCAAACAGCAAGGTGCTGGTGACTCTCAGCATGTAACGCCGCATCTGGTCGGCAATGTCAATCTGGTCACCAACCTGCCACCCCTCCAGCATCTCGTCAGCCAGGCGGTTGATGGATTCACCATAGGTCGAAATGGTCCGCAGGCTGAAAGGCTCTTTGACCAGTCGTCGGTTGCGGCGATGTTGGGGACCGTTCATCGCCAACAGACCGCATGTCAGCCTCCTCTGAGAAGATCGCTTCGGTCCTCGGATTGCAAAGAAACGGGCGTGAAACGTGTTCGGATCGCTCAAGACCTGCTGATTGAATTCCGGGCTGAATAAGAACACCACCCGCTGCGAGCCATCTTGCAACGCGGCGACAGGACCATGCTCGGCATGCAGGGCACGGAATACCGAAACAAGATCCTCGGCGACCTCGGCAAAACTTACCTGCGTCACAGGCAGCGGTGAATTGCCTAGTTACTGGTGAGATGAACCCGAAGTCAACTTGTAAATATCCATGAGCAGTCAATCTGTTAAATGAACCAGAGAAATCGAATGACCACCGTGGAATTGTGGACAGCCCTGCTGCTGGGCAGTCGGCGTAATGGCACCGCAAAGGGAAAATGTGCATCCATAGGCGTGGAATCCCTTCCGTAGCTCGCCAAGTCCCTTTTATTCCGCATATTCTTCGCAGATTACTGGATTACCCTATTCTACCGTTTCAGTGCAACCAGGTTGTCACGGTGAACGACTTCCTCATAGGGACAATGCCCCAGAAGTTCCACAATCTGGTCGCTTGAGTGACCCGCGATTTGCCGCATTTCTTCTGCGTGGTAGTTGATCAAACCTCGTGCCAGTTCAGACCCATATTCATCGGCCAGGGTCACGACATCACCCTTGGCAAACTGCCCGTTAACAGCCACGACGCCAATGGCTAGCAGGCTCCGCCGGTTCTCGACAATCGCGTGAACGGCTCCAGCATCGAGCCGCAACTGGCCGGCCGGTTGCGCCGTGAAACCGATCCAGCGTTTTTTGGAAGTGATTGCAGGTCCCTGCGCTGGAAACAGCGTCCCTAACGGCTCAGCCTGAAGAATTTGGGTTAAAACGCGTGGCTGCCGACCATCGGCAATGATGACATTTTCGCCAGCAGCGGTTGCAATCTGGGCGGCCTCCAGCTTGCTCCGCATGCCACCCTTACTCCATGCATTCGACTTGTTTTTATCGAAAATTAACTGGTGAATCGCTTGATTGAGGTCGTGAACCACCGGTATGACCGAAGAGTTGGGATCCTCAGGGAGCCCGTCATAAAGGCCGGCAACATCCGAGAGCAACACAAGAAGTGGAGCACGAATCAAGTTCGTGACCATGGCTGCAAGCTGATCGTTATCACCCACATTTCGTTGCAATTCATCGACTCGGACCGTGTCATTTTCGTTGATGATTGGAATCGCGCCGTAACGAAACAGGGCCAGAACGGTATTCCGGACATTCAAATAGCGGGTTCTATCATTCAGGTCGTCGGCCGTCAGCAGAATCTGAGCGGCGTGCTTGCCATGCGTTTCGAGTGCCCGGTTATAGGCCTCGATAAGCCGGCTTTGCCCAACGGCGGCAACTGCCTGCAACTCTGCGAGATTGGTTGGCCGCGTGGTAAGGCCCAGCCTCCCCATTCCAGCTCCAACTGCCCCGCTGCTGACAAGCACCACCCGTCGCCCATCGTCGACCAGTCTTACCAATTCATTGCCTATCGCCTCGACATGTTCCGTGTCGAGCATACCATCCTCGCGGGTGAGTACACGGGTACCGACCTTCACGACAATGGTGTCAACATTGGCAACGATTTCTTGACGAACAGGATCAAGCATGGAAGTCAGATTAATCGACACTCCTGGGTGACAAAAGGATCGCAATCCAATGAGAACCCACAACCTATCGCACAAGCAAGCGAGGACCGCTGCTGCCGGAACCGTGTCGCCTGGGATACGATCCTCCAGGCCATGTTAATATCGGCTACGTTGCCAGCGATATTGACCAGTTGCCCCTTATCCGGCGGCCCCAGGTTCCCCCAGCATACACCCGGCACCGCCACAACCTGCCCAAATCCTCAGTCTGACGAGGCGTTTTTCAGCCCGGGCTAAAAACCTGTACAAATGCTATTGACCCTGTACGCCCGTATATTATAGTAAATAGGGGCAACCAAATGCGTTGTCCGCCTAAACCCATCTCAACCCGCAGCCACAGATCCAACTTGAATGACCACCTCACCGGGCCTCACCGCCTGTTTCCACCCTGCGTCGGCAGGCTGGGCGCCCGGGTGCCCTGCTGAGGGAGTCTTCGGTTCCGCCAGGAATTCTCAGCCCGCAAACCGTTGATTGTTCAGATTGGAACTGAAGTGGGGACGTCGAACATCCGGTTACCCAATACCGACTGTGCGGTCTGACAGTTGAATGATGCAAACGGGTTTTTGACGTGCGAAATTTTCCTGAAATCAGGACGAAACGATATCGACCGAGGGTCGGGCGGCCTGCCGCTGAAGCCACCTTTTCACAGGGTGTGCCGTGTGCCTTGCCGAATGAAGTCCGTGTGACATAGCGAGCCTAATTCATTCCTGGAAAAACCCCACGTGCTTTTGGAGAAACCGTAGATGACACTTGCACAACTCACCAACCGACAACACGATGTTTTCACCTTTATTCGTGATAAAATCCACGGACGCGGATACGGGCC
>Ga0310121_10000158_pt1 | contig 70217 bp, 62 predicted proteins | sample CB27_Tmax_986_MG_FD_203504 | JGI IMG/M metagenome (GOLD analysis project Ga0310121, IMG submission 203504) | Marine microbial communities from Western Arctic Ocean, Canada - CB27_Tmax_986 | ecosystem: Environmental > Aquatic > Marine > Oceanic | place: Canada: Western Arctic Ocean | collected... | reverse complement strand
AGGTCGAGCACAATGGTCGTGGCATCTTTTCCGGCGTGGCGTCTCCGTTCACGGCGGCCCGCTATCACTCCTTGACTGTCGACTCGGACGCCATTCCTCCTGATCTTGAGGTGACCGCACGAACCGCAGATGGCCTGACCATCATGGGGATCCGTCATCGGTCTTGGCCGGTCAACGGTGTCCAGTTTCATCCGGAAAGCGTGCTGACCACCGTTGGCCATGACTTGCTTCGGAATTTTCTCGAGGGGGCGGCGTAGACGTCGGTGATGCAATGTTTGCTGACCTGATCGAGAAGCTCCGCCGTCGTCAAGACCTGACCGAGGCCGAGGCCGCCGCCGCCATGGCTGAGATCATGGAGGGGCGAGCGGCGCCGGCTCAGATCGCCGGGATGCTGATCGGACTCTCGATGAAGGGTGAACGGCCCGAGGAGGTTGTCGGGTTTGCCCGTACGATGCGGAGCCGCGCCATCCAGCTGTCCCAAACATTTGACGACGTTTTCGACACCTGTGGAACCGGCGGCGATCGTCTGCAGACATTCAATGTCTCGTCGCTCGCGGCATTGGTCGTGGCCGCGTCTGGCGTCCGGGTGGCCAAGCATGGCAATCGCTCCGTCTCCAGCACCTGTGGGAGCGCGGATCTGTTCGAAGCCCTGGGGGTCACCATCGCCAGTCCACCGGCGACGGTTGAGGCGTGTCTACGTGACACGGGTATCGCGTTCTTTTTTGCGCCGACGTTTCATCCGGCTATGCGGTACGCGGTTGAGGCCCGACGTGATCTCGGCGTTCGCACCGTGTTCAACCTGTTGGGACCGCTGACAAATCCGGCCGGGGCGCGCTCGCAGATAGTGGGGGTGCCCCGCCCAGAGCATACCGATCTGCTCGCTCGCGCGCTCGGGCGTCTCGGTTCGAGACGGGCCTGGGTCGTCCATGGCGCCGAAGGGTTGGATGAGGTATCGACGACCGGATATACGAAAGTCGCCGAATGGCGTCAGGACACGGTGCGGACCTTCTACATCCATCCCTCCGACTTTGGTGTCAACGTGGCAACGCTTGATGCGCTGCGGGTGACGAGTCGGGAAGAAAGTATTGCCGTGGCGCGGGAGGTGTTGGCGGGGGCCGATGGTCCCGCGCGCGACTTTGTCGTGGTCAACGCCGCGGCTGGTTTGTATGTGTCGGAGCGCGTCGCGTCGCTGTCCGAAGGCGTCGACCTCGCAAGTGCCGTTCTTGAAGAGGGGCGGGCCGCCGAGACACTCGACGCGCTCGCGCGAGCCACGACACAGGATCCGGCATGAGTGCGCCAGATCTGCTCGAAGCCATTGTGGCGGCTACCAGACGGGCCGTGGCGGGAGCCCAGGAGCGCCGTCCAATCGAAGAGGTGGAACATGTAGCGGCTCGCCGCGAGCCACGCGGAACGGCGTTTGAGGATGGCCTCGTGTCACCCGACGGCATCCAGATTATCGCCGAGTGCAAGCGCCGTTCACCCTCACGAGGCGTCTTACGAGACCGGTATGACCCGGTCGCCATCGCTCGCTCCTACGAAGCCGCCGGGGCTGCCGCGATCTCGGTCCTAACGGAGCCCGCGTTTTTTGACGGCGCGCTCGCACATCTTGAAGAGGTCCGCCAGCAGGTCGCCGTGCCGCTCCTCCGGAAGGACTTCATCGTACACACCTATCAGGTGGTCGAGGCGCGGGCGGCAGGCGCCGACGCCATCCTGCTGATCGTGGCCGCGCTGAATGATGCGATGCTCCGAGATCTCCGGCGGCACGCGACGGCGCTAGGGCTGGCCGTGTTGGTTGAAGTGCACGACCGGCTCGAGCTCGACCGAGCGTTAGCGGCCGGAGCAACGATGGTGGGGGTCAATAATCGAAATCTGCGGACCCTCGAGGTCGATGTGGACGCGTCGGTGTCGCTCATCGACCAGATTCCCGAGGGCGTTGTCGCGGTTGCCGAGAGCGGGCTGCATCGGAGCGAGGACGTGACGGCACTGCGCGAGGCGGGGTATGACGCGTTTCTTATCGGCGAGGCGCTCGTGACGGCCACTGAGCCAGGCGATGCGCTCCGGGCACTGCTGTCCGACGCCGGTCGAGTCACTCACGCGACTCGGCTGAGTGCCAGCGCGTGGGCCGGTGCACGCGGATGACCCGAACGCGGAAGGTCAAGGTCAAGGTGTGCGGAATGACCCGGGCGGTCGATGCCGCGCTGGCGTGCGAACTGGGCGCATCGGCGGTTGGATTCGTGTTCTGGTCAAAGAGTCCGCGGTATGTCACACCGGCGCAAGCGAGCGCGATCACCCGCACCTTGCCGCGGCATGTGTCACGGATTGGCGTGTTCGTCAATCCGGATCAGGAGGAGGTACGAGAGACGATGGTTGAAGCGGGGTTGTCGGCCGTGCAATTGCACGGCGATGAAACGGTCCAGTTGTGCGACGCGTTGCCGTGTCTGGTCGTGAAGGCCGTGTCGGTCGATGGTCCCGAGAGCGTGGAGGCCGCACTCGGGTGGCCCGACCGGGTGACGGTGTTGCTTGACGTCCATGACCCGGTGCATCGGGGCGGAACCGGGCGCGTCGTGAACTGGGACCTCGCCGCAACCGTGGCGAGCCGACGCCGGGTGTTCTTGGCGGGGGGACTGACGCCGACCAATGTCGAGGCAGCGGTGGTCAGGGTCTGCCCCTACGGCGTCGACCTCTCGTCGGGGGTGGAAGCCGCACCCGGAGTGAAAGACCCAGAGCTGCTGCGCGGACTCTTTGCCGCGGTAGACAACCTATGACTGGGATGCGACCTGCCACACTGGTCTTTGGACGACGCGACCCGGACAGGCGTGGTTACTTTGGCAACTATGGCGGGATGTTTGTGCCGGAGACGCTGGTCGAGCCTGTGGAGCAGTTGGGACGCGCATATGAGGACGCGCGACAAGACCCGGCGTTTGTGACGGAGCTGACCCGTTTGCTCGAGCACTACGTCGGCCGACCTACACCGGTGTATGAGGCGGTGCAGTTGGCGGCCGAAGCTGGCGGCGCGCGGATTTTGCTCAAGCGCGAGGATTTGGCGCATACGGGAGCGCACAAGATCAACAATGCTCTCGGCCAAGGTTTGTTGGCGCAGCGTATGGGCAAGCGCCGCATCGTGGCCGAGACGGGGGCTGGCCAGCATGGGGTGGCCACAGCTACCGTCTGCGCCTTGCTCGGTCTGGCGTGCCAGGTCTACATGGGGACCGAAGACATGCGGCGTCAGGCGCCGAACGTGTTTCGTATGCGGCTGTTGGGGGCCACCGTCACCGGGGTTGATTCCGGGAGCCGGACTCTCAAGGACGCGATCAACGAGGCAATGCGGGATTGGGTCACCAATGTCGAGGACACCTACTATTTGCTCGGGTCGGTCCTCGGGCCCCATCCCTATCCGCTCATGGTGCGTGAATTCCAATCGATCATTGGTCGGGAGGCGCGCGAGCAGGTGATACGAGTGGGGGGGCGCCTCCCCGACGCCGTCGTCGCATGTGTCGGCGGCGGGAGCAACGCCCTGGGCATCTTTGACGGCTTTCTCGAGGACAAAGCGATACGGCTCATCGGCGTCGAGGCCGGGGGGGAGTCGCTCGTTTCCGGCCGACACGCCGCTCGTTTTGCGACCGGTACGGCCGGCGTGCTGCAAGGGACACGGAGCTTTGTGCTACAGGATATCCACGGGAATATTGAGAGCACGCACTCGATCTCCGCTGGTCTCGACTACGCTGCGGTTGGTCCGGAACACGCCTGGTTGAGGGATCTTGGTCGCGCCGAGTACACGAGCGTCTCGGACGACGATGCGCTCGCGGCGTTTCGAACGCTCTGTCGACTTGAGGGGATTCTCCCGGCGCTGGAATCGTCTCACGCGGTCGCGTATGCGCGGACCTTGGCCGCCGGGATGCCACGCGACCGGCTTGTGCTCGTGAATCTCTCGGGACGAGGAGACAAAGATGTTCCGGCGATTGAGGGTCGCGGACTTGAAGACTAGTGGCGGTTGAAGAGCCGCTGGAACCACGCCCCCTGTTGAACTCGGAAGCAGACGACTGTGAGGATACTGCCCGAATGTCTCGTCTTGACAAAATCTTCCAGCGACTGAAAGCCCAGGGGCACACCGCCTTCGTCGCCTATGTGACGGCGGGTGACCCAGACCGGGCACGGTCGGCTACGGTACTCCGCGCGCTTGATGGGGCGGGTGCCGACATTCTTGAGGTTGGGGTACCGTTCTCTGACCCGATGGCGGATGGTCCCGCGATACAACGCGCGTCAGAACGCGCGTTGGCCAACGGGACGACCTTGACCTCGACTCTGGAGATGATCGCCGAGCTCCGACCGTCGGTGAGCGCCGGCATTGTCGTCTTTTCCTACGCAAACCCGATACTCGCCATGGGGCTGAGCTTCTTCATGCAGAAGGCGGCCGAGGCCGGTGTGGACGGCGTGCTGGTTTTGGATCTTCCAATCGAGGAGTCAGAGGGGCTTCGGGATGAGGCCGCCGCAGTGGGGATTGCCCCGATTTTTCTGCTGAGTCCGACCACCACCGATGCCCGGCTGCGGCGGGCGGCCGAGCTTGGACAAGGCTTCTTGTATGCGATCTCTCGGTTGGGGGTCACCGGTGAGCGCGACACGGTGGCCGACGGCGCGCAGGCGATGGTCGAGCGTATTCGTCAGGTCACCTCATTGCCAATCGCTTTGGGATTCGGGATCTCTCGGCCGGAGCACGTCGCCGAGGTTGGTCGGTGGGCGGACGCCGTGGTGGTTGGGAGCGCTCTGGTCAACACCGTCGCCCGGGCCGCCGACAGTGCCGACCTCGCTGGCGACGTGACTCGGTATGTTCACTGGCTGAAGGGCGAGAGTGGCTCTGACCTAGACCCATGAGCAAATCCACAAATAGAGCAGCCGGCGGAGAGCAGATACCGGTCGACGTGGGCGAACGGATGAAGGCGCTACGCGATGAAATCGATTCGCTTGACATCCAGATTGTCCTTTTGCTGAACCAACGGGCGACGTGCGCATTGGGGATAGGCCGGCTCAAAGACAGTGTGGGGCTGGAGACCTATCAGCCGGGTCGGGAGGTCGAGGTGCTCGAACATGCCAGGCAGGCGAATGATGGCCCCCTGGAAGCGGCCGCTATTACCCGGTTGTTCGAGCGAATCATCGACGAGAATCGGCGTCTGGAACGGTTCGCCGAAAAGTGAGCACCGTTGCGGGTGGGCATTGGCATAGTGGGCAGAAGCGGGGCTCGGGACGAGGTCAGACGACCTCGGGACGATGGAGGCAGCAGGCCATGGTGGTGGTGATGGAAGAGCGGGCATCGGAGGACCAGATCCAGCACGTCATCGCGACGTTGGATACCAAGGGCTTCGATGTGCACCGGTCGACAGGGGCACTCAAGACGGTGCTGGGCGCCGTAGGTGGTCAGCGCGGGTTTGACACCCGATTACTGGAAGTCATGGACGGCGTGCACGAAGTGCTGAGAATCACCGAGCCCTACAAGCTCGCGAGTCGCACGTACAAGCCGGAAAAGACGATCGTCTCAGTCGGAGACGTCCGTATCGGCGGTGATGAAGTCGTTGTCATCGCCGGACCGTGTTCGGTGGAGACCGAAGAGCAGATCGAAGCGGCAGCCGCCGCGGTGAGCCAATCCGGCGCAAAGATCCTCCGGGGTGGCGCGTTCAAGCCACGGAGCTCTCCGTATAGCTTCCAGGGACTCGGCGAGGATGGTCTGCGCTTCATGCGCGCGGCGGCGGATCGACATCATCTGCAGGTCGTCTCCGAGGTGATGGATGGTAGTCAGATTGCTCTGTTGGACACATACGCCGACATGCTCCAAGTCGGCGCCCGGAACATGCAGAACTACACGCTGTTGCGTGAGCTTGGGACCATTCGCACTCCGATTCTTCTGAAGCGCGGCATCTCCGCCACGATCGAGGAATGGTTGTTGTCGGCGGAGTACATCCTCTCGGGTGGCAACAGCAATGTCGTCCTGTGCGAGCGTGGGATCCGCACTTTTGAAACGTATACCCGAAACACAATGGACATCTCGGCGATTCCGGTCATTCACAAGCTGAGTCACCTCCCGATTATTGGCGACCCGAGTCATGGAATCGGAATCCGCGACAAAGTCGCGCCGATGGCCAGAGCCGCGGTCGCGGCCGGGGCCGATGGGTTGGCCATCGAGGTTCATCCCGACCCCGACCATGCGCTGAGCGATGGGGCACAGTCACTCTTCCCGGAGCAGTTCGCACGGCTGATGTCCGAGATTCGCATTATCGCGCCGGCGATCGGACGAAGCGTATGTGTGGATACCATGCCGCGCCGCGCTTGGGGGAGCTAGTGTCGTGTCGGACCCAGTAGGGGGGCGGCAACTTCCGGTCATCCAGCCAGGCCAGGGTGATGACTCCCCTCCGATCTTCGACAAGGTGGGAATCGTTGGGCTCGGTCTGATCGGCGGCTCCATCGCGTTGGCTGTCCGCCAGATATGGCCGTCCAGCCTGGTGATAGGCGTCGACGACAAGGACGTACTCGAGCGGGCCATGGTGCTTCACGCGATCGATGTGGCCGCTGACGATCCGGTCGTGATGGCAGAAGCCGATCTGGTGATTCTGGCCGCGCCGGTAGAGGAGAACCTTCGTCTGTTGGTGAAACTCGAAGATTCCGTTGTCGGCACGGCCGTGGTGACCGATGTCGGGAGCACGAAACGAGCGGTTGTCGAGCGCGCGCGACAGCTGCCGCCGCGGCTAACCTTTGTGGGCGGTCATCCGCTCGGCGGCGCGCCACGGGGGGGGATCGAGCACGCGCGCCCGGATCTTTTTCAAGGTCGTCCGTGGATTTTTACGCCCGCGGACGATTCGACGGGAGACGCCCTCGGTAGGCTGCACACATTTGTGACCCGTCTCGGCGCAATACCTCACGTGATGACCGCGGGCGAGCACGATAGACAGCTGGCCTTCCTGTCGCACATGCCGCAGCTCGCCGCGTCGGCGCTGATGCACGTGGTGGGGGAAGCCGTGGGGGCGTCCGGTCTCGCTCTCAGCGGCCGTGGATTGGCGGATACTACACGTCTTGCGTCGAGCCCGGCGACGATCTGGCGAGACATCTGCGCCACGAACACCCAAGAGATCCACGCGGCGCTGAACCGTTTAATCGAAGAGCTCGAGCTCTTGCGCGATGGCCTCGGCGGAGACGAGGCCATCGATCGGGTTTTTGACTCTGCGGCTGGCTGGCGTGCTGTCCTCTCGGAATACGTTCCGAGACGGCCGAAGGAGTAGTGGACAGTTCACTCGTAGCGAGCCGTGGATGCGACCGAGGCAGGTGTCGTTTGGATCGGGCGGGCAACGATCGACGTTATCCTGTGTCACGCGCAAACAACCCTCCCCAACGAATGTTGCGGACTGTTGATCGGGTCCGAGCATCGGATCGAGTCCGCGTTCGCCGCGCGGAATCTCAAGGCGAGCCCGACGCGGTTTCAGGTTGACCCGATTGCGCACTTTGCCGCGATCCGTTCTGCCCGCGCGGTCGGCAGACGCGTCGTTGGCGCCTATCATTCGCACCCGACCACAGCCCCCATGCCGTCATCGATCGATATTGCGGAGGCAGGGCCGGGAGATGATCTTTGCGTAATCGTGACGCCAAGCCGCACGACGATGGCCGGCTCGCTATCCGACTGGTTTGGCGCATACCGTTTTTGCCGAGCCGGCGTGACCCGAGTCGAACTGGCTGTTGCCGAGGCGACACTGGGGCGTCGACCGAGGTGAGGCAGGTCGAAGAACTCACGCCCCTCGACTGAATGAAGGCCAGCCAGATGGCTAACCGGTCATCGGCCTAGAACGTAGGGAGGAGTCCATTTACGGGCTGCTAGCGGCGAAACGCGTTGCCGCGAATTTCGACGGACGTGCTCGCGGACGCGACCACGTCGTCTCTCTGTTTGAGGTGAATCCGCACCTGATACCGACCCCCATAGTCGAATCTGTGACGCGTGGAGTAGCGGCGCCTGATTTTGCTAACACCGGGCTCGTATGGATCACAGTCGGGCGTGGATTCTGAATGCGTTTCATCGTCCCAGTCCCATTCGACCGTCACGCAATATAGGTCGCGATAATCATCGTCGCCACCGCGGAGCTCAGCCACGAAGAGCACTTCGGCCGGCGCAAATGCGACCCTGGGGGTTGACCGGAGGCGCAGGTCGGGTTCTTCAGGGGCACGGCCTGCGATGTCGCCCGAGTTTAGGAGTATCACGAGGAGCGCAAGGCCAAGCGTTGCCCCAAGGGGTCGAGTATGGTGAGCCATCCTGATCGTCTTTATTGTCATCATCATCATCGTAGTTTGTCCTTGCTCTTGCCAGCTTCAATTGTAGCAGCCGTCTTCCCCGCGGCAGCGTGCCGAACCGCACCCGATACCGACAACCCCGAGTCCGACCCCACGTATAATGCCGCCCATGACGCCGACACGTATCGAGCCTACCGTCCGTGTGATTTCGGACCGACCGTCTGACATATCCACGGACCTTCTGGTTGTGCCGGTGGCTGTCGGCGACGATCTCTCAGACCTGCCCGAACTCGACGCCGCCACAGGAGGCCAGATCGCGGACGCGCGAAACCGGGGCGAGTTCAAGCCAGACCCCGGCGAATTGTTTATCACGCCGTTGAACGCGGAGTGGCGGCCGTCCCGGGTGGCTCTAGTCGGCGTGGGCGCCGCCACTGATCAATCCTCCGGCCGGCTTCGAACAGCGTTCGCGACGATGGCCGTCGCCGTTCGGCGACGGCGAGTCCGTCACATTGCGGTGATGATCCGGCCCACGGAGGGAGGCCTACCGCTCGCCGAGACTTGCCAAGCGGTGGTGGAAGGTACGCTGTTTGGTGGCTTTGAGGATCGCCGTTACAAGACCGACCACTCCGGCGCGTCGGACACACCGCTGCTCGAGTCCTGTCACCTCTGTGTCGAGTCTGCTCACACCGAGACAGCCACAAGGGCGGCAGACAAAGGCGCGGTGATCGGCACGGCCGCCAACCTGGCGCGTGAGCTCGCCAACGACCCCGCCAACACACTGGGTCCAGTGGCGTTTGCGGAACAGTCGGCGTCGCTGGTCCGAGAATATGGCGTCGGGGTTTCCATTCTGGGCGAGGACGAGATTAGAGAGTTAGGAATGGGGCTCATTCTTGGCGTTTCACAGGGGAGTCCGCAGCCGGCTCAACTGCTCGTCATGGAGTACACACCTGACGCACCCCAAGCCGGGCCGGTCCTCGGTCTGGTGGGGAAGGGTGTCACGTTTGACAGCGGAGGGATTTCGATCAAACCCAACGACGGAATGGCGCGAATGAAACACGACATGGCCGGCGGCGCGGCCGTGGTGGGTGCCATGGGGGCGATTGGACAGCTCCGGCCACCGGTGCGGTGTCTAGGGGTCGTGCCGATGGTCGAGAATATGCCCGGCGGACGAGCCACCCGGCCTGGCGACGTTCTCACAAGCGCGGCTGGAACCACCGTCGAAGTGCTCAACACCGACGCGGAAGGGCGTCTGATTCTGGCAGACGCGCTTTGGTACGCCCGCAAGCAAGGGGCCACCCACCTGGTCGATGTGGCCACGCTCACGGGCAGCTGCGTCGTCGCGCTCGGTAATGCCGCCAGCGGGTTGTTTGGCACACCAGACCCGTGGGTGGAATCAGTACGAGCCGCGGGCGCTCGCACCGGTGAGCGTCTGTGGCCATTGCCTCTGTATGACGAATATCGCGAGCAACTCAAATCGGAGACCGCGGACCTGGCGAACGTGGGGGGGCGACCCGCGGGCGCAAGTACGGCGGCGTCCTTTCTGCAAGCGTTCACTGGTGACATCCCGTGGGCTCACCTGGACATCGCCGGGACCGCATGGGCGGAGAAAACTGGCCGCGACCACGCCAAAGGAGCAACCGGCGTGATGGTGCGCACGTTGACGGAGCTCGCGTGCTCCGACGTCGGCGGGTGGGTCAAGATGGAAGGGTGAACGCGTGATCGCACAATCTACGAACCAGCCCATTACCATCTACGAGACGGTAGGTGAGCTCTCCGCACAAACGACAACTGCGGACGTGCTGCTCGGGGCCGGATCGGTTGTACTGGGTGTGGCGGCGGTGGCGGTGGTCTGCGGGGTGGCTCTCGCCGGTGTCCTCATCGGCGTGCGACGATTGCGGCGCGGTGCTCAGTCTGCAGAGAATACGACCGACGCGACGCGGCTTGGACTCTGAGTCACCCGATGGTCCGGTGTTGCTTGCTTGGACTCTGCCGAACGCTCAAAACCCGCCGGCCTCGGCCACGAGCGGGCTCCTGGATCCACTCAGTTCCCGACGGTAACGCCAGATGCCTTCGAAGAGGGCGCCCGCAATCCGTTCGCGATACGTGTTGGTCTCGAGCAACGCCGCGTCCTGGCCGTTCGTCAGGAATGATACTTCCGTCAAAATACTCGGCATGCGAGCCCCGATCAACACGATAAAAGGGGCTTCCTTGACACCAAGGTCCGGAATGTCAGGGTCGGCCACCCGCAACGAGCGCACCATCGCTGTCTGCACGGTGCGGGCGAGGGCGCGGGATTCGTCCACCTTGCTGTCCACTGCGATGGCCTCGAGCAGTTCATCCAGATTTGCCATGGTGCGCCGTCCCGAAACGTTCTCCCGAGAGGCCGTCGCTTCGGCCTGCGTGTCGGTCGTAAAATTCAGTAAATAGGTTGCGATCCCTCGCACCGAGGGCTTGTCGCTGGCGTTTGCGTGGATTGACACAAACAGGTCAGCGTCCGCCCGGTTCGCCACCATCGCACGTGCTTCGAGCGGTATGTATGTATCGTCCCGGCGTGTCAAGACGACATCGATAGGTGGGTCGAGATTGCGGAGTCGTCGCTCTAGACGCTTTGCGATATCGAGCACGACGTCGGACTCCTTCAGCGTGGCAGCCCGGGCGCCCGGATCGCGCCCGCCATGACCAGGGTCGATCACAACCCGCGACACGCCCAACCCCAGCTGACGGGCGAGCGAATAACGTCTCGCCCGAGTCGGCTCTGGACCGCCAGCGCGCCCGGGAATAGGGCGCAGTCGCGTGGGCGTCGTGAGCGACGGCTCCGCGACCGTCAGCGTCGCCCCGTCGGCGGGTGCAGGCGGCGCAACCGCTGCCCCAAAGGCCGCGCCCACAAACCGCGCCGTCGCGCGTGGCCGTCCGTCCGATGGCGTATCAGTTCGGTCCCGGACCACCCGAGAAGCATCGCACTCGATCAAGATGCGAAATGGCTCGTCGGCGTGGTCGACCAGACATTCGTCAGCCTCGGCGGTATCGAGCACCACCCGGGTGAGATGTCCCGGGTACCGTCCCGTCCGAATGGACGGAACGACAAAATCGTCTCCGAAGTCGAGCGACGTATCTCGCAGTGAGACGGATGGATGCGTCCAGTGCAGGTCAATGTAGAAGACCGCCGGGTCTGCCAGCTCATGCGCGTCAAAACTCACCTCACGATCAAGTGTGATCGTGACCCGGGCGGCATCTCCGTCGGCTTCTCTCTGGACCGTCTTGACCAACGCCACATCCGCCAAGATATCGAGCTGACGGAGCTCCTCGGTAACGCGAGACGAAAATCTGCCCTCGGGATAGTTCGCGCCCAGACTCGTGAGAAACCGGCGCGTAGTGTCTTGGTCAGGCAGCTCGCGATACAGGTCGTAGGCGTACATCGCCAGCCCAGCCGCCTGCCAAAGCGCGTGCTCGGCGAACGCGCTGGCGGGAAACCGTGTGACAACCGTTTCATAGTCGGAGACGGTGGCACGGAGGGTGAGCAGACCGGGTTGACTGCCGGGCTGACGTAGCCGCCGCTCATCGGCCAATGCGGTGGCATAGAGACGCTCGGCCGTATCGGCGGCACCCCACGCCTCCCATGGTGCAGAGGGACCCGTCAGAACCAGAGTTGCGATGGCGAGGATACGCACGGACGAACCCACGGTGGAAGCTCCGGTCGCGCTAGGCACAGACACCTACAGATTGATACATGGGTTGTTGAGTCAAGAGTTCTTCAGGCCGTCTGCATATCGCAAACGTCGCGTTACTTATATCGGCCGGTTGCGTTGTGGACTTTAACGCGGTTGGAGGTCGACCTCTTCGAAGTAGTCGGGCTTGACCAGGACCTCACGCGGTTTACCGGTCGCGCCTGCCGAGACCAAACCATCGGCCTCCATCATATCGACAAGTCGTGCCGCACGGCTAAAGCCTATGCGTAGACGTCGCTGCAGGTAGGAGATCGAGGCCTGTCCGTTACCGACGACAATCCGAGCGGCCTGGTCATACAGATCGTCCCGTTCGAACTCGACGGCGTCGACGCTTTTCTCGTCAGCGGTGATTGTGTCGTCGTAGCCCGGCTTTCCTTGTTTCCGGAGAAAACTGGCCAAACGGGCTGTTTCCTGCTCAGAGATATATGGACCGTGAAGCCGAATACAGCGCGCGGAGGCCGGAGGCAAGTAGAGCATGTCCCCTTTTCCAAGCAGCTGCTCGGCCCCATTCGCGTCAAGAATCGTCCGCGAATCTACCTTCGAAGAAACCCGAAACGCGATGCGTGATGGCAAATTCGCCTTGATAAGGCCGGTAATGACGTCGACAGACGGTCGCTGGGTTGCCAGTATCAGATGAATGCCAACCGCCCGGGCCATCTGTGCAAGACGCGCGATCGACTGTTCGACCTCGTTGCGGGCGACCATCATCAGATCGGCCAGCTCATCGATGGCGAGCACCACGTGCGGGAGCGGTCGCAGCTCCTCGCCGTCCTCCTCCGCCGGGTCGGAGGGTGCCTTCGACCTGGGTTTCTTGCCCGATGCGGCCTCCTCTTGCAGCTTGAGACCCACATTTCGATTGAACTGGTCGATGTTCCGGACGCCCTCGGCCGCCAGCCGCTTGTAACGGTCTTCCATTTCGCGAACCGCCCACTTCAGTGCGTTGGCAGCTTTTCGCGGTTCGACGACGACCGGGGTAAGGAGATGTGGAATCTCTTCATACATTCCCAGCTCTAAGCGTTTGGGGTCGATCATAATGAGGCGCACATCGTCTGGCGTCGCCCGATACAGGATGCTCGTCAGCATCGCGTTCATACCCACCGATTTACCGGTGCCGGTGGAGCCAGCGATGAGGAGATGGGGCATCTTGGCAAGGTCCGCCACGAGTGGCTCGCCGTGAATCGTCCTGCCCAGCGCCAATGTGAGCTTTGACGCCGAACGTTGGTAGGTCTCGGACCCGAGGAGCTCCCGCAGCGAAATCTCGTCGCGATTCTTATTTGGGATCTGGATGCCAACCGTTGACTTACCGGGGATCCGCTCGATGAGTACCGATTCGGCGCGCATCGCGAGACAGAGATCGTCCGAGAGCCCCGTCACTTTGCTGTATTTGACACCGGCCTCGGGCTTGAACTCGAACGTCGTGACGACCGGACCCGGATGAATCTGCACCACCGAGCCTTCGACCGAAAACTCCGAGCATTTTGCCTCGAGTGTCTTTGCGTTCTCCATCACAACGCGTTCGTTAACCTTGTGGCTCGGCTTTGGCGAGTCCAGAAGGGCCGCCGGCGGTAGCGTGAACGCCCCGGTGCGACGCGCTGCCGGTGGCTTGTCTGCTGGATCCGGCAAGGGCAGCACCGGCTCGAAACTGGCAGCGCGTGGGGGGCGTACGTCGGCCGAGCCAGCGTGGTCGGCGCCGTCGGCGTTGGGAGGTTTTCGTCCGACGCTGGCTTTCCTCGCGCTCGCCGGGATATGGCTCCGGGCTAAGACTTCAGTGCGCGCGCTGGAGGCGCCGGTGCGTGCGAGATGCTTTTTAAGGACTCCCTGACGTTGTCGCTCCCTACGCCATTCTGACCACCACTTTCGCGACCGCTCGACGCCGCTGCGCGCCCCTCGATCCGCGTGTTGGCCAAGCTGTTCGAACAGTCGGCCAAATGAAAACTGGGTCGACAGAATCACGGACAAGAAAAGCACCGTCAGAATGACGATGATCGAACCCGTCCGATTGAGATATGCGGCCAGTGTTCCCGCCAGCCACTGTCCAAGATATCCGCCCGCACGGAACGTCGACTCGTTGCCGTCGAATTCGCCAAGCGCGAGGCTCATGAACATCGCGACGCAGGTAAAAAGCAAGAACAGTCCGACGACTTTTGTATACGCGGCGTCGATACGAAGGCACCAAAAACAGTGCCAGCCCAGCACGACGAGGAGGACTGGAAATAGATAGGACGCATAGCCGGACACTTGAAAGGAGGCCTCGGCGAGAAATGCTCCAACCGGTCCCACGAAGTTCGCCGGCGGCGCATATCCTCCCGTGTTGAAGTACCACACGGCATCCGCTGGGTCGTATGTCGCAAGCGCGATCAGCCACACGAGTGCCACCGCGAAGAGTGCAACGCCCGAAAACTCACTCACCCGACGGGACACGGTCGCTCCTGACACTCACACCTCCGTGATGACTGGTACCACCAGCGGGCGCTGCCCGGAGCGCCGGCGGAGAAACCCTTGGATTTCGGCTCGGAGTCGTTCTTCGATGGTGGCGAGATCCGCAGGATGGATCGGTCGGCTCTTTTCCACAACGGTATGCACGATTCCGGGCAGGTCCTCGAGGATCGCGTCGAGTTTGGCGTCAGCGGTAAACCCGCGGGTCACCACTTCGGGATCTCTGACCATTCTGTGAACTCCGTCCACGCACTGCACCGGTATGACAACGAATACAACGCCATGCAAGGCGAGACGACGACGGTCCCGCAATACGGGTTTCGCAACCTTTTCCATCCCGTCCCGGTCAATCGGAACGCGCCCGGTGCGCACGGGCTCCCCTCGCCACGCCCCCTCCGCATCAAAACACAGGGGATGGCCGTTCTCCAGTAAAAACACCTCTGTGTGTCCTCGCATCGCAGTGGTGGCGAGGCGCGCATGCTGCGCGAGACAGCGGTACTCTCCGTGTATCGGCACGAAGTGCCGTGGCCTGATCAAGGAAAGCATCAGCTTGAGCTCTTCGCTGCTCGCGTGACCCGAGACGTGGACAAGAGAGTCGCCCTCGTGGACGACTTCGGCGCCCCGACGGGTCGCATTGTCCATCAGGGCCCCGATCGCCCGCTGGTTCCCGGGAATGACCCTCGCCGAAAACACCACAACATCCCCAGACTCGAGGCGAATATGACGATGTTGGTCAGTGGCGATACGGGAAAGTGCCGCACGCGGCTCACCTTGTGAACCGGTGACAAGACAGAGAATTGTGCGCGGATCGAGGGTGGCGACATCCGCCTCCGCGACCCTCAGGTGTGGAGGAATCGTCAGATGGCCCAGGCGTTCGGCGATGGCGGTATTTTGAGTCAGTCCACGGCCGACGACCGCGATCTTTCGCCCAGACTTAACCGCTAGGTCCACCAACAGTTGGATCCGGTAGAGGCTTGACGCGAAAGTCGTCACGAGAATCTTGCCACGGGTGCGCGCGAATATTTTCTCAAACGCTGGGGCGACATCTTGCTCGGACCCGGTGACGCCCCTGCGATCGCTATTCGTAGAATCACCAAACAAGGCAAGGACGCCTGCCCGCCCCAGCTCCCCCAACCGACGGCTATCGATCGGCCGACCGCCTTGTGGCATCGGGTCAAACTTGTAGTCACCGGTGTGCACCACGGTGCCGATGGCACTATGGATGGCGATGGCAACACAGCCGGGCAGATTGTGCGTGACATGGATGAACTCGACGTCAAGACTGTCGACCCGAACGGTGTCGCCAGGGGCAATCGGCGTGAGTCGGGCACCCGGATCGATGCCGTGTTCCGCGAGCTTTGGCTCGAGCAAGCCGAGAGTCATCGGAGTGCCATACACTGGACCATCGAGCAGGTCCCACAGATATGGCACTCCGCCGATATGGTCTTCGTGCCCGTGAGTGAGGACGAGTGCAGAGACGCGCGTCCCGTTGTCTCGTATGTCTGTCAAGTCCGGGACAAGCAGGTCCACTCCAAATCCGCTCTGGTCCGGAAACAGGCCACCCGCGTCGATCACGATCGATGTCGATTCAGCGGTCACCAGCATCGTGTTCATCCCGAACTCGCCGAGCCCGCCCAACGGCACGACGGAAAGCGTCGGGCGTCGAGTCTTCTCGGCGTTCATCTGAAGCGACGTGCCGAACGGTGGCGGTGTCTCAGAGTCATTCGTTGTGACCCGGCTGAGTCGGCGAGCGGCGGAAAACGCCCGCAAGGGAGGAAGATCGATAAATCATAGCACGGCCCCTGGCGCTCGGCGCCGCGGAGAGGAGCTGATAACGTCAGACAACGCCGCAAGTTCCGGCAATCCGAGCTTGGCGGGGCGAACCATCGGATCGACCGCGGCCCGCGCAAAGACGACTTCGGGAGACACGACGGTCACGTCGGTCACAAAACGACGGGCGGCGTTGAGGGCGGTCTTTCGACGCTGAGTGAAGATCGTCCGGACAAGCCGGTCGAACATCTCCTGGTCTCGGATGACAATCGGGGAGGGCCTAAAGCGAAGGTTCACCACGGCGGACGTCACTTTTGGCATGGGTCGGAATGCCCCGGCCGGGACGGTCATCGCCATTCGCGCTTCGGCGTGGAGACTCGTGACGACCGCCAGTGCACCCCAGTCACGGCTGCCTGGATCAGCCGTAACGCGTTCCGCGACCTCTCGCTGGAGCATAACCACCGCGTCCCGCGCGCACGGGTGGTGGCGACTAAAACGCAGAAGCTTGACGAGAATCGCCGATCCGACGTTGTAGGGGAGGTTCCCGGCGACTCGTAGTCCCCCTGGAGGTAGATCTGAGAATCCGGGCAGGTCTTCTATCCGTGTGTTCAGAAAGTCTGCGTGGACGACGGTGACTCGCGCTGGGACCTTCGCCTCGAGGTGCTCGACGAGGTCGCGGTCGAGTTCGACGGCCACCACGCGCGCGCCCGCGTCCGCCAGGGCACACGTCAAAACGCCGCGACCGGGCCCGACCTCGAGGAAGGTGTCGTCCGGCGCCGGGGCGATGACCTGGACAAGGCGGCGCACCCAGGCTGATTCGAGGAAGTGCTGCCCCAGACCGCGTTTGGCCTGAGCGACCTTCATCGGTTTTGACCCGGGTGAGTCAGATACGCGACGGGCACGTCTTCCGTGTCGCACAGTCGTCACAAAGAGGCCTTGGCTTGCATACGCGTCGACCGTGCAAGATCAGCGTGTCCGACGCCACGACCCATGACGTCTCCGGCAGCGCCGTACACAGTTGGTGCTCTACGGCGACGGGGTCGCTCCCGAGTGCGAGTCCCAGTCGATTCGCCACTCGGAGCACGTGCCTGTCGACCGGTAATCCGGCGACGCCCATGGCGTGACCAAGCACGACGTTGGCCGTCTTGCGGCCGACCCCGGGCAGCTTGGCCAAGTCGGCCATATCCGCCGGCACCGCTCCGTGGTGCCGATTCACCAGCACGGATGCCATCGCCTGCAACGACTTGGCTTTAGAGCGAAAGAATCCGGTGGAACGGATCAGGGATTCAATCGTGTCTCGCCGAGCGCTCGCGAGCGCCCGCGCGTCGGGATAGCGGGCGAAGAGGGCAGGCGTTACCGCATTGACTCTGGCATCAGTGCACTGTGCGGAGAGAATAGTGGCGACCAATAGCTCAAACGCGTTCGCGAAGGTCAGCTCTGTAGACGCGTTTGGATGCTGTTCTTGGAGGGTCGCCAGGATTCTACGAACGGTGCTCGGCGACTTCGCAGAGCCCCCGATCTGCATGCGATGCCGTCCGCCCACGGGTTGCTAGTGGACAGGCGGTGTCCCACCGTCCGATGGCGTTGGCGCCGCGCCGGCTTTGACCGCGACTTTCCCTGCTTGATCACTAAACGCCCGCAGATGTTCCTCAAGCGCTGTGATGAGGTTGGGCACAAATTGCATGGGAACGACGATACGTGCCCTCACCGGGGCCTCCAGCACACGCGTGCCCTCGGCCTCCCGGACGTCTTTCTCAGAGGGCGGTAGGACTTCGCAGAATGTCAGGGTGAAATCGAACGGCGTATGAGAGATGGCGCAAAAATTTGCGTATGTGCGAGACGCATCGCCGGTCTCATCCGGCACGATCGTGAAGTTGACCTGTTTTCGTTCGTTCATCTACTGGTGGCCCTTCGTGCTCGTGAATCTCCACGTCGATACGGCCGCGGGAATCCGCCGACCATCCGCCCTACGTTACAGCATCGATGGTGTGCGGTCACACGCGCTGGCCGCGGTGACAGAGTTTTCCTGTTGCCTCCAGCCGCGTCAATCAGCGCGTGTGAGTCCCGGCGGTGCGCGGCGGGGTATGGCCGCTCAGTATCGGCGGACGATGCCGACGACAACCCCTTGGATTCGGACCGTGGCGGCGTCCACGATCAACGGCTGGAGGGCCTGGTTGGCTGGCTGGAGGCGAATGCGGCCGTTGTCTCGGTAGAACTTCTTGAGCGTGACGTCCGTGCCACCCAGCAGCGCGATGACCATCTCTCCGTCTTGGGCGGTCTTGCGGTCTTCGACGATCACCAGGTCGCCATCCCTGATCTGTTCGTCGATCATTGAATCGCCACACACCCGCAGCGCGTAGGTATCCTGCTTGCCGACTAAGTCTTCGGGGACGGCCACCGTCTCATCGCTCACGACGGCTTCAATCGGGGAGCCGGCCGCCACGTTCCCCAGCATCGGCAGATCGACCGCCCGGGTGCCGCTGCGCGTTGTCACGAGCTCGACCGAGCGGCTTCGGTTCCAGGCGCGTTTGATACACCCCTTTTCCTGGAGGTTTGTGAGGTGCTTGTGAACCGTGGCGAGGGACGATAGGCCGAATCGTCGTCCGATCTCCTCCAAGCTCGGAGCATACCCGCGTTTTTGGATGAACTCGTTGAGGAAGTCCAGAATCTCCCGTTGCCGCTTGGTGAGTGGTTGCAACGACCCTCCCGTGGACGTCATGCCCGGCACCGAGCCGGGCTACGCATGCATTGTATGCAAACAAAAAGCGAACATCAATATCCTCATAGCGCCGACACACACCGCCGATGCTGGGTGGTCGTGGGGCGGCCCGTCGGGCGGTTTCTCGTTGGACGACCAGTGGGGCAATCCGAAAAACGGTGCCGTCCGCCCGTTTCGGAAACGTCGGTCGGGCCCTGTGGATCAGCAGTGCGGCGCTATGCCAACGCTGTGGCTTCGCTCAAGTGTCGAATGCTCGGGGGACAGGACGGGCTCCCGACCTCCGACGACGTCACCGCGTTTCTACGTGCGCACTGACCCGACCGAAGAGGACGCGCGCGCCACGGACATCGGGAGGCTAACGTCATCCGACGTCTCGGACACCAGCGTGCGTGCTGGGCGGGAGACAGGCGCGCGCGTTACACTCGCCGTGTGGCTCTCTACGCAGCGGTGGCCGTATTCGTGGTGGCGATGACGACAGCTCAGCCAGGGTCTGACCTGAGCCCTGCCGATGGATCGGCGCTAGAGGCGAAGATCGCGACCCTGGTAGCAAACGACCAGCGTCAGCGCCAGGACAACACGCCGGTTGTCCTCGAAGAGCACGAGATCAACGCGTATCTTCAGTTTCAGGCGGCTCCACTGTTACCGGTTGGGGTGACACAGCCCCATGTCCAGCTCGACGACGGTGGGCAGATCACAATTCAATCAGATGTGGACCTCGGCGTAGTCAGCGCCGCCACTCCGCGAGGACCGTTTGACCCGATGCGATACTTGCGAGGGGTGGTGCCAGTTGTCGCCATGGGAACGTTCGACGCCCAGAACGGGCTAGGGCAACTCAACGTGGAGTCGGTCTCCGTGGGAGGAATACCCGTGCCACTGTCCGTCCTCAGAGAGTTGGTGGCCAGCTACTCGCGTACCGAGACGTTGCCGGATGGCTTCGACGTGAATCGACCGTTCCCGCTGCCATACGGCTTGACCTCCGTCACGATCGATCGGGGACACGCGATCGTCATACAGTAGGCCTATCCATCAACCCCTCACAACGTGTCTGCGGTATGTCAGCCGACACACTCCATACGCCGCTGCAGTTCATCAAGGGCATCGGTCCGCGGCGGGCCAGCGAGCTAAAAGCAGCCGGGCTGGAAGAGCTCGAGGACCTGCTGCTGCGACTGCCAGTCCGCTACGAGGACCGGTCACGCTTTCAGCCAATCGGCGGAGTACAGCCGGGAGAGACGATCTCCGTCGCGGGAGAGGTCTTGAGCTCCGGTGTACGACCAACGCGGCGTCGAGGCCTCTCGATCTTCGAGCTGCTCCTGCGAGACCAGTCCGGGCAGATCCGCGCCGTTTTCTTCAACCAGTCGTTTCTCAAAGAGGTGTTGGCGGTGCACCGGCGCGTCGTGCTGTATGGCACCGTAGACCGAGGTCCTTCCGGCGCGCTCCAACTGACAAACCCCCAATACGAGCTCGTTGGGCAAGACGCGGGCAGTCATGACGAATCGGAATCGATTCACACCGGTCGCCTCGTCCCCGTCTACGAACGCGTAGGGTCGGTCACCTCAAAGATGATGCGGCGCATTCTGCATGCCGCGCTGGGACGAATCCCTGCACTGCTTGACGAGCCGCTCCCATCGTCTCTCTTGGCGGAGGCCGGACTCCCAGACCGACGAACTGCGCTGATCGACAGCCATTTCCCCCCACGGGGCAGCTCGATCGAAAAGTTGAATCAGTTCCGGACACCCGCCCAGCGGCGTCTTATCTTTGAGGAGTTCTTTACGTTTCAACTGGGTCTGGCGGTCAAGCGTCGAGAGACGAATGCGAGACAGAAGCCGTGCACGATACGCGTGGACGACAGGATTCGACGGGTGGCCCTCGAGATCCTTCCCTTTCGGCTCACGGGGTCGCAGAAACACGCACTCAAAGAGATCGTCGATGATCTGTGCAGTAGCCGGTCAATGAACCGGTTACTGCAGGGAGACGTTGGCTCGGGCAAGACCATCGTCGCGTTGCTCGCGGCGCTGGTTGTCATGGAGAACGGGTTGCAAGTTGCCGTGATGTCGCCGACGGAACTGTTGGCAGAGCAGCATTTCGTGACGTTGTCCACCCTCCTCGAGCCGTCTCGCTTTACACCGGTGTTGCTGACGGGCCGGCTTGGGGCCGCAGAACGTCGAGACGTTGCCGACGCGTTGGCCACCGGACGGGCGCGGCTGGTCGTGGGGACGCATGCTTTGGTGCAGGCGGCGGTTGCTTTCAAGGCCCTTCAACTCATCATTATTGACGAACAGCACCGGTTTGGAGTGGTGCAACGCGAAACCCTGCGGGAAAAAGGAAGAGCGCGGGGGCAAGATCCGGATGTTCTCGTCATGACGGCGACGCCGATTCCGCGGACCCTTGCGATGACCGCGTATGGCGACCTCGATACGTCAGTCATTCGCGAGTTACCCCCCGGGCGGCAACCGGTAACAACCAGAGTGACTCGCGACGCCGGTCGAGACGAGGTGCATCGGTGTGTGCTGAGAGACGTGGTGAAAGGGCGTCAGGCCTATATCGTCTATCCCCTGGTCGAGGAGTCTGAGAAGGTCGACCTCAAGGCCGCCACAGAGATGGCCAAGCAGCTCGCGGTTCACCCGTTTGGTGATCACCGCGTCGCGCTCGTGCACGGTCGGCTGAAACCCGCTGAGCGTGACGCCATAATGCACGCGTTTGTCGCCGGGCGGGTGGACGTGCTGGTCGCCACGACCGTGGTCGAGGTGGGGGTCGATGTACCGAACGCATCGGTCATGGTGGTTGAGCACGCGGAACGGTTCGGTCTCGCCCAACTTCATCAGTTGCGCGGGCGGGTGGGGCGGGGGCGACATGAGTCATGTTGCCTGTTGCTCTACCGGGACCCACTGTCTGATATTGCCCGAGCCCGGCTAGACGCGATCGCGAGTACGACCGATGGATTCGTTTTGGCCGAGCGGGACCTCGAGCTGCGTGGGCCTGGCGACTTCTTTGGCACACGGCAATCCGGCCTGCCGGAGCTTCGCGTGGGCCAGCTCGTCCGTGATCACGCCATCATGGTAGATGCGCGTCGCGCTGCGTTGGCCTGGCTGGCCGGGGGAAGCGCCACCGATGCCGCCATCGAGAAAATACGAGCGACGTGGCCGAACCGCTTCGGACTCGTTGGAGTGGGCTAGGCTGCATGAGAATCGTTGCGGGTCGACTCAAAGGGCGGCGGCTCGGGTCTCCACGCTGGGACGGACTACGCCCGACCTCGGATCGGCTCCGGGAAACCTTGTTCAATATACTCGGCGACCGCCCGCACGATGCACGGGTCCTTGACGCCTGCGCCGGCACGGGAGCGGTCGGGCTCGAAGCCATTAGCCGCGGCGCGGCGCATGTCATCTTTGTCGACGACGACAAGCGGGCGACCAGCTTGATTACCAAAAACCTTGCGCACTGCGGCGCTAGCTCGCATGGCACCGTGGTGACGGCCGCCCTCCCGGCCGCCGTCGCCCTGCCCGCGATGGTGACGCCATTTGACCTTGTGCTACTCGACCCGCCCTATGATGATCACGGAATCGATGTGATATTGTCGGCGGTCGCCGCCCGTCTGAAGGCTGACGGGCTCCTTGTGTTCGAGCGAAGCATCCGGCGGCCGCAGTTTGTCCCGCTCGGTCTCGAGGCCGTGAAGACAGTGACGTCGGGAGAAAGTGCGTTGGATTTTTTTCTACGGTCTCGCAATACAAGATCATCGGTTGCCAAAGAGACAGACGGTGACGAGGTTTCGCTGTGCCGCCCCGAAAACCCTGTGTAGCGGTGTACCCCGGGTCGTTTGACCCGCTGACGAATGGCCACGTCGATATCATTCATCGTGGGGCCAAACTCTTTGACCACATCGTCGTGGCGGTGCTCGTCAATCGCAAGAAATCTCCAATGTTCTCCGCTGAAGAGCGGGTGACCATCGCACGAGAGGTGTTTCGCGATCGGCCAAATGTCGAGATCGACACGTTTCAGGGACTCCTGGTCGATTATGTGAAACATCGTGGCGCCAACGCGATTGTCCGTGGGTTGCGTGCGATCTCGGACTTCGAATACGAGATGCAGATGGCGTTGATGAATCGCCGACTCGACGTCAACATCGAAACGGTCTTCATGATGCCAGCCGAGGCGTATACGTATGTCAGCTCGCACCTCGTGAAGGAAATCGCTGCTCTGGGAGGCTCTGTCGACGGTTTGGTACCCACGTTTGTCGGGACCCAGTTACGGGCGAAAACACGCGCTGCGGCGGCGCGGGCTGGTGGCCCGAAACCATGACTGTGCCCTCTTTAAACGCCGGCGAGACCGCGGCGCTCACGCCGCGGTTTTCAACGCGGAGTCGCCGCGTCGGCGCATCTGCGACGCAACGCGTCGCCCAGGAGGCCGACCGTATGAAGCGGGCGGGGATCGACGTGGTCGATCTCGGGGCCGGCGAACCGGACTTTCCGACCCCTGCCCACATCAAGCAAGCGGGTGTGGCTGCGATCGAGCAGAACTTCACCAAATACACGCCAAACGCCGGGATCCCCGAACTCAAGGCGGCCATTTGCCAGCGCTATTCCGACGCCTATGACGTGCGCTTCGATCCCGCGAACACGATCGTCAGTGCGGGTGGCAAGCAGGCGCTCTACAACGTCGCGATGGCGGTCCTGAGTCCGGGCGACGAGGTCGTGACTCACGCCCCGGGATGGCCCACGATTACCGATCAAGTATTGCTCGCGGATGCGACGCCCGTCGTGGTCCGCACCCACCCCGAGGACGGGTTTCGTGTCCATGCTCGGACGCTGCTTGACGCAGTGACCCCCAGAACGACGGCGATCGTGATCAACTCTCCCGGAAACCCCACCGGCGGGCTCATCGACGAGACAGACCTCGAGATCGTGGCGCGAGAGGCAGCGGCGAAGAGCATCTGGGTCGTCATTGATCTGTGCTACGAACAGCTCATTTATGATGACGTCTCGCACAATTTGCCCCGCGTGCTACAGGATGCGGCCCCGAATCACGGGGTCGTCGTGGGAAGTTTGTCAAAGAGCTATGCCATGACCGGGTGGCGATGCGGGTGGGCGGTTGGACCAGCCCCGCTCATCGCCGCCTGCAATAGCATCCAGAGTCATTGCACCTCAAACGTCTCTTCAATCACCCAGCGAGCGGGGGTTGCTGCGTTGAACGGCTCTCACGGTTGCGTGCGGGAAATGCGCGAGGAATATAGGGGGCGGCGAGACGCCGTGCTCGAGTGGCTCGGTGCCGAGCCCAGAGTGCAGTGCACCTGTCCGGCTGGTGCGTTTTATCTGTTTCCCGACATCTCTGCGTTTCTGTCTCCAGATACGATCCGCACTTCTGCTGACTTCGCGACCGCGCTGCTCGCGCATGGTCACGTCGCGGTGACCCCGGGTGAAGCGTTTGACGCCCCGGGGTTTCTGCGGATGTCATACGCCGCCTCGCGCGACCGCCTACGCGAGGGAATCGATCGGCTACTCGCATTCGTCCGCCGATTGGAGCGCGGCGATTTCGACTAGCAAACTCCACCAGTCGAAATCGCCGCGAAGAGTCCGCGTTCGGTGGCACGTGTCCTACGCCTCTTCGTCGGGAAAGATCTTTCCGGGGTTCAAGACACCGTGCGGATCAAACGCCTGCTTGAGTCTTCGCATCAGCGCGATGGTGGAAGCGGACAGCTCGAGGTGGAGAAAACGGGCTTTCGAGAAACCGATGCCGTGTTCACCGCTGAGCGATCCGCCGAGCGCGACCACACGTTCAAAGAGCGCGCGCTCTGCCGCCGCGGCTCGCTCCATCGCGTCGGTGTCGGCCGGGTCCACGAGGATGTTGACGTGGATGTTCCCGTCACCGACATGACCAAAGCTCGGCATGGGCAGTTGTGCGGTAGCCCGAATTTCTGAGATTGCCTCAAAGAGCTGTGGGATGGCCGCGGTTGGCACAACCACGTCGTGGTTGATTTTGCGGGGCGCGAGCGAGCGCAAGGCCAGCGAGAGACCGCGCCGTGCCTCCCAGAGTCGGTCACGTTCTTCGCCGGTCAGCGCCGTTCGCACATCTGTTGCCCCGGCGGCAGAACAGGCGCGTGTCACTCTGGCGGACTCCTCCTTCACGGAGGTCTCGAAGCCGTCGACCTCCACTAAGAGCATCGCGCCGGTATCTGGAGGAATGTCAAGGTGTTGACGGGCAGGGCCGTTCTCGACGGCCGAGGGTTCGTCGTAGAGGCGTCGAACGGCCTCGACACATTCTTTGTCGATGAGTTCGAGCGCCGCTGGTACCACGCGGTCCGAGACAAGACGACCGACCGCCTCTGTGGCGGCGCGAACCGATGAAAACAGCGCTCGAACGGTCGTCCGAGCGGGCGGAAGCGGAATTAGCCGAAGGGTGATCTTGGTGACGATGGCCAGCGTACCTTCGGATCCGACGAGCAGTTGGGTGAGATCGTAACCGACGACGTTTTTGACCGTGCGACCACCAGTCTTGATGACCTCGCCGGTGGGCAAGACGGCTTCGAGGCCCAGCACATAACGTTTGGTTGTACCGTACTTGAAGGCGCGCGGGCCTCCGGCGCACTCGGCGACGTTTCCTCCGATCACCGACCGCCGCGAGCTCGCGGGGTCCGGCGGATAAAACAGACCGCGGCGTTCCACTGCCTCTTGGAGTACAGCGGTCACGACATGCGGCTCAACCACCGCCAATAGATTTGGCGGGTCGATGGCGAGTATTCGGTTAAGTCGCTCGAGCGAGAGAACCACGCCGCCGTGAGTCGGCACGGCACCCCCGGTGTAGCCGGTGCCAGCGCCGCGAGGTGTGACGGGGACATGATGCTCGTGACAAAGGCGGGTCACGGCGGAGACCTCTGCGGTTGAACCTGGAAACACAATCGCGGTGGCCGGTATACCTCGAACCAGACCGAGCGCATCGACACCATAGCTCTGGCGCGACGCGTCATCGGTGCGGATCTGCGCCGCTCCGACGACCGCGGTCACAGCGTCGAGAAAACCAACCGGTAGAGGCTCGAGCCGGGCTGTCATCACATCCGAAAATATTGTCCAAGAACAGTTCACGAGGAGCCGCTGAAGAGAGTTTAGACACAACGAGCCCCGGGTGACAGACTCGTCAATCCCAGACTCGCGGTATGTTTCCTCTCGCGCGCAGGCGACCCGCAGCGCCACGCCCGAATGCGTTACCGGATTATTACGGGAACTACTGCATCTCGGGACTCGGAGGTCACATCCAACGCTCGATCTATACTGTCGTCGTTGCTCGTTTGCTGATCTGCTCTTTCCTATGAAAACGGTTGCCGTAATCGGCGCGTCGAACGACCGGCGTAAATTCGGAAACAAAGCGGTACGCGGGTATGTCGCGGAAGGGTATCGCGTAATACCCGTCAATCCTCACGAGACGGAAATCGAGGGGCTGCGAGTGTATCCCTCGATCGTCGATATACCGGACGACGTGGACGTGGTCTCCTTATATGTAACCCCGACCGTAAGTCTGACCGTTCTCGACGATGTGGCGAAGCGAGGAATCCGCGAAGTGTGGTTGAATCCCGGCACAGACACGCCGGCGGTGGTCCAGCGCGCCCGTGCGCTCGGTATCGACCCCATCGTGGCGTGCAGTTTGGTGGCGCTCGCTAGCGGTTGACACACGGATTCGGCAGTCATATACTCAAATTGTTAGCCGTGAACTGAAACCCTCGAAGGTTCATAGCTCGACAGCACCAAACAAGTTCCCCAAAAAAACGTTTCGTATCGCTCTATTCACGCATTCAGCGGGCCGACGTTCCCGCGTATTCTCGCCGCAAGGCTTTCACAACTCATCCCTTATGCCAAGCAACCAGAAACGTCCGCCACGGACAACTGCGACCCGCGCCGAAGCTCCAGCCACCACTGCCACTGCGACGGCGCCCGTGGTCGTTAAAGAGCCCCCAAAGCCATCGCCACCGAAGTCACCGCCACCGAAGTCACCGGCCCCAAAGTCAACACAGCAAAAGTCAGGCGGCCGACAGGGTGGTCGCCGAGGCGACTCAGGACTCAACATCAGCGAACTCAAGGAGATGAGCATCGCAAAGTTGACCCAGGTCGCGAAAGATTTGGCCGTGCCGGGAGCGGGCGGCATGCGCCAGCAGGAGCTGATCTTTCAGATCCTCAAAGCGCAAACGGAACAAAGCGGGTTTATCTTCTCCGAGGGCGTTCTCGAGGTACTGCCGGACGGATTTGGTTTCCTACGAGCCCCTGACTACAACTATCTGCCGGGGCCTGACGACATTTACGTCTCACCGTCGCAAATCCGTAAGTTTGATTTGCAGACGGGGGATACGGTGTCGGGCCAAATCCGTCCACCGAAAGAGGGGGAACGCTATTTCGCGCTGATCAAAGTCGAGGCCGTCAACTTCGAGGCGCCCGAGCAGGGTCGTGACAAGATCTTCTTCGAGAACCTAACGCCGCTCTATCCACAAGAGCGCATTACGCTCGAGAGCACAGGCCCAAATTTGTCCGCCAGGGTCATGGATCTGATGACTCCCATCGGCAAGGGGCAACGCGGGTTGATTGTCGCGGCGCCACGGACAGGCAAGACGATGTTGCTGCAGAACATCGCGCAGTCGATTGTCAAGAACCATCCCGAGGTCTATCTCATCGTGCTGCTTATCGATGAGCGACCGGAGGAAGTCACTGACATGCAACGGTCGGTCGATGGAGAGGTTATCTCTTCGACGTTTGATGAGCCGGCGCAGCGACACGTGCAAGTCGCGGAGATGGTCGTCGAAAAGGCGAAGCGTCTCGTCGAGCACCGGAAAGATGTCGTCATCTTGCTCGACTCGGTAACGCGGCTGGCCCGGGCCTACAACACGGTAATTCCGCCGTCTGGTAAAGTGCTCTCCGGGGGGCTCGATTCGAACGCGTTGCAGAAACCAAAACGATTCTTTGGCGCCGCCCGGAACATCGAGGAAGGCGGGTCATTGACGATCATGGCGACCGCCCTGGTCGACACCGGGTCGAGGATGGACGACGTCATTTTCGAGGAGTTCAAGGGGACCGGCAACATGGAGATCCACCTCGAGCGAAAGCTGGTGGACAAACGGGTGTTCCCGGCGATCGATATTCAGAAGAGCGGCACGCGCAAAGAGGAGCTGCTTTTGAGCGGGGACGACCTGAACCGGGTGTGGGTGCTCAGAAAGGTGCTGAATCCGCTGTCGCCAGTCGAGGCGATGGAGCTGTTGCTCGACAAGATGGGCAAGACGAAATCGAACGCGGACTTTCTCGCATCGATGCAAAAGATGGGTTGATCTCGGACCGCCGCGACGTCCTTTCTCGGGAGAGCTCCGGCCGCGTCTCTGTCTTCCCCCGAGCGTGTTCGAGCGCGGCAGCCGGTCTGTCCGTGTTGCTCCGTGGTCACATACGTTCAAAAAGGTGTCTCGTCGCGCCTTGCCAGCCGGGTGCCGCGCTCCGGATCCCGTTCAGGGCAGGACCGAGACCCTGGGCATGGAGACTTACCTTGACAAAGATCATTGTTCGCGACCACGGCCCGCTACTCGTAGAGGGCGACACCGTCACCGTCTGTGACGCGACCGGCGCCGAGTTTCCGATCGCACGGCGACCGATGGCCCTCTGCCGCTGCGGGGCGTCCGCCAATAAGCCGTTCTGCGACGGCTCACACAACGCTGCCAATTTTGTGGCGGCGGAGCGTTCCGGTCAGTAGCTCGGGGCGGCCACAACGACGCGATCCACGTTGTGATGGGTGACGACTCACGCAGAAACGGTCTCACGGCTGGAGAACCGGATGTGACCCTCCGCGATATCCGCCATAACATGGTCGCCGTCTTTGAACTCTCCTTGTAGGATCCGCATCGCCAAGGGATCAAGCACCCGCCGCTGAATCGTTCGCTTGAGAGGCCGCGCGCCATACGCGGGATCGAGCCCGTCGTCTATGAGCGCCGCCTTGGCGCTATCTGTCAGCGCGAGCGTCATTTTGCGCTCCTGCAGTCGGTCACGGAGGCGTTCCAGCTGGATCTCGACGATCGAAACAAGGTGTCCGCGGCCCAACGCGTGGAAGAAGATGATCTCATCCACTCGATTCAAGAACTCGGGTCGAAAGTGCTCTTGGAGCGCGTTTGTCACCTGTCGACGGACCGTGTCGTCAATATCTCCCGACCTTCCATCGACCGGGCGGTGCTCAGCGATGTAGTGACTGCCCAGATTGGAGGTCATGATCACAACCGTGTTCTTGAAATCCACCGTCCGACCCTTGCTGTCCGTTAAGCGACCATCGTCCAAGAGTTGCAACATCACGTTGAGAACGTCCGGGTGGGCTTTCTCGATCTCGTCAAGAAGCACTACCGAGTAGGGGCGGCGGCGGACCGCCTCTGTCAACTGACCGGCCTCGTCGTATCCGACATATCCCGGTGGCGCGCCAAGCAGACGTGACACCGTGTGCTTCTCCTGATATTCGGACATATCGATGCGTATCGTCGCCTGTTCGTCGTCAAAGAGAAACTCTGCCAGCGCGCGCGCCAGCTCTGTCTTGCCGACCCCCGTGGGGCCCAAGAAAATAAAGCTCCCCAGCGGTCGATGCGGGTCCTGTAGACCCGCTCTGGCTCGCCGTACCGTATTGGCGACCGACACGACCGCCTCGTCCTGTCCGACCACCCGTTGCTGGAGACGTTCTTCCATATGCACGAGTTTCTCGATTTCGCCTTCGAGAAGCTTTGTGATTGGAATGTGCGTCCACTTGCTGACGACGTCCGCGATGTCGTCCTCGTCAACGAGTTCTTTGAGCAGGCGGGTCTGACGTGGCCGGTCGGACGGTTGCTCAGGGTCCGACTCCTGAGCGGCGAGCTGAGCGGCAAGCTGTTGCTCTAGCTGGGGCAGTCGGCCGTACTGCAGCTCGGATGCCCGGGCGTAGTTGCCGTCTCGTTGCGCCTCCTCGATCTCATGCCGGAGCGCATCAAGTTCTCCCTTGGCGCGGCTCGAGGCCTGGATGGCACTTTTCTCTTGTTCCCATTGCACTCGCAGCTGATTTCGTGACTCTTTTCGGTCGGCGAGTTCCTTGTCGAGTATGACCAGCCTGTCCTTGGAGGCACGGTCCGTCTCTTTGCGAAGGGCCTCTCGTTCGATCTCGAGCTGCATTATGCGCCGCTGGGACTCGTCCAGCTCAACGGGAAGAGAGTCGATCTCCGTGCGCAGTTTTGCCGCGGCTTCGTCGATCAAGTCGATCGCCTTGTCGGGAAGAAAACGGTCGCTGATATACCGATGAGCGAGGACTGCCGCAGCGACGAGTGCCGCGTCCTTGAACGCGACGCCGTGATGGACCTCATAGCGTTCGCGGAGTCCGCGGAGGATGCTGATCGTGTCCTCCACACTCGGCTCGGGCACCACGACCGGTTGAAAGCGTCGTTCCAGCGCGGCGTCCTTCTCGATGTATTTTCGATATTCGTCACGAGTGGTGGCGCCGATGAGGTGTAGCTCGCCACGAGCCAGCATGGGTTTGAGCATGTTTGACGCATCAACCGATCCCTCGGCGGCCCCCGCCCCTACGACCGTGTGAAGCTCGTCGATAAAAAGAACGACGAACCCCGCCGAGTCCGTGACTTCTCTCAGGACGGCTTTGAGGCGTTCTTCAAACTCGCCGCGATACTTGGCACCAGCGATAAGCGCGCCCATATCGAGCGCCACGACGCGTTTCTGTTTCAGGCCTTCCGGCACGTCGCCACGGACGATCCGGAGGGCCAACCCCTCGACGATTGCGGTCTTGCCGACGCCGGGCTCGCCGATCAGTACCGGATTATTTTTTGTTCGCCGCGAAAGAACTTGGATGACCCGACGGATCTCCTCGTCGCGCCCGATGACCGGGTCAAGCGTGCCGCGACGACCAAGGTCGGTCAGGTCACGCCCATACTGTTCCAGCGCTTGATAGGTCCCCTCTGGTGTCTGTGTCGTCACACGCTGCGAACCGCGAATCGACGTCAGTACTTCGAGCACTCGTGTCCGAGTGACGCCGTGCTCGGCCAGGATGCGGGTGGCCGGGCTCTCCTCGTCCCCGGACGCGATGGCCACCAATAGATGTTCCGTACTGGTGTACTCGTCGGTCATCTGATCGGCTGCGGCTTTGCCGCGCCTGAGTATCGTACTCAGTCGTGGAGAAATCCCGGGCCGGGCGCCACCGCTCGCTCGTGGCAGGCGGTCGAACTCCCGCCGAATCGCGGTCGCGACGTCGGAGGGCGGAACAGTGAGTTTGCGCAGCACGCTGGGCACAATGCCGTCCGCTTGGTCAACCAACGCCGCCAGAAGATGCTCTACGTCAACCTGCGGATGACCGCTATTCGTCGCGGATTCCTGTGCTGACAACACCGCCTCCTGCGCTTTTTCTGTCAACTGTTTCATAGTCATAGTCGACCCCTAGTGAAACTAGCCTGACAGCGTCGCGAGCGCCTCATAGAGCGCGCGCGCCTCAGCGCTGAGTGGATGAGGGATCGTGACCCGGGCGGTGGCATACAGGTCGCCGCGCGCGATATGCGGCCGCAGACCGGGCATACCCTTGCCGCGGAGGCGGAACATCTGGGCCGGCTGAGTGCCGCCCGGGATCTTGAGACGCAGGCTGGACGCGTCCGGAGTCGGCACATCCACTTCACCGCCAAGAGCGGCCGTGGTCACGGGGACCTCGACCGTCACATAGAGGTTGCGGTCCTTGATGTTGAAAATCGGATGCCGCTGCAAACGGATGCGCAGGTAGAGATCGCCTGATGAACTCCCGTGGTCGCCTCGGACTCCTTCGCCCGTGACGCGGACCCGAGAGCCGGTTTTGACACCAGCCGGGATCTTGACCTCGACGGTCCGGGAAGTATCGTCCGGTAACGTAATCCGACGTGTGACACCTTGGAACGCATCCTCGAGCGATAGCTCGAGCGTGTATTCGAGGTCTTGCCCGCGGTCCGGGGCCGCGGCCGCCGTCTGGCCTTCAAAAAACGTTCGGAAAAAGTCGGAGAATCCTTCGTTCTCAAAGACACCATGTAGATCATCAGACGAGATCGGGCGCCCACTGCGATGGCCGCCGTCAACGTTAACAGACCAACGACCACCCCCCCCGAACGGGTCCGCGGCCGGACCGCTGGTGTTCTCGTATTGACGCCAGTTGGCACCCAGCCTGTCGTACTTTGGGCGCTTTTTGGGGTCGCCCAACACCTCATGCGCCTCATTGAGATTCTTGAACGTCGCTTCTGCCTCGGCGTTGCCCGGGTTCACGTCAGGATGATGCCGGCGAGCAAGCCGGCGGTAGGCCTTCTTGATCTCCTGTGCATCGGCCCTTTTGTCGACGCCGAGTATCTGGTAGTAGTCTTTGAACTTCATAGCGACTCTAGAATCCGACCACTCGTCTGAGACGACCCATCTCGCGTCTCAGCGCCCGCCGGTGCTTCGGGTCCCGCGGGGTGTCGTCGTCATCGTCTTCGATCAAGGGGCGCATTCGGTCGACAATCTCGGCCACAGACAGCAGCTGCTGAACCCCGGCCAGATTGATGCCCAGTTCGTCGACCAAGCGCTTGATCGCTCGCAAGCGCTGAATTTCGTCGGCCGAATACATACGCATACTGCCGATCGTGCGCGTTGGTTGGACAAGACCAAGACGCTCGTATTTTCGCAGCGTTTGGGGGTGCATCCCCAGCTCGCGGGCAGCTGTGCTGATAAAGAATATGTCTGATGCCATGAGTGAGTCTGTGCACTAAGTTGCGTCGATGTGAGTATATCACTTGATACACGACGTATCAATGTTGGCGCGGCTGATAGACTCCACGTGCTAGGGAGTGTCAGATAGTGCCACGACTCGAAATGTTCTCTTCTCGGAGGGCGGTGATCATCGCTGGCCTCGGCATGGCGGTCGGGACCGGCAACTTGTGGCGGTTCCCACGTATTGCGGCACAGAACGGTGGCGCAGCGTTCCTCATCCCCTGGATGGTCTTCCTCGTCCTGTGGTCACTCCCGTTGCTCATTGGGGAGTTTGGGTTAGGCCGGGCCGCGAGAAAAGGCCCCGTGGGAACCTTCGCCAGTGCGATCGGACCGCGGTTCGCCTGGATGGGCGGTTTCCTTGCGGTGACCACCATCATGATCATGTTTTACTACTCGGTCGTTACCGGGTGGACGCTGAAGTATTTCGTCGCGAGCCTGACCACCGGGATTCCCCAGGACTCCGCGAGTCACTGGGCGACATACAGCGAGTCCGTTTGGCAACCGGTGCTGTTTCATTTGGCGGCGGTCGCGATGGGAGCGGTGATCGTGTCGCGCGGCATCGTCGCCGGTATCGAACGTGCGAACCGCGTTCTTATCCCTGTGTTGTTCGGGCTTCTGATCCTCGCGGTGGGCCGCGCGGTCACCTTGGACGGAGCCGGGCGTGGTCTTCGGTTTCTTTTTGACCCTGATTTTTCAGCGCTTGCCGATTACCGAACCTGGCTTGAAGCCCTCACGCAGTCGGCGTGGTCGACCGGGGCGGGTTGGGGGCTCATGCTTACGTATGCTGCCTATGTTCGTCGCGGCGAAAACATCGTCCTGAATGCGACCGCGATCGGGGTCGGAAACAACGTCGCCTCTCTACTGGCCGCAATGGCGATTCTCCCGACCGCGTTCGCAATTCTGTCTCCCGACCAGGCCATGGAGGCAATGGCCGCTGGCAACAAAGGGCTGACCTTCGTATGGATTCCTCAGTTGTTCGGGCGGGTTCCGTTCGGAGCGCTGTTCCTCCCGCTCTTCTTTCTCGCGCTATTTTGTGCGGCGCTCTCGTCCTTGATCGCGATGATTGAACTAGCGACGCGTGTACTGATGGATAAAGGACTGTCGAGACGTCTTGCCGTCCGTGTCGTCGGCACGGCGACGTGTGTAGGCGGACTGCCATCGGCCATCAGCACGAGCATCTTTGACAACCAAGACTGGGTCTGGGGACTTGCCCTCATGATCAGTGGCCTGTTTGTCGCGTTAGGGGTCGCGGCGTTCGGTGTCGAGCGGTTCCGGAACGAACTAACCGTGACGACTGAGACAGCCAAACCAACCCGCGTCGCAACCGTCTTTTGCTACCTTCTTGTCTATCTCGTCCCCGTCCAGTTCGTGGCTGTATTCGGTTGGTGGGTCTTTCAGGCAGTCACGGTCTACGACCCCGAGGCCTGGTGGAACCCGGCGCGGGTCTTCAGTCTTGGCACGTGTCTTCTGCAATGGGGGGTCGCTATCGGACTTCTCCTCATATTCAACAACCGACTCGCCTCTGCCGGGTCGAACGTCGACGAGGCGCAAGCGCTGTAGCGAACACGCGGCGGTGTGTTACTCTTGGCTCTTCAGATTGTTTTTCAAAAGGAGAGGGTCTTGTATCCAGAGTTTCTAACCGCGCCAATGCGCGATGAGCTGACCCGACTGGGAGTGGTCGAACTGCGCACCCCCGAGCATGTCGATTCGACCCTAAAGCAAGATGGGACGGTCATGGTGGTCGTGAACTCCATCTGCGGATGTGCCGCCGGCAAGGCCCGGCCGGGTGTCGCGCTCGCGCTGCAGGGTGAGGTGAAGCCAGACGTCGTGACGTCGGTCTTCGCCGGGGTCGACTCCGAGGCCACCGAGCGAGCTCGAGGGTATTTCACAGGCTATCCGCCGTCCTCCCCGTCAGTCGCACTGCTGCGAGATGGCAAACTGCTATACATGATGGAGCGGCACGAGATCGAAAATCAGGAAGCGCCTAGTATCGCGCGGAATCTGACTGCTGCGTTTGAAAAGCACTGTGCCCAGCCCGCCGTCAACTAGCAGCCGGTGGTGACGATTCTCCGTTTGAATCGCGCACTCGATCGACTGTAGTCGAACAAGACTCGGTTGATTCGACGGCCAAAGTGGGCCAGGTAGCCATTCTCCGACGGCAGGTCGCGCCCTGGCCGCCGATCAGCGCGCCGGGGGGGCGGCCTCGATACGGGGCGGTGTCGACGAGATGAGCGGCAGCGGCCGACCGCCGACGTATCGCTCACATTGGGCGAGCACTGCCTCTGCCAACGCATTCAGAAACATCGAGTCGTCATTGACAGAGGCGGCTCGTTGCATTGCAATCCCGACGGTCGCGCACGTCTCGGCCGCCTCATGGTCCAGGTCGTACAGCACCTCGACGTGATCGGCCACGAATCCAATCGGGCTGATGACAACTGCCGCGAGTCCGTGCTGACTCTCGGCGCGAAGATAGTCGCAGATATCCGGCTCCAACCAGGGGTCACCCGGTCTGCCACTCCGGCTTTGAAACACCAGCGCCCAATTCGCCCAGCCGAGACGCTGCGCGATCGCGGCCGCGCTTTCTTTGAGATCGGCTTCGTAGCGAGACGCCTGCGCCATCGTGACCGGAATACTATGCGCGGTAAAAACGAGGCGCGCTTCGTCGCGCACATGCTTTGGTAGATTGCCCCTGGCGGTCTCGATATGACGTGCGTTCGTCTCGATAAATCCTGCGGCGGTATGCCATCCGGGAACGTAGGTGACCGCGAGATCCCGCCCGCCCGAAGCGCGAAGGGTCTCCTGTGCCTGCGCCACATTTTGCTTGTATTGCCCGCAACTTGAATAGCTGTGGTGGCCAGCCAGAATCAGACCCACGGCGCGACGCACGCCGGCCGCTGACATTTCCTGCAGGGTGTCGTCCAGAAACGGGTGCCAGTTGCGCATGCCCACATAGACCGGAAGGGGCGCAGAGGCGAGACGAGCGCGAAGACCCTCCGCTTGACGCATGGTGATCTCGGTCAACGGGGAAATGCCGCCAAAACGCTCGTAGTGGTGGACTACCGCCTCGATTCGGGCCGGCGGAATGCGTCGGCCGCGCAGCACGTTCGCGAGAAACGGCCGGATCTCGTCGACCGCGTTGGGGCCGCCAAAACTGATCAACAACAACGCATCAAATGGACAAGGTCGCGACACGAGGTGCGATCATGTCACACGTGCGTATGCCTTCAAGTCAGATGGTAGGATCCCGCCCATGCCAAGGCTCGCCGCCAGCGTGGCGATGATGTTCACGGAAGTCGACTTGCTGGACCGTTTTTCGCAGGCAGCGATGGTCGGATTCAACGGGGTAGAGATACAGGGCCCGTATGGCGTCTCGAAAGAAGACATCGCTGACGGTCTGCGTCGTCACAACCTCGTACCGACGTTGTTCAACCTTCCATCCGCGCTCGGAGCCATTCCCGGCCAGGAAGACGCATTCAGGGACGGTATGATGTTGGCGCTCGCCTACGCGAACGAGGCAGGGTGCCAGCAGCTGCATTGCCTGGCTGGACGAACGAGCGCTGCCGAGGCTGAGACGACGTTCGTGTCCAACCTTCGGTGGGCGTCTTGTCAAGCACGTTCGCACGGAATTCGTCTACTGCTCGAGCCTCTCAACACTCGTGACAACCCTGGTTACTTTCTTACGGGAAGCCGCCAAGCGCGCCGTATCATCGACCGAGTGGGGGAGGACAATGTCTTTCTCCAGTACGACTTCTATCACATGCAGATCATGGAAGGGCATCTCGCGGAAACCGTGAGGGCGCACATCGACATCATTAGCCATTTTCAGGTCGGTGGCGTCCCGGGCCGTCACGAACCAGATCACAGGCAGGAGATTAACTATCCGTATCTGTTCGACCTCATCGACGATCTGGCTTTTGACGGGTGGGTCGGTTGCGAGTACACGCCCCGAGCGCGGACGCGCGACGGGTTGAGATGGGCACGCGCCTACGGAATCACCGCCGCCGAGACCGAAAGTGGCGTGTCTCCGACAACGGGCGGAGGCTGATTGCCGTGGACCGCAGCCGTTATCCAACCAGACCCGTCGCCGTAAGGTAGAATAGGCAGCTGTCGGGGCGTGGCTCAGCCTGGTAGAGCACTCGGTTCGGGACCGAGGGGTCGGAGGTTCAAATCCTCTCGCCCCGACCACTTCTCACCCTCCTTTTCGTTTACATCCTGCAACGAGGGGCCTGACGGCGGGCTTTCGTCGTCGAGCCACTACTTGTCGCGAGAGGGACCGGTGCGCCCGGTGGGAGACGCTGACAGTGTGAGACCGGCTGGTGCCATCGACGTCCGTATAAGCGCATCGTCGCTCTCACCAACATGACGCCCCACGACATCTTCGTGACGACCGAACGCGCACCGTCCGACCGGGTGCGCAGATGGGCAGAAACTCTGGCTGCACGGCTGAACGCTCCCTTGGCCAATCGCAGGCACGAGAGCATCGAGCGCCTTGCGCGTCTCAATGCGCGAGGCGCGGCCCTTATTGTCGGCGAGAGCGGACTTTGGATCGTCCGGAACGGACGCAACTACAAGTTTCACCCGAACATGGCGAGCCGCCGGGTGGCCAATCTCGAAACCGGTCAAACCGATAGGTTTGTCGCAGCGTCAGGACTCGTGCCCGGCGACCACCTGCTGGACTGCACGTGCGGTCTTGGCGCCGACGCCATCGTCGCGTCCCATGTCGTGGGACCGGCGGGACAGGTGGAAGCCGTAGAAGCATCCACCCTCTTGGCAGATATCGTCAGCGCGGGTTTCGCGAGGTACAACAAGGGCTCCGGCGCTCTCGCGCGCGCGATGCGACGAGTGACGATGATACCCGGAGACTATGCGTCACTGTTGCGTTCGCTTCAACCGTCGTCGCGCGACATTGTCTATTTCGACCCCATGTTCGAGACGACACTCGACCACGCACAGGGCATCGATCTGGTCCGGACGCTCGCCGTGGCAGGCGCACCCTCCCGTGAGGACGTAGACGAAGCACAACGGATCGCAAAAAAACGTGTCGTGGTCAAGGATCGCTGCCCCGGGCGACTCTTGAGGAAACTCGGCATACCGATCGTGTCCCGCGGGAGGAGCACCTGGTACGGCGCTCTGTCCGTCCGCCGCTGAGGGCAGTGGCGACCACCGTCAAGCGAGAGGACCAACGGGTAGGGCTAGGTAAGGCGCTGTGGGCGGGCGCTCGCCCACAGCTTTCGACGAGGAGCTATCTCACTGTTTATTGGTTCTGAGACGTAAAGCGCCGCGCTTCTTCGATGTCTGGCGCGTCGGTGGGACCTCTCCAGAAGCTCAGCAGGGTCGCGTAATGCGCGCTGGCCGCTTCCCGGTCACCGCTCTTGGCCGCCGCCCGAGCCGCGCCAAGAAGCGACCGGACGCGACCCGGCATCCGCTGGAGCGACATCGCGAACTTCTCGCCCGCCTCATCCGCACGATTGAGCTCCAAAAGGATCTCGCCATACAGCTCATAGGGCGGCTTGACGGGGTTTGCGGCGCCGTTCGGCAGACGCTGGGTCGCCACGATTTCTAGTGCTTCGTCCATCGCCGCGATGGCGTCATCGCCACGCCGCTCTGCCAGATGCACCAGAGCCTCCACCTCTTTGTGAGAGATCTTCGTGCTGGCGTTACTGTCATCGCCCTCGGCGCGTCGGGCGAGCTCGGCCTCGGCTTCCTTGGCCGCGGTCAGGTCGCGGAGGCGCACCGCGCTCAACGCGGTGGCGAGGAGCTCATGCACAGAGGAGTCCTCGGTTACCGGCGCGGTTTCCCAGTTCTCGGTCTCGACGACATAGCGGGCCTTCAGGAGAGGGATAGAACTGACGGCGCGTTGTTGGCCGTCACTCTCTTCGTTGATAGTGTCCAGTCGCTCTATCCACGTGCGGGCCCTTTCGTAATCGCCGAGCTGGAGGTCGCCGTATTGTCCCCAATCCAATGGGTGGACGGAGTCGCCGACGCTGTCACCAGGTTGCCACAACGCTTGAGCGGCCTCAAAGGCCCGCTGATTGTGGTCGGACACCAGCTCCCACATTCCGTGCTGAATAAAGATGTGGGTGGGCATATGACGCGCATGAGCGACCGAGGGAGCGATTTCGGCGTATTTCAGGGCCGACGCCAAAGCGAGAGGCGCGTGGACCGGATCATCAAAAGAGTGGATCGCGTAGTGCGGCGCACCGGGATGGTTCGGGTTTTCGTTGAACGCTTTGAGGGCAATGGTGCCTGCCCGGATCTCAAGTCTCCCGGAGTTGTCGCCCAAGGCGCGGGCGGCGCTCAATGTCGAAATCGCGTAGAACGTCGCGACCTCGTGATCGTCGGGAAACTGTTCATACAAGTCGGCCATAGCGTCCATGTAGGCGACGCGGCGTTCGTCATAGGTTCCGCTCTCTGCCCAGAGTACTTCCACGGCGTTCAGGAACCCTTTTTCGCGATCGGTCGGCGCTTTGGCCACACGCGCCTCGCGTGTGGGACCAAGTCGCTCGAGAACCGCACGCGGGTTGTCTTCATCCGGGGTGGGACCGCCAAAAAGCGGGTGGTTATAAGACAGCGTCTCGGCCCAATACGCCATCGCGAAATCCGAATCGAGCACCTGCGCGGCGTGGAATTGCTCGATCGCCTGTTTCCATCCGAAACTGTGGAGTATGGCGACGCCTCTTAAGAAATGTTGTTGGGCGCGTTCGGACTCAGTCGAGGTCGGGAAATCCAGAGAGCCCACCGAGTCGAAGGAGTCCAGCTGCGCCGCAGCGGGTATCGCAAGGCTCAAGGTGACCAGAACCGCGACACCAACTCGAGTCATCGTGTGCATCTGTTTCCCTCCGTACTGAAACTTCTCGAAAACAACCGTGCTGGGCAATAAGAAATGAGGAGGCCAGCGTACCACAGCCCGGACCCGATCAGCGGTCCGCTATAATCCACCGGCCACGGTAATTTTTGGGACAATCCCTGTCGACTATCGATTCCAGATGATTCTGTCGCGACGTTTCGTGATGACGGGACGAGTTCAGCAGGTCGGGTTTCGGGTCTTTGCCGAGGACACGGGTCAGCGTGAACGACTGGACGGTCACGTCAGAAACCTTGAGGACGGGCGAGTGGAGGTGGTCGCCACCGGTGAGGCTGAAGCGCTCACACGGTTCGAACGGTCCATGCGCACTGGCCCGCCGCTGGCCCGCGTCGATGACGTCGTCGTAGAAGAGACTGTCCCGGATCTATCTGTTCATGGATTTCGTATTCGATGACCAGTAGCCCGGGGAATCACGGAGAACGAATGCCTGAAGCCGGACCGGAGCCAATTCGCGAGATAGACGGCTTGAAGAACTTGATCCGCCATGTCCCCGACTATCCCAAGCCTGGTATCCTGTTTTACGACATCACGACCTTGCTGCGCGACGCCGCCGGGTTCCGCCAGGCCGTTGATTGTGTCGCGGCGCCGTACGCCGACTCACGTCTCGACATCGTTGTCGGGATCGAGAGCCGGGGCTTCATTTTCGGCGCCGCCGTGGCGGATCGGTTGGGGGTCGGGTTTGTTCCGGTCCGCAAACCCGGAAAACTTCCATCGAACACCGTGAGCGCCTCATACCAGCTCGAATACGGCGTCGATACCCTCGAAATCCACGAAGACGCCGTCGGGTCGGGGCAACGGGTACTGATCGTGGACGATTTGCTCGCGACCGGAGGTACGGCGCGAGCAACGACCACTCTCGTGAAGAAGAGTGGGGGCGTGGTGGCGGGTCTGGCCTTTCTCATTGAGCTCGAGGCGCTCCAAGGGCGCGCCAAGCTGGACGGTGAGCACGTCTTTGCAGCCTTGCGGTATTAAGCTCGCTTGCATGCACTCGTCCTGGAGCACCCGACGTCATTGATGGACGGATACCTACTGGTCATGATTGGCGCCACGACGAGCACGATCGCGGCGCTCGCTGCCAGCGTCTTTCTCGTGCTCCGAGACGGCCGGCGGCGTCATCGCGAGCATGTGCAACTCCGTGTGCTCGAGATCTTTGGCGCCGCCATCCCGCGTGTCCAGAAGGTGCCGCCGGAGCTGGTCTCGTGGGCAAAGTTGGCAAACGCGGCCCGCGGGCTATTCCCTCACGCGTTCGTGTCACTCGACGCCGCTATTGGAGACAGGTTCCCGTTTCCGGCCGGGCTCGTCGAGGGTGTGCGCGCCCGATGGACGTCCGAGTGGCTCACCTGGGAACGCGAGCACGACGCAGAGTACAAGGGGCGCGCGAGCGAGATCGATCACAATCTGTCCGTCGGGACGCAAGCCGACGCCCAGCGGCTGAGAGGGAGACTCGCCGAAATCGAACAAGAAAAACTCCTGCGCTACCAGGAGCGCTATGAACAGTTTGTTCGGGTGAGTAAGGAACTGAGCGACCTACACGAGAATACCAGTCGACCATGATGGGTGAGCTCCTTGTTATTCTCGTCATCGCGGTTATCGTCTTTGGTCCGATCTTTCTTCGGTCGAGACAGCGGGTGTCCGGCGATGACTCTTCGCCACCACCGTGGCACGCGGACCTGGGCTGGCGGCCCGAATCGCTCACGCGCAACCAACTCGTCCTGGCGGTGCTGGCGGGCGGAGTGGTGGCGAACGCGCTGGACTTGGCCGTCCACGGGTATTGGCTCGGGACCGAGTACTATGCACGCCTGCCCGAGGTCTTTCGGAGTGACGGGTCTCCGGGGTTGCTTGTCGTTACCGATTTTGTCGCCGCCGCCGTATTTGTCTGGGTCTATGACCGCGTTCGACCGAGTTTTCCGGCGGGCGTGCGGGGCGGGGCCACCTTTGGTCTCTATGCCGGACTACTCGTAGGCTTTCCGACCCACATCTTCCTGAACCTGGTGATTGTCGATTTTCCATACGCGGTCGCGTGGGCGTGGACCGCGAACCAAGTGGTCTGGGGCGTGAGCGTGGGGGCGGTCGTCGGTGGGATCGTGGGAAAGCGGGACTGAGCGACCCGCTGTTCACGCGTCACAGCAAATTAGGAAGACGCAGGGCAGGAGGCCGGGGACCTGAGTCAGCAGCGCATCGCATTCGCGAAATGAGGTCAGCATGAGAACGTCGTTCGTCGCACTCTCGACCGTCATGACGGTGGGCCTTCCGGTTCTTGCCCAGGAGCCAGGTGCCCCTCCTGGTATTTATAGGAGTAGCACTGACATCACCGAATCGCTGGAGACGGCCGCAGCATCATCGGCGTCGGCCGGCGGCTGGGCGGTTCGGGTCTCCCCCGGGGTCTCTGTCCGGCGTCGCAGTAGCTCAGTCCCGCAATATGCGGTGCTCCATCCATTCAGCATCGAGATCTACCGGATTCTAGAGGGGAGCGGGACACTCGTGACCGGTGGCCTCCTGGTATCACCGCTGGCCGAGTCGAACAATCCGGACATTATGAGAAGCGAGCACGGGATCAGCGGCGGCTTGGCCCGTCCTGTGAGCGCCGGGGACGTTCTGGTGCTGCAACCGGGCACGCCGCACTGGTTTCGCGTGATCGATGGGGAGTCGGTCACGTATATGGAGACCCGAATTCGGATCACCACTCACCCGGTCCAGTTTCAGCAGCGCTGACCATCTTGGCGAGTGTGTCACCCGACTATTCGTGGCGTACACCGATAGAATGTCTCGTGGCTTCTGCGGCTGTGGCCGCAAAAAAGACCATGCCTCGTCATCGCGTCCTTGACGCCCCGGGCTCGACCGGGAATGTGCTCGCCATGTTGCCGGCGCCGCCACCCGACGCTCCCCGGACACCTCTCCCACTGTCCGCGGCGGAAATGCGGCAGCGTGGCTGGGACGAAATCGACGTTGTCTTTGTCACCGGCGATGCCTATATCGATCACCCCAGTTTCGCGATGGCGATCCTTGGGCGGATACTCGTGGCGGCCGGGTTCCGGGTCGGAATCGTGTCCCAGCCAAACTGGCAGTCCGTCGCCGATTGGCAGCGCTTTGGCAAGCCGCGGCTTTTTTTTGCCGTGAGCGCCGGCAACATGGACTCGATGATCAACCACTACACCGCCAACCGAAAGGTGCGCAACGACGACGCGTACTCGCCCGGCGGGCGCATCGGTATGCGACCCGACCGAGCGACGCTCGCGTATTGTCAACGCGCTCGGCAGGCGTATAAGAACGTCCCGGTCATCGCGGGCGGTGTCGAGGCCTCGCTTCGCCGGCTGGCGCACTACGACTACTGGAGCGACACCGTTCGACGCTCGATTCTTTTGGATTGCAAAGCCGATCTCCTTGTCTACGGCATGGGCGAGGAAGGCATCGTCGAGATTGCTCGTCGTCTCGCCGCCGGGGAGTCCGTCCGCGACTTGCGCGACATGCGCGGGGTCGCCTTTGCGCTTGGCGCGTCCGAGCCCCGCCCGGTCGACGTGTTGACGTTGCCCTCGTTCGAGACCGTTCGAGCCGACAAGCTCGCGTTCGCCGAGGCGACACGGTTGATTCATGATGAAACCAACCCCTATAACGCGCGCCGACTGATCCAAACCCACGACCGCCAGGCCATTGTCTGCAACCGCCCGGCGTTGCCGATCTCTCAACCGGCGATGGATATGGTCTACGGCTTACCCTACACGCGGCGACCACATCCCGCGTATACCGAGCCGATTCCCGCCTTCGAGATGATCAAGGACTCCGTGACGATCATGCGGGGTTGTTTTGGCGGGTGCACCTTCTGCTCGATCACGACCCATCAGGGTCGCATTATTCAATCGCGGAGCAAACAGTCGATTCTCGACGAAGTGCGCGAATTGGCGACTGACCCCGAGTTCAAGGGAACAGTCAGCGATATCGGTGGCCCCACCGCCAACATGTACGAGATGAAGTGCTCGAAGCCGGAGGTCGAGGCCATCTGTCGTCGCCAATCCTGCGTGCATCCCACGATCTGCAAGCTCCTCGACACCAATCACGAGCCGCTCATCGATGTGATGAAGCAGGCACGCCGGACCCCGGGCGTCAAGAAAGTGCTCGTCGCCAGCGGCCTCCGTATGGACCTCGCTCGACGGTCCCCACGCTATATACGCGAGCTCACCCGTCATCACGTCGGAGGACACCTCAAGGTTGCGCCCGAACACGTGGATCCAACCGTGCTCACCCGCATGCGGAAACCCTCGGGTGACGACTTCGAGAAATTCGCAGCATCGTTCGAGGACGAATCTCGACAGGCCGGCAAACAGCAATACATCGTCCCCTATTTCATCGCGAGTCACCCCGGAAGCGATCTGGCGGCGATGATTGACCTGGCGGTGTTTCTCAAGCGCGGCGGCTATCGTCCGGACCAAGTCCAGGACTTTATCCCCGCTCCGTTCGACGTGGCGACCGCGATGTATCACACGGGTATCGACCCGTTCACAAAGAAGCCCGTCTTTATCGCCAAACACCTCCGCGACCGGAAGTTGCAACGGGCGCTCATGCAGTTCTTCAAGCCGGAGAACTATGTAGAGGTCAGGCGAGCTCTGCTCCAGGCCGGTCGCGGCGACCTCATCGGCAACGGTTGTGACGCGCTGATTCCGTCCGCGCCGCCACGAGAGGCGATCGCGCGCCGCCGAGAGAGCGCGAACCGGCAATTCGCGGGTGACCATGTACACACGGTTCCCGTCGTCGACCAGTTCAAGCGGCCAAAGAAGCAATCCCGCCACGCGCCACGCCCAGGCTATCGGCCGAAGGGTGCTGGTATCTAGTGTCCGTGTCAGTGACTCCCTCCACAAGTCGCGGCGCGCGGCACCCCGCTGACAAGGCGCGATGAGGCAGAATATTGGCCATACTCGACGGAGGCGTCAGGCCGCGAGACGGGATATGCCGCCCGGGACTTGTGTAAGGAATCGGTGACGCAGGACGGTAGCGGGCCGTCGCAACAGAAAATTAGGGAGGACGAGACTGATGATGCCAAGATCTGCCGCACTCCTTGGCTGCGCCGTCCTCCTCATCTCCGCGACGGCCGTTGCGCAGGAGAGCGGAGTCACCTTTGACCGAATTCTCAACGCCGGGAGCGAGCCACACAACTGGCTGACCTACTCTGGCGGCTATGACAGTCAACGCCACACCACGCTGGCCGATATCCACCCGACCAATGTCGGCCAACTGGAGCTGAAGTGGGTCTTTCAGGCGCAATCGCTGCAAGCGTTTCAGACCAGTCCGCTCGTTGTGGACGGGATCATGTACCTGACCGAAGCCCCCAATACGGTCGTCGCCCTCGACGCCAAACTCGGGCGCGTCTTTTGGCGCTACGAATACACGCCGTCTAACCAGAGTCGGCCGTGCTGCGGACGGGTCAACCGCGGGCTGGGGATCTTGGGCACTACGCTGTTCATGGCCACGATCGACGCCAAGCTCATTGCGATCGACGCCACGACGGGACAACCGCGTTGGGCCAAGCAGATAGCGGACGCGAGGCTCGGTTATGCCATGACGCTGGCTCCGCTCATTATCAAGGACAAAGTCATCATCGGCGTGGCCGGCGGTGAGTATGGAGTGCGCGGGTTCATCGCGGCCTACGACGCCGATACCGGCGACGAGGCGTGGCGCTTCTACACTATTCCTGGTCCCGGAGAGCCTGGCCACGCCACATGGGGTGACGGTGACGCCTGGATGCACGGTGGCGCGTCGGTCTGGATGACCGGGTCCTATGACCCGGACCTCAACTTGACATACTGGGGCATTGGGAACCCGGGCCCCGACTGGAATCCTGCGCAACGGCCCGGTGACAACTTGTATTCTGACTCGGTGGTCGCGCTCGACGCTGACACCGGCGAGCTCGCCTGGTATTTCCAGTTCACACCCAATGACGACTACGACTATGACTCCGTCCAGGTCCAGGTTCTGGTCGATTACCCTGGGCAGGATGGACAGACTGTCAAGCTGATGTTGTGGGGCAACCGGAATGGGTTCTTCTACGTGCTGGACCGCCAGAACGGCCAGTTCGTCTCCGGCGACCCGTATATTTTTGTGAACTGGGCCGAGAGTTTGGACGACAACGGTCGACCAGTGGAGACACCGCAACCAGAAGGGGAGCCGACGTTTCCCGGTCCAGCCGGCGGCACGAATTGGTACTCTCCGTCTTATAGCCCGAGCACCCAGCTGTTTTATCTCTCTGCGTGGGAACGGTATAGCTCCATCTTTGTTGCCGACGAATCGGAGTACCAGCCAGGACGGGCCTTTCTCGGGGGACGCCCAGGGAACCCACTACCAGGCGCACCGGTCATTCCCCCGCTGGGACGCGGTCCCATCAACGATTGGACCGAGGAGGCCGGATCCGGTGCGGTTGTCGCGATCGACCCGGCGACTGGTGGGGAGCGATGGCGGTTTAACATGACGGACGTCACGAGCAGTGGGATTCTCACGACCGCGACCGACCTCCTCTTTACCGGCAATCGAGAAGGCTATTTCCACGCACTGGACGCCACCAGCGGTGAGCTGCTGTGGCGCAGAACGCTGGGGGGGATGATCGCGAACGGCCCGATGTCATTTGCGGTCGACGGACACCAGTTCGTCGCGGCAGCCGCCGGTAACAATCTCTTCGTGTTCGGACTGCCGGATTAGTGTCCCGCGACGGCGCTGCTCCTCTGTCGGACATACCCATTGTGCGCCCTCGTCGCGCCTCGGATCTCGGTGCCGAGGCAACTGTTACAGTGAGCGAGTCAACGAGACGCTGCGCTCAAGAATTCCGATTGCAGACGGCCGACGTGTCTGGATGACGCCAACCAGCCGATGAGAGAGGCGGGAAACATGCAGGCCCATCGCAGAGACTTCATCAGAGTGTGTGGCGCCACCGGGGCGTATGTTGTCGGCAGCGGGGCCGCGGGTGTGGTCTCGTCCGCGACTCAGACCGACTCACGCTTTGATGACATCGACGCTGTCGCGTTTGATGCGTATGGGACGCTCTTTGACGTATTTTCGGTCACTACGCTGTGCGAAGAGCTATTCCCTGGTCAAGGCACGCCGCTGGCTCAGCTCTGGCGGGCCAAACAGCTTCAATACAGTCTGCTTCGCAGTCTCATGGGTCGTCATCGAGACTTTTGGCTGGTGACGGAGGACGCGCTGCGTTACGCGGCCCAGAGCCTACGTCTGGATCTCTCGTCCGCGCGGCGCGAGCGGCTCATGGAAGCCTACCTTACGTTGGCCGCCTTTCCGGACGTCCGGCCTGGATTGGAGGCGTTGAAGACGCGGGGCGTAAAGCTCGCGATTCTTTCGAACGGTGAGCCCCGGATGCTCGAGGCGGCGGCTGCGAGCGCCGGGATCGACACATTGCTCGATACGATTATTAGCATCGAGGAGATAAAGATTTTCAAAGTGAGTCCCCGGGTGTATCAGCTGGGATTGGAGCGGCTCGACGTCGGTCGGACAGCGCTGGGTTTCGTGTCGTCCAATTCGTGGGACATCAACGGAGCGGCCTCCGCTGGGTTGACCACGTTTTGGATTCAGCGCAACGCCCAAGAGCCCCCGGAAGAACTGGGGTTCGCGGCCGATCGCGTAGTCGCGGCAATTACCGACCTGGCACCTCTCATTCACCAGTAAGGCGAGGGCGAAACATGGACGACATTCAGGAAGAACTTGCACGACTCAAAGCAGAGAACGAAGCGCTGAAACGTCAGCAGGCCAGCCCGCTGAAGCTCAAAGTGAGCACGAAGGGTGCGCTATCGGTCTACGGACTCGGTCGCTTCCCGGTCACCCTGTACAAGGAACAGTGGGGGCGTTTGCTCGAGAATGCCGACGATATTCAGACATTTCTGATGGAGCACGACGGTGAGCTCAAGTCGAAAGATGCGGGTCAGTCGCAGGACTGAGGCTCGATGGTCCGTCGGACACACGTCCGCCCCTCAGCCAATAACGGGATATCTTCGCGTAGCGGGGCACCGACGTGTTACCGTATGCAAATCGCAACGGGCGGCGCGGGCCTGATCGCGTTGAATTCCTGATGGCGCCACTTCAGTTCGCTCTCGACATAACCCCCCCAAGCAGAGTCGCAATCACCGACGTCCGCAAACGAGCGGCGGCGACCATCGGCGACGAGCTCGACCGGTATACGCGGTGTTTTTACGGCTCTCTGCACACGACCGCCGGATACCTCCCACAGAGCCTGCAGCGACGACTTGTTGGCGTTCGGAAAGGCATTACGTCGTATTTGGACGTATACCGAGCTCTTTTTCCGGAACGAGGAGGGTATCGTCACGACGAACTCAGCGAACGCACCGAGCTCACCGTGGAGCAGCGTCTCAATGAGCCGCTCAACGGCGATTCGCATCTGAGATTCATACTCGGTGGGCTTCGAGCCTGCGTATCGCATCGCCTGCGACCCGATCCAGTCTACTTTGTAGATCTCGATGGTACGTTCGGCGGTACCCGGAGAAACCGCACGACCGTCCTGGTGGGCTACAACGACGAGGTGGAGGTGGCCCACACCACCGTCCACGTCCCGATCTCTGCGCATCCGATTGATGCGGTCAGCCTCAACGATCCGCGCTTTGGTCTGCAGGAACAACTGAGTGAGTTTGTTGCCCGTCACGCGTCCGGAAAGGGACGACTGACACTGACGCTGGCACCCGAAGAACGGCACGCCTGTCTCACGGTCAACGAGTACGAGACGCTGTTGATGCGCCACGATCTGACCGATGTGCTGAGAGAACCGTTTCGATTCGCAGCCGAAAAGGCCCGCCACGTTTGGAAAGAACCGCGCGCCGTCCCCCTGAAAGCCTGCGCTTACGCACGATACGATTTGGTGCAGGCTTTGAATCAGTTTGTGGACGTGCTTGGTCTTCCCACGTCTCGTATCGAGCGATGGGTCGCGCGGGCGTTGGCGGCACCGGCAGAGCGTCTATTCGGCGTCAGACGCTCCGTAGATCTCCTTATCTCGGATGAAAATTCAACGGGGCAACCCGCGATTGTCGAAGGCACATACCAAAGCCCCATCTTGATCCACTGGCGCGCCGGGGCAGACCGCACAAGGACCGTCAGCGTCTCGCTCACTGAGTTCGCGTAGGTCTCGCCAGGTATCCCGCGCCTCCGAAACCTGGCGGTACTGGTCGCCCAGCCGGGTCTCCGCCTTACATTTTCCACCTGCTTCCCTCACGTTCTCACCGCCATTTCTGACATCGGCCGCCTCATAGCTGGTCCTTTGTGCCATTCGCTCGGTCCGGTGGGTCGGCGGGGCTATCTGAACTCGCGGCGTTCGTCGGTTTCAAGGGGCCAGTGCGGCGGAGAACCGGCTGCCCGAGGCCAAACAGTGGTTCGAGCGCGCGCTGCTTGTCGAACCGGAGGCGCCGGTGCCTGCCAACAACCTGGCCTGCATGCTCGCCGACACACAACAAAGCCTGGACTTTGCGGCGCGACTGGCGCTGGGCGAACTGCCCGACCACCCCGACGTCAACGACACGATGGGGTGGGTCTATTATCAGCGGGGGCAGGCCGGGCGCGCGATCCCGTTCTTTCAACGCGTTCTCGACCTCGCACCCGAGAACGCGATTGTCGACTACCACCTGGGGCTGTCCCAGACTCGAGAAGGGCTCGTGTCAGAAGCGCGCATCTCACTCGATCGCGCCCTCGAGCTCGCGCCCAGCTACGAGGCGGCGCGGATGGCGCGGGCCGAGCTCGGCGGCTAGGAAGCGCCTCGCGAAACACCCCCACTTTTTTATCACCAGTCTCTCCGCTGGTCGAGCTTGTGTCATCTTTACGCACAAGTTCGCGTGGTGGCCTACACTCCGCTAGCGCAAGTCCGAGGCGTTTCGGGTCAATGGGGTGGACGTGCCGCGGCGAAGGGCCAACGCCCACAGAAAGAGGTGCTCAGGTGACAGGGAATCGCACAACTACCAAAGCAGCTAGACTCGGCTGGGTCGGGACCGGCGTCAGTCTCGTGGCTGTAGTCATGCTGGTATCGGGTCCTTCGGCGCAAGAAAGTTATCTCCACTTGAACCCAGTGGTCGAGAAACTTTCGCAGGGAAGCCATGTCTTTGGCGTAAGCACCTCAGATCTTTCGCTGCAGAACGCGCGCTCCTTGGCCGCCAGTCAAGAAATCGACTACGTGTACGTCGACATGGAACACAACCCGCTCCGGTTCGATGAGCTCGAACGCTTTGTGGCGTTTCTCGTCGCCAGCGACAAGGCCGGTATCGCCCGCCGAGGGCACACCCAGGCCCACCCGGCCGTGTTCGCAAGGTTTCCGCCGTCCGGGCGGGAGCAGACTCTCTGGATGGTCAAGCATGCGCTCGATATCGGTCTCATGGGTATCCTGATCAACAACATCGAGACGCCGGAGCAAGCCGAGAACATCGTGCGCACCATGCGACCGATGCCGCGCCGTGACGCGACACTTCTGCATCCATCGGGGCTGCGAGGCACCGTCATTTGTGGATTCTGGGGCATCACTCGGGACGAGTGCCGCAAACGGGCTGACCTGTGGCCGCTAAACCCCGAGGGCGATCTGGTGTTCTGGCCCATGATCGAGACAAGGTTAGGGGTCCAGAACGCCGATGCGATCGCCCAGATTCCGGGGGTTGGGGGCTTTTATCTCGGCGCAGGCGCAGACCTTACGGCGGGCTACGGTGCGGAAACGGTCGATGACCCAGAAGTTGCGGCGGCCTTCGAGCACCTCCTTGCTGTCTGCCAGACTCGGAACATCGCTTGCGGGGGTACCGTCAGTCCCGCGAACGCGGCCCTGCGGATTGAGCAAGGGTATCGAATCCTCAATTTTGGAGGCGCGAATGGTGGCTTGACGGCCGGCAACGACGCGGCGCGGCGGGCCGTGGTCGCGGCTGGGGTGGAGCGCTGACACATGGTGACCACCGCCGCCGTGACGAGGAGTCTAGACGTCGCCAGACGAACAGCCGCAACGCGCTTCAGCTCGATGTTGATCGTCGTTCTCTCTTTGTCGAGTCCGGCTAATGCCCAAACCTCGCCGCCTGCATTCCCGACTGAGGGCGCGATATTGGCCCGTGAGAACGACTTCCTCGCCGTCTGGGATGTAACGCGCGCATCGGAGGCGACCGCGCCCCTCGAAGAGCTGACCATGGACCAAGTGTCCGTCACTCTGACCCCCGCGGCAGTCAAGGTCACCGGACCCGACGGCGAGTGGGCGATCGATTACGAGCCGCTCGGTTTCGTGCGCTTCGAGCCGCGTGGCACGATCCGCTCGATCGCCGCGGTCGGCGACACCCCGAGTCGGGCCGTCGTTTTTCAGATAAAGACCCTGCCAGCCTCATCGTGGCCGATGACCGAGGGGATACCCGGGCAATTTCCCCGGGCGGGGGCGGTCAAATTGTTCGAGGTCAACGGGATCCGCGTCTGGGACCAGACCTGGGCAGCCGGCGTGCCCATCGCGAATCATCTCCACTATGCGCCAACGGCGGCTGTCTTTGTCAGTGGCGGGGCCTTGAGGACTATCGACAAGAATGGCACGAATCCTCCGTTCTCGCGAAGTCCAGGCGAGGTGATATCGAGCACATCCCCGATGGCCATCCCTCACGAAGAAGAGCACGTGCTCGGGCAACCCCGTGCCATCTGGCTCGAGCTGACGCCGGAGCACCGCTGAGCACGGCCCCCGCACGTGGTGGCTCTCTTCCGACCGTCCCTCTCTCCGACCTGAACGTCGTTGCACGTCTCCGGCGTCCTCGCGCCAGGTTCGGCTGGGTCAGCCCCCGTGTGAAGAAGCGTAGGGGACGCGGAGAGGCTTAGGGGGCAGCGTTGCGCAGATCGCGCCGCGAGCCAGGACGCGACGTCACTGATACACTGGATCTGCGTACCTCGCCGAGCGCGTGTAGCTCAGCTGGATAGAGCGACGGCCTCCTAAGCCGTAGGCCGCAGGTTCGAATCCTGCCACGCGCGCCATATCCACTAGGGTCCATCCGCTGATTCCCCCGCGGGCGACTCAGCGACCCACCGACTGAGTGCTGTCCGAAGGGCGTCGATCCGGACCGGCTTCGCCAGGTAGTCATCCATTCCACAGTCAAGTGCACGCTCTCGCGATCTCCCACGAGGGCGTGGGCGCTGAGCCCGACAATAGGCGTGTGCCGTTCGCGGCCCCGCTCCGTGGCGCGGATCTGACCGGGCTCCTGAGTGCGACGCGAGTTTTGGGACTCGACGGCTCTCATGGGAGCACGCGATGCCTCGGCAGGTCCGCGGACGCGACTCCCAACGGTGTCGATGGCAGCGGTTCGGGCGGGGGGACGACCGGTGGGGGCTACGCTAGAGGATGGGCCGCTCCGAGTAGTGGTTCCACCCGAAGACCTGTTTGATGGCCATGGCGAGGTCGAATCCGCCCTGTTGAAATTGGCCGACGGATTCGTTAAAGGCGGCCGGGAAGATGGAGTGGCCCTCGAACTCTTCGTTCCAGGAGCCCACTATATACACGGGCGCTGGCAACACCGGCCCCCCGAGCTCATTCGCCCAGATCTCGTTGATATAGCGGTCGAGGTGCAGACGCTCGAGCTGCCGCATGAAATCTGCGTACGGCCCGCGCTTCATCAGCAAAGTCGGCAGACCCGGCTTTGCAAAACCTGGCGCAAGGTTCGGAATGACGAGCACCGGTCGACCAGTGTGTCTGTTCCTGACGTCGCGCAATGCGTTGTAAGTGTGCTCGAGGATGCCGAGTTGATTCTGTGTATAGCGTTCCGTCAACGGGAATACGACGTGCCCCAGTCCAGACACCTCGCTCAGTTTGAGACTCGATGCATGGTGATACACGTGCGTGCCGTCAAAACCGGCGCTGCGGCGTAGGCGGTCCATCGACACTTCCGCGGTGGCGGAGAGCGCCATCTCTTCTCCGATCACAAACGGGGGGACACCAAATTCGCGCTCGAAGGCGTTGCGGGCGAGATCGAACGTGCGGTCCACCGCATCCAGCTGAACGTCTCGATCAGCCACCCGTCCCCACGTGTGAGAGCCAAAGATGAACATGACAGGTCGGCCATCGAGGCGAAAAATTCGGCCTCCCGCTTGGTCCCTCAGTTCGAGCAGAAACCGCGCCATCCGTCCGAAGTGATCGATCAAGCGGTTGACGACGGTCGGCTCGAGAAAGTCGGTGCGCTTGTCAGCCCCAAGCGGCAGCGAAATCGTGCTCTCGTAGAGCAAGGCGAAATGCCGTGTCGCCAGATTGGGGGTGCGGAACAGGCCACGCCGGTAGTTGTCCAACATCCTCGAGTTGAACTCTGGTGGAATCCAACTCACGGCGTCGACCGTGATACCGAACTCGTTCTTTTGATCGTTAAAAAGCGACTCTACCTCTGGGTCCGATGACGCATAGTCCCCGCCCTTGAAACCCACTGTCTGGAGACCCGGCGATCTGGCAATCTGGTTATACCATCCGTAGTGCCAGGCCACCGTGATCGGTCGACGCGGGATTGCGACGGAGCCGTTTTGGGACCGTACCGTCTGCCGGACGGCCGCCAACGTCTCTTCGTCGATCACTCCGCGGCCGAGGACATCGGCTCGCTGGTCGAACTCCGGCGCCGGCCTGAGTCCGGTGCCGCGGCGGCGAAGAAACGCGTTTCGAACAAGCTGCTCGTCGGCCGCGCCGAGATGCCCGTCGCCGTTAACGTTGGCAAGATGAAGGGCAAGCTCTTCATCTGAGGTTTGCGCAAACAAGCCGCTCAGCCCTGACAGGCTCGTCGCAAGCGCACCGGCCGCAACGCTTCCCCGATGAAGGAAACGCCGCCGAGAGCTGGGTTCCGGCGCGGCGCACCGTGTCGCGCGGTTGAGCGGGGACGGGCCGAGCTGGCGTGATGGGCGAAGAATGCTGCGCGCGACGTGATTGCCGATACCCTAGCGTAGCATAGCTCTGCTAAACTCTTGGGCTTGGCTGCCTCCGTCGATTGCGGGTCGGTCTGTGTCTCAGAGTTCGTAGTTTGTGCTGCGTGGATGGTGTAAAGCATGCGACGAAAAGAACGTCATCACCTCAAAGAAAACCCGCTCGCCGTGTGGATCGGGGAGTTCTCGGCCTCTCTCTCTGACCGAGGTGGGGCCGTCGCCACTGGTCTCGTCATCCTCGGAGTCGGACTGGTTGCTACAACCGGTTACCTGAGCTGGCAAGGGCGGCAACTGGAGGCTGCCGGCGACCGATTGGGACAAGCGTTGGCGGTGCTCGAGGCTCAAGTCGTGCCGCCGGGTTCGCCCGACACCGACGACGAAGCGCTCGCTCCGGATGACGCGGCTGCCCCAGCCGCCCCGGTCGGCGCCTTCCAGCAACCCCCTGGCACCTACCCCTCGGTCAACACAAAGTTCGAGGCCGCGCTTCCCTTGCTTCTCGACGCGGCCGATGCGTTTCCAGCCGTGGCGCCCGGCGTGACCGCGCGATATCACGCGGCGACGGTCTTGGTGGGGTTGGGCCGGTCGGCCGAGGCCGCCGCCCAGTATCAGCAGATCATCGAGACGGTCGATGACGACGACTTGTACGGGGCCTTGTCCGTCTTGGGTTTGGCCGAGGCCTATGTGGCGAGCGCGAACTACGAAGAGGCCATCCGGCTGCTGGAAGGCGCAACAGCGGCCGTGGAAACTGTGGTCCCGCTCGATGCGGTGCTGATGCAGCTCGGCCGCGCGCATCGCTTGTCGGGGGCCCCGGGAAACGCGTTGTCGGCCTTTACTCGCGTTGTCGAAGAATTCCCCACATCGGTCTATTATTCGGACGCTCAGCGGCAGGTCGACACGCTGCAATCAGAGAACCCCACCACCTCCGGCAACTGATGGCTTCCGAGACATCGGTCTCGGGCAAAAAGGAAACGTTCTCGATCGGTCTGGTCCAGACCGCATGTGTCGCCGATCGGGAACACAACCTCGCGACCGCGTTTGACGGCGTGCGTCAGGCGGCGTCACGGGGGGCCCAGATCGTGTGTCTGCAGGAGCTATTCACATCCGAATACTTCTGCCAACGTGAAGATTCGGCGCTATTCGATCTCGCCGAGCCAGTCCCCGGAAGGTCAACAACAGCCGCGTCTGCCTTGGCGAAAGAGCTCGGCATCGCGCTCGTCGTCCCTATTTTTGAGCGTCGCGCCCCGGGACTTTTTCACAACTCCGCGGTGGTGTTCGATGCTACGGGGGAGCGATTGGGGATGTATCGCAAGATGCACATTCCCGATGATCCGCATTTCTATGAGAAGTTCTATTTCACACCCGGCGACCTCGGATTTCAGGCGTTCGAGACCCGGTTTGCGCGCATTGGGGTCTTGATCTGCTGGGACCAGTGGTATCCCGAGGCCGCCCGCCTCACGGCGTTGAGGGGCGCGGAGGTGGTCTTCTATCCGACTGCCATCGGGTGGCTGGCCGCCGACAAGAACAACCCCGACGAGGGTCTCGCGCAGCTTGATGCCTGGCAAACGATTCAGCGCAGCCACGCCATCGCCAACGGGGTCTACGTGGCCGCGGCAAATCGCGTCGGGCACGAAGGGCCCGCGGCGGCAGGGGTGGACTTCTGGGGTCGCTCATTTGTGTGTGATCCACTGGGACGGGTGATGGTGGAGGCCTCGGCAGCGGCAGGAGACGTCCTGATTGCAACGTGCGATCGGACGGTCTTGGAGAATCAACGGCGTGGGTGGCCATTTCTGCGAGACCGCCGTATCGATAGCTATGCGGGAATCGATCGGAGGTTTCTCGACACACCCTGGCCGTGAGCACGACACTTCACGGCAGGTCCAGATGACGCGGTCTGATGGTCGAGTCGCCCGTGGGTATCGCATGCCCGCCGAGTGGGAGCCTCATCGGGCGACATGGCTGGTGTGGCCGCATAATCGCGCCGATTTTGAAGTCAAGACAACCGCCGTCGAGTGGTGCTACACAGAGATCATCCGCCACTTGATCACCAGCGAGCGCGTCGCATTGATCGTTCACGACGCCCGGGTCGAGCGGCGGGCTCGTCGACGCCTCACACAAAGCGACGTCGATGATTCGCAGATCGAGTGGCATCGGATCCCGACCGACCGCTCGTGGATTCGCGACAGCGGACCGATTTTTGTCACCCGGGCGACGGGTCGTCGCGACCGTGTCGCAGCGACTGACTGGCGTTTCAACGGGTGGGCGCGATACCGCGCCTGGCGCCGCGACAACGCTCTCCCTCGACACATATCCGAACGCCTTGATGTGCCGCGTTTTGAAATCAGCGGTCCCCACGGGCAGTTCGTGCTCGAGGGAGGCAGCATTGATGTTAATGGTGACGGGCTCCTCCTCACCACGGAAGAGTGTCTCCTCAGCAGCGTCCAGGCGCGCAATCCTGGCGTGTCGCGGGCCGACATCGAGACCGTAATCTCGGGGGCACTCGGTGTGAAACGTGTGCTGTGGCTAGGTCGAGGCATTATCGGTGACGATACGCATGGACACGTCGACGACATCGCGCGGTTTGTGGCCCCCTCGACCGTCGTCGCGGCGGTCGAAACCGATCCCACCGACGAAAACTACACCGCGTTGCGAGACAATCGGAACAAGCTCGCGAAGATGTCGGCAATGGATGGTACGAAGCTCACGATCGTCCCGCTGCCAATGCCGCGACCGATCTACTTCGAGCAGCAGCGACTCCCGGCCAGTTACACAAACTTTTACATCGCGAACCGGGTCGTGCTCGTGCCAACCTTCAACGATCCCGCTGATCGAATCGCCCTCGCCCGATTGGCCAGGGTCTTCACGACTCGCGAGGTCATCGGTATCCACGCCGTCGATCTTGTGCTGGGGCTGGGGACGATCCACTGCTTGACGCAGCAGGAACCCGATGCCTAGCTGTCACGTCTGTGACCAATCGGCAGGACGTCTGTCCGCCAGCCCACAAGTGGCCTGTAACAGCTGAATGGGATGCATGGTCCGAGCGCAGGCCCGGCTGGCCAGGCCTCCACGTGCGCATACAAAGCGGTCTCTAAGCGACGAACAACTCTGGCAGACGGGATGCCCCGCCAGCGACTTATGTAACGAATCACTGACCCGGGACACTAGGATCGAGTGTCGTAGCCCGTTGCCGGGAGCGCGACGCCGTCAACGACGAGCGCCGGGCGATTCAGCTCAAACTGAGGCGGCTGGCGGTGCTCCCGGGCGCTACGTGCGCTCGTGGCAAGACCGGTCACCAGGAGTGGGAGGGCCAGCGTGACATCTGCCTGAACGGTGACGTGGTCCGCACCAGCGGCGACCTTCCCCCAGCTCTGCGCCTCATCGAGCGTCGAGCCTGAAGCCCCTCCAAAATGCGGAACATCGGCAACAATCTGCAACGCGTACCGGTGGCCGGCGATACCCGGGCTGTAATAATCGGCTTGCACACTCGCTTGGTTGATAAAGTTCTTTGGGGTGCCGCCGCCGAGCACGACGGACGCGGTGTGGCGGCGCCGGATCACGATGTTCGCGGATTCGACGATATCCGCAATCACGTCGACCTGACCGGCATCCGCAGTGAGCATTCGCGCTTGCGACAGCCCCATCCCGATTGACGAATCGGCAATCGCGGGACAAAAGATTGGAACGTTGGCGCGATACGCCGCGGTTAAGATGCCGTCCGCCCGTGTTTCACGCCACAGATGACCGCCCAACTGGTGGAGAAACTCTCGGCTGGAATAGCGTCTACCGGCCAGCGTCCGCGCAAACGCGGCGATCCACTCATCGTTCTCGATAAATTCGTCCTCATCGACAAACGTGTCGTAGACACGGTCGATGTGATGCCCTTGAAGCTCGGCATCGTCGGCGCGGTGCGAACCAAGGAAATGGCGTCGCCCCCTGGTCTCGTGAAGGTCGTGATACAGGTTGGCGCCGGTCGACACAACGCAGTCGACATACCTGTTCGCAATGAGGTGGGCAATAACGAGCCGCAGCCCTCCCGCGCTAAGCGCGCCGGCCACGCCAAGAAAAATCAAGACATCGTCCTCGAGCATCCGCTGCCACACGCGCCGAGCGGACGCCAGATTTCGTCCTTGGAACGAGATGCGCTCCATCCGACGCAGCAGTTCGTCGGCCGACAGGTCCGGCTCCACGACGAATGGCTCGACCGGTGTCTTGAGCAGATCAGATTTCTTCGCCACGAATTCCCGTCCTCTGTCTCAGCAGTTCCTGTGATACGTCGCGAGGGGGCGCACGTCTGGCAAAGCACGCGCAAGGGGATGTTGCATCTGCGAAGTGGGGGAGGATGAGACTGATGATGCCCAGCGGAAGGCTCGCCAGGGGACGTATGCGTTTCCTCGGTCCGAATCGCATGGCTCGAGGCTATCGTGTTTACGATCGAGGCTCGCGGAAGCAGGCATAGCGGTCATGTATCAACGAAGGCGCAACGATGACATCGGGCGCGAGGAGCCGATTCCCGCGACTCGAACTTCAGAAACGCTGGGCTCGTGTTCGGTCCTAGTGTTCGGTCTCGAGTTCGTGCTTGAGCTCTGCCAGAAGCGTCAACGCCTCCAGCGGAGTGAGCTGGTCGGGGTCGACGGCGTGCACCCGTTCAGCGAGATGGGCATAGCCGGGCGGTGGTGCACGAAAAAGACCGAGCTGCTCGGTGTGGTCGGCGGCCGCCGTATCCGGCATGCCGCTGAACGAGGGACGGCCGCCCCGTGACAGTTCGTCTCGCTCCAATCCCGAGAGGATGTGTTTGGCGCGCTGGACCGTCTCGGTGGGTAACCCCGCCAAGCGCGCCACGTGGATACCATAGCTTCGGTCGGACCGACCCGGTTCAACCTTGCGCAGAAACACGATATCGTCCTGCCACTCGCGAGCCATCACGTGGGCATTGACGACACCGGGGACCGCGTCGGCGAGGTCGGTCAGCTCGTGATAGTGGGTCGCGAACAACGTCTTTGGCCGGCGCGGCCCGGTTGCCAGACGTTCCGCCACCGCCCACGCGATGGCCAGACCGTCATAGGTTGCGGTCCCACGACCGATTTCGTCCAGAATCACGAGACTCTCTGAAGTCGCGGTGTGAAGAATGCGAGCGGTCTCCTGCATCTCCACCATAAACGTCGATTGTCCGCGGGCGATGTTGTCGGAGGCGCCCACTCGGGCGAAGACGCGATCGACGATCGGGACCTTGGCCCGGCGCGCCGGTACAAACGACCCGATATGGGCGAGCAGCGTGATGACGGCCACCTGTCGTAAAAACGTCGACTTCCCGCCCATATTTGGCCCGGTCAGGATGACGACCTGATCCGTCGCGGCGTTGAGGATAGTGTCGTTGGGGACGAACTGGTCTGGGCAATGACGCTCGACCACCGGATGACGCCCATCCTCGATATGGAGCTCGTGTCCATCGTGGATCTGCGGCTTGGTGTAGTCCGCCACCGTCGCCGTTTCGGCGAGCCCGACCAGCACATCCAGGGCCGCCAGTGCACGGGCCGTGTCTTGCACCCGTGGCGCCTCCGCCGCGACCTGCCGACGAAGCTCCTCGAAGAGCATCTGCTCTCGTTCGAGAATGCGATCGTCTGCGCCACGGGCCTTCTGTTCGTAGTCTTTGAGGGCAGGCGTGATGAAGCGCTCACCGGTTGCTACTGTTTGTTTGCGATGGTAGTCGTCGGGCACGGCAGCAAGGTTTGGCTTCGATATTTCGATGTAGTACCCGAAGACCCGGTTGTATCGAATCTTGAGCGACGAAATGCCTGTCCGGGTGCGTTCGTGCGACTCCATCTCGGCGATATGTTGCTTGGCATTCCGACTGATGGACCGCAGTTCGTCGATCTCGGCGTCACATCCGTCTCGCACATACCCGCCCTCACGCACCAACGCCGCTGGCTCGCTAACCAGGGTTGTTTCGATACACGCGCGGACATCCGCCAGGTCATCCAATGACGCCAGAACACTTCGTAACAGCGGCGCGGTCAGGTCGTTGGCCACAGCCAGGAGGCGAGGAACGACCGAGAGCGAGAGCTGGAGCCCGACCAGGTCTCGCGGCCCTGCGCGTCCGAGCGCGACACGTGCGATGAGACGTTCGAGGTCGTGAACACCTCCCAAGACGTCCTGTACTTTCGCGCGGTCAGAGGTGCGAAACGCCAACTCCTCGACGGCATCCAGTCGTTCCTGGATTCGGGCGAGCGCATTGGAGGGCCGTTGCAGCCATTCCCGAAGTAGCCGCCCGCCCATGGCGGTCACCGTACGATCAATCTCAGCGAGCACCGACCCTGCCCGGCCTCCTTCGGCACCCTCGAGTACCTCGAGATGTGTGAATGTCGAGGGATCCAGAAATACGTGGTCGGCCTGGGAGCGATATCGAATTGATCGTACGTGCTCTAGCTCAACTTTTTGCGTGTCGTGCAAATACTGAATAAGCGCGCCCGCGGCTTGAATGGCCACGGGGTGGTCGGTGAGCCCGAAGCCGTCCAGTGATGCCACACGCAGTTGGTCACACAAGGTGCGAGTGGCCCGGTCGAGGCGAAAGGTATTTGCGTCGACGGTGGTCACCAGCAGGTCTCGCGGGGCGGGTTCGGGAAGCGGGCAGGGGGTGCCCGCCGCCGGCACGATGATCTCGCGTGGCTCGAGGACGGTCACATCTTCAACCAGCGCATCCTTGCCGTCGTTGCCGACAAATTCCGCCGCGGTGAACTCGCCGGTCGAGAGGTCGATAAGTCCGACGCCATGGGTCGCGCCCTCGGTGGTCGTTGCCATCAGGAGCGCAGGCGTTTTTGCATCCAGATACGCGGCATCCGTCAAGGTGCCGGGCGAAACGACTCGGACGACTTCGCGTCGGAGGAGCTTCTTCTGCCCGCCACCGCCTTTCCCTACCGCCGCGGGCCGGCCGGCCTCGATTTGCTCGCAGAATGCTACCCGATAGCCTTGGGCGACCAGACGCGTAAGATAGCCGTCGACCGCGTGATACGGTAGCCCACACATCGGGATCGGGCTTCCACCGGAGTCTTTTGAACGCGAGGTCAGGGCTAGATCGAGAACCCTCGCCGCCGTGACGGCATCCTCATAGAACATCTCATAGAAGTCACCCATCCGAAAAAACACGATGGCGTCCTGATGCTGGCGTTTCGCATCAAGATACTGGCGCATCGCGGGCGTGGCGGTCGCGCGACTCGCCGTCTGCGTGCCGGACGGAGAGGGCATCAGGCGTGAGGATACACTCTACGTAGTGCCCTTTACCCAAGACGCCGACAATCCGATGATCGTCGTCGCGCTCGATACAACGACCCGCGCGGGCAGTGTCGCCATCCTCCGAGCCGGCGAGATCTTGACGTCGCGGAAAGGACACGCCGACCGTACGCACGGCGAACGACTGCCAAACGACATCCTGACACTCTTGACCGAAGTCGGGCGCGCCCCCGCAGATGTCGATCTCTACGCCGTCTGCTCCGGACCTGGCTCGTTTACGGGTCTCAGGGTCGGTCTGGCGACGATACAAGGGCTAGCCATGGCGACCGGTCGACCAGTCGTCACGATTCCCACGTTGGAAGCCCTTGCCTACGCGGGCTGGTGGTCCGACAAGAATTCGCCCGCGCCGGTCACACCCGCGCGGGTCATACCGTTGATGAACGCCCAGCGCGGCGAACTATTCGCGGCGGTGTATCTGGCCAAGGCTCAGCCCCCTCAGCGCGATGGTCGCGGGATGACGCTGGAAATCGCACCGTTTGTGGGCACGTCCACGGCGGTCGTCGACCGCCTGGCTTCGACCCTGGAGGCCGGGCCCGTCGTGTTGGTGGGGGATGGCGTCAGCGACGCTCAGCCGCTGCTCGATGGGGTCGGTGACGTGCGACATCTCATCCTGTCCCACCTGCCGCCCCTGGCCCCAGTCATCGCCCGTCTGGCGGAAGGCGCAGCCGATTCGGACCGCATTGCCCCACATGCGATACGACCGGTGTATGTACGCCGGCCTGACGCCGAGCTCGCGCGGGAGCGACGGCAGTCTGGTCACGACCCCGCGCACACCTAGTAACCTTGCTTGAAACACCTGTGTCCGTGTGATACGTTTTTGCTTGCATGTCGTTGCTGAATCCGACCTGCGTCACTCACATCTCACCAAAACGTCGGGCCTCTCGAATCCCTGACCACGGGCTCACCCCAGACGAGACGCCAGACACGCGACCGAGCATATTGAGCGGCGGCCGAGACCGGATCGCTGTTGTGCGACAACAGAGGCGACGACGCAAGGACAACGTTTTCTGAGAGACGTCCAGCAAGTCAGTAGGAGGCGGAATGAGCGAGTCTGATCCGTTGCGAGCGCACCTGATCGGGACCGACGACGAGTTGCGCCGACTGTCGGCGCAACACCAACAGCTCGATGTGCGCCTCCGGGAGTTGGCAAGTCAGTTGTCTCACACGGCGAATGAAGAGCAGGAACATCTCATTCTCAAGAAGCGAAAGCTCCAACTCAAAGATCGTATGGAGGAGATGATTCGGCAATACCGCGAGGCCTCCGAGGCCAGCCCGTCACCCGCGCTACAACCGCATCCTCGGAGCTAGTGGACTATCGGCGACGCCTGGGAAGCGTGTTTCGGGAGACGTTCGCTGCCGCGCGTCTCTCCTACAGAGCAGATTGCGATGGTGACGCGGGCCCGGGTTCTGCCAACCTTGCTACTCAGACTGGTCGTAGCGACCGAGTGGACTGTCGCAGAGATACGTTCAGCGTGCTCCGGCCGGGACACCACGTCGACGGCGTTGCTCTTCGCTCACATATCCCCAACATGCGTCATCGCGCCTGGCCGGCGCGGCGTCGCAGCCCGGAGCAATACTTGACGTTTCTCGGCGACACCCCACGAGTCCTTGTGGTGACAGCATGACAATTGATCGGGCGGGTGTCCCGTTCGTCCTCGGCGCAACCGTTCCGGCCATCGCGCTGGCGTGGCTAGGCCACCCTTACGGGGCGGTCGCGTGTGGCATGCTTGCCGGATTCTTCACGTTTTTCTTTCGGGACCCCGTCCGCGATGTCCCCGACGACGCGTCGCTTGTCTTGGCACCGGCGGATGGCCGGGTGATGCACGCGGGCGACGCGGACCCGGCCATCGCCCCCATTGGAGACCGTCGATGGACGCAGGTCAGTATCTTTCTGTCGCCAATGGACGTGCACGTGAACCGCTCACCGGTCAGTGGCCGGGTCACCTCCGTCGAGTATCGACCGGGACGGTTTCTCGCGGCCTATCGACGGGAAGCAGCGGGCGAGAACGAACGTAGCGAGATTTGGATCACACACGAGGAACAGGCTGTGGTCTGCCGGCAGGTCGTAGGGTTCCTGGCACGCCGCATTGTCTGCCGCGTCACGCCGGGCGTGGACATTCACCAAGGCGACCGGTTGGGTATTATGAAGTTTGGCTCGCGCATGGATGTCTTTCTGCCCGCGGAATCTCGGTTACAGCTCGAAGTGACGGTTGGCGACGTCGTGAGGGGCGGCGAAACAGTGCTCGCTCGTTTTGGCACATCCCTCGAGGCGGCGTCAGAGACGACCACGTCATCGCTGGCCCCAGAGGCAGCCTCTGGGAAGCAGGAGGATTTGTCGTGACGACTGTGATTTCCGTCTTCGATCCTCAACCGTCAAAGCGGTCACGGCGTTTTCAGCGCGGCGTGTATCTCCTGCCTAGTCTCATGACCGTCGCCAACATGGCGTGTGGTTGGGCCTGCGTCGTGTATGCCATGCGGGGTGACTTTGGCACGGCCGCGCCTCTCATCGGCTTCGCCATGGTGCTGGACATGTTTGACGGTCGGATCGCCCGCCTCACGGGCTCCACTAGCGATTTTGGCGGTGAGTTTGACTCGTTTGCCGATGTGATTTCGTTTGGGGTGGCACCGGCGACCCTCGTCTACGCCTGGGGCCTCGAGCCTTTGGGACGGTTGGGGTGGGCCGCCGGATTCCTCTACGTCACCGCGACTGCCATGCGATTGGCCCGATTCAATCTGCAAGGCAAGGGCGGCGATAAACGATATTTCGTCGGGCTCCCCAGCCCGCCTGCCGCGGGCGTGTTGGTGTCTACGGTCTTTTGGTATCCGGCGGGACTCAACACGACAAGCGAGGCCATCGTGGCGTTGTTTGTCGTGCTCATTCCCGCGGCACTGATGGTCAGCCCGATCCGCTTCAGAAGTATTCGCACGATCGTCCCCGAGGGACGGCGCTCGTTCCAATCGCTATTCGTCATCGCCACCGTGATTTCGGGGATCACCATCCACCCGCAAGGAGTGCTGCTCGCGATGGCCTATACCTATGTCACATCAGGTTTAGTCGGTCTCGTATTGACCCGAATTCGACGCCGCTCGGCCGCTCAGGACTCCGACACATCCCCGTCGGTCTCTGCGCCGGACGACGTGCCAAAGGACCTTGCCCCCCCGACCTCGGAATTCCCTGCGGCTCGTTGACCCGCGTTGCGGAAACGCAGCGTGACCTTCGTACCGTAGTCCTTCCGACTCACCACCTCGATATCGCCGCCATTGAGCTCGATGTTGCGCTTCGCAATGGCCATCCCCAGCCCCGTACCAGCCACCTTCGTTGAAAAATATGGCTCAAAAATTCGCTGGAGAGTTTCCGGGTCGAGACCGATGCCGGTGTCGGTCACGGTGAAGATGACGGTGTTCCCCTCGCTCGTTCCGCCAACTTCGAGCGTACCGGTGGCAGGCATGGCATGCAGTGCGTTCTCGATGATGTTTGTCAGGGCGCGACCCACCAGTGTCCGGTCGAGAGCCAGCGCGGGCAGCGATGAGGGCACATCCACCGCGACCGCGATTCGGTCTGCCAGACCCACCCGATACGGCTTTAGGACGGCATCGACGAGCTCCCGGGGCGACGTCGGCCGTCGCTCGACTGTCGGCTGGGTGGCGTAGCTCGAGAACTCGGATGAGATTTGGCGCAGGAGTCGCACCTGAGTCAGGATGGAGTCCACGCAACTCTTCACCACGGGCCCCAGAGGTTCGCCGCGGTCGGCGTGGACCCGAAGCAAATGTTCGGCCGAGAGTTGGACCGGGGTCAGGGGGTTCTTGATCTCGTGGGCGACCTGCCGCGCCATGTCGGCCCAGGCTTCCAGCCGATGGGTCTTTTCGAGCTGAATCTGCTGGCGTTTGAGATCATCCGCCATCCGGTTGAACGACACGACCAGCTGTTGGAGCTCATCGGAGGAACGCGCTGCCACATGCGCGTCAAAGTCGCCACTGGCGATTCGGGCCGTCGCTGCCGTAAGTCGCTTTACCGGGTCAGCGATGCGCTCTGCAAAATACAAGCCTCCGCCAGCGCCAAGCAGCACAAAGACGACGACGCCGAGCAAGATACCCCGGTCGAGATCGTCAATCTGTCGCTCGATCTGTTGTTGGCGAGACGCCATCGGCACCGTCAGCACGGCTTCTGGACCCAAGGAGCGCAGTGGTGCCGCCGCGACCACGTATTGCAGGGAGCCGACGGAATCCTCCATCACGAAGGTCGGAAAATGCTCGAGCGCGATTGCCGTATAGACGGCGTCTGGAGTCCGGGTAGGGAGGAGCCCGGAGGCGAAGAGTGGGCGTTCGCTGGTGGCGACCAGCTGCGACCCGAGAAAGATATTGACCTCTTGGTTGAGCACGTGGTTGATCCACACCATCAAATCGTCAGTGACAAGAGCGGCCGTGGGCAGTTGTCCCACTTGTTCCAGTGACTCCTCGATCACCCGCTGCGCCACAATCGCCGTTTGGGCTGCCCCGGCCTCCACATCCGCCCGAAGCTGCGCGGTGACATAGTTGCGAATGACAAAGGCCAGCGCGAGCAGTGGCACCAGTGTCGCCGCGATAAAAGCCAGCAGGAGTCGACGGTAGAAGCTACTTCGCACTTCCCGGAGCAATGCGCGTCCGAACCGATAGCGTTCTGGGGTCAGCCACCCTCCCGCCAGAGACGTTGCCACGAGCGCGACAAACAGCAGCGAAACCACCGTCGTGATCTCGGCCAGCCGGACGAGATGCTGGAACGGGCGAAGGGTCGGATATCCAACGACATAGATACCTTCGCGGTTGTTGGCAACAAAGACGTTATAGGTCTGCGCTCCCTTTGTGAGCGTGGTCCAGAACGGCGTCCGTGATGCGTAGATTCGATCAAACAGCCTTTCGTCGATTGACCAGGCATCTTGGCTCGAGGAAAAGACGGGCTGAAGACCCCACCCATAGACCACCAGCTCTACATCCTGACCAGCGGGATCTTGCAACTGCGGACGCGGCGCGGGACCTAGCAGTTCCGTGTAGGGATTTTCCGGTGAAACAAACGGCAGCGTCTGATAGTCAAACGCCAGGTGGACCACGACCGAGCCCACTGCCTGGCCGTCGGGATTCTCCCGCGCCGCGTTGGCGGCGGAGGACACGCAGAGCGCGCGCTCGGCATGAAGCACCCGTCGTTCGTCAGAGCCAAACGGAACGATTTCCCCGAAGACATCCCACTCACACCCTACGACCTGACGACCGAGCGGGACACGGCCGTATTCGGGAAGATTCAAGTTGAACCGGCTGATGAGATTGCCTCCGACGCGATACAGTTCGACCGACGACGTCAACCGCTGGCTCGCCAACTCCGTCTGTCGCCAGAGCTCGAACGCGCGGTCGGGTCCGGGACCAAACACCGGGTCATCCCATCGGGTACTCAGGTCGCCGGCGACAATGCCATCGAGTTGTCCCAGCGCAACACTCAAGGCACCTTGCATCTCTTCTGAATGGCTCGCAGCACGAATGGCATGCTGGGTTTCAACGTATCGGCGCTTTGTCTCTTCGCCATGATGAAGCAGTGACGGATACGTCAAGAGCGCCGGGACGAGGACCGTGGTTAGGAGGGCCAGCAGACGACCGGCATGCGATCCGTGTCGGAAGCGTGGGCGCATCATTGGCATCGCGAGAGCCGCCGCGGCCGCCGTGAGCAAGAGCGGCATCGTCGCCAACGCGGGGAGCAGACCACCGAGAGCGAGCACCATACCCGGGGCGCACCAGACCGCGCCGATGAGCAGCCCCACACGCCGGGAGCGATGACGGGCGGTCCACGGTAGACGGACCGAAGAAAAGATCAGCGTCACACCCCAAAAGGTCGCCACGCTCACGAGCAGTACGCCTAGGAGCAACGTCACGCGACCGGAGTCCCATGGCTGGAGCGATGTGTGGAGCAGGTCGACAGACGCATTCTGAAATGTGTCGCCGATCAACCGATCGAGCCCCCACAGTCCCGCCGTCGCCAGGACGCCGCCCGACAGCTGTGTAAGCACAAAGCTTCGGGTGGGGCCACGCGGCAGGGGCTGCCGTCCCGCGTATCCCCCCAACCGAGTTCGCTCGATCGCGTATGTCGCGACGACCACGAGTCCCAGGAGGAGCAAGCCGCCCAGCAGGAGATCGACAGGATGGCGGAGTATCCCGGCGAACCAAGCGGAGCGATATGTCGTCGGGTCGACGAGCGAGAAACGAGCCGGCACCAAGCTTGGAGCCAACCACAACAGGCCGAACGCGCACAGACACCCAACGGCGGCTCCGGCGGCCAATGTCGCGGCGGCTCGCTGTCGGCCCGGACCGACGGCGAGCGGGCGAGTGAGGAGCGTCCCCGCCGAGACCAAAACAAGGCTGGCCAAGAAGACCAATCCCGTCGCCAGCACGCCTCGTCTCCAGTCGGCGCGGGCCTGGTTGAGGTCGCTCTCCAGCACTTCTGCCTCAAGCAAGACCTGTCCCGCGGGCGTCTTGAGGACAAAGCGATATGGTTCTGAGACCACCTCGCCATCTTGGTGAGGTCGCAAGGTGACATCCGCGATGGACGTCGAGACTTGAAAGCCGCCGAGCGAAGAGCTGACAATGCGGGGGGTGCGGGAGAGGACGCGTTCCGCGACGACCGCGCCGGCCCGGCGGCGGCGGTCGTCCCCGACCTCGATAATCGCCAGCGGCTCGACGTGTACGAGGCGCAGGTCCCGAATCCCCACGGAGACAAACACCAGCCGGTCCGCGGGCATCGGATCGAGCGGGACATTTGACGGTCGTCCAGTCCACGCGCGAGCTGAGTGACCGGCGTCGAACACCGTGACCGAGATTGCCGGGTCGTGAAGTCGGGCGACGTGTTCTCTGGTGATCTCGAACAGTCGGCCACGCGCGTCGTCACGCCCCAAGGAAGAGGCCACCTCGGGGTGTCCCGCGACACGACCGGCAACCAAGGCCAGGGATTGCTCCGCGGTCAGAAAGTCGCCGTGCACGGCCTCTTGCACGCGAGCGAAAGACGCGTCGGAGCTGACGCCCAGCCACCAAATCTCGACGATCCACCCGACCCCGGCGATGAGACCAGCCCCGACAAGTGCTGCCAACGCCGGTCGGCGAACGTCGGGAAACCGATGACTCATCGCGGCGTCCGGGGCGACGAAGACGCCGCCTGCACTCCAATCCCGAGGAAGGCGGCGTCGGTCTGTCCGGCCTCTGGAGCCGCGTCGTCGGTCTCTTCGGCTGGCGAGACGGCGTCGGGGTCGAGTGGGACGAATGGCAAGACGTCGGCCGGCGGCGTCAGACGTGGCCCCGGACGTTCAGGGTCGGTGCTATCCGACGTCTCGTCAATTGCGACGAACGGCAAGACGTCGCGCAGTGCGAGCATGTCCGGGCGCGCGAGCAGCGGCGGCGGTGGGAACGTTAGAGAAAACCGCCCTGGTCCGACAGCCTCGCGGAGAATCGTCATTCGCCCATCACCCATCGTCAGCACGACACCGGGGGCCAACGCGGAGGGCGGTCGCAGAATACGAGCAGGAGCGGCAAGCTCACTGGGAGCCGTGAGCATGCCATGAGGCGTGCCGTCAACCGTGTCGAATGCCAACACATCCGCGGCGATACCCGATACCAGCACGATATCCCCAACGCGTTGCGGCCCAGCGGTGGGTCGTCCCGGGAGTGGTTGGCGCCACCGCTGCGCGCCGTTCGACCGGTCGAGGGCCCGCAGCACATTGTCAAGCGACACAAAAAATACCAACTCCTCATCAACGGTAGGACGGCCGACGACATCAGCGCCGGTTCGCCACCTCCAGATCACCGTTCCGTCGGCAAGTGACAGGCAGTACATGAGATTGTCGGTCGCGCCCACAAACAGACGATCGAGCGCAAGAATGCTCTGGGGGCTCCCTCCCAGTCGCGTTTCCCAGAGACGGCGGCCGGTCGCCAAATCAAACGCGACGATCCCACCGTCACCTACGGGCACGAACAAATGGGCACCGGCGACCGACGGTCCTACGTCGAGCGGCCCCGAGAGCCGCGCTCGCCAAATTTCCGCGCCGTCCGAGCCCCGCAAGACAATCATTTCTCCATTGTCAAGACCAACAACCAACCACCCGTGCTCGAAGACCAGTGGGGAAGACACGGGCGCGCCAAAGTCATTGACCCAAAGGAGGGCGGCGTCGGTGGCCCGAAGTCCGACAACGACTTGCCCGGTGTCGACGACAACAACGCCGTCTCCGGCTGCCGGGGAGACATGGCTTTTATAGTCCGACGTCCACAACACCGTTCCCTGGATGAGCTCGATGGCCACGAGTGTTTCATCACGGAGCGGGATAAACGCGAGTCCCGCGTCAAAGGCTGGGGGAGCGGCTGGCGGCGCACTCAGATCGGTAATCCAGCGCCGCTGAAGCGGGAAAAACGACGGGGACGCGATCTCACTGGCGAGCCCAACCACCGGCCCGGGCACGGAGATCAGCAACGCGAAACTCAGAAGGATGAGCAGCCGATCTGGTATCCCACAAGATGTGGTGGTGACGCGCGCGCTCACACTCTATAATAGCGATAATTGGTAGGCGTGCTGCCCGCATTCAGAGCATTCCTTGAGCCACAATATCGCGGTCTCCGGTGACCCATCAGACAGTCCTCGTTCTCGATTTCGGGTCCCAATACACTCAGCTGATTGCACGGCGCCTACGAGAGCTGTCCGTGTATTCGGAGATCCTCCGGTTTGATACGAGCGCGGATGAGATCCTCGAGCGACGACCGGCGGGGGTTATCTTGTCCGGCGGACCGGCGAGTGTCTCGGACGTCGGGGCTCCACGCTGCGATGAGGGGATCTTCAGCTGCGACATTCCCGTCCTGGGAATCTGCTACGGCATGCAGTTGATGACGACTGCGCTCGGCGGGAAAGTAGGTCATTCGCCAGAGCGAGAATTTGGTCACGCGATGGTGACCGTCACCGAACCGGGCGGAATTCTGCTGGGCACGCCCCGCACCCGTCGGGTGTGGGCGAGTCACGGTGACGCGGTGGAAGCCGCTCCCCCTGGATTCGCCGTGCGGGCGACCAGCGCGAACGCACCGGTTGTGGCCATGGACGACCCGAGTCGGCAATTGCACGGCCTACTTTTTCACCCCGAAGTCGACCATACCGAGCACGGGGCCGAAATTCTCAAGGCGTTTACGCACGACGTCTGCGGCTGCACCGGTGATTGGACGATGGCCTCGTTTGTCGAAGAAGCGACGGAGCGCATTCGAAAAACCGTCGGGGAGACAGGGCGGGTCGTCTGCGGGCTCAGCGGCGGCGTTGACTCCACGGTGGCAGCGGTTCTGATACATCGGGCCATCGGCGACCGTTTGACCTGCATTTTTGTCGACAATGGGCTGCTCCGGTCGAACGAAGCTGCCCAGGTTCGGCAACGATATGTCGACAAGCTGCAGCTACCGTTGGTCTGTCGAGATGCTGGCTCGCTTTTCTTGTCGCGACTCGCGGGCGTCACGGATCCCGAGCAGAAGCGAAAGGTCATCGGACGCACGTTCATCGAAGTATTCGAGGAGGCGGCGCGCTCTCT
>Ga0310121_10000157_pt1 | contig 70278 bp, 71 predicted proteins | sample CB27_Tmax_986_MG_FD_203504 | JGI IMG/M metagenome (GOLD analysis project Ga0310121, IMG submission 203504) | Marine microbial communities from Western Arctic Ocean, Canada - CB27_Tmax_986 | ecosystem: Environmental > Aquatic > Marine > Oceanic | place: Canada: Western Arctic Ocean | collected... | reverse complement strand
AGTCCGGGAAACAGCCAACACTGTGTGCTACCGTCGGGCATCTGAAAGCTCCTGTGTTTGTGGGGTCCGGCCTTTATCCAAAGCCATTCTCCACCCAGGGGCTTTCTTTTTGGGTCCTACCGACGAAGTATTCGGGCTAGCGCTTCTTCGCGGCCTTCTTCACGGTCTTCTTTTTTGCAGCCTTCTTCTTTGCGGCCGCTATCTCCGCCTTCGACTTCTTGGCGAGCTCCGCGCGGTGCGAGCGCTCGTAGGTCTGGATGTCCTTGAACCGGCCGCTCTTGTCGCGGACCGCGTACAGCTTCTTACCCGCGCGGCTGCGGTGGGTCGTCCTTCTGGCCTTGGCCATGGCACCTCCTGGTTGAACGGATGGGACGTTGTCCCCTCGATGATCGATCATCATCTGCAAGCAGGCAAGTGTCGTCAGTCGAGGAGCGTCCTCAGGATCCCGGGATCCTCCTCGTCCTGAGCCAGGATCGAGTGGCAGGTCGTGCAGTCCATCGAGATCATCTCGCCCTCATCGCTCACGTGCTCTCCGCCGTGGCAGCGGAAGCAGCCGACCTCGCTGCTCATGTCGGGATGACCGATGTTGGCTCGGCGTTTCGCCCGCGCTCGCCACACAGCGGTCGGGATGAGGATGAGGCGGTCGTAATTCCGGTTCCGATCAGGCTGATCAGATTGCTGGTGCAGGTTGGAAGGAGGGGCTCGAGGGCTTCGCGCACGGGGGTCTCCCTGGTCAGGCGGACGCTCGCGAAGTCTAGCAGACCGCGGTGGTGTGGAGCCGCAGCGGACTCGCCCCGGCAGGCGAGCAGCCGAGAGTCTTTTTCGATAGACTCGCCTCGCTTTGCGCCGATGTACTCTTCTCCTGATCTTGACGCCGATGCTCCTGGCGAACCCGGCCGGGGCGCTCGCCCAGGGCCAGGCCACCACCATCGTGTTCACCGGCCCCACGATGGGAACGCGCTACACCGTGCGCGTCGCCACGCTGCCCCTCGATGATGACGGGCGCGAAGCGATCCGGGCGGCAATCGACGAAGTGCTCGAGCTCACCAATCGCCTCCTGTCGACGTGGGATCCAGAGTCGGAGATCTCGCGGCTCAACCGCCACCCGGCTTCCGAGCCGTTTGCATTGTCGGCCGAGACCGTCACCCTTCTCGAGATCGCCGGCCGTGTCGGTGAGCTCTCGGGCGGGGCGTTTGACGTCACGGTGGGCCCGCTCGTCGACGCTTGGGGCTTCGGGCCTGCCGGCCTGCCTGCAAAACCACCGTCCCCGGAGGCCCTCGCCGAGCTTCGAGCCCGGGTCGTGCCCGATCGGCTTCTCCTCGCCTCCGATCGCACCAGCGTCACCAAGGCACGAGCGGACGTGTGGTGCGACCTTTCGGCCCTGGCACCGGGCTGGGCGGCCGACCGGATTGCCGCGGCGATCGAGGCCCTCGGCCACCATGACTTAATCGTGGACATCGGCGGTGAGGTGGTGGCGCGTGGCCGGAGGGCCGATGGAACGCTCTGGCGTGTGGCAGTGGAGTCCCCGGGGCGGGATCGCGAGCATCTCCTGGTGCTGGCCCTCGCGGACATGGCCGTCGCCACCTCAGGGGACTACCGCAATGCCTACATCGACGAGGCGGGCCGTCGACGGAGCCACCTCATCGATCCACGGACCGGGGAGCCGGTGGCCCACGAGCTGACCTCGGTCACGGTGGTGCACAAGGAGGCGGTGTGGGCAGACGCCCTCGCCACGGCATTCCTGGTGATGGGGCCCGAGCCCGCCTGGAGGTTTGCGACCCGGGAGAGGCTGGCGATTCGGCTGGTGGCACGGGTCGAAGGCGGGACGTACTCGGCCGCGACCACGCCGGAGTTCGAGGCGCTGGTGTGGGCGGGACCCGAAGAGTGAACACGCCCGGCGCAGGGAGCATGTCACGCCTCCCAGCAGAGAGATAGTGGATAATGCGGACGAGCGCCCCGTCATGAGTCAGGAAGAGCCGAAGCCTTGTGTCGAATTCGACGGCGAGCGGCTCGAGCCTCGCCTCACCCTCGAGATCCCGGGTGATGTCCAGGCGATATCACCCGCGGTCGAACGGGTGCTTGGTCTTACGAAGCGGATGGGGTGTGCGGAGGGCAAGGAGTTCGAGATCGAGACCTCGCTCCGAGAGGCCCTGGCCAACGCGATCCGCCACGGGTGTGCCCGGGACCCCCACAAGAAGGTCCAGGTGTGCGTGGCCTGTGACGACGAACGGGGGAGGTTGATCGTGGTGCGGGATCCCGGCCCGGGATTCGATCCCCGGAAGCTGCTCAACCCGGTGGTGGGGAAGAACGTCTACGCGGAGGGCGGGCGCGGGATCTACCTCATCAACGAGCTGATGGACGAGGTCTCGATCGAACGAGGCGGCACCGAGATCCGCATGATCAAGCGCTGAGCGCTGGTCCGGCGCGCCCGCGCTCTCTGAGGAGGAGCATGAAAGCAGCAACTCTGACGATCACCCTTGCCCTGGCCGCGTCTCCCGTGGCGACACAGGACGTCGCGCAGAGCCTGGAGCTGAGCCGCGAGGTCGTCGACCAGCAGAAACGCATGATCGTCGCGGGCAGCCTGCCGCTCTCCGACAAGGATGCCGACGCGTTCCAGAAGCAGCTCAAGAAGATCGATGGACGAGAGGATCGGCTGGTGGCCGCCTACTCCGCGGAGTACGCGAGCCTGTCGGGCGAAAGGGCGCGGACCATGCTCGACCAGGCCCTCCAGATCGACGAAGACCGCTTGAAGCTCACCCGGCGGTGGGTGAAGCGCATGACGTCTGTCTTGCCGCCGCGTCTGCTGGTCCGATACTTCCAGTTGGAGAACAAGTTCCAGGCCATCGTGGCCGCAGACCTGGCCCGGCAGATCCCCCTCGTTCCGTGACGCCCGGGTCCCAGCGCCGCGCCCTTGCCCTGCTCGGGCTGGCGGCCGGGGGAGTGGTCGCCGCGGTCGTCTGGTGGCTTCCCGGTCCCGGCGGGTCGGCTCCCTCCATGGCCGCCGCGCCCCCGTCCTACGTGGGGGTCGAGGGTTGCTCCGGGTGCCACGAGGCAGAGTACGAGCTGTGGCGCGGGTCGCACCACGACCTGGCGATGCAGCCGGCGACCGGATCGTCGGTCCTCGGCGACTTCCAGGACACGCGGTTCACCTACGCCGGCGTCACGTCGCGCTTCTTTCGGCAGGATGAGGGCTTTTTTGTCACCACCGACGGCCCCGACGGGGCGCTCACCGACTACGAGATCGATTACGTCTTCGGGTTTACGCCCCTGCAGCAGTATCTGATCGGGCTCCCCGACGGACGCTATCAGACCCTGGGCGTGGCCTGGGACAGCCGCCCCGCCGAAGAGGGGGGACAGCGGTGGTTCCACCTGTACCCGGAGGAGGGGGTGGACCATCTCGACGTCCTTCACTGGACGAAGCTCTCGCAGAGCTGGGACTCTCAGTGCGCCGAGTGCCACTCCACGAACCTCCGCAAGAACTACCTCTGGCCCGAGGACCGGTTCGGGACGACCTTCTCCGAGATCAACGTGGCCTGCGAGGCGTGCCACGGTCCTGCGTCGCGCCACGTGGCCTGGGCGGCGGACGCGGAGGCCGCAGGGCTCGAGCCCGAAGGCGATCCGGGTCTCGTGGTCCGCTTCGACGAGCGCCGCAACCGCCCCTGGGAGATGGACATGGAGCGGGGTATCGCCGCCCCGACTGAGGCGTCAGAGGGACTGCGGGTGGAGGTCGAGATGTGCGCGCGCTGCCACGCCCGGCGCGGCCTGCTCACCGAGGACTACCTGCCGGGCCAGTCCCTCGCTCAGACACACCATCCCACCCTTCTCGACGAGGGCCTGTACTACGCCGATGGGCAGAAGCTGGACGAGGTGTACACGTGGGCCTCGTTTCTCCAGAGCAGGATGTACGCGGTGGGCGTCACGTGCTCCGACTGCCACGACCCCCACTCCGCGAAGCTGAGGATCCCCGGGAATGCCACGTGCGCGTCATGCCACCAGCCCGAGCGCTTCGCGGCTCGTGAGCACCACTTCCACGACCCGGAGGGGGAGGGCGGGTCGTGCGTGGCCTGTCACATGCGCACGAAGACGTACATGGTCGTGGACCCGCGCCACGACCACTCGTTCCGCGCGCCGCGCCCGGACCTCACTGTGACCCTCGGGACCCCCAACACGTGCAATGACTGTCACACCGACCGCTCAGCGCGGTGGGCCGCCAGGGCCGTGGAGCGGTGGTACCCCGAGGGCCATTGGACGAAGCCACACTACGGCGAGACCCTTCACGCCGGCCGCACTCTCCAGGCCGGGGCCGAGGACGCCCTCGCCGCCCTCGCAGCCGACGACGACCAGCCCGGCGTCGTCCGGGGCACGGCGGTCTCGCTCCTTCCCGGCTTCATGGGCCCGGTCTCGCGTCGGGCCATCGAGGCGGCGGTGAAGGATCCCGACCCGCTGGTGCGACTGGCGGCCGCCTCCGCTCTGGACGGGCTCGAGCCCCGGGCCCGACTCCGCGTCGGCGGGGTGCTCCTGACCGACCCGGTCCGTGCGGTGCGGATCGAGTCTGTGGTGCCCCTGGCGGACGTTGCCTCCGAGGGGATGACCGTGTCCCAACGCGTGGCCTTCGATGGAGCCCTCGACGAGTTCTTCCAGGCGCAGCGTGCCAACGCGGAACGACCAGAGGCCCACGTCAACGTCGGGCTGATGCGGGTCAAGCAGGGGGACCTCGAGGCGGCGCGGCGAGCGTATGAGGCGGCGCTACGGGTGGGTCCCTGGTTCCTTCCGGCCCATGCGAACCTGGCCGACCTGCTCCGGCAACAGGGGCGCGACGACGAGGGTGAGATCGTCCTCCGAAAGGGGCTCGAGGGGAACCCGGACAGCCCCGCCCTGCACCACGCCCTGGGACTCCTCCTGGTTCGGCAGAAGCGCCTCGACGAGGCCCTCGAAGCGCTGGCCCGGGCGGCGGAGCTGGCTCCCGACGACGCGCAGCTCGCGTACGTCCATGCCATCGGTCTGCACTCGACAGGAAGGACCGAGGAGGCGCTCCGCGTCCTTCGCCGGGCCCACGAGCGGAGCCCCTCGGTCCGCGCCGTGCTGGTGGCGCTCGTGACCCTCAACCGCGATCGTGGAGCATTGGACGAGGCCCATTCCTGGGCCCGCAGGCTCGTGGAGCTCTCACCGGACAACCCGGCCGCCCGCCAGCTCGTGGCCGAGCTGGAGCGATAGGCGGGAGGCACCACCGCCGGGGGAAGCCCCGGTGATCAGTTTGCGCCGAGCAGTTGCCGCCAGGGGTCGCCTTCGTACGGTCGGGGCACCACAGTACGTCGCCTGGCCTGAACTTCGGCTTCGGCTGAGGCGTTGCCGCTGCAGCGTCCGGTTCTCAGGAAGGAGAGAGCCTCGGCCAGCGATGCTTCTCTCGTGTCGGCGATGGCGTGGTCCAGGTCGTCCGGCGCCGCGCAGTCGGCCGGGATGCCGTCGAAGTAGTCCCCTTCTCCCGCCGCGTTCTCGCCGACGAATACCACCGGGAAGAGCACCTTCTCGCAGAAGTCGAAGTTGTACTGTCCCACGGGTTTTCCGAACGTCCGCGAGCCCACCACGGTCACGTTCATGAAGGGACGCAGACCGTTGATGATCAGCTCGCTCGCCGAGGCCGAGCCGCCGGTGGTGATGACCACGAGGCGGGGAACCTCCAGGGCGTTTGGCTTGTCCTCGAGGAGAACGGCCTCGTTCCGGTCCGTATTCTTGTCGTTGTGCCGGAAGTTGACGAGGACCTCACCTGATGTGCTCCGTCCGCCGATCAGGCTCCCCAGGTGCTGCGCCACGCTCACGAACCCTCCGCCGTTGTAGCGGAGATCGAGCACGAGATCCGTGGCGCCCTCCGCCAGCAGCTGGTCGAAGGCCGTGTTGAGCGCCTCGACCGAGGGCGTCACGAAGTTTCGAAAGAAGATGTAGCCGACCCGCATCCCGCCCACGTCGAAGACGGCCGTCGCCGACACGGTGGGGATGGTCACCTTCCGCTTGACGAGGGTGGCCTCGAGCTCCGGGCCCCCGGGGGCACGCCACCTCATGGTGACCTGTACTCCCTCCTGGTCGGGGCCGAAGGCCGCGGAGACTCCGCCTGTGGACAACAGCTGCGCCACCGAGGTGCCGTTGATCGCCAGGATGTAGTCGCTGCGGGTCATGCCGGCATCGGCGGCCGGGCTCCCGGGGAAGGTCTGCGCGACACGGAGCTCGGAGGCGGCGGTCTGCCGGTAGGAGACCCCGATGCCGATGAGCTGGCTGTCGGAGAAGAAGGCGTCGCTGGCGGCCTTCGACGCGATGTAGCTGTAGGACGTGTCGATGGGGCGGTACCGCACGGCGTCGAGGTAGGCCTCTGGCGAGTTGAAGCCCGCCGGATCGGGGTCGGGGAGCTGCATGTACCAGAGGTAGATGTCCTGAAGCGTCGTGCGCACGAATTCGACCTGACCGAGAGTGGAGCACTGATCGGTGGCGGTCGAAGTCGTCGACTCCGTCGGGGTGGAGGGGCTCCCACCACCACAGCCTGCGAGGGCCATCAGCACGGCGAGGGTGATCGGCAGGGTGAAACGACGTCGGCTCACGTTGATCCTCCTCGTCGAACGTAGCACAGACTCGCCATCACCCGCTGTGTGGCGATGTGAACGAATGTGCCGCCGCAACAGTAGAATGCTGGCCGCCGCACTGAGCCAGGAGGCCTCATGACCCCACGCGAGCTCTGGGAGAGCTACAAGGCACTGCTGTTCGACGATCCCGACCTCGGGGTGCGGCTGGACCTCAGCCGCATGGGTGTCTCGCCTGGCGACCTCGAGGCCCTGGAGAGCGCACTCCAGAAGGCCTACGGGGCCATGGACGATCTCGAGGCCGGGGCCATCGCCAACCCCGACGAGCAACGGATGGTGGGCCACTACTGGCTTCGCGCCCCCGAGCTTGCGCCGAGCGACGAGATCACCCAGGCCATCCGCAAAACGGTGACGAGGGTCAGGGGCTTCGCGGCCCGGGTGCACGACGGGGGAGTCAATCCCCCCGGTGCCGATCGCTTCTCACACTTGCTCGTCATCGGAATCGGCGGCTCGGCTCTCGGCCCGCAGCTCGTGGCCGATGCTCTGGGCGGGACCGGGGATCGCCTCGCGCCCCATTTCCTCGACAACACCGACCCCGACGGCACCGACCGCGTTCTCGGCGGGCTCGGGGAGGCCCTCCGCGAGACTCTGGCCATCGTGATCTCGAAATCCGGGGGCACTCCGGAGACGCGCAACGGCATGCTCGAGGCCACGGCCGCCTTCCGCTCCCAAGGCCTGGACTTCGGTCCTCAGGCCGTGGCGATCACGGGAGAGGGCAGCGCCCTCGACGAGCACGCCCGGCAGACGGGCTTCCTCGAACGCTTTCCCATGTGGGACTGGGTGGGAGGACGCACCTCGGAGACGAGCGCGATGGGGCTGCTCCCGGCGGCGCTGCAGGGGATCGACATCGAAGCGTTCCTCGAGGGTGCGAAAGCCATGGACGTGGCCACCCGCCGTCACGAGACGCGGCGGAATCCCGCGGCGCTTCTCGCCTTCGCCTGGCACGCCGCCGGCCAGGGCCGGGGCTCGAAGGCCATGGTGGTGTTGCCCTACCGGGACCGCCTGCTGCTCTTCAGCCGCTATCTCCAGCAGCTGGTCATGGAGTCCATCGGCAAGGAGAAGGACCTGGACGGCCGCGTCGTCCATCAGGGCCTCACCGTGTACGGCAACAAGGGCTCCACCGATCAGCACGCGTTCGTGCAGCAGCTCAGGGACGGCACCGCGGACTTCTTCGCCACGTTCGTCCGCGTCCTGCACGACCGGGACGAAGCGGGCATCGAGGTGGCTCCCGGGGCCACCAGCGGAGACTTTCTGGACGGCCTTCTGCTCGGCACCCGCCGGGCCCTCTTCGAGAGCGGTCGCCAGTCCCTCACCCTCCAGATCCCAGACGTGTCGCCCCGGAGCCTGGGGATGCTCATCGCGCTCTACGAGCGGGCCGTCGGCCTGTACGCCCACCTCGTCAACATCAATGCCTACCACCAGCCGGGTGTCGAGGCGGGCAAGAAGGCGGCTGCCGGGGTCCTCGACCTGCAGAAGGGCGTGCTGGCGGCTCTCGAAGAAAAAGGCGCCGCGGGCGCCACCTGCGAGGAGCTGGCCGCCGCCGCCGGCGCTCCGGACGACGTGGAGACGGCTTTCCACATCCTCGAGCGCCTCAGCGCGAACACCGGCCGCGGGGTGGTGCGCCTCCGGGGATCGAGCCCCTTCGATGCCGTCTACAGGCAGGCCGGTGACGGCTGAGTCAGCAGTCGAGGCGACCGCCCGCCCTTCCGGCGCCTTGGCTCCCGAGGTAGTGGAATCGATCCTCGACGTGGAGTTTTTCAGGGCCAGCCGAAGCTTGCTGAGCGTTCTCCGGGTGGGGCTGCTGTGGCTCATGACAAACCCCTTCTTGCGCCTGATCGTCATCTCCGCTGCGTGGTTGTTTCCCCGGTCTCGCTCTCTTCTGGTCACCGCACAGATTGAAGATGCTCCTGGGTGGGACGGCGGCGCTTCTCCGGCTGGGCGGCGCGCGCTTCCGGAGGCAGGGAAGCCTCCCTACAGCCTCTCCGGTGTTGGTCGTAGCGAACCACCAGTCCTTCTTCGACATCCTGCAGGTGACGTTGCTGGCCCGGCCGCGAGTGCCGGCCTTCGTGACGCGGGCTCGCTACTCGAGCGGGGTGCCGCACTCGCGATGGTTCGGTGGGTCCGTTTCGCACCGCTGGTCTCGAGGTCATGCTTCGCGAAGGCCGGGCTCCGATCTAATGTCGTGGTGAACGACGGCATGTGGAGGGTCCGTCGCTTCTCGGACGCCCTGTTCAGGGTGCATCTGATTGATGCGTGGTCGGGACCGGGCGTCACCGCGGCGCGATCGGGTCGCAGGCGGCCAGGGGCCCCGTGTGGGCATCGCAGACCCGGCTTCCAGCACGAGACTCACTTTGCTAGCAGACTCCGGTAGATTCGCCAGTGCCCCGCGACATTCGATGCCCTCCGTATTGAGCAAGCCGCATGCCCGGAAGAGCAGCCGACAACCTGGTGCCGCCGTCTCAGATTCCTGAAGCGAAGTGACTGCCCGGAGAGAGGCGGGGAGCCAGATTCCGGTCACCCCCAGGTGGGGATCCCGATGCCTCCGAGATACGGCCAATCGCTGCCAGCCGAGAAAGACACTCGCCAGACGCGGCAGCGACCTCGATCGCCCACCTCCCCGCCCCGAACCGAGGCAGGCGGGGCGCGCTTGCGCGCGGTATAGAGTAGAAGAGCGATGTCCATGATCTCGACCCTCGGGGACCGGGAGAAGTTCCACCGGGTCTTCATCCTGATCCTCGTCGCCGTCATCTCCGCTGTGTTCCTTCAGATGATCCGTGGCTTCATCGTGACGGTCCTGATGGCCGCGATCTTCTCGGGCCTGGCGCATCCCCTGTACCGTCGTGTGCTCCATCTCGTACGCGGTCGTCGGGCGACGGCGGCAGTCCTGACCCTGCTCGTGATCCTCCTCGTGGTGGTCACGCCGCTGGTCGTCTTCATGGGCATCGTCGCCACGGAAGCGCTCGACATCAGCCAGTCCGTGACCCCGTGGGTGAGACAGCACATCCGAGAGCCGAGCAGGCTCGGCCTGCTCCTCGAGCGCCTCCCGTACGCCGACCAGATCCAGGCTCAGTTCCAGGCCTACAGCACCCAGATCATCGAGAAAATGGGCGAGCTCGCGGGCCGGGTGAGCTCGTTTCTGGTGAACAGCCTCTCCGCGGCCACGAGGGGGACGGTGGGCTTCCTCTTCCAGCTCTTCGTGATGCTGTACGCCATGTTCTTCTTCCTCGCCGGCGGGCGTCAGGTGCTGGACAGTGGGCTCCGGTACGTGCCTCTTCCCGAGGCCGACAAGGAGCTGATGGTCGACAAGTTCGTGTCGGTCGCCCGCGCGACGCTCAAGGGGACCTTCGTCGTGGGCGTGGTGCAGGGGGGGCTCGCGGGCCTGGCCCTCGCCGTCGTCGGAATCCAGGGAGCGACCTTCTGGGGGACGCTGATGGTTGTCCTCTCCATCATCCCGGCCCTCGGCACCGCGCTCGTCTGGGTGCCCGCGGTCGTCTACCTCTTCGCGGTCGGGAAGACGACCTCGGCCATCGGCCTCGCGCTCTGGTGCTCGCTGGTCGTCGGAACCGTCGACAACTTTCTCCGGCCGAAGCTGGTGGGCCGTGACACGAAGATGCCCGACCTCCTGATCCTCCTGAGCACCTTCGGCGGCCTGTCCATGTTCGGGATCGTGGGCTTCGTCCTGGGACCTATCATCGCGGCCCTCTTCATCGCGGTGTGGCAGATCTACGGAAAGGCCTTCGGCGACCTCCTTGGCAAGGAGCCGCCCGCCGACGGGGATGCGAAGTCGAGCGAGCGCGTGGAACAGGCTCCTTGAGGGGGGGCCTCTCGCCTGTGAGAATGGGAGTCTCTCGGAGGTTTCCTGGATGAGTCTGCGTCGCCACCTGGTCCTGCTGTCGGTCCTATTGTCCCTCGTCGTGGCCGGCTGCTCCGGTCTTCGGCTCTCCCCGGTGACGGCGGAGCCAACGACCAATTGGATCCCCGGGAAGTTCATCTGGCACGACCTGATCACCCACGACGTCGAAGCAGTGAAGCGGTTCTATTCCGGGGTCTTTGGCTGGACCTTCCAGGCCCTCCCGGGGATCGACCGTTACACGGTGATTCACCACAACGGAGAGATGATCGGCGGCATCTGCGGGCCGAACAACCTGATCGGCACCGACACCACGTCTCCCTACACGATCAATTGGACCTTTCCGAGTAGCTGCAGCCTCGAAAACCGAAAATGGGCCGTCCGCGCTCGCGCCGAGGACAACTGTGGCAACGTGAGCCCGGACAACGTTGTCGTGGACGACCTTATCCTCGACGGTCGCGGCTGCTTCCGCGGAGCTCAACGCCCCTCCGAGGGTCGCCTGGGCACCTGGGTGAGCGAGCTCGACGTGGCGGGGGGACGAGGTCAGGTCGTCGTCGACGGCACCCAGGCCTCGTTCCCGGGAGCCGGGATCGCGGCCCAGTCCCTGGCCCTGCCGCCAGGCCAGCACCGCTTCGAAGCGGTGCTCGTCGACGCCGAGGGCCACGCGGGTGTGTGGCGGTTCAATCTCTCGACCCTCGGGGTGAGCCCCGGGAGCATCCGGGGCATCGCCGGGGAGGTCGCGGAGATCGGACCGGACCAGGTGGCCTTCCGCCTCGCCGGTCAGCCCGGCGCGCGCGTCGTCTTCACCGTGACCGTGGGCGGAAGCTGAGCCCTGACCAGCTAGCTAGTAGGGCATCACCTTGCGGTGCCGGGCGACCTCTTCCTCGAAGTACTTCCGGTAGAGGACGTCCCATTCGGCGGACCCCTCCGGGATCGAGCGCTTCTGGCTCTCGATCTTGCGGCGGACGAGGACGTCGATCACCTCGTCTGCGTGCATCTCGTCGGAGATGATCTTGACGATCGTCTGGCGGATCTCCTGCGGCTCGTCGAAGTACTCGAGGGCGTCCTCTTCATTCATGTAGTGAAGAATGAGGTGGGACATGTTGAGGATCCGCTCGCGAGAGAGCTTCAAAGGATGATCCCCTTCTGCTTCGCGAGCTCGCGCTTCACCTTCTTGAACATGTCCGAGTAGGCGATGTCCGAGCGGTTCATCTGCTGCGAGTGCTGGACGAGGACCTCGCGGACCTCTTCGTTGAGGCGGTCTTCGATTTGCAGATCTTCGACGATGACGCGGGCGATGCCGTCGATGACCTGCTCCGCGTCGTCGACCTCGATACGGCGGTCGGCGGTGAGGACCTTTACGATCTTTCGGGAGATGTAGTTGATCTCGTCGGGGGACAGGCGCATGGGATCAGGGCGGGGAGTATAGCACTCGGCCGCCCCATCGCGGCGCCCGGTACCGAGGCCCATCGACCGGGCATCTGGTTGACCGGTTGGGGCCTGTGTACTAGGCTGTCGAGCCTGCTCCGGCACCAGGCGCAAGCTTGAAGAAGGGCTCGAACGCAGGACATACGGCTGGTCCATCGCGCAGCGGAAGAATGTCCCAGGTTTTTCACCCCGCCGCCAACTCGATCGCGAGGATCAGCCTCGCTGTCGGCGCGCTCGCAGCCGCGGTCGGACTCGTTCTGGTTCTCTTCGTGCTCCCGCGTTCGTCCTACGCCACGCGCCAGCACGAGGCGCGCGACCAGCCGGTGCCCTTCTACCACGCGCACCACGTGGGCAGCATGGGAATCGAGTGCCGCTACTGCCACTCCACGGTCGACAGGTCCGCCCTCGCCGGGATCCCTCCGACCAAGACCTGCATGAACTGCCATTCCCAGATCTGGAACCAGGCCCCGGCACTCGAGCCGGTGCGCGAGAGCTGGCGGACCGGTAAGTCCATCGAGTGGGTCAAGGTCTACGACCTTCCCGACTTCGTCTATTTTGACCACAGCGCCCATGTGAACAACGGTGTGGGGTGCTCCACCTGCCATGGGCGCGTGGATCAGATGCCCTACATCTGGCAGGAGCCCTCGCTGCTCATGGAGTGGTGCCTCGAGTGTCACCGGGAGCCCGAGAGGTTCCTCCGCCCCAGGAGCGAGGTTTACGACATCACCTACGAGACCCCGCCCGACCAGCTGGAGCTGGGTCGACGCCTCGCCCTGGAGTACGACGTCGACCCGCAGGTTTCCTGCTCCACGTGCCACCGATGAGCCACGATCACATCCCCGCCGTGCCCGTCACTCTCGAGGGAGTCCGCCGCCGTCCCGGCGGCGGCGCCCAGCGGCGCTACTGGAAGAGCCTCGACGAGCTCGCCGAGACTCCCGGCTTCCTGGAGTTTCTCCACCGTGAGTTTCCCGAGCAGGCGTCGTCCTTCGAAGACGCGAAGGGCCGGCGCGAGTTTCTGACGCTCATGGGCGCGTCGCTGGCCCTGGCCGGGCTCACCGCGTGTACGAAGCAGCCGGAGGAGACGATCTTCCCCTACGTGAGACAGCCCGAGCACATGGTGCCGGGCCGTCCGCTCTTCTTCGCCACTGCCGCCTCCCACGACGGCTACGCCCGGGGCATCCTGGTGGAGAGCAACGAGGGGCGGCCGACGAAGATCGAGGGAAACCCCGACCACCCGCAAAGCCTCGGCGCGACCGACGTTTTCGGGCAGGCCCACGTCCTCGGCCTGTACGACCCGGACCGTTCCGGGACCGTCCGCCACCTGGGTCAGGAGCGCACGTGGGGCGCCTTTCGGGCGGCCCTTGGGCAGGCGCTAGAGCCGCTGGGGGAGGCAGGCGGTGCCGGTCTGCGGATTCTCTCCGGGCGGATGACGTCGCCCACCCTCGCCGCCCAGAGAGAGGCCCTCCGGGCCGAGCTGCCGGAGGCGCAGTGGGTGAGCTGGGAGCCAGCGGATCGCGACAACGTCCGCGCGGGCGCGACCCTGGCTTTCGGCGAAGCGGTGGAGCCCCAGTACCGCTTCGAGAACGCCGACGTCATCCTGAGCCTCGAAGCCGACTTCGTGTCGAGCCATCCGGCGAGCCTCCGTCTCGTGCGCGAGTATGCCGCCCGACGCAAGGTCGACCCGCTGAAGCCGGAGATGAATCGTCTCTACGTCGTCGAAGGCTCACCCACGTCGACGGGTGCGTCCGCCGACCACCGCCTCGCCCTCAAGAGCTCCGCCATCGAGGGTTTTGCCCGGGCGGTGGCGGCGGGGCTTGGCATCGGCGTCGAAGGCGGCGTCGACCACCCGTGGGTGGCCCCCCTCGCGAAGGACCTCGAGCGTGCCGGCGCTCGCGCGATCGTCCTGGCCGGCGAGACGCAGCCCCCGGCCGTTCATGCCATCGCACACGCGATCAACGAGGCGCTGGGCGCCGTGGGCACCACCGTCGTCTACACAGAGCCCGCCGATGCGGCCTCCGACGGGACGCTTCAGGATCTCGTTGCCGACATGAACGCCGGTCGCGTCGAGATGCTGGTCGTCACAGGCGCGAACCCGGTTTATGCTGCCCCTGCCGACCTTGGGTTCGCCGAGGCCCTCGAGCGTGTCCCGCTTCGCATCCACCACGGCCTGTATCTGGACGAGACCGCGGTGCTGTGCCAATGGCATCTCCCGGCGGCCCACCCCCTGGAGAGCTGGAGCGATGCCCGGGCCGCCTGTGGCACCGTCTCGATTGTCCAGCCCTTGATCGCCCCGCTCTACGGCGGGCTCTCGATACACGAGCTCGTGGCCGCGTTCATCGAAGGGTCCGAGCCCAAGGGGTACGAGATTGTCCGCGAGCACTGGATGGACGTGCTCGGCGGCGGCGAGGGTGACGACTTCGAAAAGGCGTGGAGCCGCGCTCTGCACGACGGGGTCGTAGCCGGTACGGCCTTTGAGGAAAAGGCCGTGTCCGTGACGGTGGGCGACTGGGCCCGGGCCCCCGAGGGTGGGCCGACCCCGGGTCTGGAGATTGCCTTCCGTGCCGATCACGGCGTCTTCGACGGACGCTTCGCCAACCTGGGCTGGCTGCAGGAGCTGCCGCGACCATTGACCAAGCTGACCTGGGACAACGCCGCCCTCATGAGCCCCGCAACGGCCCAGAAGCTCGGCGGCTTCCGGACGGTTGAGACGGGAGCGGGCCACGTCACCGACGTCGTCGAGCTCCGCCTGGGCGGCCGCGTGCTCAAGGCACCGGGCTGGATCCTCCCCGGTCACCCGGACGACTCCGTGACACTCCACCTGGGCTATGGGCGCACCCGTGCGGGACGAGTCGGCGACGGCGCCGGGTCGAACGCCTACGCGCTCCGCACGAGCCAGGCGCGCTGGTTCGGCACCGGTCTGGAGGTGGCGCGGACCGGCGAGACGATGCTCATGGCCTGCACGCAGGATCACTGGACCATCGAAAACACCGCAAATCAGGCAGCGGCCGACCGGCACATCGTGCGCTCGGCGACCCTCGACGAGGTCGCGGCGGACCCCCACGTCTTCGAGCACATGGGGCACGAGCCGAAGCCCGAGCTGTCCATGTACCCCCCCCACGAGTATCCCGGGCGGGCCTGGGGAATGGCCATCGACATGAGCGCCTGCGTCGGCTGCAATGCCTGCGTCACCGCGTGCCAGTCCGAGAACAACGTCCCCGTCGTCGGAAAGGAGCAGGTGGGCCGCGGTCGGGAGATGCACTGGATCCGGGTGGATCGCTATTACCAGGGCCCCCCCGAGAGCCCCGAGACCTTCCACCAGCCCATTGTGTGCATGCACTGCGAGCAGGCCCCCTGCGAGGTGGTCTGTCCCGTGGCCGCCACCGTCCACAGCGAGGAGGGCCTCAACGAGATGGTCTACAACCGCTGCGTAGGGACGCGGTACTGCTCGAACAACTGTCCCTACAAGGTTCGGCGGTTCAACTTCTTCCTGTACCAGGACTGGGACACCCCCACCTTCAAGATGATGCGCAACCCCGAGGTCACCGTGCGCTCCCGCGGCGTCATGGAGAAGTGCACGTACTGCGTGCAGCGCATCAGCCGGGCCCGGATCGACTCCGGAAACGAAGGCCGCCCGATCCGCGACGGAGAGATCCGGACCGCGTGCGAGGCGGCCTGCCCGGCCCAGGCCATCGTCTTCGGAGACGTGAACGATCCCGAGAGCAACGTCTCGAAGTGGAAGGCGAGCCCGCGCAACTACGGGTTGCTCGAGGAGCTGCAGACGCGGCCGCGGACCACCTACCTTGCCGCGGTCCGCAACCCGAACCCGGAGATCCCTTCGGAGGCCTCGTCCCCGCGGCACCATGGCTAGCACTCCCCACAGCGAGCCGCAGATCATCGCACCTGGTCACACGTTCGCCACAGTCACCGACAAGATCGCGAGCATCGTCCTCCTGAAGAAGACGCCCTACGGGTGGTTCGTGGGCCTCGCCGTGGGCTTCGGACTTCTCAACCTGCTCCTCGTCTCGCTGGCCTGGCTGCTCATACGCGGCGTGGGCATATGGGGACTCAACATCCCCATCGGATGGGCCTTCGCGATCATCAACTTCGTCTGGTGGATCGGCATCGGTCACGCCGGAACGCTCATCTCTGCAATCCTGTTGCTGCTGCGCCAGCAGTGGCGGATGTCGATCAATCGCTTCGCCGAGGCGATGACGCTCTTCGCGGTAGCTTGCGCGGGACTCTTCCCGATCATCCACATGGGCCGCCCGTGGGTGGGCATGTACTGGTTGTTCCCCTACCCCAACACCATGGGGCTGTGGCCGAACTTCAAGAGCCCGCTGATCTGGGATGTCTTCGCGGTGTCCACGTACGCCCTCGTGTCGCTGATGTTCTGGTTCGTGGGCCTCATCCCCGATCTCGCCACGCTTCGTGACCGGGCCGAGGGTCGGACCAGGAAGTGGATCTACGGGGTCCTGGCCATGGGCTGGCGGGGCTCCGCGCGCCACTGGCACAACTACGAGACGGCGTACCTGATCCTCGCGGGGCTCGCCACACCCCTCGTCGTGTCCGTGCACACCGTGGTGAGCTTCGACTTCGCCGTCGCCACTGTCCCGGGGTGGCACGCGACGATCTTCCCGCCCTACTTCGTTGCCGGGGCGATCTACGCCGGCTTCGCCATGGTTCTCACCCTCGCCATCCCTCTCAGAAAGCTCTACGGCCTCGAGGACTTCATCACGACGAAGCACCTGGAGAACATGGGCAAGGTTCTCCTCGCGACGAGCCTCATCGTGGTCTACGGCTACGCGATAGAGGCCTTCATGGCCTGGTACAGCGGCAACACCTTCGAGCGCTTCATGCTGTGGAACCGCATGTTCGGACCCTACGGATGGACCTACTGGGTGCTGCTCCTCTGCAACCTGGCGACGCCCCAGCTCATGTGGTTCAAGCGCTTCCGCACCAGCGTTCCGTGGCTCTTCGCGGTGGCGATGGTGGTCAACGTGGGCATGTGGCTCGAGCGGTTCGTCATCGTAGTGACGAGCCTGCACCGCGATTTCGTGCCCTCCTCCTGGGGCATGTACTCGCCCACCTTCTGGGACTGGGCCACCTTCCTCGGCACGATCGGGCTGTTCCTGACCCTCTTCTTCCTGTTCATCCGACTGCTCCCCGCGATCTCGATCTTCGAGATGCGCACGCTCCTCCCCGGCGCCCGAATCGAGGAGGACGAGGCATGAGCCGGCCTCTCTACGGCTTGGTGGCCGAGTTCGGCTCGCCGGGCGAGCTCGTGAAGGCGGCTCGCGAGGTCCACGCCGCGGGCTACACGAAGGTCGACGCCTACACCCCCTACCCCATCGAGGAGGTCTTCGAGGCGCTGCACCTGGGCCGCTCCCATCTCCCGAAGATCGTCCTTGCCGGCGGGATCGTGGGCCTGGCCGGCGGCTGGGGCTTGCAGTATTGGACCTCGGTGATCCAGTACCCGATGAACATCGGGGGCCGGCCCTTCAACGCCTGGCCCGCCTTCGTCATTCCGAGCTTCGAAACCACGGTCCTGCTCGCCGCGCTCTCCGCCGTCCTGGGCATGCTGGCCCTGAACGGGCTGCCCCGGCCCTACCACCCCGTGTTCAACGCACGGAACTTCTCCGCCGCGAGCAGCGACAGCTTCTTCCTGTGCATCGAGGCCGCGGACCCGAGGTTCGATCGGGAGTCGGTGCGGAAGGTCCTCGCGGGCCTCGGCGGAGACGTCTCGGAGGCGGAGGAGTGATGGCTCGCCGGCTCGCCCTCGTGGCCCTCGTCGCTCTCGCCGGCCTCGGCTGCCGCCAGGACATGCACGACCAGCCGAAGTACAAGCCCTATCGCGGAAGCGATTTCTTCGCAGACGGCCGCGCCATGCGGCCGCTCGTGGACGGGACGGTGGCCCGCGGGACGCTGCACGAAGGCGATCCGCTCTACACCGGGATGTCCATGTCTGAAGACGAGTTCGTGACGGAGATGCCCCTACCGGTCACGGCCGCTCTCCTCGAGCGGGGCCGGGGCGAGTTCGGTGTCTTCTGCTCACCGTGCCACGGACGCACGGGAAGAGGAGACGGCGTCATCGTGCAGCGGGGCTTCCAGCGGCCCAGCTCGTTCCACATCGATCGGCTCCGGCAGGCGCCGATCGGTTACTACTTCGACGTGATGTCCAATGGTTTCGGCGCCATGTCCGACTACGCCATGCAGGTGCCCGTGGAGGACCGCTGGGCGATCGCAGCGTACGTCCGTGCCCTGCAGCTCAGCCAGCATGCCTCCTTCACCGACGTGCCCGCCGGGCACGAGAGTGAGCTCGAAGCGAGCTTGCTGCCGGTGGATGCCGAAGACGCGACCGGTGCGGAGGAGCGCCACTGATGGCCGCCCCCGTGCTTCCCATGCCGCCCTCGATCGGCCGCCTCGAGCGAGCCGGGCTCTCGACCGGGCTCGTTTTCGGGCTCGGGCTGGTCGTGGGCTTCTTCGTCGAGCGGGACCAGTTCCTGCGCTCGTACCTGTTCGGGTGGCTGTTCTGGCTCGGCGTAGCGGTCGGGTGCCTTGGCCTTGCCATGCTGAACCACCTGACCGGGGGGCTGTGGGGAATCGTGCCCCGGCGCTTTCACGAGGCAGCAGCACGCACGATTCCGTTCATGGCGATCCTGTTCCTGCCCGTCCTCCTCGGGCTGGGCTCGCTCTACGTCTGGGCACGGCCCGAGGTGGTGGCTGCCGACCCGATCATCCAGAGCAAGGTCGCCTACCTCAACGTGCCCTTCTTCCTGGTCCGGGCCGCGCTCTACTTCACGGTGTGGACCGTCCTCGCCACCGTGCTCAGCCGCTGGTCCGTTCAGCAGGACGACGGCATCGACGCGGCACGAGGAAAGCGCCTCCGGAGCGTCTCCGGTGTCGGCCTGGTGGCTCTCGCCGGCACCATCACCTTCGCCGCCATCGACTGGGGCATGTCGCTGGCCCCCCACTGGTTCTCGACGATGTACGGAGTGCTCTTCATCGTAGGGTGGGTGCTCTCCGCGCTCTCGTTCACGATCGTCCTGATGGCGTTCGTCGCGGGAGAACCGCCCATGAGCGAGGCCCTTCGTCCGGGAACCGTCCACGATCTGGGCAAGCTGTTGCTGGCGTTCACGATGTTCTGGGGATACGTCAACTTCTCGCAGTTCCTGATCGTCTGGTCGGGCAACATCAGCGAGGAGACTCCGTTCTACATCCACCGCCTGGAGGGAGCCTGGGGTGCGGTGGCCGTCGTGCTGCTGCTGTTCCACTTCGCTCTCCCGTTCGCACTCCTCCTCTCCCGGGACCTCAAGCGCAACGCGAAGAGGCTCGGGCTCGTCGCCGCGCTCATGCTCGTCATGCAGCTCGTGGACCTCTTCTGGCTGATCGCACCCGATCTGCTCTCCCAGGGCCACGGGATGGCGCCCCTGAGGGTGCACTGGATGGATCTGGCTGCCGCCCTCGGTCTCGGCGGGCTGTGGCTCGCTCTGTTTGGCCGCCAGCTTCGGAAGAGCCCCATTCTCCCCGTGGGAGAGCCTGCGGTGCGCGCGCTGCTGTCCGGGAGCGGCGAGGCGGCGACCCCATGAGCGATTCCCCGAACGGCGTCCGCTTCGAGAAGCGCGACATCAACGAGCGCTCGAGCTTCTGGTTCGGCTTCTGGATCCTCGCGGTTATGGTGGTCGTGGCCTTCCTGGTGAAGCCGCTCTACAACCTCCTCTCGAAGCGTGAGACCGCAGCCCAGGCGCCCGCGGCCTATGTGCTCGCCACCGAGCCTGGCGCCCTCGAGCCCTCCGGGCCCCGGCTCCAGGTGAAGCCCGAGCTGGACATCGAGGCGTTCCGTGCCCAGGAAGACGGGATCCTGGAGAGCTACGCCTGGGTCGACAAGGAGCGTGGGGTCGTTCGGATCCCCGTGGCGGAGGCGATGCGCCTCGTTGCCGAGCGGGGGCTCCCGGCCTTCTCGCTGCCCGAGGACGACGGGGAAGAGGAGGACGCACCATGAGCCTGCGCCTCGCGCTCGGCCTCGTCCTGCTGGCCACGCCGGCGGTCGTCCAGGCGCAGCTCGGACCTGCCCCGCCCCCTCCGGGAAGCGGCGACCCCGTGATCCTCAGGGAGATCGGGTTCGACCAGAAGCTCGGGGGAGCGGTCCCACTCGATGCCGTCTTCCGTGACGAGGCCGGTGAAGAGGTGCGTCTCGGAGACTACTTCAGGGACCGGCCGGTGGTCCTGAGCCTCGTCTACTACGATTGCCCCATGCTGTGCACGCTGAGCCTGAACGGCCTGGCGCGAGCCCTCAAGGTGTTGTCGTTCGTGCCCGGTCAGGAGTTCGAGGTTCTCACCGTCAGCTTCGATCCCGGCGAGACGCCGGCTCTGGCCGCGGCCAAGAAGAAGGCCTACATGACGCAGTACGACCGGAAGGAGGGCGCCCAGGGGTGGCACTTCCTGACCGGCGACGCGTCCGCCATCGAATCGCTGACCCAGGCGGTGGGGTTTCGTTACGTCTGGGACGAGAACACGCAGCAGTTCGCTCATCCTGCCGGGATCGTGATCGTGACGCCGGAAGGCGTGATCTCCCACTATCTCTTCGGGGTCGAGTACTCCCCGAAGGACATGCGGCTCGCCCTGGTCGATTCCGGCGGCGGCCGGATCGGGAACCCCATCGACCAGGTGCTCCTCTACTGCTTCCAGTACGACCCCTCGAGGGGCCGCTACAGCGCTTCGATCCTCAACGTCGTGCGGGTCGGCGGGCTCCTGACCGTCGGTCTCCTGGTCGCCTTCATCCTCTCGATGACCCTGAGGCCCCGGGTGCAGGCCCCCCCGCCGGGCTCCGAGGGCACTCCTTCTTGAAGCGATGAATCCTTCCATGCCCTTGCTGCCCGAACAGGCCTCCTCCTTCGCTGGAGAGGTGGACGCCCTCTTCTTCTTCATCCTCGGCGTCTCGGGCCTGTTCGCAGTCGGGATCTGGATCGCGCTCCTCTATTTCGGGATCCGGTATCGTCGACGCTCGGACGACGATCGCCCCAGGGAAATCTACGGCTCCCTCGCCCTCGAGCTCACGTGGACGCTCATTCCCCTGGCCATCATGACGGTGATGTTCGTCTGGGGAGCGAAGGTCTTCTTCGAGCTCAACCGACCTCCCGACGACGCGATGACCGTGAGCGTCGTGGGAAAGCGATGGATGTGGAAGATCCAGCACCCCACCGGCCACCGCGAGGTGAACGAGCTTCACGTCCCGGTGGGCCGTGCCGTCCGGCTGGTGATCACGTCCGAGGACACGATACACAGCTTCTTCGTGCCGGCGTTCCGCATCAAGAAAGACGCCGTGCCGGGGCGCTACACGATGGCCTGGTTCCGCGCCACGAAGGTCGGGACCTACCACCTGTTCTGCGCCGAGTACTGTGGTCTCGAGCACTCGAAGATGATCGGGTGGATCGTGGTGCAGACACCCGAGGACTACCAGGGCTGGCTGGCTGGCGGCCCCAGGCCGGACTCGCCGGCTGCCGAGGGCGAGCAGCTGTTCTCCGAGCTCATCTGCAGTACGTGCCACGACCCCGGCTCGTCCGAGCGGGGCCCGGTGCTCACCGGGCTCTTCGGTCGGACGGTGGCCCTCGCGAGCGGCGACACCGTGGTGGCGGACGAGGTCTATGTCCGAGAGTCCATCCTCAACCCGGCCGCACGAGTCGTGGCCGGCTACCAGCCGCTGATGCCGACCTACCAGGGGCTCGTGAGCGAGGAGCAGATCATCACGCTCATTGCCTACATCGAGTCGCTACAGGTTTCGCCGTCCGCGCTCGGCCGACAGGAAGCTGAATGATGACGACCCAGGCCCCCACGCTGCCCGAGAAGCACTACCTGAACGCCGGCTACGGCTGGCGGTCCTGGCTGCTCACGACGGACCACAAGCGGATCGCCGTCCTGTACCTCATCTCGATCACGGCGATGTTCGCGCTGGGAAGCTTCTACGCGGCTCTCGTCCGCTGGAATCTCCTCGTTCCCGACGGCTCCCACATGTCCGCCGAGACCTACAACAAGGCCTTCACGGCTCACGGCGTGATCATGGTGTTCTTCTTCCTGATCCCGTCGATCCCCGCGACGCTCGGCAACTTCCTGATCCCCCTCATGATCGGGGCCCGGGACCTGGCATTTCCGCGGATCAACCTCCTGAGCTGGTACATCTACGTCTTCGGGGCTGCGATCACGCTCTACGCGCTCCTGGCCGGGGGGCTCGATACGGGGTGGACCTTCTACACGCCCTACAGCACGGTCTACGCCCAGAGCAACGTGGTGATCGCCGTCGTGGGTGTCTTCGTCACTGGGTTCTCCTCGATCCTGACGGGCCTCAACTTCATCGTGACCATTCACACCATGCGAGCCCCGGGGATGACCTGGTTCCGGATGCCGCTCTTCGTCTGGGCGCACTATGCCACCTCGATCATCCAGGTCCTCGGCACGCCGGTGGTGGCAGTCACCATCCTCCTCGTGGCCCTCGAGCGGATCTTCCACTTCGGTTTCTTCGACCCGAATCGCGGCGGAGATCCCATCCTCTTCCAGCACCTGTTCTGGTTCTACTCCCACCCCGCCGTCTACATCATGATCCTGCCCGCGATGGGGGTCATCAGCGAGCTCATCACGTGTTTCTCGAGGAAGCGCATCTTCGGGTACAGCTTCATCGCCATGTCGAGCCTTGCCATCGCCGTCATCGGGTTCCTGGTCTGGGCGCACCACATGTACGTGTCCGGGATGGCGGTCTACTCCGCCATGGTCTTCTCGGCCCTGACCTACCTCGTCGCCGTTCCGTCCGCCATCAAGACCTTCAACTGGACCGCCACGCTCTACAAGGGCTCGGTCCAGTGGGACACTCCGATGATCTACGTCTTCTGCTTCATCGGGCTCTTCCTGATCGGCGGGCTGACGGGCCTGTTCCTCGGCAACCTGGGGACCGACGTGCATCTCACCGACACGTACTTCATCGTGGCGCACTTCCACTACATCATGGTGGGTGGCGCGATCATGGGATACCTGGGAGGCCTTCACTTCTGGTGGCCCAAGATCACCGGTCGCCGTTACCTCGAGGCCTGGGGCAAGGTGTCGTCGCTGCTCATCTTCGTGGGCTTCAACCTGACGTTCTTTCCCCAGTTCTTTCTCGGCTACGTGGGCATGCCCCGGCGCTACCACGTCTATCCCGAGGAGTTCCAGGTGCTGAACGTGCTCTCGACCGCCGGAGCCACGATCCTGGGGTTCGGGTATCTCTTCCCGTTCTCCTACCTGACCTATTCCGTCTTCAAGGGCCGTCCGGCGGGCAACAACCCCTGGAAGGCCAAGGGCCTCGAGTGGACGACGACCTCTCCGCCGCCGGCCCACAACTTCGACGAGACGCCCACCGTCACCGAAGAAGCCTACGACTACGCCACGCCACCGAAGGAGAAGAGCGCCCTTGTCTGAGCTCGCGGCCGGCGGCGGCCAGCACCCGGCCCTCCAGCATCACTTCAGAGACCTGGAGCAGCAGAAGGCCGCCTCCTCGCTGGGGATGTGGGTGTTCATCGCCCAGGAGATCCTCTTCTTCGGCGGAATCTTCATGGCCTACATCGTGTACCGCATCAAGTACCCGGAGGCGTTCGTCGCGGGCAGCCATCATTTGAGCTGGCAGGTGGGGTTCTTCAACACCCTCGTCCTGATCGGCTCCAGTCTCACGATGGCCATGGCCGTCTACTCGGCGGCGATCGGAAAATCCCGCCGCGTCGTCGGCTTCATTCTCGCCACCGTTTTGCTCGGCTCCGTCTTCCTCGGCGTCAAGTACTTCGAGTACGCCGAGAAGATCGGGCCCTGCCTCCCAGGCGCGTCCGGAGTGGGCTGTCTCGTGCCAGGTGAGCGGTTCGACGCGAGCGCCCTCGGCGTCTCAGGCGAGGCGGCGGGGCACACCCAGATCTTCTACTCGCTCTACTTCGGGATGACCGGGCTCCACGCACTGCACATGATCATCGGAATCCCGATCCTGCTCGTCATCGCCCGAGCCGCCTGGAAGGAGCGCTACTCCCCCGAGTGGCACACGCCGGTGGAGATGGTGGGGCTCTACTGGCACTTCGTGGACATCGTCTGGATCTTCCTGTTTCCGCTCCTCTATCTGATCGGAGCTCACTGACCATGTCCGGGCCCCACGTCCTCCCCGTACGCGTCTACCTCGGGATCTTCGCTGCCCTCTCGGTCCTTACCGCGATCACCGTCGCCACCGCCCAGTTCGATTTCGGGCCGCTGAACAACCTCGTCGCCCTGGGCATCGCCACCACGAAGGCCACGCTGGTGGTGCTCTACTTCATGCACGCCCGCTACAGCGGGAAGCTCACTGCCGTCGTGATCGCCACGAGCATCGGCTTCCTGTTCATCCTCTTCTTCCTGACGCTCACGGACTACCTCAGCCGCGCCTGGGCTCTGTAGCTACTCCCAGAAGTCGTCGCCGTCGGACTCCAAGAGGAGCTCCTGCCGCTCGTCCATCCAGGCCTGGTAGTCTTTCTGGCTCAGGACCTTGAGGAAGCCGCGCATTCGGTAGTGGCCGAGGCCGCACAGCTGGGCACACGCGATCTCGTAGCCGAACTCCGGGTTGCCCGTGCGCTCGCGCATCTCGTCCGTCGTCACCGTCGGGACGAACCAGACCGGGATGCTCATCCCCGGGATGACGTCCTGCTTGACGCGCATCTCGGGCAAGCCGAACGAGTGGATGACGTCCTTGCTCGTGAGCTCGATGAGGGCCGGAGTGTCCACTGGCAGCCAGAGCTCGTTGAGCGTGACGACGTCGTCTTCCCCAGCGGGGTCGTCGCGGACGAGGCCCAGGGGGTTCGTCTCCAGGTCGTACAACTCGATGCTGTTTTGGCCGTACACTCCGTCGGGCCCGGGGTAGTGGACGTTCCAGGCGAACTGCTCGCCGACCACCCGCACACGGGTCGCCTCCTGCGGAGCGGGGAAGTCGGCCACCCGCGCGGCCCAGAGCGGGATGGCGAGCGCGACGAGCACGATCGCTTCCAGGACCGCTACGCCGATCTCCAGGTAGGTGGAGGTCTTGCCGGTGACTCCGGCGTAGTCGGCAGTGGGATTCCGCTTCCTTCGGAACCGCATCAGCGTGTACGCGAAGAAGGCCCCCCAGCCCACGAAGAGCACGGCCATGAAGACATGAATCAGGCCAGTGGTCCAGTCTAGCTCGCCCCCATGCTGGGACGCGAGCTCGGGCAGTCCGAGCCAGCTACTCATGCGCTCCTCCACTCTCCGGGCTGTCCGGGGCCTGCGGCTTCGCTCGTGCTCTGGCCGTGCCGCGCGGCCTGTCGACGCAGGTAAAGGAAGAAGGCGGCAAACGCGACCTGCACGGCGAGCACCACACCGAGCAGCAGCAGAGTCCCCACCTGGGCGGCGTCGATCATCGGGCCGTCAGCCTGCCCGTAGCACGTCGAGCAGGCCAGGGTCGGTGACGGGCTGCTGAGCCACACCGCCATCGCGATCAGCAGGGTCACACCGAGTCTCGGGCGGGTCATCGAATCCCCCGCATCTTCATGATGAACCAGGCCTCGTAGCCGACGAGTCCGAGGCCAAGAACGAAGGAAGCAACGGACGCCGCGCGCCAGGGCGGTTGGGCGCCCAGGCACCAGGCGCCGAAGCCGAAGGCGAGGAGGGCCGAGGCACTGATGAACAGAACGTGAAAAGCCTTGAGTGACATGGTCAGTTCAGCCTGACGGCGTCGAGGGCCCCCAGGGTCGGAATGAGGAGCAGCGGGACGAACAAGACCGCGGTCAGGATCAGTGCCCAGTAGATGAGCTTCCTCTCGGAGAGAAGATGCATGAACCAGGCGGCCACCAGAGAGCCCTTAACCGATGCGATGAGGAGTGCCAGAGCGATCGCAAGATGGGTCGGGAGCTTCAGGTAGTAGGCTCCCACCGTGAAGCCGGTCAGGACCAGCAGGGCGCCGAAGACGAACAGCGCCGCCTTCACGTGGCGGTCGATCTCGGCGTGATCGTGAGCGTCCATTTCGCCTCCCTACAGCAGGTAGAGGATGGGGAACAGGAAGATCCAGACCAGGTCCACGAGATGCCAGAACAAGCCGGCATTCTCCACCCGGTTGGTGAAGTGTGTGGGGTCCCTCTTCCACAGACCCGACCCCGGTCCCCAGAACCATCCGTTGACCACCATGCCGCCAATGACGTGCAGCCCGTGGATTCCGGTGAGCGTGAAATAGATAGCGAGGAAGGTGTTGGTGCTCGGGAGATAGCCGTGATGGAACTTCTCCGAGTACTCCAGGTACTTGATAAACAGGAACCCGAAACCGCACAGGATGGTGATGCCCATGAAGAGTCGGAATCGACCGAAGTCGTTCTTTGCCAGCGACGCCCAGGCCAGCACCATGGTCACGCTGGAGCTGATCAGCACCACCGTGTTCAGGGCGGCAAGTGGGATGTTGAGGTATGTCGCGCCTGCCGGCCACTCGGTCGCACCCACTCGGAGCATTACGTATGTCGCGAAGAGGGCTCCGAACAACATGACCTCGGAGGCCAGAAACAACCAGATCGCGATCTTGCCGTTGGTGAGCCCGGTGTCAGGCCGGGGACTGACCGTGTAGGGAATCTCCATGCTCATGCTCCCGAGGGCTCCCACTGGGGACTGTAGTCCCGGGCGGACCCGGGGACGCTGTACTCATACGGTCCGCGGTAGGCCACGGGCGGTGTGGTGAAGTTGCCGTGGGGCGGCGGTGAAGGGGTCGCCCACTCGAGCGTCGTGGCCTCCCAGGGGTTGCTCCCCACTTTCTTCCCGCGGAACGCGCTCTTGAAGAAGTTGTAGATGAACGGCAGCTGGGCAAGAGCCAGGCACCAGGCGCCTACCGAGGAGACCACGTTCCAGTGGAGCACCGGCTGCGCGTGGGCGTAGGAGGCGCCGCCGTCCCAGAGGCGCCGCGAGACCCCGGCGAGCCCCATGATGAGAAACGGCATGAATATCACGTTCATGAACACCATCGAACCCCAGAAATGGATCTTGCCCAGGGTCTCGTTCATGGCTCGCCCGGTGGCCTTGGGGAACCAGTAGTAGACGCCGGCAAAGAGGGCGAAGATCGTTCCGGGTGCCACCACGTAGTGAAAGTGCCCGATCACGTAGTAGGTGTCGTGGAGATGGAGGTCCGTGGCGCTGAGGCCCAGCGGCAGGCCGGTGAGGCCCCCGATCCCGAACATGGGCAGAAAGCCCAGCGCGAAGAGCATGGGCGTGTTGAATCGGATCGATCCGCCCCACAGCGAAACAAGAAGGGCGGACAGGATCACCACCGACGGGATAGAGATGATCATCGTCGTTGTCTGGAAGAACGTGGCCATCGTGGTGCCCATGCCGGTGATGAACATGTGGTGCGCCCACACGATGAAGGACATGAAGCCCAGGAAGATCACCGAGTACACCATCGAGCGGTAGCCGAAGAGAGGCTTTCTGGTGTTGTTGGCGACGATCTCGGCCACGATCCCCAGCGCGGGAAGGATCAGCACGTAGACCTCGGGGTGAGCCAGGAACCAGAACAGGTGCTGCCAGAGGATGGGACTCCCGCCGCCAGTTGCCTGGAGGATCTCGCCGCTCACGACGAGCCCGGAGGGCAGGAAGAAGCTGGTGCCGACGTGACGGTCCATGAGCTGCAGGACGGCCGCTGCTTCGAGCGGGGGGAAGGCGAGAAGCAGGAGGAACGAGGTCACGAGCTGCGACCACACGAAGAACGGAAAGCGCCAGAAGGTGAGGCCGGGCGCGCGCAGCTGAATCGTCGTCACGATGAAGTTGATCGCTCCCAGCAGCGACGAGGTGATCAGGAACACCATGCCGAACAGCCAGAAGCTCTGGCCCTGCCCGGCGATGATCGAGAGCGGCGGGTAGGACGTCCATCCTGACTGGGCGGCTCCGCCCGGGACGAAGAAGCTCGCCAGCATTATGAGGCCACCCGGAACGTAGCACCAATAGCTGATCATGTTGAGGCGGGGAAACGCCATGTCGGGGGCGCCGATCTGGAGAGGCAGAACGAAGTTTCCGAAGCCGCCGACAGCCAGCGGCACGACGCCCAGGAACACCATGATGGTGCCGTGCATCGCGCCCAGCTCGTTGTAGAACTCCGGCAGCATGATGCCGCCCGGCATGCGCGCCTCTCCGAAGAGAGATCCCAGTATCGGGAAGGCTTCCCCGGGGAAGGCGAGCTGCAGGCGCATCAGCATCATCAGTGTGAAGCCGAAGAGCAGGAACAGCAGGCCCGTCATCGCGTATTGGATGCCGATGACCTTGTGGTCCAGGGAGAACACGTACTTGCGCCAGAAGCCCAGCGGCTCGTGGTGGGCGTCGTGCGCCCCGTCGTGCTCTCCGGCGGATGCTTCAGGATCCATTGCCCCCCCTGTGGGTTGTGAGCTCTTCCTCTCCCGACCGGGTCGGGAGAGGGCCGGAGACGAGTTCGCGCTCCCTGGCGCACGTCCCGGTCACATTTCCAGCTCCAGGGTGGCGATGAAATACCACCTTCCATGGCGGGAGGTCAAGCATGGGTCGGGCGCTCAGTCGGGAATCCTGCCGATGGGCTGTGGTCTCCCGAAGAAGAAGCCCTGGGCGTGGGTGAACCCGATTCGCATGCAGATGTCCGCCTCTTCGGCCGTCTCGACGCCCTCGGCCACCGTGTAGACGAGCAGGTCCCGGGCCACCGCCACGAGAGACGTCAGGATCCTCTGGCGTGACGCCGGCGCGGAGTCGATCCCCCGAACGAGGCTCATGTCGAACTTCAGATAGTGGGGTGGCTCTGCCGCCAGCTCCAGCAGCCGGGCCTGTCCCGCGCCGAAGTCGTCGTAGGCCAGACCGACGCCCGAACCGGACAGGGCCCCGCGCAGGCGCTGGACGCCTTCGAGGTTCTCGAGGGCGCCCTCGTGGACCTCCAGGGTGATGCGCCCGATGGGGCGCCTTCTCCTGGGCCCGGACGAGGGCGGGCACGAGGTCGTCGCGTTCGAGCTCGGCGGGGTGGATGTTCAGGAAGAGTGCGGAAAAATCCCGCCGGCCCTGGGTCAGCTCCAGGGCCCTCTCACGGAACAGTGCGCTCAGCTCGGCCTCCGTGCCTGCTCCCGCGGCGATCCGGAAAAGCTCCTTCGGCAGCTCCGGCAGCCGGGGGTGCCGTCCCCGGCCGAGGGCCTCGTAGCCGGCCAGCGTGCCGCTGGGAAGGCTCACGATCGGCTGGAAGAGCATCATGACCTGACGCTTCTCGAGGAGCTCCGGCAGCTCGTGCGCTCCCTCGACGAACTGCTCGGGAAGGGCCTTGTCACCCAGGGCCACGGTCGGCGCCTCGAGCGCCTGCTCGTCAGCCGCCTCGATCTCCTGGCGCCCCAGGCGATACTCGACCTGGGCGATGTGCAGAATGTCTCCCTCGCGCAGCCCGGAGTCCTCGATCCGCTCGCTGTTCACGAACGTGCCGTTCTTGCTTCCGAGATCGACGACCCGAAGCCGTCCGTCCTCGAGCAGGATCTCGGCGTGCTCTTTCGACACGGAGTCGGAGCTCAGCGTGAGGCTGAGGCCCGGGAGGCGGCCGAACCGAAAGGGGAACGGACGGACCGTGGTGCGCCGGAGCTGGCGCCCTCCTTCAACCAGGCTCTCCAGGTACCAGCGAAAAACACGTCCCGCCGCTGGTGAGCGAACGGTCATCGCGCTACCGTAAGGGTATCATTCTTTGGACCCGACACTCGGCGACAACTCATGGCAGAGACAGCCCGGGCCCAGGCCCGTGGGAGCAGCACAGCGTCTTGCAAGAGCATGCGGGCGCGGTGCGGGTTGATCCCCTGACTCGCAGGGCGAAGCATGCCACCGGGGCGCGGGCGGCGTTTGTCTCCGGACTGCTGCTCCTCGTCCTTCCGGCCGCGACGAGCCCCCCGGAATCGGCCGCCGCGAAGCTCGCTGGTGAGCTCAAGAGCCTCTACCCCAGGTCAGTCGATCCGTGGCAGCGGTGGCGTCGCCGGGCGAGCGTGACCATGGCCGACGGCCGGGAGGTGCCAAGAGAAGAAGCCTGGCGCGACGATCCGGGCTTCGTGGCCGCGGCGGCGCACCTCCTCTCGACCGGAGCGGAGGACGATGCCCGTCTGGGAGCGTGGCTGCTCGGTACCTCGGCCCCCGAGCATCGGAAGGCGGCCGAGACCGTTCTGATCGAGGCCCTCTCCCACACCGATCAGGGCGCCGCCTTCGAGGCCGTCGCGGCGCTGGCGATCGTCGGCGGTGACGACGCGGGCGAGGCTCTCCTTCGGGCAGCGCAGGGGGCCCCGACTGCCGAGGTCCGGACCGCCTCCGCCTGGGCCGCCGCGAAGCTCGCCGAAAGCCGGGATGTCGAGCAGGCCGCGCTGGCCCACCCCCGAGGCAGCGTCCGGCCGCTCGCCCCGAGCTTTCGTCGGGGGGTTTCCTGGTGGCGCAGCGAAGGACGTGACGACGACGGCCGCGCGTCGTTCCGGCGCGTGGCCTCGCTCGGGGTGACCTGGGTCTCGATCCACACGTGGGATCCCCTCCAGCGAGGATTCGACGAGCCGGTCTTCGCGACGCCCTCGCACCGCCACGGTCTGCCCAATCTGGAGGGTCTGGTGCGCAACGCGCACGCGGCCGGCCTTGCCGTGATGGTCAAGCCTCACCTCGAGATGCGAGGCTACCAACCGACTCCCGAGGAGCGCCTCGTCCTCCGTGGGCCCGACGAGGAGGCGCGACGCCGGCTCATCGCACGCGTGCAGGAGCAGTCGGCCGCGATCGTCGGTGGTGGCCACAACCGGCTGCTCATGCGCAACGACGCCGACTGGCGGCGCTGGTTCGAGGAGTACGAGGCCTACATTCTTCCCTACGCACGCCACGCGCAGGCCTCGGGTGCCGACATGTTCTGCGTCGGCCGGGAGCTGGACTCCAGCGTCATCCGACGGGAGTCGGACTGGCGCCGGCTCATCGGGCTCATCCGGAGCGAGTTCGAGGGTCCCCTGGTCTACTCGGCGAACTTCGACTCCTGGGAGAAAATCGCTTTCTGGGACACCCTGGACTTCATCGGCGTGAGCGCGTATTTCCCCCTCTCGGGCAGCACCGACCCTTCACTCGAGGAGCTCGAGGCCGGGTGGGCGCGGGCGCTCGAGCCCCTCGAGGCGGCCTCGAAGCGCTGGGATCGTCCCGTGCTGCTCACGGAGGCGGGCTTTCCCTCCATCGCGTCTGCGGCCCGCGCGCCCTGGCGCGAGGAGAGAACACCCGCCGAGGTGTGGCTGCAGTCCCGCTGCTACGAGGCCACGCTGCGCACCCTGGCGTCGCGCCCGTGGATCGAGGGCTCGTTCTTCTGGTTGTGGGAGCGCTCGTCGAAGCCGCCCTTCAGAGACCTCTCCCACACCATCGTCGACAAGCCGGCGATGTTCACGATGGCACGGTGGTACTCGGCGCGGTAGGGGTCTCCCTCATCACCTCGAACGAGGTGGTGAGCTCGATGTCCCGCCGCAGCGAGTGCCACACCGAGCAGTACCGCTCTCGCGAGAGCTGAATCGCCCGCTCGGCGCGGTCGGCGGGCACGTCTCCCTCGAAAGTGAAGCGGATGTCGACGGCGAGGATTCGCTTGCGTGCCTCTGACCAGGGCACGGTCTTCACATTGCCGGACTCGACGTCCTCTACGCGTCGCTTGATCTCCTCGGACCAGGCGTCTTCGACACCCTTGTCGAGACTCTCGAGGAGCGTGGTCGCGAGGTCCGTGCGCTCTTGCGCAGGGAGCGCCAGCGCCTCTTCCAGGAGCCTTTGTCCCTTGGAGCTCATGGTGCGAGCAGACCATCTTGATAGGACGTCGGCGGTCAACTCCGGCTCCAGTGTGACCAGCGCCAGCACCTTCATGGGCGGGACCGGGGGCGTGGGGAGGTGACTACCGTCCCGCGTACATCACGAGCGCGCCGCGGGCCCACTCGTCGATCCGACCCCAGAAGAGGACGGGCAGCAGGTTCGCCGCCGCGAAGAGGAGCAGCCAGGCTCGGTCCGTGAAGGCCAGGTTCAGGGGCGGGCGATCCTCGTTGCCCGAATCCATGATCATGACCTTGAGGATCCTCATGTAGTAGAAGCCGGCGATGGCCGCGTTCACAGCGCCCACCGCGGCGAACCAGTAGTACTGGGGCCCCAGCGCGACGACCGCGCCGAATACGTAGAATTTCCCGAGGAATCCGACCAGGGGCGGGATGCCCACCATCGACAGCATGAACAGCGCCATCACCAGGGTGAGGAGCGGCGCCCGCCGGTAGAGTCCGGGGTAGTCGCGCAGGTCGAAGGTGCCGTCGTGCAGGTGGACCAGAGTGACCACGAGGAACGCCCCGAGGTTCATGAAGAGGTACACGAACAGGTAGATCAAGACACTCCGCGCCCCGTCGTCCGAGAGGGCGACGATGCCCATCATGATGTAGCCGGCGTGGGCAATCGAGGAGTAGGCGAGGAGCCGCTTCATGTCGTTCTGGGTGAGAGCGGCCACGTTGCCCAGCGTCATCGTGGCGACGGAGAGCACGACGAGCACCGCCTGCCAGTCGATGATCCCTGCGAGGTCCCAAGGGCCGGTGATGGGAACCGACATCGTCCCGAAGAAGAACCGCATCACGATGGCGAAGCCCGCGGCCTTGGGCGCCACGGACAGAAGGGCCGTCACCGGGGTCGCAGCGCCCTGGTAGACGTCGGGGCACCAGAAGTGGAACGGCACCGCCGCGATCTTGAAGCCGAAGCCGGCCATGACCAGCAGCGTGATCAGGTACACGGCAAAGCGGTTCGCCTCGGGGATGCCGCTGGCCAGGAACTGCTGAATGAGGGGCAGCGACGTGGTGCCGGTCAGACCGTAGAGCAGCGAGAAGCCGTAGAGCATGCTGCCGGTCGAGACCGCACCGAACAGGAGGTACTTGATCGAGGCCTCGTTCGACATCCGGTCGCCCTTCAAGTAGGCCACCAGCACGTACGAGGTGATCGAGACCATCTCGAGGGCCAGGTACAGCATCACGATGTCGTTGGCCGTCGCCAGGAGCAGGTTCGACAGCGTGAGCGCCAGGATGAGCGAGTGGAGCTCGCCGTGGCCCAGCCCGTGCAGCTCCCGGGAGTTGCGGAACGAGAAGACGACCACGACCAGAAGTGACGCGAGCACGAGGATGACCTTGAAGAAGCCACCCAGTGGATCCACGGCGACCATTCCCGAGAAGAGGGTCCCGGTGGCCCCGGAGGCCTGGACCTCGAAGGCGAGGACTAGCGCGGCCAGAAGCGTCGCGACGGTCACGCCGCGGACCGCCGCGTTTCGCCACGCGGCGCCGATCGAGTCGACGATGACGACCAGCAGGAGACCCGCGGTGAGGGCGATCTCCGGCTTGAAGAGGCCGACGCTGCGGAGGACTTCTTCCATGGTCGTTCGCTAGCCCTTCAGGATGTCCGCTTCGTCGAGGTTGGGGGTGCGCCGCAGCCGATACATCGTCAGGACGATGGCCAGGGCCACCGCCACCTCGGCTGCCGCCACCACGATGACGAAGACCGCAAACACCTGCCCTTCGAGGTTCCCGGCGCCAAAGCGCGAGAAGGCCACCAGGTTGATGTTCGCGGAGTTGAGGATCAGCTCCACGGCCATGAGCACGTTCACGGCGTTTCGGCGCGTGAGGAGCCCGAGGACTCCCAGCGAGAGCAGCGCCGCCGAGACGATGAGGTAGTGGCTGAGGCCGATCATCTCAGGCGTCCTTCCGTCGACGGACGATCATCGCCGCCCCGATGAGGGCGACCAGGAGCAGGACCGAGGCGGCCTCGAAGGGCAGGAGATAGTGACCCAGGAACATCCGCCCGATGTCCTCGGTGGTCGGCGCCGGCGCCCGCTCCACGGTCGGCCATTGGGTCTTGACCGCCACCGAGGAGAAGATCACGAAGAGGCCCACCGCCACGATGAGCCCGGGGGCGAGCTGCGTCTTCTCGGTCCGGAGGTCGAGATCGTAGATGCGGTGGGTGAGCATGACCCCGAAGAGGAGCAGAACCAGGATCCCGCCGATGTAGACGAGCATCTGGGTGGCCGCCAGAAAGTCGGCGCCCAGGAGCACGTAGAGCCCGGCCACCCCGAAGAAGGTGAACAGCAGCGCGAAGGCGCTGTAGATGAGGCTTCTGGCAAGGACCACGACCGCGGCCGAGAGGACGGTGATGGTGGCGAAGACCCAGAAAATGAAGTCAGCAGCGCTCATGGCATCAGGATTCCGAAGGCTTGGCCGGCGGAGCTGCTGCCGCGGCCGGCTTCGCCGGCTCGTCCTTCTTCTTGGGGTTCTCCGTGATGAACTCGGCGTCTTTCTTGGCGAAGCGGTAGAGGTGCTGCGTCAGGTCCGTCGTCGCGAACTCGTACTCCGGCGTCATGTAGATGCAGTCGGTGGGGCACGGGTACACGCACAGGTTGCAGTAGCAGCACAGCGACATGTCGATGTCGAAGACCGTGACGTCCAGCTTGATCGGGTTCCCGCTCGCGGCCCAGATGGGCGCCGCCTCCTTCGGTCTTTTCTCGGTCTTGATCGAGATGCACTCGACGGGGCAGGCCCGCGCGCACTGGCCGCATCCGATGCAGTCCTCGTACTTCATGAAGAGCCGCATCCGGCTCTTGGGAGGCAGAGGCCACTTCACGGTGGGGTACTGCAGCGTCGCCGGCTGAGTGAACATATGCCGCCAAGTGATCCGCATACCGACGAGCACCGTCCAGAAGCCCTCCCAGACGTCCTTGAACCACTGCGTCATGTCATCAACCTATGCCGCCAGCTCTCCCGCGCGCTGCCTGTTCCACCGGAGCGCGCGAATCATCACCATGATCAAAAAGCTCATGACTCCCAGCGTCAGCGGCCAGCCGACCCAGCGATCCCAGGGGAATCCGTTTGCGGTCGCCGGCCAGAGGATGAGCCCGCCCACGACGATCACCAGAGTGAAGGCGATGGGCACCAACACCTTCCAGGCGACGTACATGAGCTGATCCACGCGCAGGCGCGGCAGCGTCCAGCGCAGCCACATCATCACGAAGAGCAGCGACCACGCCTTGACGATGAGCCAGAACCAGCCGAGGGGCACCGGGCCGAGCGTCTGAAGCGCCGGGTGAGGGGCGAGGTAGCCGCCGAGGAACAGCACGCTGCTGACCGCCGAGATCACGAACATCTCGGTGTACTCGGCCATCATGAACATCGCGAAGAAGAAGCCGCTGTACTCGGTGTGGAACCCGGCCACGAGCTCGCTCTCCGCCTCCGGGATGTCGAAGGGAGTGCGGTTGCACTCGGCCAGCCCCGCGACGAAGAACGCGACGAAAGCGATGGGCATGAGCGGGAAGTAGCGGAACAGCAGCCAGTTCTGGAGGCCCCCGGCCTGGTAGGTGACGATGTCCTGCAGGCTCAGGCTGCCCACGATCATGACAGGGACGAGCAGCAGCATGAGCGCCGGGATCTCGTATGAAATGATCTGAGCGGCCGCGCGCATGCCTCCGAAGAGCGCGTACTTGTTGTTTGAGGCCCAGCCCGCCATGATCAGGCCGATCGTCGAGATGCTGGCGATGGCGGCGATGTAGAAGACGCCGATGTTCAGGTCGGCGGGCTGAAGCCGTCCTCCCCACGGAAGCACTACGAAGGGCAGGAAGGCGCCTATGTTCACCATGAACGGTGCCAGGAGAAACAGCTTCCGATCCACGTTCTTCGGGAAGATCGCTTCCTTGAACATGAGCTTCACGGCGTCGGCAATCGTTTGCAGCAGCCCCCACTTGCCCACACGCATGGGGCCGAGGCGATCCTGCATGAAGCCGGCGATCTTGCGCTCGCCGTAGACGTATACGATCGGACCGATACCCGCGAACGTAAAGCAGATGACACCCGTGAGCGCCGCGGCGATCAGGATCAACAGCCAATGCGGTGCGTCTGCCAGCGGCGGGACGAGGCCGAGGAGCATGTCGTAGGTGATGTCCATCAGGCTCTCACCGATCGATCTCGCCGAGGACGATGTCGAAGCTTCCGATGAGCGCGACGACGTCGGCGATCATCATCCCCTTCGCCATGTGGTGGAAAACGCTCAGGGCGGTGAAGCAGGGGCTCTTGACCTTCACCCGGTAGGGGTTGACCCCGCCGTCGGACACGACGTAGTAGCCGAGCTGCCCACGGGGTGCCTCGCTTCGGCAGTAGACCTCGCCCTTGGGAGGCTTCACTCGCCTCGGCACCGTTTCGTGGACGTCGGTCTTCTCCATTTTCTCGAGGCGGTTGAGCGCCTGATGGATGATCTTCGAGCTCTCCTGCATCTCCACGACCCGCACCCAGGTGCGGTCCAGGCAGGAGCCCAGCGGGCCGAACCTCCCGTCGCCCACGGGGATCTCGAAGTCGTAGTTCTCGTACCCGCAGTAGGGGGCGTCCTTGCGGAGGTCCCTCGCCAGCCCGCTGCCACGCAGGTTGGGGCCGGTCAGATCGTACGAGATGGCGAGCTCGGTGGAGCACACACCCACGTCCGCCAGCCTCTTGATGAAGATCTTGTTCGTGATGATCAGATCCACCAGCTCGGGGTACGTCACCGCGTCGAACTCCCGAAGGAGATCCCGGGTGGCCCGGGCGAACCCGTCGGGCAGGTCGTGGCTCATGCCACCCACCCAGTTGTAGTTGTAGAGGAGCCGCGCTCCGCAGGTCCACTCGAAGAGATCCAGGATCTTCTCCCGGTCCCGCAGCAGGTGCAGAAATGGGGTGAAGGCTCCGATGTCCATGGCGTAGGTGCCAATCGCGACGCAGTGGGACGCGATCCGCTGCAGCTCGGCCACGATCACGCGAATCGTGTTGACGTAGGGGCTCGTCTCGATCCCCGCCAGCTTCTCCACGGCGAGGGCGAATCCCAGCGTGTTGCCCATGGACGCCACGTAGTCCATCCGGTCCGCGTAGGGCATGACGCCGGGGTAGTCGACGTTTTCGGCGTGCTTCTCGAAGCAGCGGTGCAGGTAGCCGATGTGCGGCCTCGCCGCACGGACGACTTCTCCGTCGGTCCGCAGCTCCACCCGCAGCACTCCGTGGGTGGCGGGGTGCTGTGGCCCCATCTGCAGGATCATCTCGTCGGTGTCGAGGGCGTCGTAGTCCCACGTGTCGCCAGGCGGCGGAGCGAACCCGGTGGAGCTCATTCCGTTTCCACGTTGGCGTTGGGGGGTGTGAAGTCGAACGGGCCCACGCCGATGGCCTCGCCGCCCATGGCGCGCTCGGCCATCTGCTCGGTGGGCTTCACGTGCATCCCGTTGTAGTACTCGGGATCCTCCCAGTCCTTCCGGAGCGGGTGACCCTCCCAGTCGTCGGGAAGGAGGATCCGGCGCATGTCGCTGTGGCCGGCGAACACGATGCCGAACATGTCCCAGCACTCGCGCTCGTGGAAGTTGGCGACCCCCCAGAGTCTCTCCACGGTGGCCACCGCCGGGTTCTCCCGGGGCAGGTGGACCTTGAGCGCGAAGGTGTGGTGGTGGGTGTACGAGTAGAGGTGGTAGACGACCTCCATCCGCGGGGGCTCTTCCTTGGGATAGTCCACCCCGGACAGGCACATCAGGTTGTCCATGGCCAGAGCGGAATCGCTCTTGCAGAACTCGGCCACCTCCACGATGGCCTCGGTCGCCACCACGGCAAAGGGTGACACTGCCTCGAGGTCGGCGGAGAGGATCTTCTCGCCGAAGCGTCCGACGAGCGCGTCGTGGATCGCCTTTGCGTCCATCGCCTACTTGGCTCCGTCCGCGGCGCCGTCGAGGGTTGCCCCGGCCAGGCTGCCGACCGTCAGGCCCCGCTTGCGCGTGACGCGGTCTTCCTGGATCCGTTCCTGGAGCTTCATGATCCCGTAGAGGAGCGCCTCCGGCCGTGGCGGGCAGCCCGGCACGTAGATGTCCACCGGGATCACCTCGTCGACTCCCTTGAGGACGTGGTAGCCGTGGCGCCAGTAGGGCCCGCCGTTGTTGGCGCACGAGCCCATCGAGATCACGTACTTGGGCTCGGCCATCTGCTCGTAGAGCCGCTTCACCCGGGTCGCCATCTTGAGCGTCACCGTGCCCGCGACGATCATCAGGTCGCTCTGCCGCGGCGTCGCACGCGGGATGACCCCGAAGCGGTCCCAGTCGTAGCGGGTGGCGCCGGCCGCCATCATCTCGATGGCACAGCAGGCCAGCCCGAAGGTCATCGCCCAGAGGCTGTTCTTGCGTCCCCAGTTGATGATCTCGTCCGCGGTCGTGAAGACAAGGTTGTCCGGGAATTTGTTCTGGATGAAGCCCTTGACCTCGGACATGTCGCTCCTCAGCTCCTGTCCTCGGTGCGCACCCAGGCGAGGTCGCCCTTCTTCCAGACGTAGCCGAGGCCGACCATGAGGATCCCGATGAAGACGAGCCCCTCGACATAGGCAAGCAGGCCCAGCTCGCGGAACACCGTCGCCCAGGGCAGCAGGAACACCGCCTCCACGTCGAATATCACGAAGATCAGGGCGACCACGTAGAAGCGGATGTTGAACTGGATCCACGCATTGCCCGTAGGGTCCTCTCCGCACTCGTAGGTCGTCAGCTTCTCCTCGCTGTAGCGCGAAGGCCGAAGAAAGGCCCAGGCCACGAGCGAGGCGCCGAGGAGAACAATGACCACACCCGTGAACACCAGGATGGTCGCGTGAGCGGTTAGAAAATCACTTGTAGGAGGGACGGTGGGCACGAAAAACCCCCGAAACGCCTGACCTCCACGAGCCCAATCGGACCGTGACCCCAGGCGGGCTGGACGATATCAAAAAGCAGCGGGTGGGGCAAAGGGGCGAACATCGGCTCTACCCCCGACTCGAGCGCGACGTGTGCGGCGCGGTCGCTAGAACCAGGCGGGCCAGCAGGTGCTGCGGTAGGAGCCGTCTCCGCGCCGGATGTACCCCGACGACGTCGAGATGTCGTACTGGTCGTTGAAGTTGTTGGTGTTCTTGACGCACATCTCCTCACCGTCGTACCAGGCGCAGTACCCCATTCGCCGCAACTCCGTCGCGACCGCCGCGACGTACTCGTCGTGGTCATTGATTCGATAGCACGTGTTGCAGACCTTGTCGCCCTCGTTGAAGAGGCCGGGCCTGCTGTCGACGACCCGGTTGATGGCGGTGTCGACGTCGTGGAGAAACGCATGGCTCGTTCGGCTACAGCTGTGGTTCGGGTCGCCCCCGCCCAGGCTGCAGCTTCCCCCGGATGGCGGAGGAGGCGGCGCCGGGGGCGGCGTGCCCGGGTTCGGCGTCGGACTCGTGCCGGGCACCGGGGGTGCCGTCGCCGTCGGCGTCGGTGTGGGCGCCGGGTTCGTCGGCGGGAGGATGATCGGAATCGTGATCGCCGCTACGTGCTCCGTGGCTTCTGTCGCCTCGGTCGGCTCGGTCGGCTCGGTCGGCAACTCCTCGGTGAGCGTCTGGCAGCTCACGAAAAACACCATGGCCGCCGCGACCATGAGCCCCGCCATCCGGCTCCGTACCATCACAGGCCCTCCCACGTTCGTCGTCTCCAAACTGATACTTGAGCAATATGAAGTTAACTATTGATCATTGCAAGGTTTTTCTTTCGGTCCATACCGCGATGCACAACATCTTGTGGTCGAGCACCACTCGAGCACAGGGGGTGGGGGTAGATGTTGTGGTTGCTGGACGTTGGGCTACCGGTCCTAGTGGTCCCTGCCTCGCGTTGCCGCCGAACTCTGGGATGCACCGAGTTGATGGGGTCGGGCGCCGAACTCTGTCCGGACAGAGTTTCCACAGCCTCGGTCAACTCCGTCCGGACGGAGTTGGCCGACTGACTCTTTCCAACAGCACCATCATGTGTGATGAATCGGCGCGCGTACGCGCGACAAAGCGCTCACCACGTCCCCGCTCCCTCTTGGTGGCCCTACCCCGGTCTGCTACGATCGTCGGTCGCCGGTTTCGTCGAAGCCGGCGCCTTCCAACGCCGGCGTAGCTCAGTGGCAGAGCAGCTGATTCGTAATCAGCAGGTCCTCGGTTCAAGTCCGAGCGCCGGCTCCAGGCTTCACCCACCACTCCTCTGATTCCCTGACGGTGATTGCGAACGAGGGCCGTCTGCGTGGTGCCGGCCGGAAGAGCGAAGTGGAGCTCCCTTTCATTCCTCCGCTATTGGGACCAGACGGGCACTCCCTTCCCGGGCTTCGGCCAGGCCCGCAGACCGGAGGGGCCCTGACCGCCGCAGGGCTCGCGACGCTGAGGGTCGAGAGGGTAGCGGTGATCATCTCATCCGGTGGATGGCATCAGGTCTGCCATGTTGCGGTTTCGGCGCCGGAACTCATCAAGATGGCAGACCTGACCCCTGAGCCCTTGGCCGTCGCCCGGAGAGCGTCTTGACCCTGCGAGGGTGTCCGGCGTAAGGTCCATTTCAGACATCTATGACGACGCATACTCCCCGCGCCCCTGACACGAGGTGACGCCATGCACGTTACTGAGCTCGTACCCGGGAAGGACGACGCCGTCGCGGCGTGCCTCGTGGGCATGGAAAATGCGCCCGAGGGAGACCCCCTCGTCGTCGCGACTTGGAGGGTTCCTGACTCCGACCCTCCCACCCGAGTCCAGGGGGGCAACCGACCGCCTGCAGCGCGCGAGCCCCGTGCCGAAGGCGCGCAGTAAGGAGCCGATGGGATGGCCACGGAGATCACGATCGGAATCGCCGGCGCCGCGGGCGACGGTCTCGACCGGACGGGGGACACCCTGGCGCGGACTGCCGCGCGGCTCGGGCTCCACCTGTTCACCTACAACAGCTACCAGTCGCTGATCCGCGGAGGCCATACCTGGCTGCGCCTGCGGTTGTCGGAGGAGAAGGTCGACAACCACGGCGGCCACGTCAACCTGCTCATGTCGCTGAACCAGGACGGAATCGAGCGCCACGCCCCGGAGGTCGAGGCGGGGGGGGCGATCGTCTTCAACAGCGCGCGCCTCCATTGCGACTCGGTGCTGGTGCCCGAGGGCGTCGCTCTTGCGCCTCTGCCTGTTCCGGAGCTGACCGCCGACCTGGGCAAGACGCTCCCCGTCATGCAGAACACGGCGGCGCTGGGGGCGCTGTTGCACCTGATCGGCTTCGACGTGGACGTGGCCCTGGAGATCCTGGCCGAGACCTTCAAGGCGAAAGGACAGGGGATCATCGACCAGAACGTCGGGGTCCTGCGCGCGGGCTACGACTACGCGGCCCGCGAGTATCCGCCGCTGGGCGTGAGCTGGAAGTTCACCCGCAAGCGTCGGCCCGTCGTGACGGGCAACCTGATGACGGCGCTGGGGGCCGTGGCCGCCGGATGCAAGTTCTACTCCGCCTACCCGATGAGCCCGGCCTCGTTCATCCTGCACTGGCTGGCGGGACACAGCGAGCAGTGCGGCGTCCTCGTCAAGCAGGCGGAGGACGAGCTGGCGGTCGTGAACATGGCGATCGGAGCCGGGCACGCGGGCGTCCGCGCCATGTGCGCCACCTCCGGCGGGGGCTTCGCCCTGATGAGCGAGGCGATCGGAATGGCGGGGATGATCGAGGCGCCGGTCGTCATAGTCAACGTCCAGCGCGGCGGTCCCTCCACCGGCCTGCCCACCAAGAGCGAGCAGGGCGACCTGACTCAGGCCGTCGGCGCCTCGCAGGGCGACTTCCCCCGGGTCATCGTCGCGCCGCGCGATGCCCTCGACTGCTACAACACGAGCGTCGAGAGCTTCAACCTGGCCGAGACGTTCCAGCTCCCGGTGATCATCCTCTCCGATCTCTATCTCGGTGAGCATCGCTCCACGGTCGACCCGGAGGCGATCCCGACCGACGTTCCGATCGACCGAGGGGAGTGGGTCCACGAGGCCCCCGCCGAAACCGGGAACGGCGGCTACAGGCGCTACGCCCTCACCCCATCGGGGATCTCGCCCCGGGCGCGGCCGGGCGTCGAGGGGATGACCTACGTCTCCGGAACCGACGATCACGACGAGAAGGGGCTCCTGATCAGCGACGAGCACACCAACCCCGCCATCCGGCGCAAGATGCACGAGAAGCGGATGCGCAAGATGGATGGGGTGATGGCGCAGCTCGAGCCGCCGGCGCTGGAGGGGCCGGCGAAGGCCAAGGCGACCCTGGTCGGCTGGGGCTCCACCTGGAGCGTGATCCAGGAAGCCGCCGCCCAGCTCACGAGCGACGGGATCGCCACGAATCAGCTCCACTTCAAGTGGATCCATCCCTTCCACGCGGCCGAGGCGACCGCGATCCTGAAGGGGTGCGAGCGCACGATCGCCATCGAGAACAACTTCAGCGGGCAGTTCGCGCGCCACCTGCGGGCCGAGACGGGGTTCTTCGTCGATCACCTGCTGACCCGCTACGACGGCGAGCCCTTCGAGCCCGCCTACATCACCCGCCGGGTGAAGGCCTACTTGGAGGGGCGTGAGGACGACCTGCAGGTCGAGGAGCACGAGGCCCGCGAGATGGCTTACCATCACGTCCGCGTCTACATGAAGGACAAGACGCGCCCCGGACGCATCGAGAAACGCGACGGAGGGCGCTTCGGAGAGCCGGTCTGGGAAGTCGAGCTGGTGAACCGGCAGGACGGCACGGCGGAAGCGAAACTGGTGATCGGGATGGAGACGGGCTCCGTCCACGACTGGCAGGTCCTGGCGGGCTCGTCATAGGGCCGCTGAACGGACCCCGCGGAGGAAGGAAACATGGCCACTGCTGAGCTGACGCTCAAGAGCCTCGAGTCCGACGTCCATCCCGACTGGTGTGCGGGATGCGGCGACTTCGGGGTGCTCAAGTCGCTCAAGGAAGCGATCGTCGAGCTGGGCATCCCCCAGCACGAGGTCCTCGTCGTCTCTGGCATCGGCTGCTCGTCGAACCTGCCGGGCTTCATCCGGACCAACGGCGTGCACAGCCTGCACGGGCGCGCCGTGCCCGTCGCCACGGGCGCCGCCCTCGCCAACCACGACCTGCACGTGGTCGTCGTGGGTGGTGACGGCGACGGCTACGGGATCGGCATGGCTCATTTCATTCACGCCATGCGTCGCAACCTGAACCTCACCTACATCGTCATGGACAACGAGGTCTACGGCCTGACCACGGGGCAGACCTCACCCACCACGGCCGAGGGGCACAAGACGAAGAGCACGCCCCGCGGCAACGTGGAGCGGCCGATCGCGCCCCTGGCCCTGGCCCTCGCCGCGGGCGCCACCTACGTCGGCCGCGGCTTCACGGGAAAGCCAAAGCAGCTCACGAAGCTGACTGCGGCAGCGATGGCCCATCGCGGCTTCTCGCTGATCGACGTCTTCAGCCCCTGCGTGACCTTCAACAAGGTCAACACCTACCCCTGGTTCAGGGAGCGGGTCTACATGCTGGAGGACGAGGGGTACGACCCGAGCGACTTCATGGGAGCCATGGAGAAGGCCCGCGAGTTCGACAAGCGCATCCCGATCGGGCTCCTCTACCAGACCGAGCGGCCCACCTACGAAGACACCGATCCGGTGCTGCGAGAAGGCCCCCTGGTCGATCAGCCGCTGGGCCTCGACCGCGCGAAGCTGGCCGCGCTCCTGGCCGAAACGATGTAGCTCCATACGCCGCCGAAGCGATAGCACCACACCAAGTGGCTGGCATCAGGTCTGCCATGTTGCGGTTTCGGCGCCGGAACTCACAAGATGGCAGACCTGACCCCTGAGCCCGAGGAAGCCCAGGGATACGGCACACTCCGGAGTTGATCAGAGAGTAGTCTCTACGCTTCCTGGACGGCAGACCAGCGGCGGTAGGCTCGCCGCACGTAGGCGAGGCGTTCGCCGGCGGTGGGGTAGCGGCGGCGAAACCACCGGATCAACGACAAGCTCTCCTCACGCTCCGAGTTAGTGAGCGGGATCGCCAGCGCCTCACGCACCTCGTGGGGAGTCAGCCGACGCTCAGCCACGGCGATGAGGCGCTTTCGAGTCTTCAGTGAAGGCGGCTGGACGATCTTCATGTCGCCTCCTCGGAGCGCAGGGCCTCGAGAAGACGGATGTCCTCGAGGTCCTTCGGCCGACTGGCGAATCGCTTGGTCAGGATCAGGTCGTCCAGAGTCGGGACCGCGACTTCGACGTTCGGGCTTAGAGGCAGCACACGTCGGCGCTCCCAGAGCTCTTCGAAAACCACACGCACTCCGTCCGTCGTCGGGACCGATCGAGCGACCAGCACATCAACCCGCTCGTCGTTTTCGAGGACGTACCGACCCCGTGACCTCGCTTCCTCGGATGTGTGCGTCGGGAAGAGCTCCATCGGCTCCACGGCCTCATTGAAGCGCGTGATATCGTCGATGTGAAGCCAGAAGTCATAGTCGGCGGTGAGCACGGGGATGCCCAGCGCGACGAGAGCCCGGCGTCCGATCAGGAGCGCCCGGGCTCCGCTCTCTTGAATCGTTCGAAAAAACTCGATCTCCTCGAACTCTGATCCCTTCATGTCAACGCCGCCATTGTAGCTTGCGCCCGGGTAGCCCGGCTGTTTCGACGCGGCGACGAAGTCTGACGAATAGTCCGGGCCAGGGGCCTGCCGCGACTTGCCCGGAACGACCTCCTTCGGAGCGGCGGGCAGCGCCGGGGAGAAGCAAGGCTCCCCGGCGCCACTCGTGAGACGTCGGAAAGCTAGCCGGCGCTCAGCTTGCGCTGGGCCTCGGGCAAGGACAGGGCACGTTCGATGTTGTTCGTCTGGGAGGCAACGACCTCCTCGTAGGTCTCGTGCGCCTCGGCTTCTTGACCTGCCTTCTCGTAGGCTCGGGCCAGAAGCAGGCGCTGGAACGGGTCGTTCGGGTCCGCCTGCTTCAGGTGCTCGATGGCGGCGTCGGTCTCGCCCGCCTCGAGCATGCAGTATCCCGCGAGGTAGTGGTACGCAGACTCGAACGGCTCGCCATCCTCGCCGGCGTCGTCGATCATCTGGCGAACCGCGACGACGTTCTTCCAGGCCTCCTCGTGCTGGCCCATGCGCACCAGCGTGCGGCTCTCGCCGTGCAGCAGGCGGCCGTGCCAGATCTTCTTCTGGGTCTCGTCGAGGTCGCTGCCAGGGACGCTCTCGTAGCCGCGCTTGTAGGCCTCCATCGCCGGCTCGAGTCGGTCGTTCTCGAGGTTGATGCGTGCGATCGAGTTCCAGATGAAGACCTCCGGGATCCCGAACGGACGCCCCGCCTCCTCGTACTCGCCGGCGTACGCCGTCAGCGTCTCGAGGGCCGTGTCCACGTTGCCTTCGTAGAGGTGCGTGAAGGCCACCTGGTAGCGGATGTTGGCGGGCGCCGCGTCGGCCGGCACCTTCGCCAGTGCCTTCTCGAGCGCCGCGCGTGGGTTCCCGTACTCACCGTCGAGGATCAGCAATCCGGCCAGCGCCGCGTGAACCCGGGGTGTGGAGCTGTCCAGCGCCAGAGCGCGCTCGTAGGACTGGCGCGCGTCGGCGGTGCGGCCGCCCATCTGCTCGTACTGACCGATGACCACCCAGAGGTTGCGCTCGCCGGGGTACTCCTTCGCCAGCTCCGACAGCGGCTCGATGGCCGCGATGTTGGGGGCGGTGGTGGGGTCGCGGAAGGTGCTCGCCTGGAGCTCGATGTAGCGCCGATGGCTGTCGGTGGCTGTCTTCGCCAGCTCCTCGGCCTTTTCGAGCGCCTCCATGTCGGGCGGGAACTGATAGGCCCGGTAGAGGTAGGCCAGCGCGAACCCCGGGTCGGCCTCGATCGCGGCCGTCGCCAGCTCTTGATTTGCCGGCCCGAACTGCAGATTCTCGATGCGCTGCTGGAGCTCCTGGATCCTGGCCGCCGCTTCCGGGGACTCCGTCCCGGCCGGGAACGCCTTCGGAGCAGAATCGCAGGCGTAGACCATGGCGGTCGCCAGCACCGCCGCGCAAACCCTGGTTACTGAGGACATCTTCATATATGGGACCCTCCCGCCCTTCGTCCGCCCGCGGCCTCGCGGACGAACCCCGTCAATTGGGTGTTATGCGGGGACATACGGGGGCCGGTCCGGCTTTGTTCCATGGTCCGCCAGATGCCGGACGGAGTCGATGTCCCAATGGCGAGGTGCTGACACCAACACTCAGATTCAGTAGGATTCCCTGGTGACCGTTTCCGAGCCCCAGCACCACTCCATCGCCGAGCTGGGCCGTCGTCTGCGCAGTGGTGAGCTGTCACCGGTGATGCTCACGGAGGCGCTGCTGGCCCGCATCACGGATCTGGATGGGGCGCTCGGCGCCTTCCAGCTCGTGAGCACGGATCGTGCGCTGGCGACGGCACGGGCCGCAGAGGCGAACCTCGCGGCCGGCAACGATCTCGGGCCGCTGCACGGGATCCCTTATGTCGCCAAGGACCTTTTCGACGTAGACGGGCTGCCCACGACCGCCGGCACACACCTCCTCCGCGACAATATCGCCGACGCCGATGCGGCCGTGGTGGCTCGACTCGACCGTGCCGGGATGATTCTCCTCGGCAAGACCAAGACCGTGCAGTTCGCGTATGGCGGCGCCGGCGTGAACCACGATCTGGGCACGCCCCACAATCCCTGGAATCGCGTCCACCATCTGCCGGGGGGCTCCAGCAGCGGCTCCGCTGTCGCCGTGGCCGCCGGCCTGGCGCCGGCGGCGCTCGGCACCGACACCGGGGGATCCGTGCGCATCCCCGCGGCCCTTTGCGGCATCACCGGACTGAAGACCACCGTCGGCCAGGTCAGTCGAGCCGGCGTCTATCCCTTGAGCTGGAGTCTCGACTCGGTGGGACCGCTCACCCGCAGCGTCGAGGACGCCGCGCTCGTCTATCAGGCCATGCAGGGGCCCGATCCCGGCGACGACACGACCCACGGCCGGCCGCAGCAGGACGTCATGACGGGCCTCGGCGACGGCGTCGAGGGGCTGCGTATCGGCATCGCCGAGACCGTCTTCTGGGATGAGGCCTACCCGGAGGTCGCGGCAGCCGTGCGAACCGCCGCCGAGGAGCTCGTGGCTCTCGGCGCTCACGTCCGCAGTATGAAGTTTCCCGCTGCCGCCGATGCCCTGACCCTCAACCCACGGGGTCTCGTCATCGCTGCCGAGGCCTACACCGTGAATCGTCGTTTCATCGACGACCACTACGATGAGCTGGACCCCATCGTCGCCTCGCGCATGATCAAGGGACGCGATGTCTCCGCGGCCGACTATCTGCAGACGACCCTCGACTGGAAGCGACTGCGACAGGAGGCCGTTCGTCAGCTCACGGACGTGGATGCCGTGCTGTGCCCGACCACGCCCATACCGGCCTGCACGCTCGCCGAGGTGGACGGCGACATGGAAACCTACATGCGCAAGAGCGTCATGTACCTGCGCAACACCGCCATCGGAAACATCCTCGATCTGTGTGGCCTGAGCGTGCCCTGCGGGCTCACTGGAGACGGGTTGCCCATCGGGCTCATGATCTACGGCCGCCCGTTCAATGAAGACGCCGTGCTGCGCATCGGCCATGCCTACCAGCAGGCCACCAGGTGGCATCTGCGGCGGCCGGATCTGAAGTGGGCAACGTCTGGCTGACGGGACACGAGCGGATAATCGACGCCTGATATTCGACTAGTCCCTGCCCCTGCCCAATTGGCTGCGGCGAGCTCGTCGACCGGCACCGGCACCAGCCCCGACGAGGGCTCACGTTCGTGTGGTCTCGGATCCTTCCCGTCTTTCCCGGTGTCAGGTGCTTGATCGCTGCTGAGCACCACGGCGTCCCCGCGAGTGATAGCCGTCACCGGCCGCCAAGACAGGTGAGAGGCGTCACAGGAGGGATGCCGTTGCGTCCGTAGGCTGGGGGTTGCGTGGGGAGCGTGACGGACCGGCGGACCTTCCCGAGGAGGCTGGTGAGACGGGCATGGAGGCAGGTGAGTCATGAAGCTGATCAAGAGGCTGGCGGTCGTTTCCGCTGTGTGCGCAGCGGCTGCAGGTTTGGTTGGGTGCGGAGGCGAGAGCCCCTTTGCCGCTACCAGCGTGAACGGATCAAGCATCGTTCTCCGGGGGACCGTGCTCAACCTCGTGCCGGCCCTCGCAGCGGGCTTCTCGACCTTCTCCAAGAGCTCCGACGGCGTGATCACGGTCACGGTGAAGGAAGATGACAGAATCACGACCACCGTGGACTCGGAGGGGGAATTCGTGCTGCGCGGGCTGCCGGAAGGGAGCTTTACGCTCCTCTTCGAGGACGGACACGGCGCCGACCTCGGCAGCCTCTACTTCGAGGCGGTGCTTCCGAATCAGGAGCTGATCGTTTCGGTGGAACTCATGAACGGGACTATGGTGCTGGTCGAGGAGCAACGCAACGGAATCGGCCACGCGGGGTTGGAGATCCAGGGCTCGATCGACCACGGTCCCGACCCGAACCCGGGCGGCGAAGCTTTTTGACAGTCTGTTCATGATCGCGGGCTACCAGGTCGTGGTTCGTCCAGGGGTCACCGCGATTCGTGAAGGCAACACCCGCCTGGAGGTGGAGGAGCTCCTGGTCGGCGACCAGGTGCACGTCAAGGCACTCTGGGTGGATCTGCCGGCGGGCGCCGATCCTGCAGACCAGCAGGTGCTCGCGTACGAGATCAAGCTGCAGGACGGGGACGCGGACGGCGAAAAGGTCACCATCTGTCACAAGCAAAAGAACACGCTCTCGATCGGCGCGAGCGCCTGGCCGGCTCACATGGCGCACGGCGACACACTCGGGGCATGCGGAAGCTGACCGGCCGCGCGGCGCCTCATAACGGGCGCCGCGCTGTTCGGCTTTTTCGCCTGCTTCGCCTCCTCGGCCGTCGCCCAGGACACGCTGATGCCCACGCCGAGCGGCCTGACCCCGGGCAGCTACCTGGTGAACACCTGCCCCGTGCTGATCCCGGGGGACGACGACGAGGTCGGCTTCTTCGTCCGGGGAGCGCGTGGCATGACCGAGCGGCTCTCCGTCCGGGCCAGCCTGGGCTTGTACAACGACCTCACCTACCTGGGCGCGATGGGCGATCTCCTGCTGCCGAGGAAGATCCCCCTGGATCTCTCGCTCTCCTTTGGGCTCCACCGCAGCGGCTTCGAGACGAGCGCCGATATCTTTGGCTTCGACCTGGCTCTCGTCGGTCGTCGCCCCGTGTCGTCGCGCTTCGCGGTCTACGGGGGATTCGACGTCGACGTCGAGTTCCCCGAGGCCCCCTTCGACGCCTTCACCCGGGCAGGGTTCGTCGCCGGCCTCGACACCAGGATCCTGGAAGGCCTCCGCCTTCTCGTCGAGGGCGGCCTGGGTCTCAACGACCGCTCACCGGACTACGTGAGCGTGGGTCTCGCCGTGCGCCTGCGCTGAGGAAGGCGCTCGTTCACGGGCAGACCCAGACGGGATCGCCCAGGACGTCGAGGCGCGGGCGAATCCCGAGACCGGGGTCCATCGACGCGGCCATTCGACCACCCTTGCGCTGGGGGGCGCCGTCCGCGATCGACTTGGTCACGTAGCTGTTGAAGTCGGTGGACGTGAAGAGAAACTCGGGCGGCGTGCTGTGGGCCAGGTGCGCGATCGACGCCGTCACGATGTCGCCTCCCCAACTGTCCTCGAGGGTCATGGCGATTCCGAGGGAGATGCAGAGATCGCGGGCCTGCCGAGCCTTCGTGAGTCCCCCGAACTTGCTGATCTTGATGTTGACGACATCCATCGCGCCATCGGCCGCCCCTCGGAGGATCGCGTCGATGGAGTCGATCACCTCGTCGAGAACGAAGGGCAACGTCGTGTTCCGGCGCACGCTGAGGCACTGCTCGTAGCTGGCGCAGGGTTGCTCGATGTAGACGTCGACGTCGCGCACGGCGTTCACCACCCGCATCGCCTCGTGCATGAGCCAGCCCGTGTTGGCATCGGCGATCAGCTTGCAGGTGGGCTCCAGGACGTCTCGGGCCGCACGGATCCGATCGATGTCGTCCTCGGGGCGGCCCCCGACCTTCAGCTGAAAGCGGCGGTAGCCTTCATCGAAATAGCCCCGGACGTTCTCGGCCATCTCCCTGGGCGGCCGCTGTGAGATGGCGCGATACAGCACGAAGTCGTCGCCGTATCGTCCGCCGAGCAGATCGCATACGGGCCTCCCGCAGGCCTGGCCGAGAATGTCCCATGCCGCCACGTCGATCGCGGACTTGGCGTAGGGATGCCCCTTCAACAAGTGGTCCATCTTGTGGTTGAGCACCTGCAGGTGGGTCGGGTCGTCTCCGATGAGCTGAGGGGCGATCTCCTGGATTCCGAGCCGCGCCCCGGCCGCATAGGCGGGGAGGTAGACGGGGCCGAGGGGACAGGCCTCGCCGTAGCCCTTCAGGTGCGAGTCGGTCTCGACCTCGACCACGGTCGAGTCGAAGACGTCGACGCTCTTGCCTTTGGACCAGCTGTACTGCCCCTCGTGCAGCGGGAGATCGACCTGATAGACCTTGACGCCGGTGATCTTCATCTCCTGAATCCCTCTCGCGGCGCGGGGCGCCATGCGGCTCGGAGTCAACTCGCCGGGAGCCTAGCACGCAACTTCGCACTCATGCAGGGGGCGTGTAGGCTAGGGCCCACCATGATTCTACTCGGCCGTCTGGGGGCCGCCCTCGTACTGGTGCTCGGGGCCGCGTCCGCATCGTCCGCTCAGCACTACCAGGGAGACTTCCCGTCCGAGGAGTTCCGGGCCCGATGGAGCCGGGCCTTCGACGGCATCGGTGCGGAGGCCGTGGCCGTGGTCCAGGGGGCTCCGCTCACCAACGGGTTCCAGCTCCCGCGGCAGTTCAACACCTTCTACTATCTCTGCGGGATCGAGACGCCGGGAGCCGCGCTCCTTCTCGATGGACGGACACGCCGGGTCACGCTGTATCTGCCGCCGCGCAACGAGCGGCTGGAACGGGCCGAGGGGAAGGTCCTCTCGGCGGAGGACGCCGACCTCGTCAAGCGTCTCACCGGGGTCGACGAGGTCCTCTCCGTTGCCGACATGGGCACCGTGTGGCCGGTGGGCGATGCCAAGATCACACTCTATGCCGAGACCGCCCCGGCAGAGGGCTACGCGCAGAGCCGCCACGAGCTCGAGGCCGCCAACGCGGTCTTCCGGCGTGTACGGACGGAGTTAGAAGAAGCGCTCGAAGCCCGACCCGACGACTACCGACTCCATAGCAGCCTCGGTATCGCCCTGGCGGGGCTGGGTCGAAAGGACGTCGCCATCGCCGCGGGTCGAAAGGCCGTCAAGATGCAGCCCGTGGAGAAGGAGGCCTACATTGGACCAGTCCTGGTCGAGAACCTCGCCTTGACCTACACATGGGTCGGGGAGCACGACCGGGCGATCGATCAACTCACCAGGTTGCTGTCGATTCCCGCGAAGATCTCGGTGGCCGAGCTGCGGCTGGACCCGCGCTGGGACCCGCTGCGCGAGTCTCCCCGCTTCCAGGAGCTGATCGGCAAGTAGTCGTTGGAGAAGAGATGGCAGGCATTGCGATGCTCGGGACCGGTCTCATTGGCCGGTTCTACACAGAGGCACTTCAGGGCAAGCGTGCCCGGGACCGTGTGACGGTTGTCTACGGCCGCGACCCGGAGCGGACGAAGAGCTTCGCCTCGAAGTGGGACATTCCTCGCTGGACCACCGACATCGGCGAGGCCATCCGCGACTCCGAGGCGGAGGCGGTCGTGATCGGCCTTCCCAATCACCGGCACAAGGAAGCGGTGTCTCTCGCTGTCGAGGCGAAGAGAGCGGTCCTGTGCACGAAGCCCCTCGCCCGAAACGCCACCGAAGCCCGGGAGATGCTTGAGATCGTCGAAGGGGCCGGGGTCTTCCACGGGTACCTCGAGGATCTCGTGTACACGCCCAAGACCCTGAAGGCGATTGCCGCGGTCCAGCAGGGGACTGTGGGCAAGGTGCTCTGGACTCGCTCGCGGGAGGCACACCCCGGACCGCACAGCGACTGGTTCTGGAACAAGGAGCTTTCTGGTGGGGGAGCCATCGTCGACCTGGGCTGCCACTGCATCGAGATCGGCCGTTCCTTCGTGGGCAAGGACGTGCGCCCGGTCGAGGTCGTGTGCTGGGGCGACACCCAGGTGCATCCGATCGACGCGGAGGACCACGCCGTCGGCCTCGTCCGATACGCGAGCGGGGCGGTGGCCCAGTTCGAGGTGTCGTGGTGCTTCCGTGGTGGGATGGACCTGCGGGACGAGGTCTCGGGCACCGAGGGGACCATCTGGTTGAACCACTGGCAGCGCACCGGCTTCGAGATGTTCTCGTCAGGCGGACCCGGCGGGTACGTGTCCGAGAAAGCGGAGACCGAGAGCGGATGGATGTTCCCGGTGGGGGACGAGGCGGCGGCTCTCGGATACGAGGCGATGTTCCAGGACATGCTCGAGGCCATCGAGGCGGGCCGACCGCCGGTCGAAACGTTCTACGACGGCTATGTGGTCAACGCGATCATGGACGCGGCCTACCGCTCCATCGACTCCAAGCGATGGGAGCCGGTCGTCCTCGACGTGTGGCGGGGCGCCACCGGCGAGGCCGAGAAGGTGACGGCGAGGGCTTTCGACGATCGGTACGACCTGATCAAGCGCGAGCGGATGCCCGACGGGAAAGTGAAGCTCATCCTGAAGGACCGCAAGAGCGGCGAGGTCGTCCAGAAGATCGAGGAGTAGGTCTCACACGGCCACCCTCAAGGCGAAGTATGTCCACACCCAACGACGCCAGTCGGGCACTTGGAAGCCTTTTTGGCGTCGCATTCGGAGATGCGATGGGCCTCCCCACCGAGTTCCTGACGTTCGAACAAATCAAGGAGCGTTGGCCGCCGTCGGGCCCAATGGACCTTGTCGGCCAACCGGCTCGGGTCACGGATGACACGCAGATGACGATTGCCGTCGGGGGAGCGCTCCTTCATGTGTTGAAAGCAGGCTCTTTCACTCCGGCTCATGTCGAGCGCGCGTTGCGCAATCGGTTCGTCGAATGGCTCCACTCCCCCGACAACAATCGAGCGCCGGGAAGAACCTGCATGACCGCGTGTGCACGGCTGGGAGACGGTGCGTCATGGCTTGATGCGACGGTCGTGCGGTCCAAGGGCTGCGGAGCAAACATGCGCGTCGCCCCCGCCGCGTTCGTCCCCGCCAATGTTCGGGCCCCAATCGCTCAGTTTCAGGCAGCCCTGACTCACGGTCATCCGACGGCCCTGGCCGCGTCGGACCTCACGGCCTACGCCATTGCCAGCCTCGCAGAGGGAACGAGCCCGACCTCGCTGATCTCGGCGCTGCGACACTACGCTGAGTCCCAGCGGACCACCTATCACCTCGAGTGGCTTGGTGACCTCTGGTTGAGGGCCGGCGCGTCAGACCAGCAGAGCTACATTTCGGCGGGATGGGATGAGTGTCTGGGGGTCCTCGCGAGCGTCGATAGGGCCGTGCCCAGGCTCGGCGATGAGGCCGACCCCTGTACGGCGACCGGTGAGGGCTGGGTCGCCGAGGAGGCGTTCGCCACAGGCCTTCTCTGCTTCCTGTTGCATCGGGGCCAGCCGAGGCGGGCTGTCTGTCGAGGGGCAGCAACGGGGGGCGACTCTGATTCGATCGCCAGCATCGCCGGGGCGTTGGCGGGCGCCTGCCTGGGGATCAGTTCGTGGCCCCAGGCGTGGATCGATCGCATCGAGTACGGCGAGCAGATCGGCCCGATTGCCCGAGACCTCGCTGCCATGACGGACCTTCGCAGTTGAATGCCGCCTGCGGGAGCAGCGGCCGGGCTCGCCGGTCAGAAGGGATCGAGTGCTGCGGCCAGCTCCTTCGCCCGTGAGGGGTACGCTGCGAGGAGCGCTCGCGCACGCTCGGCGACCTGGGTGCCGGTGAAGCCGTACTTCTCCATGGCGACCTTCCCGGGCGCCGAAGTGCCGAAGCGGTTCTCGATGGCGACGACCTCGCCAAGGGGGCCGACGAGGCGGTGCCACCCCTGGGGCACGGCCGCCTCGATGGCCATGCGGGCCCAGACGGTAGGAGGCAGCACGGAGTCCTGGTACCCCTGTTCCTGCTTCAAGAAGAGATCGGGGCTCGGCATGCTGACCACTCGGACCCGTCCGGCCCCGATGATGTTCCGCACCTCCAGGGCCAGCGAGACCTCCGAGCCGCTCGCAATCAAGACGAGCTCCGCCGCGCCCTCGGCGTCGGCGAGGACGTAGCCCCCCTTCGCGACATCGGCGGGCCCGTCCAGGATGGGTACCGCCTGTCGCGTCAGGAGCAGGACCACCGGGCCGTGGGTGTGGGTCATGGCGAACCGCCAGGCCGCGGCGGTCTCGTTGGCGTCTGCGGGACGCAGGACCGTGAGCTGGGGAATGGCCCGGAGCGCCGCCGCATGCTCCACGGGCTCGTGGGTCGGCCCGTCCTCGCCCAGGGCAATGCTGTCGTGGGTGAACACGTACGTGACCGGCAGCTCCATGAGCGCGCCGAGACGGATCGCGCCGCGCATGTAATCGGCGAACATCAGGAAGGTGGCGGTGTAGGGTCGGAGGCCCCCGTGCAGTGCGAGGCCCGACGTGATCCCGCCCATGGCGTGCTCTCGCACCCCGAAGTGGATGTTGCGCCCCGCGTAGCCCCAGCTCTCACCAACGGCACCCTGCCGGTCGCCCTTGCGGCTCGGGCTCTGGAAGTCGCCGGCACCCTTCAGCGCAGTATTGGTCGACGGATTCAGGTCGGCCGAGCCGCCGAGGAGCTCCGGCACCCGCGCCGCGATGGCGTTGAGCACCCTGCCTCCGGCGGAGCGGGTGGCGAGGGGCTTGTCCCCGGCGGAAAAGCGTGGGATGTCGGCGTCCCAACCCTCGGGAAGCTCTCCGGCCATCGATCGCTCGAACTCGGCGGCCAGCTCCGGATGGGCCTTGCGGTACGCCTCGAAGCCGTCGCGCCAGTCCTTCTCGCGCTGCGCTCCGCGCCCGACCGCGGTCCACATCTCCGCCAGCGACTCCTCGGGGATGAAGAACGGCTCGTCCGAGGGGTAGCCCAGGGCCTTCTTGGTCTGGACGACCTCCTCGGCGTTGAGCGGGGCCCCGTGGACGCCGAAGGTGTCCTGCTTCGGGCTTCCAAACCCGATGTTGGATCGGATGACGATCAGTGACGGCCGGTCCCCCTCGGACTTTGCCGTCGTGAGGGCTGCGTCCACGGCGTCGATGTCGTTGCCGTCGTCCACGTGCTGCACGTGCCAGCCGGCGGCCTCGAACGTGCGGCCCATGTCCTGGGTGAAGGAGAGGTCGGTGGCGCCCGCGAGCGAGATCCGGTTCGCGTCGTAGAGGCACACGAGCTTGCCGAGGCGGAGATGCCCGGCGAGCGACATGCTCTCGAGCGCCACACCCTCCATGAGGTCTCCGTCACCCGCGAGAGCGTAGGTGTGGTGGTCGACGATCGTGTGATCGGGCCGGTTGAAGCGGGCGCCCAGATGAGCCTCCGCCATGGCCAGCCCCACGCTGTTCGCAAAGCCCTGGCCGAGAGGGCCCGTGGTGGTCTCGACGCCGGACGTCAGGCCGTGTTCGGGGTGGCCGGGCGTACGGCTGCCCCACTGACGGAAGCTCTTGATTTCGTCGAGTGGCAGGTCGTAGCCCGTGAGATGGAGCAGGCTGTAGAGCAGCATCGAGCCATGTCCCGCGGAGAGGACGAAGCGGTCGCGGTCGACCCAGCCGGGGTTTTTCGGGTTGTGCCGGAGGTGCCTCGACCACAGCGCCCACGCCGCAGGTGCGGCACCCAGGGGAAGCCCCGGATGGCCGGAGTTGGCCTTGAGGACGGCATCGATCGAGAGGGCGCGGATCGTGTTGACGCACAGCTGGTCGAGGGCCGGATCGGTCTTAGACATCGATTCCTCCGAAAAAAGGAAGGCTGATCGGCTCCTCCGGGAGGGCAGGCAGCCCGCGCATTATATCCGCCAGCCGGGGACCATTCTCGGTGCGCGGTACGGGATTCCTCCACGCCGATTTGTCTTTACGCCGCGCCTGACTGGGGCGTAGGCTCGAAACGCCGCGGGAGCGGACGGCATCACGGAGGCCGGGTCATGCAGTCCCTGAACAACATCCTGCGAGAGACCTCGCTCGACGTCCCGGAGGTCCACCTCGACCACTTTCAGGGCCGCGTCCTGGAGGAGCTGTACCTCGAGTTCTTCTTTGCGCGATGCCGTGTCCTCATTACCCCTTCGTATCGGCACATCACCACCGGCATTGCGGATCCCGAGGAGATCGCGCAGCTCGAGAGCATCCTCGCACAGCAGCAGGATCTCATTGGGCAGCTCAAGCGGTATCTCATGTACGGCCTCACTCTCTACTCGGCGCTGCTGGAGGCCAACTCGTACCACATCGCGGTCAACGATCACCTGCTGATCGCGCGGTTCGTCGGGCTGCGGGACGCCTTCGAGGTGAAGCTCTACACCCTGCGGCCCGATGACCTGCCGACGCGCTACACGGACAAGATCTACCTGGGGCGCGACGTCCTGCGCCTGGACCGACTGGACCGCGATCACTTTGGCCTGGGAGACATTCGCCGGGTACTGCATGAGCAGACCGAGAAGCTGCTCCGCCGTCTCGAGGAGCACGCTCCCGACGGCCTGCGCGCGCAGCTGGAGCGGGACTACCTCGGCGATCTTCGGGAGCTGGTGGAGGACTTCTCGAAGGACGCAAATCAAGTCATGAAGGACTTCCCGCCGGTCTTCCCGGGCGACGAGTGGGACGGTCGGACGCTCCTCGAGCTGAACCGCCGTTTCCGGGAGCTGAAGCACCGGCTGGTGGAGGCCGACGCTCTGCTGGGAGAGATGGAGAAGGCGCTCTTCGAAGACGCACCTCGCGCGGCCCGCTACGTCACGAAGCTCCGCAAGGACGTCTCGAACAGCGAGATCTACATCCTTCTCAAGGTCAACGGTCGGATCACTGACGCAGTCAACGGGATCCGCCTCTAGACGCTCCTAGCCACCCGATCGCTTCGAAGGCAGCCCCTGCTCGGTGAGGGCCGCCTCCACCCGTTCCCGCTGGTCTCCTTGAAGCTCGAGGACGCCGTCCTTGACCGTCCCGCCGGTGCCGCACGCGGACTTCAGCCGGCGTGCGAGCTCGGTGACTTCGGCCCTGGTTCCCGGGAGGCCCGAGACCACGGTGACGAGTCGCCCCGAAGCGCGCCGATCCAGGCGAAGGCGGATGCCGGGCGACGGCTTCTTGGGGCCCCGGGATGCCTCGGCCGATTGGCGCGGCTGGGGCCCCTCGCCTCCGGTCGAATACATCAGGCGCGTGTTGGGCGGACGCTTCGGCACGTCGAGGGAGGCTAGTTCTTCGGTGTCCCCAGCGCAAGAACAGCCCCGAGAGGCACGTGTTGTGGCATGTGGCGGACGCCAGCGTCACCGGTTGGGGACGAAGCCGATCTCCGGCACGACTCGAGGCTCACGATGCCCCAATAAAGCTTTATTGGTGAAGACCTTGGAGGCCGCCTTACATCTCCTTGATGAAGGACGGTGGCACGGGCGTTGCTTAGATGTTAGCGTCGGAGCAGAGTGGGGTTGTGCTGAAGGTGACCATGCGAGGACGTTGGATGGCGGTCGTGGCATTGGCGAGCCTCGGTTTGCTCGCGTCGGCCTGCGCGACCCAGCAGCAGTCGTCCCAGCAGTCTCCACCCCAGCCGCCGACACCGCCGACGACCTCACCGCCGACACCGCAGACACCGCAGACACCGACACTGCCGACGCCGCAGACACCGACTCCGCCGTCGCCCCAGTCCTCTGAGTCGCAGCCCGAGAGCGAGGCGCCGTCGGAGACGCAGACCGCGGAGCGCGCCGGCGCGGGGCAGGGCTCCGAATCACCGTCCGAGGATGCGGGTTCGGAGGGCAGCCAGGCCGGATCCGAAGGCGGCGAAGCGGAGGCGGAAGGCGCGGGCGAGACTCAGTCCGCGGAAGGGTCGAGCCCCGGCTCCGCTCCCGGCTCCGCCGGGACAAGCGGGACAAGCGGCGCCGAAGGTACGGAAGCGCCGTCGGGGCAGACGGCCTCGACGGGTGGTGCCGCTGGCTCGGAGAGAAGCGATGGCGAGGCCGCTCCCTCTGGTGCGAGCCGAGGTGCCTCTCAGGCAAGCGCGCCGACTGCCGGCAACGCCGGCGGGGGTCCGGGCGCCCAGAGGGCCGGCGGCTCTTCTGGCTCGGGTGGGACCCCGCCCGGAGGTGGACAGACCGCCGAAGCCGGTGGCGGAGCCATGACGCCGGAAGAGCAGCGTGCCGCCCTGGACGGGCGGCTCCGCGTCGCCCTGGGCGAGTTCGACGAGATGCTGCTGGAGCAACAGCAGGATCTCGAGGAGAAGCAGCGACAGGATCCCGTTCAGGGTCGCGAGGATCCGGGTCAAGCGGGCGGCTCCGGTGGCGCCGGAATGCAGGGTGAGCGCGCGGGGTCGGGCAGCGAGGGTGAGACAGGCGGTGGCTCGAACGACAACTCCCGCGGTGAGGGAGGGCCCGAGGGCGACAGCCGTTCGGCCGGCGGGGCTGCAGGTCAGGAGGGCGGGACCGACCCGCGGGTGCCGCCGGATGTCGGCGACGGGCGCGGGGACGACATCGTTGCGAGGCAGCTCCGTGAGGCGGCCGTGAAGGAACAAGACCCCGACCTGCGCGAGAGGCTCTGGGACGAGTACCGGGAATACAAGAGGAGCTCGGGCGGCTCATGAGTGGGGGGCGAGCGATGAACGGGGGACGCGGACGCAAGACGCTCACCCTGACCCTGGCGGTCCTCATGGGTCTGGGGCCGGGCACTCTGGCGCAAGCCGGCAACAGGTACGAGGAGGCGATCCTGCCCACCGGCGAGATCCCGGAGGAGCAGCGTCTCGATATCGCCATCGACCTTCTCTCGCCGAGCATCGACGACTACGACCGGGAGACGTTGCTCGAGAAGGGAATCCAGCCCACGGTTCGCAAGGCCGAGGCCCGCTACATCCCGATTCACCTTCGCGACACACTGCAGTCCACCGGGCAGTGGGGTGCCGTGAGGGTCGTCCCCGGTGGTGCGGCCTGGGCCGAGCTCAACATCGTGGGCAAGATCGAGCGCTCGAACGGCAAGTCGCTGAGCCTCAGGATTGTCGCCTGGGATTCCACGGGGAAGAAGTGGTTCGACAGGGATTACGAGGGCAAGGCTCGAATGCTCTTGTACGCCGTCGAGACGGTGGACGGCCTCGATCCCTTCCAGGGCCTCTACAACCGGATCGCCAACGACCTGGTGAAGGCCCGCTCAAAGCGGAAGAAGAAGGATCTGGCGCGCATCCGCAAGGTGGCCAGCCTCCGGTTCGCCACGAAGTTTGCGCCCGATGCCTTCGCCCAGTATCTGAGGACGGACCACAAGGGCCGATACGACGTGCGCGCGCTGCCCGCCGACGGGGACCCGATGCTTCTCCGCCTCGAGCTCATTCGCGAGCGGGACGACATGTTCGTCGACACGCTGAACGAGTACTACTCCGATTTCTACGCCCGCATGGAACAGCCCTATGACGATTGGCGTGCGAACAGCTACATCGAGCAGGCCGCTTACGACTCGCTCAACAAGTCGGCAAAGTGGAAGAAGATCCTCGGCATCGGCCTCATCGCCGCCGGCCTCTTCGTGCCGGCCAGCAGCCGAGGCGCCGCCGACGCCAAGACCATCGCGATGATCGGAGGCGCGGCGCTGACTCAGAAGGGCTTCCAGGACTCGGCCGACTCCCAGATCCACAAGGCCGCCCTGGAGGAGCTCGCCGAGTCCTTCGGAGCGGACGTCTCCGAGCTGGTGGTCGACGTGGACGGCCGGATCGTTGGTCTCAAAGGCTCAGCCGAGGAGCAGTTCCAGCAGTGGAGGACGCTGCTCAGGGAGATTGCGGTCGCCGACGTTGCCCTCCCGGTCGACATCAACGTGACCGAGGCGCACGCGCCGCCGGCAGAGGCGGCTCTCACGTGGTCCGAGGCCGCCGCGATCCCACCAGGCTCTGCCGAGCCGGTGCTCGTGATGCCCGCCGCTGGGTCTCCGCCCTCCCACCCCTGAAAACCGGTACGCTCCAGGTCAGATGATCCGATTGGAGCCCGGACTCGAGTTCCTCCCGCACCTGAAGCTGATCGCCCGTCTCGGCCGCGGTGGCATGGGCGAGGCATGGGTCGCCCGCGACGCGCGCCGCGATGAAGACGTCGTCGCCAAGATCCTCCGCGCCGACGCCTCCGAAGACCGGGTGGCGCTCCTGCGGCGCGAGGCGCGGCTGGTCCGGAAGCTGAAGCACCCTGGCATCGTGCCGGTCTACGGCTTCGAGCGCGGACCCCACGGCAGCGCCGTTCTCCTCCGCCACATGAAAGGCGGAGACGCCGGCCGCTTGCGTGGCGCAACGCCGCTCCAGGTCGTCCGGCTCGGACGGGAGGTGGCCGCGGCGCTTGGCTATCTCCACTCGATGGGCGTCGTTCACCGGGACGTGAAGCCCACCAACGTGCTGCTCGATGAGGAGGGCCGCGCCCACCTCGCCGACTTCGGGATCGCGGCGGTCGAGTCGCCGGTCGACGACGAGGGCCTGACGCTCCACGGCGGCGGCTCCCGTGCCAGCATGAGCCCTCAGCAGAGGGACGGAACGCCCGCCGCGCCCGAAGACGACGTCTACTCCCTGGGCGTGCTCCTCTACGAGCTCCTTGCCGGCCAGCCGCCTTTCCCTGCCGGCGCGAGCGATGAGGAGATCCGCACCGTGGCTCCGCCGCCCTTCGAGACACCGCACCCCGTCCCGGAAGGGCTGCGCCCGCTGGTCGCGTCGATGCTCGCGAAGGACCCCCGGGAGAGACCCCGCGACATGAGCCGGATCGAGGCTGCGCTGGGGACGATCGAGACCGAGCTTGCCGGCGCGCCTTCGACCGATTCCCGTGAGCAGGGCCGCCCGCTCGACCCGCCCCCGCGAGCCGTCGCCGTTGCCGTGACCCCGGACGTGCGCCTGCAGCCGCTGCCCCGCGTGGCCGATGTGGTCGCACCGACACCTGCTCGACCCGCCCGTCCGGTCGTCTCGCAACGTCTCGAGCCCGCCCCCTTCCGTCCCCTCGGGCCGACCCTGTTGCTGGGTGCTCTCGGGCTTGCTGCGGTCTTCGTCGTGCTGGTGCTCCCGCGTTGGGCCGCAGCGCCCGATCCGTCGTCGTCGGAGAGCGTTCCCGATGAGTCGTCTGCCGAGGTCGAAGCGGAGGCCACGCCGGACGCCACCCCCGTCGCGGAGCCCGCGCCGGCACCCGAAGCCTCGCCTCCGCCGGCCGAGGCCACGCCTATCTCCGTGCCTCCGGAGCGGGCGACGCCCAGGCCCGAACCGCGACCGCTCGAGCCGCCCAGGGAGGACCCGGCGGCGGCAGAAGCCCGGCGGCGCGCCGAGGAGTTCGGCGCGGCCATGTCCACGGCTCAGGCTGCCCTGGAGCGTGAGGACTGGCCGGCGGCTCGGCAGGGTTTTGCACGCGCCGCCGCCCTCGAGCCTGGGTCCCCAGCGGTCGCCGATGCCCGGCGGCGGGTCGAGCAGGGCGAGCGTACGGCTGCCCTGGCCCAGCAGCGCGAGACGGCCCGGGCCTTCGAGGCGAAGGAGGACTGGCGCCGTGCCGTGGCCAAATACGAAGTGGCCTTGAGGCTCGATCCAGCGGTCACCTTCGCTCTGGAAGGCCGCACCCGCGCCGCGTCCCGGGCCGAGCTCGCGGCGAAGCTCGACTTCCACATTGCCCACCCGCTTCGCCTCGCCACCGACGCGGTGGCTCGTGAGGCGGAGTTGCTGCTTCAGCAGGCCCACGAGGTGGAGGCGCCCGGGTCACGACATAGCCAGCAGATCGCCTCGCTCGAGCGGGCCCTCGACGAGGTCACCGTCTCCGTGCCCGTCGTGCTGGAATCGGACGGCGAGACCGAGGTCGTGGTACACAAGGTGGGTCGTCTGGGCGTGTTCGCGCGCAAGACACTCGAGCTGCGCCCGGGCACCTACACCGTGGTCGGCAAGCGGAGCGGCTATCGCGACGTGCGGCGGCAGCTGGTGGTCGAGCCGAGTGGCCCGCCGCCGCCGCTCGTCGTGCGCTGCGAGGAGGAGATCTGAGCGTCACCCTCCGCGTCGACGATGGCAGCCGAACGAAGCACCTCGAAGAGGCGGACTTTCCCATCGCGATCGGGGGTCCGGAGTCGGCGGTCGAGGTCCCCGGTTCAACGGCACCCGTCGCGTGGCTTGGTCTCGGCGAGGGCGAGGTCTTCGTTCAGCCGACCGCCGGGGCCGGGATCCTTTGCAATGGCGCGCGGCTCGCCGCGTCCCACTGGCTTCGCGACGGGGACGTCCTGCGCGTCGGCTCGATCCAGCTCGAGGCCCGGTTGGCGGGGGACAGCGTCTCTCTCCGTGTCGAGCGGCTCGGGGACGTCAATCCCACCGTGCCCCCGGTGGTCCTCGTGCCCCCGCCCCGCGAGTCCCCTCCCCGGGAGAGAGACGACGCCCCCGGGCGCGCCGTCACACCGATCGCCTTCACACCCGGGCTCATGGAGTCGTCGGAGCCGAGCTTGCTCCGGCAGGGCCTGAGGCGCTTTCTCGTCTGGTCGGTCGTTGCGCTGGTCGCGCTCGTGGTGTTCTTCATCGCCACGGCCCGCTCGGTCACCGTATCGATCGATCCCGAGCCCGACCACGTCGCCCTCGAGGGCTTCCCGCCCACCGTGCCCTTCGGCTCCCGGTTCCTGGCCCGGTCGGGCTCCTACACCCTCGTTGCGGAGAAGGAAGGGCACCACCGGCTCGAGGTCCCGGTGGAGATCACCGACTCCTCCACCCAAACGCTGGAGTACACCCTCGTGCGCCTGCCGGGCCGCCTGATCGTGGACGTGGATGGGGTCGAGGGCGCCGACGTGATCGTGGACGGCACGTCCGTCGGGACCACTCCCTTCGGCGCCGTGTCGGTGCCGGCGGGGGAGCGCGAGATCGTCGTGCAGGCGGAGGGCTACGTCGAGTTCCGCACGAGCCTCGAGATCGAGGGCCGTGGGGTCGAGCAGCGTCTCGAGGTGGAGTTGCTGGCCAACAGCGCACCGGTGACTTTCCAGACCGTTCCCCCTGGCGCCAGTGTGCGCGTCGACGGGCGCCGCCTCGGCTCCACCCCCCTCACCCTCCCGGTGAGCGCGGGACGGCGGGCGGTGGCGTTCTCCCTGAACGAGTACAAGCCCGCGACGCGACGCTTCACGGTCACGGCCGGCCGGCCGCTCACCGTGCCGACGGTTCGCCTGGTCCTGGCGGACGCGACCCTCGTGCTCGCCAGCGATCCCCCGGGCGGAGCAGTGACCGTGGATGGGGAGTTTCGCGGCGAGACACCGGTGGAGCTGATCGTGGCGCCACGTCGCACGCTCCGGGTGCGTGTGGCCAAAGCGGGACACGACATCGCCGTGCGGGACGTGGAGATCGCGCCTGGTGAGCGGCACGAGGAGACGCTCCAACTCACCCCGCAGCTCGGGGAGGTGAAGATCGAGGCGCGCCCACCGGACGCCGAGCTGATCGTCGACGGGAAGCCGCGAGGTCGAGCCGATCAGACCCTGTCGCTCATCGCGCTCCCTCACACCATCGAGATCCGTCGGGAGGGGTTCCTGCCGCACACGCAGTCGATCACCCCTCGGCCCGGCTCCACTCAGACCGTGCAGGTCACGCTGAAGAGCCAGGAGCAGGCGCGCCGCGACGCGATGCCCGCCCGGTACACCAACTCGGCAGGACAGGTCATGGTCCTCTTCGAGGCCATGAAGATCCGCATGGGTGCCTCGCGGCGCGACCCGGGGCGGCGGGCGAACGAGCCTCTGCGCGACGTCGAGCTCGTGCGACCGTTCTATGTGGCAACGACCGAGGTCTCGAACGCTCACTTCCGCCAGTTCCTGTCCGGTCACGACTCCGGACGCACCGGCACCTTGAGCCTGAACATCGACTCGTATCCCGTGGTCCGCGTCACCTGGGAGCAGGCCGCGGCCTACTGCAACTGGCTCAGCGGGAAGGACAAGCTGCAACCTGCGTACGAGAGCCGTGGCGGCACACTCGTGGCCCGGGTGCCTCTCACGAATGGATACCGTCTCCCAACCGAAGCGGAGTGGGAACGGGTGGCGCGCTATCCGGATGGCCAGGGGCCTCTTCGGTATCCCTGGGGACGGGCGTTTCCCATCCCACCGGGCGCAGGCAACTACGGCGACGCTGCCGCAGCCGACGTGCTGCGACGCACCTTGCCCGACTACGACGACGGCTATGCGGCCACCGCACCGGTCCGAGGGCTGGCTGCAAACTCGGCGGGCTTCTTCCACCTCGGCGGCAACGTGTCGGAATGGACGAACGACTTCTACGCCATCACGCCTTCGGTGCCGGGCCGTGTGGCGACCGATCCGACCGGCGCTCAAGAAGGCGAGTACCATGTGATTCGGGGGGCGAGCTGGATGCACGCCACCGTCACCGAGCTGCGGCTGAGCTACCGCGACTCCGGAAAGAAGGCCCGTGCCGACCTGGGCTTCCGCGTCGCGCGGTACGCGGAATAGATAAGGAAGGGGATCGGGCATGACACCTCGCCACCTCCTGTTCGGGCTGCTCGCCGTCGGTGCCATGGCGGCCGCCGGCGATCAGGCTGTGTCGCCTCCGGGAGAGAGCGGGCCGCCGGCGCAGGAGGCGCCGGCCCCGCCAAAGCCCACTCCCACTCCGGCCGCGTCCCCGACCCCCGATCCCGAGAAGTTGCTCGAGGAGTTCGTGCCGTCGGAGAAGGTGCCTGCCGACCGTGCGGTGGCTTTCCCGGTGGACATCTAGAGAGGGGCCCATGAAAAAGCCGCAGCTCGGCGACTTCACCTACCAGGTCGCGTCCCTGGTTCTCGCGTTCGTCGTGGTCCACGCCTTCTACGTGATCATGGTGCGCCCCAACGCCGACGCCGTCCTGGCCGAGCAGGCCCGGCTCATGCGGACGAACCCGGAGTACGTGCAGGAGCGTTCTGTGTGGGTAGTGATCAAGGACTTCGAGCAGGAGGCCACCTTCGTCCTGGCCCTGTGGGCGCTGGCGATCATGGGTGCGAAGTGGCTCACCGCCTCGCGCGAGCGCCAGCTCCTCGAGCAGGAGCTGGTGCCGGTGGCGGCGGGCAGCCGCATCCTTCCCGAGGACGCGCGAGAGTACGCCCGCCAGATCCAGGCCCTGCCCGAGATCGAGAAGCGGCTGCTGCTGCCCCGAACCCTCCTAGCCGCCCTGCAGCGCTTCCGCGCCACCCGGAGCATCCAGGACTCCTCCGCCATCGCGGGGGAGGTGTGCCAGGCCGAGTCGGACCGTCTCGACTCGGAGCTCGCGATGATCCGCTACATCGCCTGGGCGATCCCGTCGATCGGCTTCATCGGCACGGTTCGTGGCATTGGTGACGCTCTGCAGCAGGCGCACCGAGCGGTCCAGGGCGACATCTCGGGGGTGACCGCGAGCCTCGGCACCGCCTTCAACTCCACCTTCATCGCCCTCCTCCTGAGCCTCGGGATCATGTTCGTGCTCTACCAGCTCCAGTTCCGCCAGGAGCAGCTCGTGCTCGACACGGAGAGCTACGTGGACGAGCACCTGCTCCAGCACCTGCAGGCCTAGGTACGGGGGACGACCCCATGGGACACGCGCTCGCCTTCGACGTGACCGACGCCGGCGTGCTGGGCATCGGCGAGGGAGGCAAGCTCGTCGGCCCGAGCCCGGGCTACGCCGTTGCCGATGGAGAGACGCTGCTCGTGGGGGAAGAAGCCTTTCGCTGCGCTCGCCTCCGGCCCCGCTTCGTGATGAGCCGTTTCTGGGAGCGTCTCGACACGGAGCCTCTGGGGCGACCCTTCCCGCGGGGCCTCACCGCAGCGGATCTCGTCCACGCTCATCTCAAGCATCTCTGGGAGAAGGCCGGGAAGGGTGTTGATGAGGTCGTCCTGGCCGTGCCGGGGGACCTTGGCTCGGAGGCGCTGGGCCGGCTTCTGGGCATCGCCCACGCTCTCGAGATGCCCGTCGCCGGCCTCGTCGACACCGCGGTGGCCGCGACCACCGGAGGCTTCCCCGGTGAGCGCTTGCTCTTCGTCGACGTCCACCTCCACCGGGCCACGGTCAGCGAGCTTCGGCAGGGCGAGGAGATCGTGAGAGATCGAGTGGTCACCATCGATCGATGGGGGCTCGACGAGCTGCACGACACGTTGGCCCGGCGGATTGCCGAGAGATTCGTCCTCGGCACTCGGTACGACCCGCTCCACGCGGCCGAGACCGAGCAGTCCCTCCACGATCACCTGCCCTCGTGGATCGACCGCTTTCAGGACAGCGAGCGGGTGTCGCTGTCTATTTCGGGAGACGGGCACGATCACGAGATCGAGGTCTCACGAGCGGAGGTCGAGGAGTGGGCGCAGATGTACGCCGAGGAGCTCGCCCAGAAGGTGAGTCTCCTCAAGCGTCCCGGGGAACCCACGACACTCCTGGTCTCGGCCCGGGCGGCCCGGGTTCCGGGTCTCGTCGGGCGAGTGTCGTCCATGCGTGGAAACGAGGTGGTGCTGGTGCCCGAGCAGGCAGCCGCGGCCGGCGCGCTCCGCGAACGGGAGGCCCTTCGGCCGGGGGAGGGCGGCGTGCGCTTCCTCACGCGCCTCGCCCGGCGCGAACGCTCACCGGAGGACCGCTCGGTCGGGGGTGGGGCTCTCATTCGACCGCCGGCCGTGGATCCGGCTCCCCGGGTGGAAACACGGCACCGCCCGACCCATCTTCTCCTCGGACATCTCGCCCGGCCCCTCACCGCCGAGCCGCTGGTCGTCGGCACCGCTCCTCCGGAGGACAGCCGCGGGCTGCGCCTCGACGGAGAGACCACCGGGATCTCACGAGCCCACTGCCGCTTCTTCGAAGCCGGGGGCGAGGTCGTGCTCGAGGACTCGAGCTCGTACGGCACCTTCGTCAACGGCGAGCGTGTCGTCGAGCGGGTGGTCGTGGTCGCCGGCGACCGTGTGCGAGTGGGAAGCCCTGGTGTGGAGCTGCTCCTTGTCGAGGCGAGGGACTGATCGGTGGCCCGCAAGAGGCGAGACACGAACATCTTCAGCCTGGCGCTGCTCGACTGCATCACATGCGGCTTCGGGGCCCTCATCCTCTTCCACATGATCGTTGCCGCGCGGGCCGGAGCGACCGTTGCGGACATCACCGAGGCCCTCGAGTCCGAGGTCACGATGCGGGAGGAGGAGGTCCTCGAAGGCCAGGAGAACCTCGTGGAGATCAGAAACTCCCTGCGAGACATCGAACGACAGCGGGTCATCACCCAGGGGCTGTCGACCCGGCTCCTCGCCATGCTCCGCGAGATCGAGGAAGAGCTCGCCACGTACGACAAGAAGAACATCGCAAAGCGCGAGCACCTCAACAAGCTCAAGGCCGACCTGAAGTCGCTCGAGGAGGGGGCGAAGCGGCTCTCCGGCGGGCCGCCGACCGAGGAGGTCCCGGGTCCCAACATCCGCAGCTTCGTCGGGGACGGCGACCGCCAGTACCTCTCGGGGCTGAAGGTGGGCGGCGAGCGCATCTTCATCCTGCTTGACGCCTCCGCGAGCATGCTCGCCGACAACATCGTCAACGCCGTCAGGCGGCGTTTCCTCCCCGACAACGTCCGCATGCGCGCAAAAAAATGGCAGCAGGCAGTGAAGGCCGTCGACTGGCTGACGACCCAGATCCCGCGAGAGTCGAAGTTCCAGATCTACACGTTCGACATCCGGGCCCGAGCGGTGCTCGAGGGCACCGACGGCGTGTGGCTCGAGGCGAAGGACGCCGTGAAGCTGAACAAGGCGATTGCCGTGCTCCGTCAGACCGCCCCCATCGGCGGCACGAGCCTCTATCACGCCTTCGCCGCCGCGAGGGCGATGAACCCGCGCCCCGACAACATCCTCCTCCTCACGGACGGCCTTCCCACCCGGGGCGAGAAAGCGCCGCGGCGCGCGACCATCTCCGGCAAGGACCGACTCCTCCTCCTGGAGCGCTCCCTCGACGCGCTGCCCAGGGCCGTTCCGGTGAACACCATCCTCTATCCCATGGAAGGGGATCCCATGGCGTCCGCCGCTTTCTGGAAGGTGGCCATGGCCACGCGGGGTTCGATGATGGCCCCTTCGAGCGACTGGCCATGAGGAAGCGCGGTCGCCGGGGCGTCGAGGTCTTCTCGCTGTCGTTCCTCGACGCGATCTGCTGCGGCTTCGGGGCGATCATCCTCCTCTTCGTCCTGAACAAGATGGGGGAGCCGATCGCCCTCGAGCAGGCGCAGCTGGAGCTGCACGGGCTGATCGCCCGCCTCGAGGAGGAGCTCTTCCAGATCAGGGGCGAGACGACCCAGTTCAACCGCATCCTGCGCAGCCGCGAAGAGCAACGCTTCAAGGAGACGAAGCACCTGGCTCGCTTGCGGGGCGACCTCACGAACATCCAGGGTCGATACCAGGCCAGCGAGGAGCTCTCGGAGATCCAGGACAGCCTGAAGGGACGACTCGTGGCGGCCCAGCAGGAGCTCTCGGAGGAGATGAAACGTCTCCAGGCGCAGCGGATCTACCGGCGTCCGCAGGAGTCGCCGGTGGGTGGGATTCCCGTGGACAGCGAGTACATCATCTTCATCATCGACACGTCGGGGAGCATGCAGCGCTTCGCCTGGCCCCTCGTGCGCCGGAAGATGGCTCAGGTGCTCGATGCGTATCCGAAGGTGAAGGGCCTCCAGATCATGAACGACGAGGGGGTCTACATGTTCTCCCGGTACTCCGGGAAGTGGATCCCCGACACGAAGGCCCGGCGCAAGGCCATCCTGGACCGACTCCGAAGCTGGACGGCATTTTCGAACTCGAGCCCCGTCGAAGGCATCGAGATCGCGATCCGGACCTACTGGCGGTCGGATCGCAAGATCAGCCTCTACGTCTTCGGCGACGAGTTCACGGGCAGCTCGATCGACCGCGTCCTCAAGACCGTCGACAGGCTCAACCGCCCCGACCGCAAGGGCGAGCGCAAGGTGCGCATCCACGCCATCGGCTTCCCGACGATCTTCTCCCAGGCTCGCTACGGGGAGAACACGGGCGTCCGCTTCGCCACGCTCATGCGGCTGCTGTGCGAGCGAAACGGCGGGGCCTTCGTGGCACTCAACGACCTGACGCCGTAGGAACCGCGCGGTTCTGCGGTCCCCGGGACCTGGCCGGAGATGTTCATGCCCCCAGACTCAACCCACGTAGGGCGGGTCCGCCTGCCCCAGGAAAACTGCGCCTTTGGGTCTTGTCGACACGCACTATGAGCGGGTCAAGGGGGGGGTTGGGAGGAGCGGTTCGAGCGGAAGCACGGCTTCTGGCGGGGCCTGGCTCAGCCCTGATGGGCGAGGCGGCCGACCCCGTCTTCGACGAGCCCGCGAACACGCCGTGCGACCGCGAGAGCCGAACGCGCTTCCCCGCCCGTGAGCGGCTCCTCGCCGATCGGATAGCGGGCCTCCACGGCGTAGCGATTGAGCGGCGCCAGATCTGACAGGGGCACGGTCAGAGCCAGATCCTCGGGCAAGAGAGACGAGAGCTGGATCACATCATGCGTGCGCGTGAAGGGCACACCGGCGAGGACGAGGAGGGCCTTGATCAGCTTCTCGACCGCCCGCTGGCTGTGGAAGCACGCCACCGCCGCGAGTGAATCATCAAGCGCGAGCAGGCGCTCGGCCGCGGCGATATCCTCGTCAGCCTTGGCGATCCATCGGCGCGCGACGCGAAGGGCTTCAGGCTGCGCGGTCATAGAGGACGACGCCTTCGCGACAGGCGGGATACGCGATCGTCCCGACGACGTCGCGCGCGCGCTCGAGTTCCTCAGCGCCCACGACGACGATGTCCTTCGCGATGCGGATGTCGGCGACGGCCAGATCGATCGCCACGGCCTGCTGCCGCTTCGATCCCGGACGGTCGGTCACCACGAGGAGGTCCACGTCACTGTCGGCAGAGGCAGTTCCACGGGCCCGTGAGCCAAAGAGGATAATCGTGAGCGGGGAGAACCCGCTCACGATCCGATCCACGATCTGCTGGAGCTTCGCGTCGAGCTCCGCGTGCGTGCCCATGTTCCTCTCCTCAGCCACCATCCCCACCATCATTCTACGCCCTGCGACGACGATGGTGGGGTCGTGGACGGCTTCAACGACGTCGCGGCCGGACCGCTGAACGGCCCGTCGGTCGAGCTGGACGTCCTCGCAGTCGTAAGCGACCAGGCTCCTGCCGTCCCCCGGACCTGGCCGGGGATGTTCGTGCCTCAGACTTGACTCACGCAAGGAGGAAAGTCCGCCTGCAATTCTTGCCGGCCCAAAGGCTCGGCTCAGGGAGGAACATTATGTGAAGCCGAGGCAGCCCAGCTGCCTGTCGATCAGTTGCTTGGCTGCCTAGCTCTCCGTAACCGGACGCGGTGCATAATAGCGCCCATGTATCGCGATACATAAGCTCTACTATGGTGCCTACTCGAATGCGGCGCGCGGCAAGCGCCGCAAGGCCGAGGCGCAGCTTGGGGCCCACGCCTCGAGTGGGACCTCAGAGGAGGCCCTCCCGACATCGCCGGAGCGGGCGGCTCTCAGGCGTC
>Ga0310121_10000156_pt1 | contig 70708 bp, 56 predicted proteins | sample CB27_Tmax_986_MG_FD_203504 | JGI IMG/M metagenome (GOLD analysis project Ga0310121, IMG submission 203504) | Marine microbial communities from Western Arctic Ocean, Canada - CB27_Tmax_986 | ecosystem: Environmental > Aquatic > Marine > Oceanic | place: Canada: Western Arctic Ocean | collected... | reverse complement strand
GGCAATGAACAACGTTTGGACGTCGGCTTGGCCGAGCCATTTGCGTACCTCCTTCGCCACGAACTCCGGCCCGCGGGCACCGACGCGCAGCGTTGGTCGGCTGCGGATGAACTGGGGAGTCCCTCGCACGGCAAACAGATAACGCAGGACTTCCACAACTTGCCTGGCGGTGAACGATCGAGCAACCTCGATCGCCAGGCACTCGCGAGTGAATTCGTCGATCACTACCAAGAGCCGAATCTGACATCGATCTTCGGTTCGATCGATGACGAAGTCGTACGACCAGACGTGATCCTTGTGTAGGGCACGTCGACGGACGCAGCTGTTCTCGCTACCACAATTGGGCAACCGGCGGCGACGGTGCTGTCTTTTAGGGACTTGCATGTTCTCTTCCCGCCAGATTCGCTCGATTCGCTTGTGATTGACCTGCCAACCAGTGGCTCGCAACGTGCGATGCACTCGGGGATTGCCGTACCTTGGACGACGAGGGGAGATGCTTCGCATCTCGGCCAGGAGCTTCCGCTCGTCCCCTGGTCTCTTCGGCTGGTAACGCTGCGTCGTGCGAGGCTGACCCAGCACGCGACAAGCTCGACGTTCGGAGACTGTTTCAGGCCCCAACCGGCGACGTACCTCAGTAACAGTGAGGCGTCGCCGCTCGGGGCTCAGAAGTTTCCCTGCGCGGCTTCCTTCAAGATGGCGTTGTCCAGGGCCTGATCTGCCACCAGCTTCTTCAGCCGGGTGTTCTCCTTCTGGAGGGCCTTCAGCTCTTTGGCCATCTCCGGAGCCATCCCGCCGTACTTCTGACGCCAGCGGTAGTACGTCTGCTGAGTGACCCCCAGGCGTTTACAAACCTCGGGGACCTTCTTTCCCTTGCCCAGCTCAACATCGGCCCGACGCAACATCGGGATAATCTGGTCAACTCCATGACGTTTCTGTGCCATCTAAAATCCTTTCCGGGCTAAAGCCCGGGCTCGATTCTCTCACATGCACTGGTACTTTTCACGGGGGTAAGGTCAGTTGTTAAAGTCGCCGAGCAAACCACCTACAGGTGGCTCGCTGTCCTCTGGTACACCGACCAACGCACTGAGGAAGTAAGTTGCTGGAATATCAGAGACCGATCGTGAAAATCCGTTCGTCAGTTCGACGAGATTTTGTTCGGTTTCAAATGTGAAGCCGAGACCTTGGTTGAGGACCGCCTCATCGTCTGAAATGCCGACTGCAAAAATATTTTGGTCTACAAAATCATCGAGGAAAAGTCTTTGGGGCTGGTAATGCTCACCGTTGAAGAGCACCTCGGTCGAATGTGATAATCAGCCAGTCGACGTCGTTGAGTTCGACAAGTAGTCAAGTAGACATGGTCATCGACGAACCAAATCTCCCGTTCCTATGACCATGCTATGGCGTGCCCGTGACCATGCTATGGCGTGCCCGGCAGGGGCCGTGGGAACGTGTCGTCACGGCCGGTCACTTCTGCAGCTGGGAAGTATCAACGTCCCTGGCGATTTCTAAGGCATTCAGAATCGTCTTATGCCGGTTCGATTTCGACTTCATGTGGGCTTTTTGCAGCAATTCGATATGAAGCTTGTCGCGAATCTCAATATCTCCAAACTCCCGGACAATCGCCGTGCCGGGACCACCCGCAGCTCGAACCACGTCAAAATCCTTCTCCACGAGGTTGCCTTGAAGTTTGATGTCGAAGATACGCTGTCCGATGGCGGTGTTATGGCAATCGGCGAAGTGCAAGCGAACGGTGAACCTGGCCGGCGTTTCGTGTTCCACTAGCACTGGGACGCTAAGTCGTTTGATCCCCACGGAGCCGGACGAATACAGCCAACAGTTCTGGGGCGCGGTAATCGAACTGTGCTCGGGAGCTCGATGGAAGTATTGGCAGGCGGGGTCTCCGGCTACGTCGAAGCTAAAATAGAGTTTCCACCGGACGGTGCTATGGCCGCGCGGCGGCCGGGGATAGCCCAACCACAGCTTCCCCTGATCATCGCGACGATCGCCGGGCCCGCCGAGGTTGATCAACATCTGACGGAGCGGCCATGCGGGACCCCGGAGGGCGAAACGACCCCAAGTCTTGCGGAGTTTCGTCGGCTGCAACACCAGCGTACACTGCAACGACTCGGAGCAAACACAGCCCGAACTTGCATCGGGTTGGATGACCAGACCTCCGGCCGGTATGGTGTTAATCCAGCAGCCCGGGCGAATTCCGGGAAAATGTTCCGTGCCGTGGTCGTTAAGCAGGTCATAAAAACCGGTAGAACGCGAACGAAAGAGCAATAGCCCCGAGCAGCCGGCATACGCCCCGCAATGCTTATCCCGGAAATCGATCTCCCAGGGCGTGGGCTTGCCAGTCCACGGATGGATGCGCATCTTCTGTCGTCCCGTGCTAAGCTCGAAGGCCCAGGGCTCGGCGTACAGGGTATCGCCCACCACCAGCGGACGGATGCAGTATCCGAGACTCTTCGACCACAACAATGATCCGTCCTTGGTGGAGAGAGCCGCGGCGCGGACCGATCGGAACTTGCCGGCGAGGAACCGGGAAGTGTAGTGGCCGTTTTTCAACGCCGCGCAAATTAATAACACCCCCTCCCTGCAGATCGCCGAAAGCGCATTTCCACCGCATCCGGTCAAATCGACTGCTTGCGCCCATATCTTTCGGCCCGTTTTCACGTCCACCGCGACCACTGTACGGACGTCCGCCTCTTTGAGGACCTTGGCTATCTCGGCTTCGCCGAGCTGCTGTTCGCTATTGAGTTGAGCGAGAGTAGGCTCAATCGCTGCTTGTCGCTGGGCATCGGTCGCCGCGCGTTCGGTGAAGAAGAGTCGTCCCTGCGAAATGCAAATCGAGTTGTTGCGGATCTGTTTGCCTTGGCACGTCCAAATTGTTTTCCCCGTTTTCAGATCGACGGCAAACACCGCGTCGCTATGATACCTAGTGGCGGAGGTGCTACCGAATAACCGTCCGTCGGAGACACCGACGTACATCCAATTATCTTTGTTTTCCGTCTGGTAGATCGCTCTCACGTGGCCGGTGACGGCATCCAGCCTCAGGCAGCTGGAGCCCGCGGCAACAAACAGGCTGTCCTCGTTACAGGCCATGTTGCCGCACTCATGCACCATGTCCCCACGGAAGGCGCCGGGAACTTCCTGCCTCCAGTATGTCTGGCCGTTGTAGGCGTCAAAACAAGTGACGAAGGTTGTTCCATCGGGCCGCCCATTGCGACCAGACGAAGAACCTTTTTTGAGCTCCGCGCCCAACATGAACACGCGACCGCCTGCCGACAGTGGAGCCGCGGTCTGCGCGTGCCGGTTAAACGAGCGGCCCGATCCCGGCTCACCATACCAGAGGACGCTCAGCGGTGCCTTGACAATTTGATCCCCGGAATCGCCCGTGTTGCCGGAGTCGGCGTACTGGTGTGTCCAACTCCCCGCCCCGCGTAAAGGACCGCGCACCAGTTTTACCCACATCTCCTGGTCAGAGATGAACTCTGCCTGCTCACCGGCTCGCAGAGAAGTCGTCCACCGTTTGAGCCGTTCGTGATCAAGTGTATGCTCCTCCCGGCGGACTCCATCCGGCTGGCCCACGAGCAACACTCCTCCACAAGGCTTCAGCACTCGATAGGCTTCGGTCGCCATAGCCGGCAAGCTTCCGGAGGTAATGGCCTCTTCAAAAACCACGAGGTTGGCAAAGTAATCGGAATAGGGCAAACGGCCCGGCTCGCCGGCGGCAGTGGCGATCGTGTCCACGCAGACGCGCGTTCCATAGAATCCGGTGGCGTCGAGGACCTGTCGCGCTTTTCGCGTGGCCGCTTCGTTGGGCTCGACGTCGTAAATCATCAACCCGGTCTTCCGCGCCAGCTCATAAGCCAGGCGGCCCGTGCCATTGCCAAAGACCAGGCCATAACCGCGGCGGGGTTGGATCCCGGCATGCGTGACGATCGTTGTCACCGCTTCATTGTACAGCGGTGTGAGTCGGTCGCGCGGATAGAATGGTGGGGCCTTCGTCGGCACCGGAATTGCCACCGGAATTGCCACCGGAGCCTGTTTGGCGAAACAGTGAATACTACCCTTGTCGGTGCTGACGAAGAGCCGTCCTCTGGCAGCCGCCAATCCAATCGCTCGACCGTTAACGGCACCTTTCCAAAGTTCCTTACCGGTTGGGCTGTCGATCGCCGCGACCATGTTTTCACCGCCCACAATCAGCCGATCGCCAGCCAGAATCATCGATCGCAGGTGTTCCTGTGGGTAACGCCAATTCGTACAAGCGTCTACCTCTGGCGGTACCAAGTCTTTGTCCCACCGCGTCCGGGGATTTTTGGGCAGCTCTTTGTGAACGACCTTTCTTTCCTCGTAGGCAAGCCGGTCGAGACAGCGGATGCCTGCGTCGTAGAGCAGATAGAAGAATTCGGGTGTGACAACCAACCGCCTGCCGGGAAACCAGAATTTGGCCGATTCGCCGGTCTCCTGCTTGTAGGCAACGATTTTGTTTTGCGTGCCCGAGTACAACAGTTGGCCGGCAAGCAGCCCATACGTGCCGCCCTTGCGCCCCTTGCCCGGCCAATACTCGATTAACTGATAAATCATCCCGCCATCGCGCATGTCGAACACAGCAGGCACCCCCCGGCCGGAAGGGGCAAACAGGCGTTGGCTGTCCGACAAGAGATAGCCTTGCGGCGAGAAATCGGCCGAGCGTCCCAGCGCCAAATCCGCCTGGCCGGCATTCAAATCTCCGACTGTCTCATTTCGCCAAACCAGCGATCCGTCTTCGGCGTTAACGGCGTACATATAGACGCGCTCCCCGGGAAATACGCCGGCGCCGAAATAGGCCGTGTTGCCGTAGACCACAACAGAGGTGCGGACGGGCCAAAGCGAGACCATTTTGCCGCCCCCCAGCACGGTTTGACGTGTCGGCGCGGCCTGGAATTTCCAAACGAGGTGGCCGGCGGCCGCATCCAGACAATAGACGTGACCATCGTCAGAACCCACGTAGACACGCCCGTTGTACACACTCGGTGCCAACCGAACGGCTCCTCCCGTGAAGAAGTCCCATTGCAACGTTCCCGTGGCAGCGTCCAGCGAGTAGACCTTATTGTCGACGGAAGAACCAAAGTAAACCGACTTGTCGACGACCGCCACGTGGAACGCCGCGTCAAACTTCATCTTGGGAAGTTCACGAAAACTTTCCACAAAGGCGGGTTGTGGTTCACTCCAGGCCGGCTTGGGTGCGGCGGGTGCGGTAACCACCCACTGCTGCTGAAGAGGTAAATCGATGGTGGATGACGCGACGCCGCTGCGCGCGTTGTCGTGCATGTACGTCGGCCAGTCCGTCCGACCTCCACGCTGACTTGGTTCTGATGGCCAAACCGTTTGAGGCACCAGGCCGGTACCGAACGCAAGCAGCTGGACGATTGTCAGAATCGTCACCGCCACACGTTGTCCTTTCCTCAAAACGCGATCGCGATGCCGGATGTCTGCCGTCGTACGATTTTTGCCAAGCAACTTCTTGCCGGCATCTTCCGTCGATCTCACGGATGAACCCTTTGGTTGCTTAAACCGGTATTTCCCATATGGATGTCGCCCGAACCGTTCCAGATCTGGGTTGCCCCATATTGTAACACCTGCGCCCCCCCGTGTCTGGCGCTTGGCGATTTCTGGTCCTGTTCCCGCCCGCAGGCGCCGCCCAGCCGTAATGGGTGCGTAGTGCTCCCTGGAAACCGCGTTTTTCGCTGGCGGATCTGTTCAATCGCACTGCCCAACGACACACGGCGGCGGGATCGCTAGACACACGATTCGCGGGAGGATCGCGGCGAACAATCTCCGCGTCACGGCCACCTCGGCCAGTTGGAACGTCACGTATTTCGCGTGCCGCGTCACCTTCGCCCCGATCTTGACGAGCTTCTCTCCAAGGGTCGTCAGCGACCAGTGCTTCACATCACGGGGCAGGGCTAGCCGCCGCAGGAAGTTGGCCAGATGGGGTTGGCTCGCAAGTCCCCACCGGCCCAGAACAGCAATTCCCTGCCTGGCCAGGGGATGCGTCACTAGGCCATCTCTTGCAAGGTCATCGAGTGGGCGATGAGGGACTCGAACAACTGCAACAATCCTCGGGAAAACCGGCGGTCACCATAGAGCGCGGCGCAGAATACGACCCGCGCTGCGCAGAATTGGGCGCAATCGATGCCGAGCTCGAGCAGCTCATCACCCTCTGGCCGCAGTTGGCGGCCAGTGTACGTGAAGCACTCCTTCAGCAGGCCTCACAGTCGCTTACCAGAGGCCCCTAGGAGGGCCTCTGTGGGCGAGTGATCTGGAGGTGTGCCAGCCACACAGTTTTGCCCGCACCCCCCAGGGGTGCGTGTAGGGTCCGTAGTTGTCCGCAAAATAGTGCGCACAAAAATCGGCCTGATTACAAAACTCACCCGCGCCACCCCAGTCATGACCCGAGTGGCGCGGGCTTGTCGCAGTCCTAACGCACTGTGTTAAGGTAACCGCCGGCTAAGCAGTCTCCGAGGACAGGCTCACACCTCCGCTTTCCTCCCATCGAGCTAAAACGGGGCGACCGCCTGATGGTCGGGTTCGAGCATGACAATCAACGCATCCTGGCCACCGAGGTTCTCAAACACCATGTCTGAAACGGGGGCCACGACCGGCTCACCTTCCTGGCCACCGAGGCTTGACGCCAACTCCAGTTCGTTGCGTTGATACAAGCCCTCACCATCGACAACCAAGTGGTCCCCCAGGTTTGTATTCATCAGTGGCTCACCTTCCTGCCCGCCAAGACCCGTATTCACCAGACATGTTTGACCATTACTCGGATTTTCCCAGCCGTGGCTGATTTCAGCAACGATAGCGGTATCTGGTAAATCAATTGCGGCACCTCCTATCAGGTCGACACAGCCATCGGGGGCTATCGATGCCACAGGAGCACTCTCTTCTGTGATCGGCTCACCTTCCTGACCACCGAGGTTTGCGTTTTCTAAGAAGTTAAAACCGCCACGGCAGCCGTGCGACACCGACTCCTGGTTTGTTTTAATGCCGCCGAGGTTAGTACGGACATTTTCAGGAACCAAATCGATGTCGGTGTTGTCGCCAGGGTCGTATTCAGCAACCACAGCGGTATCTGCTAGATCAGCCGCAGCACCTCCTACGAGGTCGGCAGCAAACAACTGCTTGGCTTCGAGAGCTTCAAACTGGCCACGGCGTTTCGAGTATTTTGAGAGACTCATCTTGGGATATCCTTCCGTTGGGTAGGGTGCGACAGTAACAGGCCAACTGTTGGCCATTTGTTTGACTGAGCTACCAACACCACAGGTTTCGGGCAGGTTCCGAAAAGGGGTTTATTTATCTCAGAATGAGATTAGAGGCGGTTTTTCACTGACAAATTGCCCCACGATTGCCGTGTTGTTGCATCTAGTGCGACTGGTGCAACTACGCAACGGGTCTGAAGGCGGCGGTATTCGAGTTTAGGATATCGGTCCTTCGGGAAGTGCCTGCAAAATAGTGCGCACAAAAAAAGGGGCCACACCAAAACATGGGGTGACCCAGTTGCGGCAAAAGGATGGCCGCTTGAACTCGCCCCCCCCCCCGGTCAAACTTCGCCCCGGCTGCGCCGGGCAAGGGGTAAAGTGGTTAAGGTGATAAGGGGTAAGTTCTGGCCAAACGAAAACCAAAAGCGATGGAGACGGAGGCCCGGAGGGTTGACGACGCGGGTGGCAGCACGAACGAACCTCGGTAGATTGCCGAACGCCCCGCCACGCAACACACGGGCAACGCCCGACGCAGGACCTGTTGGATCGCTCACCACCTGCAGACTCTCATAAGGGCCATGCCAGTCCTGGCACCACTCGAATACATTGCCGTGCATGTCAAAAAGGCCCCAAGCGTTGGGTAGTTTCTCGCCAACCGGGTGTGTTGTCTCTCTTGAGTTGGCGTCGTACCATGCGTACTCGCCAAGCTGGGAAACGTTATTGCCAAAGCTGTAAGTGGTAGTCGTTCCTGCGCGGCACGCGTATTCCCACTCGGCTCACGCGTATTCCCACTCGGCTTCAGTCGGCAAGCGATATTCCACCCCTTCCCGCTCGCTGAGCTTACCGCAAAACGCTACCGCATCGCTCCAACTCACCTGTTCGACCGGCAACTGCGATGTGTCGCCGGACACGCGGTCCTTACCCTTCCCCAATGCGCTGAAGTAACTCGGATTCTTATCCACCACCTGCTCGTACTGAACTTGCGTTACTTCATTCGCGCTCAAATAAAACGGTTTTGTGATCCTTACCAGGTGATGGGTTTCATCGCCCCCGCGATCCGCCTCCAAATCCGGGCTACCCATCGTAAACTCGCCCGGTGGGATCAGGTTGAATTTCATGCCAACCGAGTCCGTGATTTGGACAGGTGTGCCAAGGTGATCGGCCCAGGCTTTTTGCAGGGCCTTGGCTTGATGGCTATCAAACGGAGCAACAAGAGGCGGTTGCATTGGTTCAGTCGGCGGGAACGGAGAAACGGCAGGAGGAAGATCCTGCGCATGGTCCGCCGCAGGATATTCCTCAGGTGCTGCCGATTGTTCAGTGCGAGTGCACGCGGAAATACACAACAGCACCAAGGCTATCCACAAGTACGATAAGCGGTTCATTGTCCCCCCCGTGTAAACGCTTTTACATCGGCCATATCCAGCGGGTTCTATCCTACCCTGCCGGGAATACGTCATCCACCGGCAGGAGCCGGGTACTGGGTACCGCGTCCCCCACTACCAATCCGACACCGCGACTACATGCTAGTGTAGGATACCGGCCCAACTGATTCAGAGTCAGTTAGTCTGGCCATCCTCCACCCGATGCAGGTCACCACGGGCGAGTTTGCCGCGGTGGAAAATTCGATGGATCGAGTTGCTACGCGGGCAAACCGAGGTTGGAAGGGGAGATCATCCCAAGGAAAATCCTGCTTGTTTCAAGTCTGAAACTCAATCTTGAATTAACAGTTCCCCCTACTAGCATCAGCTCTGCTAGTGGAAATCAAATTTCCTATCAGTCGCAAACCGCAGCTCACTCGAGGAATTGGAAGGCGAAAAGCTTCATGGATCTCATCACAAACCGCAGGCGCACAGGTTTGCCCGCAAGTTCCGAGACGTCGTCCCGCCCCTGCCAGGTGACATGCTTCCTCACTGAATTGCCGCGAATCGTATCACAGACGTTCAGGTCATACCCGGGGATAGGGGTTCCTCGTTCAGAGAGTATCTCAACCTGCAACCACCCGCCGGCGCTCCCGTCCATATTGAGCTCAAGACGCCGCCCGGCGAAAGTCAACAGAGGGGTGGTGAATTCGCCTCCGTCGTATGAAGCGTCCGCGGAGACGAAACCGTCCCGCCGAAATCGAGCGCGGAATACGCCGCTGTCGAAGCCGCCGGTATTCGGATGGGCACCTTTCTCAGTCGCACCGATCCCCGAGTAATAGATCCACAATTCGTCGCCGACCGGGATGAGCCATGGATTCGCAAGGATCATTCCGGCGGAAGCTGTTCCATCCGCCCCCAGTCGCAGGAACGGCTCCCTCTCAGGCGGCTGCCACCAATTCAAAAGGTCACGACTCGTAGCAAGCCGGACATCCTGATTTTGAGGGAACAGATCTTCTCCCCAGTGATAATTGGCAGTCGGCAGGAGGATATAAGCATTGGGAACACCAGGCACCTTCATGCCGCCAGGAACGTAGTAGTCCACGACCGGACGATGCCTGGGAGAGCCACCCGGAACCAGAGCATCCTCGTCCCGCTGGTCTGCCGCGAATATCTCTCTCACTACCGTCCAATTCCGGAAATCATCTGAAGTTATGAGTCCCACGGAGGTGGTCCTTCCCCTGCCTGGAGGGCGCTTCTTGATCCGGACGAACCCGACGTACTTGTTCAGGTCCGGATCCCAAAAGGGAATGGACTGGGTGTCACCGGCATGGGGCAAATCTGCGGTGCTTCGATCTAACGGATACCCATCTTTGAGCATCCGCCAGCGAATTCCGTCCGGCGAAACCATTGCCCAAAGACCCGAACGTATCCCCCTTTCTTCATCTTCCTTGCCTGTCTCGTATTTGGTCCAAAGTTTGTATCGTTCCTCAGCGCTGCCGTGGTCGTCCCGGAAAACGGTGCCGCCCGACATGCTCCCAGCCCCAGCCCAGGCGTCGGTGGGGAGCCCCGCAGCGATCCGCTCCTCCCCAGCTCGCCCGCGAGCCGAAGGGCGCCCAAGATCAGTTTGCAAGGGTGGCCCCACGATATTGTTCCTTTTGGATCCCTTGAACGTAAGAACCCCGAGGTCGGGCTTCTCCCATCTGACGCCGTCCTTGGACTCCGCATAGCAGAGCAGCTTCCGGCCTTCATCTAGCCCGGTGTCCCGTGGAGCCCAAACACCGTACCACATGCGGAAGACGCCGCCATCCAGAGCCACAGAGAGATAACGGTATATGTGTTTTTCCCACGGCCTGTCGGGGACAAGCACCGGCACCGGTTCCTGGTACGGTTTGTTCATCTTGAGCTGTATTCCCCTGGAGGTCTCGAGAAACATGGGATCGAAAAGCAGTTGTCTGTCTGTTCCAACCTTGATCGGCGGCTTATTTTCAGCAAGAGTAGATCCGGCCGACCCCGCTAACATCATCAATAGGCACAGTCTTCCGAATGTCATATTGGCCTCCTTGATGGATTAAAGCCATCGTCATTGCCGAATGGCCCGGAGTTGCAGGAGATCTCCCCGACCTCGAGTCTCAGATCAACGCGGAGTTTCCTGATGCCCTCGAGCACCACAGGCTCGCTCTGGGCCTTCTTGAAGCCCAAGAGACTAGCGGTGCTCGGTTCAAGATGGGATACCACGTAGCCGCCCGATTCGTTGGTATTCGTCACTCGGCTGAATCCGGTCAGCCGGCTGGTGGCCGTAATCTCCACGCCGGGTGCAACAAGCCCGGTGGAATCGGTAACAGTCCCCACTATTTCTCCCTGCGTAGTCTGGCCGTTCGCATGGGCTGCGCAAGCGAAGACAAATGAGAACGCGATCGATAGAGGACGCATTCGATTTCTCATACGCTACTACCCTCCTCGCTCAAAGCAAACGGTGGCAAATATATTATGCAGAGAATACGGCATGAGAATTAATACGTCAAATAAAATGGCTTTGTGATCCTTACCCGATGTTCGGTTTCGCTGTCGCTACGACCCGGCTCGGAATCCGGACTCCCCATCGCGAACTCACCCGGTGGGATCAGGTTGAGCTTCAGCCCAATGGGGTTCGTAATTTGAACAGGTGTGCCGAGGTGATCGGCCCATGCTTTTTGATGGGCTTTGGCTTGATCACTATTAAACGGAGCAACGGCCAGCGGTGGATCTGCCTCCGCCCCACGACAAGCATGGAACAACAGCAACAAGGCTACCCCAAAATATGGTAAGCGGTTTATTTCTCCCCCCCGTGTAAACGCGGTTTACATCGGCCATATCCAGCGGGGTATATCCTACCTTGCCGGGCATACGTCCTCCACCGGATCGATGTGGCAACCGTTTAAACTCGACCCACCCCCGATCGGATTCCTGATTGATTTACATCACCCGTGCCGCACTCGAAGCGGCACGGCGGCCAAGGCCAAGAGGGCCAGCAGCAGGGTGGTGGGTTCTGGGATGATGGTTAGACTTTCGGCTTCCTATACACCTAGATCATCCGTCAAGTAGGCCTTCAGGCCAGCTGTATCAAAACCGTGTTGCAACACGGTTTGCCCGTCGAAAAGAACTGTGCTGGTACTGAAAGTTGTGTTGGACAGCTGTGCCTCCTGGACGTCCGCGCCCGACAGGTCCGTGCCCAACAGTTTCGCATCAGCCAGGTCGGCGTGCTCCAGGTTCGCGCCCGACAGGTTCGCACCCGTCAGGTTCGCGTTGCTCAGGTTCGCGTACCACAGGCCCGCGCGGAACAGGTTCGCGTTGTCCAGGTGCGCGTAGGACAGATCCGCCCCGTAGAGGTTCGCGCTGTCACGCGGGATCGCGTAGGATTCCAGGTCATTCCCAGTCCTGTAGGAATGCGTGTTACCGAAAGTGTCCAGGATCGGATCAACGATCGTACCGTCAGTCTTCTGATACGAAGCAGCACCCACAGTAGACACCGCGAAAGCGGCGATCAGAAACAGCGTAACCAGACGCATTAGTGGACTCCAGCGAAAAGGCACCTCCTGCGGAATACCACTGGCCAGTATGACCCGTCCCCAGTGCAGGGGCAAGGTTTTGCCCGCAGCCCCATAGAGGGCTGCGAGGTACTCGGGATGTGTCCTCTATAGTGCACACCCTTCTGGGGTGTGCCATCTACTCTCACCGATCACACAGCACGCCGTAGGGGCGTACCGAAGAAGGAGATTAACACCAGAAGCAGAGTAGTCGGTTCTGGTACACGTGTGTTTGAAGACGCGGTGGTAACCACGCCACCATAAGCATCTTTCCAGAGCAGGTAGTCTTTGTATCCGATGAACCCATCGCCATCGGCACCGTACCCTGGTGGCACGAGTGGTCCCATCTGATCACGCCAGACGGTGTAGTCGGCTGCATCAACAATGCCGTCGTCGTTGTAGTCGGCAGCAGACACATCAGGGGGTTCTGGGAAACCAGCAGTGATCCCCATTTCCGATGGGGTCATGCCATTAGCCCACTCGGGCACATTTTCCGGGTCATAAAACGCGCCTTCAAAAATTGCTTCCGCCCAGCCCGAGGTGTTACTGAAGTCGGCACCGCTTAAGTTTGTGCCAGAGAGATCGAGGCCAGAGAGATCGAGGCCAGAGAGATCTTCCTGACTAAGGTCAACATTTTCAAGCATCGCATCTGGGCCCATCCAGTAGGCCACATAGATGTCCCAAATTTCGGTTTCCCGATCCATCGACCACCAAGTAACGTTTGGCCCAGAGATTTCTGGCGAGAATGATCGAGTGTTATCGTCTGACAGCTGGGTGACGGTTCCCCGGTCAAAAAGCAGGATCCGATCGTCACTGCCTTCTGAGACAATGCGCAAGCCGGAAATTTCGGGCTCCACTCCAATTCCGGGCAACTACGTTAACGCCTCGCCGTACCAGGTCGAGCGATACGCGGCTGTTTGATTTATCCTCTCTGACGGGTCGCCAGTCCCCGCGTCGTGGTCAACCTGGTCGTCGGCTGTATCACTAACGGCGCCGGTTAAACAGGGCGAGCGCGAGCATTCCCACAAGCGTGACGAGCAAGGATGTTGGTTCGGGAACGGCTCCCGTTGCCGAACCAGCGGCGGTATTGCCAAAACTGGCTTTCCACAAGGAGTAATCAGCAACATCGACAACGCCGCCGCTGCCGCCGGTCTCGTCCCCATTGCCGCCCAGATCAAAGGTCGACCCCCGGTTGTCGGCCCACATCGTGTAGTCTGCAGCATCGACCACTCCATCCTGGTTGTAGTCGCCCGGAATGACTGGGATGGAGCTAGGTACGAACTCGAACTTCGCCAGAAAGGCGTCCCGCTCGCCCGCGTGGGGCCCGCCGAGGCTGCCTCTGGTCGTCCCGGTGATGAACGCGCTACCCACCGCATCCACCGCCACGTCCTCACCGTAATCCGAAGCGATTGTACCCAGCTGTTGGGTCCAGAGCAAGTTGCCCTCCGCGCTGTATTTGGCCAGAAAGGCGTCGTTCCCGCCCGCGTTGGGCCCGCCGAGGCTGCCCAGGGTGACCCCGCTGACGAACGCGCTACCCACCGCATCCACCGCCACGCCATAACCGGCCTCCTCCTTGCTTGTACCCAGCTGTTGGGTCCAGAGCAAGTTGCCCTCCGCGCTGTATTTGGCCAGAAAGGCGTCGTTCTCGCCCGCGTTGGGCCCGCCGAGGCTGCCGGAGGTCGCCCCGATGACGAACGCGCTACCCACCGCATCCACCGCCACGCTACGAGCGCGATCCCCTTCGCTTGTACCCAGCTGTTGGGTCCAGAGCAGGTTGCCCGCCGCGCTGTATTTGGCCAGAAAGGCGTCGTTCCCGCCCGCGTTGGGCCCGCCGAGGCTGCCTTTGGTGTACCCGGTGATGAACGCGCTGCCCGCCGCATCCACCGCCACGCCACTAGCAACATCAAGCGCGCTTGTGCCCAGCTGTTGGGTCCAGAGCAGGTTGCCCGCCGCGCTGTATTTGGCCAGAAAGGCGTCATAGTCGCCCGCACTGGGCCCGCCTAGGCTGCCCCCGGTAAACCCCGTGACGAACGCGCTACCCACCGCATCCACCGCTATGCCCTCACTGTAATCCGAATCGCTTGTACCCAGCTGTTGGGTCCAGAGCAAGTTGCCCTCCGCGCTGTATTTGAGCAGAAAGGCGTCATCTTTGCCCGCGTGGGGTCCGCCTAGGCTGCCATTGGTCTCCCCGCTGATGAACGCATTACCCACCGCATCCACCGCCACGCCACGACCGATTTCCTCCCCGCTTGTGCCCAGCTGTTGGGTCCAGAGCAAGTTGCCCGCTGTGTCGTATTTGACCAGAAAGGGGTCCCCCTTGCCCGGGCTCGATCCGACACCGCCTGGTCCTAGGCTGCCATTGGTCCCCCCGCTGATGAACGCGTTACCCATCGCATCCACCGCCACGCCAAGACCCCAATCATCAAATTCGCTTGTCCCCAGCTGGCGGGCCCAGGCTTCTTCGTAAGGATCCTCAGCGGCCCCCTCGCCCGCCAACAACAGGCTTAGCGCCGCCCACGCAACGAATGTCAAATTTTTGCCAAACACCGTGTTCATTTCTGTTTCTCCCAGGGTGTATGAGCTGGTAGCTCTGGTGACTTTGGCGCGTAGTGACCCGGCACGCTTAAACCCAAAACAGCCTGGCCGAAACGACGCCGTCTTGACAACTCATTTTACACAAATCGAAAGCCCTCTACGCGAACATAATCGCCCATTATCTGACGGTACGCCGCCCAGCCCCTTCGTGATTCCGAGCCTGGACAGAAAAAGGTCATCAATCGCGGTGCAAATGACCTGAATTTCCTCTCAAAACGTGTCATTATTAAGTGAGGAAGTCCTTAGCCTTTAGAAAGCACCAAAAACCCAAAGTTCTAAGCCCGTCAGGTAAGCGTCAATGCGTTTACCTGGCGGTCTTTTTTCGTCGGTACTCCAAAATCATGAAAGGAAGGAAGCATGCCTAATCTTTTGATGCACTGCGGTGGAAAACACGTTTCACGTGATGAACTTGCCAACGCTTCGACTCCTGAAAGAACTAAAACATGGGTTCCCGTGTCTCATCAACGTCTGCTCGAACTGGTCGACGAAACAATCGAAAGACAAGGGTTTCATGTTACCAACCAAGCTCACGGTCTGTGGGGTGATGGTGCCAGGTACTTCGGGTTGATGGAACTAGCCAATGGCCATGCCGAGGATGACTACAACCTTGTTCTTGGTTTGCGGAACTCTCACGACAAAACGTTCCCAGCCGGGATCTGTGTGGGGGCGTGCGTATTGGTTTGTGACAACTTGTCCTTCGGCGCTGAGATCACATTGGCCCGCAAACACACACGGTTCGTACATCGCGACTTGCCGGATTTAGTTCGCGATGCGATCAGTGGATTCACGCAGCTAAGAGTCGACCAGCACAACCGCATCAAGACCTACAAGCACAAACGTATCAATAACCGCGCGGCACATGACCTGATTATCAGAGCAATCGACGACAAGATAATCCCGGTCACCAAAGTGCCGGGCGTACTCAGCGAATGGCGTGAGCCGTCGCACAACCAGTTTACCAACCATGGCAGATCGCTCTGGAGACTTCACAATGCGTTTTCAGAGACTTGGAAGGGCGCCAACCTGAACACGCTGCCTCGGCGCAGCCAGAGACTCCACCAGCTGCTCGATCAAGTCTGTGACTTCCAGCTAGCCGCCTAGCATCCAATCACCTACGAGTTTTACCGCCCATGCATTTGCGTGGGCTTTTTTTGTGCGCTTAACAAAAAAGGAGATTCAACAATGAACCAACGAGAACTTAACCGACAAGTTGCCCACAAAACGGGTGAAACAATATCAGAAATCGCAAGGCGAGGATTTTCAGTCGCGCACTGGATTCCCACTGAGACGGACATTTGTCCGATTGACTGGGACCACTTTGATCAATGTCGCAACACAGCTCATTTGCCCGACAAGCAACACGCGGCTTAATCAACCAACAATCACCCAAATGTAAGGAGAATATGTAATGCCAGCAAAACTCAATGTCGGACTCAGCCGAAAAATCGGTGAAGCAAATTATGGATCACGAGGAGCCACTGCCCATCTGGAGGTGGAGCTCGACGCTGGAGTTGTTAGTGATCCGCAACTGCTACGAGAGCGTGTGCAGTTACTCTACGCAATGGCTCGCCGGAGCGTTGAAGAGGAACTAGGTCGGTCGCCGAGAGGAACTTCAAACGAACCTGTCCGTTCCAGCAGCAGTGAGCATGCCAACGGGAATGGGCAACCCATTGAACCGCCAGCTGGAACGGCCACGAAGAGCCAGGTTGGTGCGATCTTTGCGATTGCTCGGGACCAGCGGCTCGATCCCAACAGCGTCGTTCAGGAGCGATTTCATTTGAGTCGCGTTGAGGACCTGTCCATCAGGCAGGCCAGCGAAATGATTGATGCTCTCAAGAATGGGATGGCTGAGGTACGAACATGATCACAGCCGAATCGACACCGACCCGAGATTACCTCACTGCCACTCGTGTGGTTTTAGGTCTGCACGTCATGCGAGCAGAGGATAAAAGACATTTTTTGAAAGGAGCACAGCATGGGTGAATTGTTAGTTTTGGGTTTTCTGGGGTGGGCTGGTTACGCCTTGTACAAAGAGGGCAAATGCCTTGGATCTCGCAAGGGATACGGCGTCGGAGTTAGTAAAGGGCGCCGTAGGCACAGATAACACCCAATGAATGGACGCTCAGAATCACCATGTGGGCAGAAATGCTCCGCATGGTGATTCTTTCTTTTTAGCTATCAGAGACTCGCGACGTAGTGCCCGCACCGTGCAAGGACTTTTAGACCACTCCCATAGACTTCTCTGTACGCCGTCGAGTCTAAATTGGACTATTTAAACCCATAGCCATTTATTGCAGAAATTCGCTGTCTGCCGTGAGCTTAAATTGCGCTATTTAGATTTCTGTATCTCAGACAGGTTGGGGCATGAAATTGTGAATTCGGTTAACCGGTTCGAACGATGGCGGAAAGTTAGTGGAGGAGACCCGTCTCTCTGCCTCAGGCGTTTCATGAGCGCCTGAGACGCCGTGTGTGCGTCGCTCTTGATAGGCGAGTAAATCACTAAGTGCATTTCGGTAGGATTTCTCAGCCCGTTTGTGTTGCTCTAGACGCAATTTTCCCCAGGAGACTGATTCTGGTTCCGAAATCGCGTCTAAATGCTCCAGGTGGTTCAAGCGAGCCCAAGTCAGTATGACGCGATCCAAAATAAGTCGTTCAAAAGTATCTTCGCCGTCTCTTTTCAAGTCGTTTCGAAGTGAGGCAACTTTTTTGATGACCATCTCACGGCTAAAGAGATCGCCTTTTGTCGTTTTGTGGATCCATTGACGAATCGCTTGGGTTGCGAGATCACCAGATGCCCGCCAAAGGTCCGGATTTTTGATGAGAAAGCTGCGGACGGCGTTCAGGGCTCGCGGATCGCCGCGCTCTGCTGCGCGGATCGCGTCATCAAGTGTTTTCAGCTCTTTATTTTCCGCAACTAAGCTCATTTTCTGCCTGCGATTTCTCCATATACGGCCTGGATAAAGGCGAAATCCTGCGAGTGCCATCCTTGCTCGAAATAGTTGTTCTACCTGGTCAATTAGGGGTGAAATCGAGTGATTTAGCTCACCCAAGTCGGCTTGTTCCCGTTCCATCCTTCTACGTATATCACGTCTTTTCTCCTTTCGACGCTCGGCACGTTCAGACGCGCGTACTGCTATTGACCCCTTCCCCTCGTACTTCGTGCGAACATGACCGTTAGAGTCGCGATAGCAGCCGTAGTAGTAACTATTTTTTCCTCGCGTGATCCATCCCACACCCGTGTTTTGTCCCCCCCAATGTGTTACAAAAACATGAAACGTGACTTCTTACTTTAATTATCCGTAAGGGGCGTAGTGAGCGGAATAGATGTTTGGCGACTGCATGAGGGGATCTACAACGAACGCGTTCCGTAACCGGTTCCGAACGACTAAGACTGAGGCGTACCGAATTCGGTCTTACGGCGGCAGAAGGGTAACGCGAGGAGATTTACCTCGACGAAACTCGACATCAATCAACCTTGCGGAATGGAGACGTTTTAGCGAGCGATAAACGGTCTTTTGGTCTATCTCGACCCCAAATCTCCATCGAGGAGAGAACTTAATTGTCTGTGTTTTGCATACCCGAGCGGTATTCAACAGTAGCATCCAAACCAATAAGTCCCGGCTTGACCCACCTCTAGTACAGCATAAGAATCTTTGCGTTTGTTCAGCGGCAACTTGGAGGAAGTGGAACCTTATCCCAGTAGAGTTACTCTTGTTGGCCATTGGTATGTATTTCGTATCAGTTTTTTCATTCATTTCTATAGATAGTTATTAATGAAGAATAGAAGAATAGACCCGTTAGGACAGAACGGGGTTTACCAAGACCAGAAGTGTCCTTTCTTCAACGTTTAGTTCTCCACGACAGCCAGAAGATTTTGCAACTTCTCCCACATCTCGACCCCCCTTTTGTCATAGTAGTGTTCTGGGTAGACCACAGACTTCTCCACACCGACTTTAAGTTTGGGGCCATTCAAGATCACTGCGCTGGCTTCTTCCATGCAGGCAATAGTTGCAATCTTCACATCGTCCATGGAATCAATCGGGGCCATGGCCAACAAGGCGTCGTGTACTGGCGTGCATACCTCAATCCCCCGTTCAACTGCGAGACAGCAGGCTACACGAAGCATTTCAGCGTCGTGAGCTTGCATCATCCAATTCGAGATTGAGTTGGTTTTGGCATCATCATCGATTTTCCACTTCCAACCAAAGCAGGTTCGTAATTCCCCGGTCAATTGAGCATGGTCGATCACTTGCTGCCGCCATCGCCAGAATTGCGGATATATATACCGGTGTTCTCGCAGGACACTCGCCGCTTTAGACTCGGTCATATCGCCAGATCTTGCTACCCTTGGAGCCTGCGCTCCGTAAAGGACTCCCAACCCAGCGGCCACTTTTAGTTGGTTCCGCAATTTGCCATGGGTCTCTTTTTTCGCATCCGCAGGGGCCAGCCCGATTCGCTTAGCAAACCCCAGGTAGGGATCGTCATTAGCGTAATCCTGGATCATTTTTGTGTCGCCCGAGAAGTGAGCTGCTTCCCCGTACTCTTGGCCACTCCAATCGGCGTAGATCAAAGCGTGACCCTTTGGCGGCTGAATAAGTGACCTAACCCAACAAGCAGGGCCGAATACGCATTTGGCGTTACTAGGCTGATTACGGCTTGTCTTTGCTGCAAAGGGGGAAATCAAAAACCGGTTTCTTCCGTCGCAACCAACCTGAAGCTTCTCGAACAGGCGGGTTCGTCTGACCGCGCCTAAGAACTCTTTCAACCTCATGACTTGAGGGCAGAATTTGGCCCAGTCCGAAAGTGTGTCAGAGTCACTCCGAAGGGAGTGACCTCCTGCACTGCGGGGCCAAACTGTTAGTAGTTCATTTCTTTTAAGCCACCTTTCAAATTTTGGCTGCGAGATATCTCGATTGCCGATGACGTCTAATTCATCCTTGTTGTCGCAAATCAGGCGGGAGACAATCGTGTCCCAGTTATCCTGAAAACGTTCAACCAATTCTCGATCCACGGGAATTCCTCGGCGCTCCATACTACCGACTGCCGCCATATATCGACCGCAAAACAAAGCAGGGGCAAGCTCGATGAGAGAAAGCATCCGAGGGAGCAACTTTGCCAAGGCCAGCACGTCTGACTTACAGTATTCGAGGATCCTGAGTTTCTCCCCCCCTGTGAATGGACCGCCTCGAGTACACAAATCACGGCACTCATCCTTGTAGCCAGTTGATATTGCTTCATTTCCTAACTGGAAAGTTCGCATGCAAGCCAGCAGTGAGTACCGGACGCGAGCCTTCGATTTGCCTTCCTCAGGGACAAGTACGAAGTTTCGTTCACTGTTGGCGATGCATCGAAATTCGGCGTACAGATCGAGTATCCTCTGGGGGATCGGCCAGCCGAGGCCAATATGGCACGTAATCTCGGCAGGCGCATAGAACGCGACGAAAAGCGAGCTGGAATCGGTTGGAAATGGACACTCGGGGTGCATACCCTCCCAAAGCCATCTCCGGACGATCTGACCGCTCAACAGCTCATGGGCGACAACGCAGATTGGGCGAGGCGCGTCGGCTTCGGAGGCACCCATGTGGTACTCGAAGTCGACGCACCAGATGCTCTTAAACATCGTGGCCAGGCGACCGATCATAACCCGAGAGCCTCGACGACAGCCTCATGATCAGAACTCTCGATCACGCGGTCCTTGCAGGCGGCTCTGACCATGTCGTCGAACACAATCAGAGACCAATCCGGATCTTCATACTGAGCTTTAGGCTCGTCATAGTCGTAGCCACCCGCTGACATGTTTGCGGCGGGTTTAATCCACTTCGTTTCAGCCGTCTTTGCGATGTCAATTCGAGACTGGGCCCATTTGTCGCCACTTTCGTTGCGTCCATTAGGTAATTTGAGTTCCCACACAAAGTGACTACCGTGGCGAGTAACTCCGAGCACTAGAATGGCATCCTTCAGTCGATCCCGCTCAGTCAGCATCGTCGCAACTTCCGTATTTGGTCGAACGTAGAAGGTCTTTTCAGACAAGTCTCCCTCAAACTGATACCCGAAGAGATACACGGGGCGGCAGTTCACATATCCATGTACATCACCAGTTTCTCCCATTTCAAATGGGTGTACTCGAATAAACTTGTCCTTAGGAGGTCGTGTCGAGGCGCGTATTGTCAGTATCTGCGTGTGTGTTTGTACCAAAGGCACTGGCGCCCACAATGTGTCGAGGTCGTGGGGGTCGGGAGACTTCGCTGTCTCGGGATCAGCAGGGGTGTTAGTGACCGTGTTCTGGGCGTCTGCTGGACTCCGATTTCCGAACTCGACAGAAGCGGCGGATGCGAAGCTGTTCTCTTCTGACATATCTAGGTCCCTTCGTCATATGAATAAAGTAGTCGTTTCAAATGTGACCAATTATGCAGTGGCCATTGCGATCGGTGCTTGGCGCAGTCGGCAGGTTGGGTTGCTGCGGATTGCAGAGTCGCGTCATTGGTTGCTACCCTGTATCGGCCTGGGAATGCCAAAGCTGCGAAGATGTTCCTGCGCATGCTCTGAACGCCGAGAGACGACATCCTGGCGCGACTCTTGGTGTGGGCTCAGAAATTGAGCTAGTTCATCCGCGTCAACATATCGCCGACCGCCAACCAAAAAGGATTTCAGGCGTCTTCCGCGAACGCCATGAAGGACCCAGCGGTAAATGGTGCTGATGTGCACATTAAGTTGTTTGGCAACTTCATTGAGCGAGAGTCGCTCGGTAGGTAAATTCGCGATTTGCATTTGTTCTCTCCAAAACCGTGTGAATGACGACGATTCGGAGTAGAACAGGGCGGTGCGTCGCAACTGCGTCCTCAGCTGCGTCCAATGTGCGTAACTCATATATTTTCTTGGAGCAAGTTCTTGTCAAGCCTCCAGCCACTGCCGGATTGTTTTATCACGGGGTCTGATCCGTCGGGGAGAGCGAACGTCTTTCGTAATGCTTTGCGAATGGTACTCAAAGATGAGCGAATGTTCGATTTAGACGTTTTCTGGCTTTTATCGCGGGAGGAGGCCAGTCCGTCTTCCAAATAGGGGGCTCCCTCGGCAATGTCGTCGTATGTGAAGGTGTGACTTGGTCGTTTGCATAGCTCCAGAAGGATGGCTCGTTCCTGCTTGCGGAGCTTGATGAGTTTTTCATAGATCTGGACGCCCTCACCCGTCTTTTGAAACCACGTGCCGCGCAAGTCCTCCCTTTCTTCTTTGGAGTTCAAAGCAATCTTTAGGGCATCCGAAAACTTGCGTTTAGCTTCGGCGACCGTGGAAACAAAGTTCAACGATGAAGCGATCAGTTTTGGGAGATCAGTAGCCCGTTGGCAAATATTACTCTGTTTGCAGGCATCAGCGATCCCGTCGGGGATGACATTTTCTGCAAACCAAGCCCAGTCTTTCTTCACCAACCCAGAATCGAACAACAGTTTCCCAGCACTGTCGATTATCTTCCTAGTCCGAGAAGACAGTTCTTGGTGTTCTTGCTCCTCGCAACCAACATGAGCGACACGAATTGCCATCAGTTCGAGCTCTTGCTGCAACCGTTCGCAGTTCGTTGCTGTATCATTGGCAAGCCGCCATTTCTGCCGAAGTATCACTATGTCATCAGTGTTCCACGGTGATTTTTTCATCATGTTATGGATCCTGGTAAACTCAACCGTTTTGTTTGGCGAGTTCGACAAGCAACGACAGGTTCTTTTCGGCGTAGACATCCACAACGTTAGTGCGGGCATGTCCCAATGCGAGTTGAGCGGCCTCGACACCATGCGACCGTCGGATTCGCGTCGCGAACGTGTGCCGGAGCTGACCAGGAGTCCAGTGAGGGATCAGCTCAGCCTCTGAATCCTCTTTGCAACATTCTCGGTTCGACTTTGCAATGCCGTACTCGATGGCCTTCCGGTAACTGTCAGAACAATAGCAGTTGCCCTTCGGGCGTTTGGGTTTGTGCGATTGAGCTTTCCGGCGTCGAGTTTCCCGTGTTCTTAATTCACATGGATATACCGGAGTTTTCCGGTCACGGTCGATGACACGCTGTTCATGCCGCCATGCCTCGGCTTCTGCTGGCGAAAACAAGTATTCTGAATTTGCTCGCTGGACAAATGGCTTTACGATCTCCTGCGACCGGGGCCCGAGAGGGACACACCGACGGTGACCGCGCCAACGATTTTTGTGTTTATCGGGCTCGTAAATCCAAATTTCGCTGCTCTGATCGATGAGCCCGGTTTGCATCGTAGCAACTTCTGTCGGTCGCATTCCGGTAAGTAGCTGCAACTTTGCCATCGCCGCGACTTGGGGAGCAACGTATTGAATCGTCAGGAATACGAACTTTTCATCAATTGGCTTAACCGGCTGGGATTCTCGTACCTCGGTACGACCGTACCGCAGTCCAGTTACGGTGCGGAGGCCTTCGTACACCGCTGGAGCAACAAGCTCCTCACTCACCGCCCATTTGAAGACCCTCTTGAGTCGTCCCACCCGTTTGTTGATTTCGGTGCGACAAAGGTCGCGGTCGATCAGGTGCTGGCGAATCACCTTTAACTTGCGTGGGCCAAATTCGTTGGCGGTGGCATCGCCGTAGAGTTCGTTGAGTGGTGCAACCGCATCAACCATCGCTCGGAATTCCTTGCTGCTAGAATTACCTCCCGAGTAATAATTCTCAGCGTACTCAAGGTATTTCACAAGTACCTCAGATACCAGTAACAAGAGAGTTGAAGCCGGATACGCTGGCTGACATTCCCGAGCGTTCAGCTCTGTCATCTCAGCGAGCAGGCGGGCGTACTTCCTCCGGCTTTCGGGCGAACGGAACTTGCCCAGGTAGATGTGACGACCGTCGATGATCGTTCTGGCTTGGCCAGAAGGCTTATGCAGCCGATATGAGGGCACTGACTTGCAAGGCATGGCATGTCTCCAGAAAGGGGCTGGAGCTAAAAGTGGTAGGACTACCACTTTCAGCAACCTTTCCGGCCACGCTGCCAAGCTGAAGCAGGTACGCTAAGTCGTGCGTTTGGCGGAACTTAGTAAAAGTATCCCCGAGAGGATTCGAACCACTAACCTTCGGCTTCGGAGGCTGAATGACAACTCGCAAAACCCTTTGGCTCAACCACGAACCGAGGGCATAGTTTGCGCTTTTTACAAATCTTTACATCGGATCACCCGGTTTCCCCGTGCGGAGAATTGACGGTCGATCTCTCAGGGCCAGAGATCCGTGCTCAAATACTTCAATCCCGAATCGTTGATCGTCAGCACGATCGTTTTGCCTCGGCAGGGGCCATGAAGTAGTTGCAATGCTGCCGCGACATTGGCACCCGAAGAAAAACCGGCGAAAACACCCTCTTCCGCAGCCAGCCGTCGAGCCATTTCCATGGCCTGGGTATCCGAGACCTCCAGATAGCCGTCGACATACTCCGGTTTGATGAACTTCAAATCGGCCATGGCATATCCGCCGCCTTGAATGCGATGATTGGCTTGCTCGACGACTTTGCCGGCCAGGACGGCCGCCCCCTTCGGTTCAACGACGTAACATACAATCGTGGGGTTGTGTTCCTTGAACGCTGCCGCACAGCCGGCGAATGTTCCTCCGGAACCCACAAAATCACAAAATGCCCCGATTTCCCCGTGGGACTGGTGCAGAATCTCCGGACCTGTGTGCAGATAGTGGGCGCGAAAATTAGCCACCCGCCGGAACTGGTCGGCGCGGAACGCATGGCGTTCCTGGACGACCCGCTGGACTCGCTCTTCCACCAGTTCCAGGTCCCCACCGGAAACCTGCCCTGGCGTGGACCCGGGCAATTGATCGACCAGCAGCACCTCAGCGCCCAGGGCCTGCATCATCCGGGCCCGCTCCAGCGAGTTTCCTTTGGACATCACGGCCACGAAGCGATAGCCCTTGATGCCGCAAACGATCGCCAACCCGGTGCCGGTGTTCCCGCTGGTCAATTCCACGACCACCTGACCCGGTCTGAGTAATCCTTTCGCTTCGGCGTCTTGAATGATCTGTCGGGCAATCCGGTCCTTCTTCGAAAAACCGGGGTTGAGGAACTCCAGCTTCGCCAGAATCCTCCCCTTCAGTCCCCGTGTGATGCGCGAAAGCTCCACCAACGGCGTCCAGCCGATCGCCTCGACCACGGAGGCAAGCGGCTGTCCCTGGCTTGACGTTTGGGGTTCCATGATGTGACGGTGGGATGATCGCACTTAGGATCATTCAGGAAAAGCCACTTGGCAAGAAACGGGCGGACCTTGCGGCCCTCCCCGTACGGGGGGAATCCTCGCTTCCCTCGCCTTCAACTGTTGCGATTCTTATCACCCAAAACGTTGTTCTTCAATCATGACTTCTTCCTTCTTAGGAGGAGGCCATTACTCGACCCCTTTTTAGCCTTTCATGAGTCAAATATCTCGGGAAGGAGGACACCCGACTTCTGACTGTTGTCCTAGAAATTCTCTCTGATATACAAGGCCACCATCGGGACCGACTGGGCCGGCGGTTCCGAGGTGACGCTCTCCCTTAATGCCAATGTTGCCGGTTCACTCGGCGGTTCAAATACGGCAAGTGCCGAACTGCGGTTGCTCTCTTGGCTCGGCGGGTCCAGCAAGGCGATCACGGGGAGCGTTCCAATCAAACCAGCCGCTACGACAACGTTAGTTGCGCCTCGCCACGCTACCCACGCCTTCCCGATTACTACCGCCGCAGCCGACGACGACAGAGGGCCAGACCAACGGTGCCCAAACCAGCCAGGAGCACCATGGATGGTTCGGGAACCGCATTGTAGATCAAATGCACCTTACCCTCGACTTCTACGCCGTCCGCGACTCTCAGGTCGCCCCCGACCAACCTGCCGACGATGCCAAAGGTCCGCGTGAACGAATCGTTCAATCCCGTCAGCGGCGTCTCGAAGTCATTGGGATCCCACACCAACTGAGTATAGTTGGCTGCGACCTGACGAGCGGCGCCCCCGGACACGTCGTTGAGAGCGACGGCCGGTGAGGTCTGCGAGTGGCCCGAAGTCACGTCCTCCCATGCCATCGTGGCTGGTGTGCTGCTGGCGCTGTGCTCTCCGCCGTAAATGCTGATACTGGTGATCTCGACCATCAGCTTGAAGTCGGGCGTCCCGCTGGCATCGCCGGGGGCGGCGCCGTTATAGCTGGCCGTGATCGGCACCGTCAATCCATTCGAAAAACCCATTGACGGGTCGGCTCCGGTCTGGGCTGCGGTGCCGCCACCGCCACTGTCGGTCAAAACGCGGTTTGGGAAGGTCGGACCGTTACCGTCAAAACGGTTGCTGGTTGGTAGTGCGGGAGAGAACGAGAAATCGCCTATCGTGGTGGCAGTGTTATTGGGTGAAGTCTCGTTATTGGTCCAGGCGCTGTTGGCTCTGTTCGAATCGGTCGCTCCGAAACCGACGCTAAAATCCGCACTCGTAAGCTGAGCCGCTTGGCTCGGCACAGCAGCCAGCAACAGGGCCACGCAAGCCGCCGCCAACGGCATGGCAACTAGTTTTCTCATTGGTCCATACTCGTTATCGCACAAGTACCCGGGATGCTTTGTCGTCTTCATTGTCGTTCTCCTTATCTAAGTTGACAGGACTGACAGGAATTGTTGAAAGTAACCGTTCACGATCCTCATTCACCAGGACGCAGCGTTGACCCTTCCCCCTTTTGCATTAGTTTTTTCGAGTAGCTGAAACCAGTGTTGCAACACACAAAACACAGTGACGCTTCACCATTAAGCATCAACTTAGTTACATTCCCCTGGCCAAAAAAAAAACCACACCTTAATGCCGCAATTGCGGCATTAAGGTGTAGCGTTTAAGTAACTTCGTACTCGACTTTCTCTGCCAGTTAGCCGGCACGACCCCACATGGGGATTTTCTACCTCGCTTCATTAGACTTCCTCCCGAGGCTAACAGACTCAACCACCGTTGCAGAATACCTACCCAACGTCCTGAGGTAAATCTCCGATCAAACGGTACCAGTAGTCGTTGCTGGCAGGAATTTTAACAGTTGCCCGATGCTTTCAGTGTAACCGAACCACGGGCGATCACAAGTTTTCAGCATGACCAATAGATTCGCTTTGTTTATTTTTTGGAGGTGAAATAGGGTCATTTCAACCCATGTTGGAATCGTTTTTACCAGAACGGGGCCGCCCGCTCCATCCGGGAACGGATTGGGCCCACTGGTAGAGCACATCGGGTGCGTCCCGGAGTCGCCGAAATCTGTTCACGTCGAACAAGGACGGAATCGCTTGGAGGAGGCATCGGCCGGAAGCGAGATTTTTTAAGTTAGAATTCCCTCATGCAGCCATTACGCTGTGGATGTCTGCGCTTTCGGCTAATCGACGTGAATGCCAGGCCGTAAGCCATCAAACCTTGGATTGCCGGGACAAATCAAAAACCCGCCCGACGAAGAAGTAAAGAAACGCGACCTACCCTCTCTGTAGGGGCGTGGCTCGCGGAGGTGGCCAATCGTCTCTTATTCCGTCGATTTACGAGGCGGCCGAGAAAAGGTATGGCAAGTTGACACACCGGACGCAAGTTAGCAAACCCGGAGAGAGCGATGGCTCATTCCGAAAGCAGTCAATCCTATGAGCAGTAGCAGGGATGTCGGCTCGGGCATAGCAGCATTCGATGATGAGCCACTGCCGGCCGTATTGCCAAAGTTCGTCTTCCACACGTCGTAGTCGGCCAGTTCAATGGCGCCGTTACCGTCGCCGTCGGCCGCCAAGTTGCCGGTGCTTCCGCGCGTGTCCCGCCACACCGTATAATCGGCAGCGTTGACGGTGCCGTCGAGGTTGTAGTCACCCAGCACGCCACCAGTGTTGTAGATCAAATGAACCCTCCCCTCGACTTCTATGCCGTCGGCGAACCTTAGGTCGCCCAGGGTCAACCTGTCGACGATACCAAAGGTCCGCGTGAACGAATCGTTTAATCCGGCCAGCGGGGTGGCGAAATCATCAGGATCCCACACCAACTGAGCATAGTTGGATAGGGTCTTACGATCGAGGCCCGCTGTGGTCCCAGGGGGGAGAGTGACGGCCGGTGAAGTCTGCGCATGGCCCGCAGTCACCTCCTCCCATGCCAGCGTGGGTGGCGTGCTGCTTTGGCTGTGATGTCCACCCCAAATGCTGATACTGGTGATCTCGATCATCAGCTTGAAGTCGGGCGTCCCGCTGGCGTCGGCGGGAACGGGGCCGTTATAGCTGGCCGTGATCGGCACCGTCAATCCATTCGGAAAACCAGCGGATGGGTCAGCTCCGGTCTGGCCTGAGGTTGTGGAGGCAGGATCAGCGGAGGCGTCGGTTATAACGCGGAAGGGGAACAACAGACCGCTACCGTCAAAACGGTTGCTGGTTGGCAGTGCGGGAGAGAACGAGAAATCGCCTTGCGTGGTGGGAGTGTTAGCAATTGAAGTCTCGTTAGTGGTCCAGGCGTTCTGGTCTCTGAGCGGATCGGTCGCTCCGAAACCGAAGCTGAAATCGGCGCTGACAGTAGGCGACGGCGGGGGCGTGAGGAGGTCGGCCTCGTGGTAGCGGACGACCTTGGCGTAGAGGCCAGCGTTGGGATTGCCTACCTCACCATTTCCATAGTACATGGTGACGATGGTACCGTCGTCGAGCTGCACTGAACTCGGGTAACCGGTGTCGGCGGAGGCGGCGTTCCATTCCAGCGACACATGGGTCTGCCAGTCCCACTGTTGGCCCGTGTTACTGGGGATTTGCGGCCGCGGATTTTCCGCCGGGACGGCAAGTCCGTCCCACTGGCCGGGCACGTTATAGCTGAGCGCCGCCTCAACACCATTAGCTCCTGGTGTGCGACGCCCGTAGGTTAGCAGCAATCGGCCGCTGTTCAACTGGATCACGTCGGCGGGCTGACGAGATAGACCTGGTATGACGGTCTCGATCGGACCCCAAGTCAGACCTCCATCCGTGGAAAGGACCTGGTCCACTCCGTCCGTGGACCCGCCCCGCATCGCCGCCAGCACGTCACCCCCGGGAAGCGCCACGAGACCAATCTCACTGTAAGACGTGTTCGTCGTTCTTCCGGGGATGTAACCGACGATCGGATTCGGGTGGCTCCAGGTCACCCCGTTGTCCTCGGACCGGGACACGGCTGCCATCCACTGATCCTGCTGCTCCGGAGGCAAGACGCCGCCCTCCTCGTCTGGTAGATACCAACCGTACAGGCCCATCAGCAGGGCCCCGTCCGGCAGGGTGACGATCTTCCCGTAGGGGGAGGCGTACTGGAATGGGGCGGTGTCGATCTGTTGCGGCGGCGTCCACTGGCCACCGTTATCATTTGATCTGGTCACCCACATGGTGTAACGGCTGGTGTCGAAGACAAAATTCCCCTGGACATCATAAGGCCCGGTGACGCTATAGGCGACGACGAGATTCCCGTCCGCCGCCTGTCCGAAAGCCGGATTGCGAGAGTCAGGTAGGGTATTCACGATGGAGCTGGGAGCTGCCCAATTAATGCCCCCATCCAAGGACGTGATCAGGTCAAGCCGTCCACCAACGCCTGTGTGGCCCGCTCCCCCGCGGACGACTGCTGCCAACGTCCCGTTGTCTAACTTGTTCAAGACTGGGAAGAGTCCGCCTCCTGTGACTGCCACAATCCGTTCCGCTTCCAAAAGATTGCGAGGCTGTTCCTGCCAACCCTGTGCCGCCCCCAAGCGAGGCGGTATAAGAAAAATCGCCAAGCACCCCAACACAATCCACAATCTCTTTTGCATTGAATTGTTTCAACGGTAATGAGACAGTTGAGGCCTCACCCGGAGAGAGCGATAGCTCATTCCGAAGGCAGTCAATCCTATGAGCAGTAGCAGGGATGTCGGCTCGGGCACAGCAGCATTCGATGACGAGCCACTGCCGGCCGTATTGCCAAAGTTCGTCTTCCACACGTCGTAGTCGGCCAGTTCAATGGCGCCGTTACCGTCGCCGTCGGCCGCCAAGTTGCTGGTGCTTCCGCGCGTGTCCTGCCACACCGTATAATCGGCAGCGTTGACGGTGCCGTCGAGGTTGTAGTCACCCACCACGCCACCAGTGTTGTAGATCAAATGAACCCTCCCCTCGACTTCTACGCCGTCGGTGAACCTTAGGTCGCCCGGGGTCAACCTGTCGACGATACCAAAGGTCCGCGTGAACGAATCGTTTAATCCCGTCAGCGGCGTCTCGAAATCATCGGGATCCCACACCAACTGAGCATAGTTGGATAGGGTCTTACGATCGAGGCCCGCTGTGGTCCCAGGGGGGAGAGTGACGGCCGGTGAAGTCTGCGCATGGCCCGGAGTCACGTCCTCCCATGCCATATTGGTTATTGTGCCGGCGCTGTGTAACCCGCCCCAAATGCTGATACTGGTGATCTCGATCATCAGCTTGAAGTCGGGCGTCCCGCTGGCGTCGGCGGGAACGGGGCCGTTATAGCTGGCCGTGATCGGCACCGTCAATCCGTTCGGAAAACCATGGGACGGGTCGGCTCCGGTCTGGGCTGAGGTTGTGGAGGCAGGATCAGCGGAGGCGTCGGTTATAACGCGGGAGTGGAACAACGGACCGCTACCGTCAAAACGGTTGCTGGTTGGTAGTGCGGGAGACAACGAGAAATCGCCTTGCACGCTGGGAGTGTTAACGGATGAAGTCTCCCAGGTGCTCCAGGCGTTCTCGTCTCTGACCGGATTGGTCGCTCCAAAACCGAAGCTGAAATCCGCACTCGTGGTCTGGGCCGCTTGGCTCGGCGAAGCGGCCAGCAACAGGGCCACGCAAGCCGCCGCCAACGGCATGGCAACTAGTTTTCTCATTGGTCCATACTCCGGTCCATACTCCGGTCCATACTCCGGTCCATACTCCGGTCCATACTCCGGTCCATACTCCGGTCCATACTCCCTATCAATCGGAATAACCACACGAAAGAATGCCAACCCGGACAGACTTTCGGCCGGGCACTAGCGGAGCGAGCTGCGCGAGTGCCCAGGAAATGCTTCGCTCTTACACGCGACTGATGATATGTGAGACACCTCTCTTTTCAGAAAACCACTAACAAGAGCCCGATGATGCGGCCGACGCGACCGTCCAGCCCGTCAGGTTCGGTCGGCCGATTCTCTGGTCGGGCCCCCGGGGCGGCTCCTTACCTGGCACCCCATGTATGCTAGTCAAAACTTACCAAGATTACAACTATTTCAAGGAAATACCACAGCCAGGTGCCACCGGCGACGGCCGGGAGCCCGGGTGTCAGTGCATTGCTCCTCGCAGCAATGATCTCGCCCGTCATTCCTCCACGACGGCGATCTCGGTCCAGTCGCCGATGGCCAGGTTCACGCGCCAGCCTTGCTCGGTCTTATCGGGTTTCATGTCGTGGGCCTTAAGTCGGCCGGCAGCGTCAAACAGCAGGATCTTGGGCGGGGCCGGTTTCGGCCAGTCGAACGTTCGCGAGACGCAGGTGATGATCCGCTCCTGGCCCTCGATGAACCCCTCGCCGAGCCGTTTGGGTGTGATCGGAAACATGTGGTTGACCGGGCCGTACTCGCCGCTGCCCGGCCCGATTTCGGGCAGGTCGGGAAAGATGTAGTAGTAGTACAGGACGCTGTGTCGCAAGTAGGCAATCAGCCCCCGCATCAGAAGCTGTGCCTGGCGGCCTTCGTAGTTGTGAGCCTGCAATCCCAGCCCAATGGGCGTCCCCCAGCGGGCGCGGGCGATGAAACGCTCGAAATCCGGTTTACCGCTTTGGGGGATATCGTCCGTGTGGAACCAATGCACGGTCTCGGCGAATCTCATTATTGGGAGGTGCGCCTCTTCGATGGAAGCGGCGTAGGTGTTGCCCACCATGACCAGGTCTCTCTGCCTGGCATATTTGCCGAGCTCAACGCGCATTTCCCAGCCGTAAATGCCCGGATGGGTGTATTTGTCGGTAACCTCGCCGGTTGACGAATCGATATCTACCATCCAGCCGTCCCACGTGTGGTAGCTGTAGCAGCGGTTGTCCCAGTAGGGCACGAATTCGTCGATGTAGAAACCATCCAGCCCAACCTCGTCAATGAGAAACCGGACCTGGTCCATGAGGAACTTGGATTGATAGTTGCCCGGTCCCGGAAGCACGTTGAGGGCGATCTGAGGCTTCCCGCCACGCGTGTATTGCTCCACGCACATCTGGCCCGCCTTGTTGATCACGGCACTGTCCTTCCAGGGAAGGTCGGCATTGCGGATGACCTGGACTTGCTCTTCGTTTAGCCAGGTGCTGCCGCTGGGCCCGCCCCCGTGGATCGGCAGCTTGTGGCCGTCCCTCATCTTCTCCGGGTAGATGGTCACCCAGTCGGTCTCGATGCTGCCGATGACCTTGATGTTTGGGTCGGCGGCTTTGAAGGCCTTGATCGCCTTTTGCATCAGCGTCTTGTATTCATCCCGTGTCGGCACGTGGTCGAGCGTGCCTGGATCGTAGTCAAGCCAGGTGCGTGGCATGACGACCCCAAGTTTCTTGCGTTGCAGATACTTCTTCAGCCCCTCGCGGTCCCCAATGAGACTCCAGTTGATGGGGAAGAAAGAGCAAGGCCCGAGGATCGTGTGGTTGACGCCCCAGTCCGCCCGAACCCTGTTAATGAAGGCGTAGATGTCGCTGCTGGGCTTCAAGATGTAAACACTCCACTTGAAGGTGTACGTCTTGCCGACATCGAGCGCGAAATGGTTGACACCAAATCCCGCCTGGTTGGCGGTGATGGAGGGACTGAAATTTGCCCGCGAGATGAAATCCTCGGCCACGATCCCCAGGTCGTAGTCCCCATGCGTGCCAAAGACGATCGGATCAGGGGCGCCCGTGCCCTCCTCTGTCTTCGTCAAGACCCGTTGAGTGATCACCCGATTGCTGACCAGGACGCCAACCGGCTCATTTGCCCGGCTCGTCAATTCGTCCTCGATATCGACGCGGCCCTCGTGTACAGTCACAGTCCGGCGGAGTGCGTAATGTTTGCCCGACGCCTCTATGCGGGCCCCGCTACTCCCGGTTTTCGTCACGCGCGGTTGCCAAGCGGCATCTGCCGGATGTTCGCGATTTTCGGCCAGGGAGTTAAAGCCAATCTTTCCACCGGCAGGATAAGAATAGGCGCTCTCTACGATGCAGAAACCTTGGCCTGCCCTGATTTCCATCCCGGCGCCTTCACCAACCTTGACCGTCAAGTCCTTGTGGCCGACCGTCACGCCCTTGCCAATCGGCAGGCACTCCGCCAGAACCGGGGAGAATCGGCCTTTTGTGCCCGCCGCATACTCATCCATCACCTGCTGGTCGGTGAAGGCCCGCGAGTACACCTTCACGTCAGCGATTCTCCCTTTGAAAAACGCATCCCGTTGGTCGTTCGCGTCGTCGGCAGTTGAGTCCTTAACCACGCAACCGATAAAGAAGTTCTTCCCACCGGGTACTTTGTCGAATTGTGATTTCCGCCGCATGACGACCTGTCCGTCTATGTACATCGTGAGCAGCTTCCCGTCAAAGGTGTTCACGACGTGCGACCACCTCCCCACGGACAGACCGGCGTTGGCGTTATTCGCCCCTTTCCCGATGTACCAGTAGGCCAATCCACTCGTGGTGTACGTGAGCAGATAACAGGTAAACTGCTTGCCGACGATGCCGACCTCCTTGCGCGGCACGTCGAGGGGCCACACCCACGCACTAAGCGTCATCGATCCGCGAACATCCAATTCCTTGGGACTGCCGCAATTGACCCAGTCGTCCATACCATCGAACTGGAGTACCGAACCCCGGCCGTAGTCGACCCATTGGGCCCCATAAATCTTGCCGTCGTTGCCGTGACCACTGATGTCCGTTGCCGTATTGCCCGAGCCTTCATCGAGCGGCCAACACGCCACCAGCCCGCGCTCATCGGCACCCGCTACAGAACAGAACATACAAATCACCCCAATCTCAATCGCCAACCTCGACATAGGCTCTAGCTCCTTTTCTAAGCTGCCAATTGGGTGCAATTCAACTACCCATGAGGCCTCTCGTTTTTTTCTTCTCGCCGATCAAGTCGACCGCCGTTTACTTACTGCCTACCGGCCTGACCGTGGTAACAGCGAGGTCGGCCTCCCGGTAGCGGACGCACCTGGCATACTCCATGAGGCCATGGCCGCGCTCGGAGATATCGTCCGGTTTGTCTATCTCACCGACGACATAATAAAGGGTGACGATGGTCCCGTCATCGATCTGCACTGAACTCGGGTAGCCGCAATCGGCGGACGCGGCGTTCCATTCCAGCGACACGTGGGTCTGCCAGTCCCACTGTCCGGCCTTGCGGCTGGGCACCGCCGGCCGCGGAATTGGCGGCGCATCGGCAAGTTGGTCCCACTGGGCCTCCTTGTGGCTGAGCACTGCCTCAACACCAAAAGGCGACTCGCGATGCCCGAAGGTTAGCAGTAGTCGGCCGCTCTTCAGCAGGATCACGTCGGCGGGCAGCCGCTGCTGGCCGGGTATGATGCTTTCGATCGGACCCCAAGTCCGACCTCCGTCACTCGAAACGCACTGGTCCAATCCGTTCTGCGGCCCGCCCCGCATCGCCGCCAGCACCTTACCCCCAGGGAGCACCACGAGGGCGACCTCATTGTAAGACGTGTTCCTCCTTCTTCCAGGGATGTAACCGACGATCGGAATCGGCAGGCTCCAGGTCGCTCCGTGGTCCTCAGACCGACACACGGCGGCCATCCATTTATCCCGCTTCTCTGGCGGCAACTCGCCACCCTCACGCTCCGGCTGATACCAACCGTACAGGGCCATCAGCAGAGTTCCATCCGACAGAGCGACGATCTTCCCGTAGGGCATGGCATACGGGTAGGGGGCAGTGCTGATCTGTTGCGGTGGCGTCCAACTGTCACCGCTATCCTCTGATGTCGTTACCCACAGGGTGTAGCGATGGGTCTCGAAAACCAACTGCCCCCCGCGATAAGGCCCGGTGACGGAAAAGGCGTAGATCAGCCGGCCGTCGGGCGCCTGTCCAAAGGCCCCACTGCGAGAGTCAGGCGGCATATACACAATGGGGCGGGGAGCCGACCAATTCCTGCCCCCATCGCCGGAGGTGACCAGGTCAAGACGTCCGCCGACGCCAACGTGGCGCGCTCCCCCACGCACGACTGCCGCCAACGTCCCGTCAGTCAACTGAATCAAGATTGGGAAGAATCCGTCTCCCCTGACCACTTCAATCCGTTCGGCTTTCTCCAGCTTGCGAGGCTGTTCCTGATCCGCGTCCAGGCGAAGCTCGTTTCCGCTGATGGTTTCAACGGCCCCAACCGGGCGGACGTCGGCTTGGCCGCCCTTGAACCGTGGCTTGCCGACGGACACGAATTGCTCTTGAATCTCTTCGCCGGACAGTGCGCGTGCATACACCTTGACGTCTGCGATCATGCCCTTGAAGAACCCCGACTGTGTGTAGTTGGGGTCGTCGGGTTCCACACCGCCCGCCACGCAGCCGATGACAAAGTTCTTGCCGGCGGGCGTCGACCTATATTTGTTGTATTTGGGGAGGCGCTGGCCCACCAGCCGGCCGTTCAGGAAGAGACTCATCTTTTCGCCATCGAACGTGCTGACGATATGGTTCCAGGTGCCGACCGCGAGATAGGAATGGGACTCAACATTGTTCGTGGCTTCGCCGATGTACGTGTAAATTCTCTGGGTTTTGTAATAGGTCACCAGGTAGCTGTTGAATTGCTTGCCGGCAATGCCGACTTCGCCGGTGGGCACCTCCTCTGGCAAAACCCAGACGCTGAGCGTGAACGGCCCGCGGATGTCCAGCGCAGCGGGGCTGCCGCAGAAGATGTGGTCGTCCATCCCGTCGAATTGAAGGGCAAATCGTTTTCCGAGCTTTGTCCACTGGGCTCCCATGATTTTTCCGTCGTTCCCGTTACCGCTGAGATCACGAGCCCAGTATCCGGCCCCCTCGTTCAGCGGGTAGTAAGCGACCAAGGCTTCCTCGGGCACCGGTGAAGACCAAGCCGTCAACGAAAGGAGACCGAAACATAAAGCAGCCATGATTGATGTCCTGCCCATTGTCTTTGCCCTCAAGCAAAAATGTAAACGTTTCAACTACCGATGGGACAGCCTTTTTTTCTTCTCACCAACGGAGTCTACCGCCAGGGCGTGAAGATAAGGTCATCGCCTCAACGGCTGCGCACCAATTCGTGAACTCTCCTGGTCATTACTTTTTGGGACTACGAAACAATGGACGTGGCGTCCAGGTCCTAGCGCATGTTGCTGTCCAACCGGCACACCTGTTAGCATATCCCGCAACCGCAAAAATCACAAATAAGCAACTCGGCTGTACCACGTTGCGCTCCGATCACAAAGCCCAGCAGTTGGGCCACCAGCACATGCCTCCTCTCGGATGCGGGGGATTTTCTATTTGAAATTTTCGTCGCGCATCCTCCATCCATCACCTGGCTCAAGACCGGCACGGGACAGATCAACTTTCACCCGGGGTCTTCACTGATCGACTGGCTGTTACTGACAACCAGGTTCATCGTCCGGACAGATTTCTGCACAGGGAGGCAGAAAGGTTGACTCGCTATCTTCGTTGGCGCGGCTCGACATGGCTGCCAACACGTGCGCCGAAAGCGACTCTTCAAAAAAATGGACACTGCCGTCAGCCAGCAGAAAATGACAACCTCCCGGATGATAACTGGAAAAACTGGCCGTTTGAGGATCGCCAAACCATGTGTAGATTGCCGGGTTCCGAACAGCAAGATTAATGCCGAGGCACGTATGCAGCGTGTTGTACACGGCATAAAAGTGACCTTCGTGCAGGTGGTTCGGATTGGCGATCACCTCACCCACGAGCAGCGTGTTGCTCAACCCGTCCACCACATCACCCGGCGCAACATGGGAACGTTCAAACAACATGCCACCTGCATTTGGCCTTCCCCAGGGTGTACTACTGGTCTTCTGGCAACTCCAATTCGTGTAATCTGCAACGCCAGCCATATGAGTGACAGCCATGTCTTCCGGGTCGATGCCGCCATTGGTCTGTCGAGAACAACAGTTCACCAGTTGTGACCCATGTAAAGACGACGGGCAGAGGTAGCTGTCGACGATCGTGGCAGAGGCACGGTAGTTCCCGTCGTACGGAGGTTTAGGCCAGCAACAAAACTGTCCCTCGATCGTGTCGTGATCGATCCGAAAATTATACCGGTCCCAAAGCAACTGCTGCTCGACGAACGGAAACAGATGGACACCCCAGCTGAAGCCCAGATATTGATGGTAACGAGCACCGGGAATCTCTTTGTAGGCACATACCTCGCTCGATCGGAAATGGAGCGATCCGGGTGGAAACACGGTGTGTGTCGCAACATAGTTGTGCAGGCCTAGACCCACTTGCTTGAAATGGTTCGCGCACTGCACCCGCCGCGCCGCCTCGCGGGCGGCCTGCACCGCTGGCAACAACAGGGCAACCAGAATCCCGATGATGGCAATCACCACCAAAAGTTCGACCAGCGTAAAGGCAGCCGCGGACAGCGTGGAACCGGCAGATCGCCAGATCCCAAGACAGGAGTGATGCTGGACTTTGGCCTGCATAAAAGATCCTCTCGACACGGTTCTGATGCAAACCAAGCCGGCCAGTCATCAGAATCAGGGGCATCCTCCAGCCCGATGGCACCTCAATCTCACCAACGAATCACCCTACAACCGATTACTCTACTCTTTGAGGTCAAAATCCCTGGTCGCCCAACCTCGTTGTATTTCCACGGTCATCGTAAGTTCGGAACGATCATTGTACTTGGGTGGCAACCATTGTGGGCGGGGTGGGTCTTGCGGACCTTTCGGTATCGGAGAATCAGGATCGAAAGAGAGGATCACGACGCGGTGCGTGCCAATCGGCAGGCCACCCTTGCGCTTGCACTTATATTTGCCATCCATGACAAGCTCGATCGTCACTGGTGACCGCGTGCCAATTTCCGGGTAAAAGCGAATCTGCCCATCCATGACAGGTTCACCTTTGTGCTGGATCTCACCCCGCACCTTGACACGTGTGAGCCCATCGCCCCTGCCGCAGCCAGCGATGAAGATCACGCAAATCACACCTGCCACCGAAAGCTTGACGGTTACCGGCATCCGGGATCATCCTGGGGACATTTTTCTGCACAGGGAGGAAGATCGGTCGCTTCGGTGTCCTCGCTACCACGGCTCGAGAGCATCGCTAAAACTCGTGCTGAAATCGATTCACTCACGAATTGAGTGCTCCCGTCAGCATGAGCAAAGTGGCATCCTCCCGGATGATAGCTGCCAAAGCTGGCCGTGCGAGCATCGCGATACCAGGTGTAAAGGGCAGGGTTCTGAACCGTCGCGTTGATACCGTTGCAGGTGTGCATCGTGTTATAGATAGCATAGTGATGGCCGTAAAATTCGCGAACGGGATCCTCGATCACCTCTCCAACCAACAGTGTGTTACTGGTTCCATCAATCACTTTCCCAGGGGAAATTTTGGACCGCTGGAACATTATGCCTTTGGCGTGGGCCCGACCAAAAGGCCAGTGATAGGTTTTCTGACACCCCCAATTGTTCCAATCGGCGACACCGGCCATATGGGTAACCGCCAGGTCCTCCTCATCCCTACTTCCATTGGTCTGGCGACTGCAACATTGCGTCAGTTGCGGGCCCCGCAACGACGAAGGACAAATGAAACCACCGACGATCGTCCCGGACGCTTCGTAGTTGCCCCGATAAGGACGCCTGGGAAAGCAGCAATGGTTTCCTTGAACCGTGTTGTGGGGATACCCGAAATCAAATTGGTCGTAGAGGACTTCTTCGCCTAAATAGGGGAGAATATGCACCCCCCAGCTAAATCCGAGATACTGGCCGTACGTCGCCGTACCACCGATAAATGGCTTCATCGAACACTCTTCGGCATTGCGCCAACTTAACTCACCCGGCGGAAACAAACCGTGGGTCGATACATAATTGTGACAAGCCAACCCGACCTGGTGGAAGTTATTGGAACACTGCGTCCGTCGCGCTGCCTCGCGAGCCGCTTGCACGGCCGGCAATAAGAGGGCAACCAAAATTCCGATGATGGCAATCACCACTAAAAGCTCGACGAGTGTAAAGCCGGCTATAGCCCGACACTGTTGACAGATCCGCAACGCGATAATCCGTCGATCGCGGCCGTAAAAGTCATTCTTATAAATCGCCATGACCACTCCACACACTGCCCACATAAAGCCCACAAAACAAGCCCATAAAGCCCACAAAGCCCACAAAACTCTGCCGTTATAGCCCAGGACCGTGCAGTTTTGACCAAAACGTATTATAATCCGAAACTCAACTTACCGTCAAGCTGACAGGGGCAAACACCACCAAGATGACCGCCAGGACCTCCGGCGGGTCCCCACATCAACTCGAACAGACTGGAATTCCTCGCCGAGTGTTTGTCGCAGTCAATAAACGCGTGTGGTACGATGGGCACGTGCGATACGATTGGCAAGCAACCGCCCGGGCCACCTTGGCCGAGGTCACTCACACCGTGATACCCATGGAAAACCGCCGTCGACTGCAACATTCCGTCGGTCCAACTGCCAACTTTTCTGTCCTGGAGCCCCATGATGACCAGACTGACTTTACAAGCCGTCTGCTGTTGCTGTTGCGTATTGCTGTCGAACACGTGCCGGGCTGATCAACCCGACGGGTTGGTCGCCCAGTGGCAGCTCGACGAAGGGAAGGGCACTGCGGTTCACGACAGCAGTTCCAACGGTAACGACGGCACGATCCATGGGGCAACCTGGGTTCAAATCGGCAATGGTTACGCGTTGCAGTTCGACGGCGTGAATGACTATGTCGATTGTGGAGATGATCCTTCCCTGAACATCAGCGGCGAGGTCACGCTCCAAACCTGGATCCAGCCAACCAATATGGGTTGGGCCGGCGCACCGGTGGTTGGCAAAACCTATCGTGAGTACCAGCTGCTTTACTCGACTCGCGGTCTTTGCTGGTGGTATGTGAACAGCGGTTCCAACGCAGTTGGTAACAAGCTGCCGCTCGGTCAGTGGAGCCACGTCACCGGTACCTATGATGGGGAGCGACGGAGAATTTGGATTAATGGGCGACTCGCTGGTAGTGCGTCATCCAACGCCCCGGCGGGGCAGGGTGGCCATTTCACCATGGGAATACGGCAGGGACCGTACTTCCAGGGGCTGCTCGATCAGGTCCGCGTATACAACCGGGCACTCTCAGCAGACGAGATTCTCAACACCTTTCGCCGCGAGGCGCCCAACTATGGGTTTCAGCCGACGTGGTTCGAGCGCGTGAAGGTAACGCCTTACTACTATTTTGTACGTGGTGAAATTGTCGTCGAGGTCGACTACCGCCGACTCCAGCCGCTGGTGGGCAACAGCCAACTTAAAGTCAGTCTGTTCAACGAGAACAACCCAGGCAACGTGCTTACCCGCCAGACGATACAGCCGCTCCCCGGGGTGATGGAACCCAAGATTGGCGGCTGGGCGGCAAATGCCGGCATGGTCGACGTCACACTTCGTTGCGGAGACCTTGCTCCGGGATCGTATGGGATTACCGTGGCCATGCGTGATGACCACCGTAATTTTCCGACCGAACAAATCACGTTCAATTATCCACCGACCCGCCAGCTTCCCAGCCCCAGCCAGAAAGCTGTCGGGCCGTACCCACCGAAAAAAGAGCCCGTGTCGTTTAGTGTTACCGTCGATGACAACGGCGGCTGGACCCTCAATACGAACGGCGCAAGCTACCCCTTCCACACGCGCATCTCCTGGCCCCACGGCGAATTCAACCATCTCGGTGGCGACGGCCAAGGTGAACCAGCGTGGAAGGTCGACATCCAGAACAACACGGTCTCGGCGCCACACGGACCGTCGGATTCAACAGCTCGATACAGAGTCGACGCTGCCGGCGATTATTACACCATTCGCCGCAATATTGACGTCTTCGCGACCCACGTGGTCGTCGAAGACAAAATCACAAACCTGACCGACAAAGACCTGGGCCTGCTGATTTATCACGACCTGTCGCTGGAGGGGCGGCCGCTGACTGGTAGCCGGCTGGCCGGTTACGAACGAACCGGGCGCATGGTCGAGATGCCGCACTATGGTGGAGCCAGCGTATTCGTAAGCGATACGCACACCGGCCTCGGAATGGTCCCCATGGATGACGTCTTTGTCGTCCAGTCGGTGCTGTATGTCGAAGACGAGGTCGCGGGAATGGGCAGCGAAAAGTTTGCCCTTCCACCCAAAGCCTCTTACACGCTTAAGTGGCATGTATACCCCACAGGTGATGGCGATTACTGGGACTTCGTGAACACCTTTCGCAAAGTTGAGAACCGTATTGGAACCGTCGATTACGCACCTGGATATGTCGCCTTTGGCCCCGACAACCGGCACCAGGTCCCGACAAAAGACTACTTGGAAAAGCGCGGTATCGGGCTGGCCCTTTTGAGCGTGCTCGGTCGTGCCGCTGACAATCCGAAAGTGAATATCGAGGGAATTGAGTTTATGGATTTCCCCGAGGAAATGGCCGTGACCAGGCAACAGGCGTTAGCCATCCACCGTCGTCACCCGGGCCTTAAAACCATGTTCCACGTTGCCCACAGCCTGTATGCAACGCAAAACAGTGACCGGTTTCCTGATTCAAAAGTGATTACTGCGGACGGACGGCACGCGCGATGGGGTAACGAACCGTGGCCCTGGTGGATCTACTACCCCACGCCAGGAAATTCATTCCACGACGCACTCCTCAAAAGTGTAGACGTGATGATGGACCAAATGGACATGGACGGCGCCTTCGTGGATGGCTTTATGCTTGGTTACGGCGGGGCATGGACGTACGACGGGCACTGGGACCAACACTCTGCGATCATCGACAAGCAAACCAAGACGATCAAGCGCAAGGTCGCCTCGGTACTGTTGTTGATGCAACCCTCGATGATTGAGTTTGCCCGCAAAGTCCGTGACAAGGGTGGCATCGTGATAGCCAACGGTGTGGTCCTGACCCCTTCGGTCGCCAACGAAAAGGCAATCTATTTCGATGCCGAGTGCCAGCCAGGACCAGAGTGCCACCTGGCCCCTAGCGTGATGTCGCTGGCCAATCCTCCTTTCGACACCGAGCGCGAGATCTACGAGGACATGCTCGAAAAACTTCGCTGGGGTGTCCTCTACATCTATTACAACGTGCGGATCCCGGTGACCTATCCGTCCCTCGCTGCGCGGCAGTACCCAATAACCTTTCAGGAAATTCGCGCCGGCATGGTCCGCGGCCCCGAGCGGATCGTGACGATGAACAACGGAATCTATGGCTGGCCACATCAGCGTGATCTCCACATCGTGTATCCGTATGACGACCGTGGCGCGGCGGGTGACAATCGGGCCCTGACAACCGTTGACCAGGATGGTGTCCGGACTGAACTGGTGTTCGGACCCAATGAATCGGCCGTGATCGAACCGTTACCGGCCAGTCTCAAAGCGTCATCGCCCGTAAATGTCCGCGTACTGCGGTTCGACGACGATGAAAAACGGATGTTGCTCAATGGCCAGGGTCCAGCGACCCTCGAGCTATTTGTAGGAACACGTTTCCACAACCGGCGAGAAGGAATCTTTACCAACGGTGGTGTGAACCCGGGCGTTGAAGACTTTGGTGATCCTTACCGGGTCACCGTCGGAAACCAGAGCCGTGTGATCGAAGAAAGGGATGGCCTGCTCACTGTACCGGTCGACCTTGACGGGCAGGTCGAATTGGTCGTGCGGCCCTGAACAACACGCGGTTCGGTGTAACCAGCAGAGTGCAAGTCAGCCGCTGCCGTACTGACCACCTCCTGTGGAACTCGCCCCCGCTGCGCCTTAGTCGACGTAAAGAAACTCATTACATCCCATCAAACTCTGGCACAGGTTCGTAAGCACCTGGTAGGTGACCGTGATCCCCTGCTCGAGCTGATCGGGGTGTCCTTCGTAATGGGCCGTCTGGCCGCGGACCAAATCAATCGCCAGTTCCCATTCGTCCACAGTCGGCTTGCGGCACAAGACCACTTCCCAAGCCCGCTCGATTTGGCCCCACAGCGGCTCATAATCTTCCGCGGGACCGTGAAATTCATCGGCCGACCGGAAGGTTTCCTCATCGCCTGTTGCTGGAGAAAGCACCAGGGTCACTTCCCAGGTAAAATTGTCGGACGACGTGCTACCATTAACGTCCGCGACAAAATCGATCGTGTCGCCCTCGTTCACCGCAATTTCTTCCATGTTAGTTTCGCTTTTTGCATTGTGTACGACCCACCCACCATGCACGCCGGCAGCGGTCGAGATAATCCGTCCCCCAACCCCATTGCCACTCTCGTTGGCATGCTCAATCGCACCAACAATGGCGACCACACCAGAGCGAGGTGCCACCCAGCGACGAATCGAGTCAGCCTGACCATCGGGATGACCCCCAGTCGCAGTCATGAAGCTCCCTCCACCGCTATACTGCTCGGACTCGCGATCCCCGTGCCACATTTTTTTCTTCCCATCCCAAACAGGAAGCGGGGTAAAAGAAACCGTCCGACCTTGCTCCTGGTCAACCGTTCCATAGCCGAACTGCCAGGGGCTGATCGGGGCGGTCGGAAGCGGAGGCAGCTGGGCCCGTGTTTCGTCATCAAGCGGCCCGGCTTCCCCAACAGCACGGATAGCAATATTTCCGGCCTGTGCATACGCAAACTCGCTGTTCATCATCATTAACGCCTGCGTTGGCACGGTCGAACTGGAGCGTCGTTCGCAGTTGGTTTCCATCACCGGGGCATCAAAAACGTGCAACAAATCGAGCGGCTGAGTCCGCCGCACACGGACGTAGAGACTGCGGCGATTGGGGTCGCCGTCGACGATCGTCTGCCCACGGTAATCTGCCTTGAGTCCTTGCGGTGGGCCGTAGAGATCTTTTGTCAAACCACCGGCACAGGTCAACATGCGGTCCCGGATTGACTCGGCCCCCAGCCGAACCATAGACCGGCGGGCCAAATAGCGATTCTCCGGATCGACCGGTGGCCAACTTTCTGTTACCCCCTGGGAAGATTCTGCGGCCCCTTCGGCCGGCTGCGGCGGCAGAAAACTTGCTTGCCGCCACACCGTCGACATCATCATCAGCCGATGGAGTTGCTTGAAATTCCATCCTGAGCGGGCGAATTCGGCGGCCAGCCAGTCGAGCAACTCCGGATGCGTGGGTGGTGTACCAAGTTTTCCGAAATCAGCCGGTGTTTCTACCAGGGGCTGCCCAAAGTGATGCATCCACACGCGGTTTACGATCACGCGCCCCACCAAAGGATGTTTCCCGCTGGTGAGCCACCGGGCAAATGCCAACCGCCGACCCGTTGAGGGAACCGAAGCATCGTTTTCAGGAAACCGCTGTGCCATCCCGTCAGGGGAAGTGACCGTGAGGCTGGCGGGCAACACCGTTTGCCTGGGCTGATCGATCAGGCCGCGATGAAAAAGCTTTGTCTGTGGCATATGCCCGGGTGGCTCTACGAGTGCCCGCACAAAGTTTTCCGGCGGTTTTTCTGCCTCTACGGCTGCGATTGTCTCGACCCACGCATCCCGTTTTTGCCGCCATTCGGGAATGTAAAGGTAAAGGGACCCGTTGGTGAGTTTCTCAATCTTGGGATAGTCGTGCAGCAACTTTAACTGCGCCTCCGAACGCTCCTTTGCCTTCGTTTCAAAGGAAGCCCTCAGCACACCGTGCAACTCTTCAGGGTGTTTTTCGAGTTCGGCCATAAGCGCCTTTTCCAGGTACTCAGCCTGCTCGACATCCCGCTGACGGATGACCTCTTGCACCTTTTCTTCAATCTTGGCGGCCCCTCTTCGATCGGCCTCAGTATAGAACGAGATCAGCCTGTCTTCCGGAGGCTTCCAGTTATGAAGGTCGAGCGCGGGTTCAAAAATTGCCCGTAATGCATAGTAGTCGCTTTGTGGGATTGGATCATACCGATGATCGTGACATTCAGCACAATGGACCGTCAGGCCGAGTACCGAAGTGCAAACGATGCGCAACGTGTCTGCAATCACCCGGTTACGATCCGCCGGCTCGTCGGCCCCACTGCCGGTTCCGTCGGCCGCCATCCGCAAAAACCCGGTTGCTGCCAACAGATCGCGCTGGGCGGGAGTCCACTCTCCCTCTTTGACCCCAGCCAACTCGTCACCAGCCATCTGCTCGATAATAAACCGACTGAAAGGCTTGTTATCGTTCAAGGCACGGATCACCCAGTCACGATACTGCCAGGCCCAATCACGGTTCTGATCTTTTTCCGTATGCCCCTCCGAGTCGGCATACCCGGCGACATCCAACCAGTGGCGTGCCCAATGTTCACCGTAATGAGGAGAGCTGAGCAGGTGATCAATCAGATCGCCAAACCAGTTTTCTTCCGGCGCCGCATGCCATCGAGCCATCTCCTCTGGTGATGGAGGCAACCCGATCAATTCAAAGTAAGCCCGCTTGATCAGGGCAGGCCGCGAAGCATCCGGCAAAAACGACAGGCCTTCAGGCATATTTTCAAGCACGAAGGCATCGATCGGTGTCCGCACGCGGTGTGAATCAATGATATCTGGGACAGGTGGGGCAACAAGCGGCCGAAAGGACCAGAATTTTCGTTCCTCTTCGGTGACTCCCAGTCCTGGCCTAATCGTTTCGGGCTCCGCGCGGGCAGTCGGTGCACCGGCGGCAATCCACTTTTCGATCGTGGCAATTTCTTCATCCGGAACCCGGTTTGCGTCGGGAGGCATTTCTCCGGCCCGCAACCGGGACAACAACAGGCTTTGCTCCGGGGCATGCGCTACAATCGCCGGACCGCTCTGGCCACCGCGTGCCATGAAACGGACCAGCCGCAAGTCGAGATTTCCCTCCAACTTTTCGGTAGCACCGTGACAGTCATAACAGTGGGTACGAAAGATGGGACGGATGTCTTTTTCAAAGGTCAGGTCCTCCCCACCGTCGGCCCTTGCCGAAACAAGTGGCCCCGCCCATAGCACCAGAAACCACACAACGGCTGGAAACAGGCCTCCGGCGAGCGCCATCTGCTTTCGGGCAGTCAAAGGCCAGACATGATCGGTGTTGCAATTCTTCAGTAGCATGTCATTGTCAGCGGAAGGCCAGGGGACTGGCGTGTTGTTCTCGCTTCCATCCTGAACAGATCACGACCGGGCTGTAACGGGAGATTTTTTTCACGCGTGGGAGGGAGGGTGGGTCAAAATATCGGCAACTACCTTGGCAGGCCGATTGTTGGTAATAATCTCAGCACGGTTCTCGTGGTGATAGACCAGCCGGCGCCAGTCAAGCCCAAACAAATACAGCAGGGTGGCCTGATAATCATTGGGAGTGACCACATTCTCGACAGCCCGATGCCCCAACTCGTCGGTCTTCCCGTAAACCATCCCCGGTTTAATTCCGGCACCGGCCAGCCAGATACTGAAACCTTGCCCGTTGTGGTCACGGCCATTTTGCTCCGTCCCCCCATGGTCTTCGGTTACCGGCAAGCGGCCGATTTCACCTCCCCAATGCAAGACCGTGGATTCAAGCATCCCGCGCTGCTTTAAATCCTTCAGCAAACCGGCGGTCGGCTTTTCAGTTCGCCGGCAAATCTTGGGCAGACCCGTTCTGATTTTTTCATGATTGTCCCACGGCTGCGTATCCATGAACAACTGAACAAATCGCACACCGCGTTCCACCAACCGACGGGCAATCAGACAACGTGCGCCGTAATCGCGGCTAATTTTCTCGTCCAGACCATACATCGCATGGGTGGCCTTGGTTTCCCGGGAAATATCGAGCGCCTCGGCGGCAGAACCCTGCATCCTCGCAGCAAGCTCGTAGCTTGCAATCCGCGCCTCAAGATCGTTGTTGCCTGGATGGTTTTGCTGATAGGTCCGGTTGAGCGCCTGCATGAACTGAAGATTCTGAGCCTGCGGACCGCCGCGGAGATGGGGTGGTGTGCGGAGATTTAAAATCCTGGGCTCTTGCGGTCGCAACACGGTGCTTTGAAATTGAGCCGGCAGAAAACCATGCTCCCAGTTGCGCACACCGTCGACTGGAGTTCCCCCTTCGGTCAACACCATGTAGGCGGGCAGGTTCTGAGTCTGCGATCCCAACCCATACAACAACCACGACCCCAGGTTGGGCCGCCCCGAGATTGCAGGAACTCCACCGTGAAAGTAGCGAATGTTGATCTCGTGAGCGTTGTATCCGGTATGCATGCTGCGGATCAGACAAATGTCATCAACACATTGGGCCACGTTTGGCATCAGTTCCGAGAGTTCAATGCCCGACTGCCCGTGCCTGGCAAACCGCCACGGACTGCCAAAAAGTTTCCGGCTGGCTGCCGCAACTCCACTGTAAATAAAATCATCACTCGAATCAGTGCCGTCGTATTTGGTGAGCTCCGGCTTAGGGTCCGTGAGGTCCATGTGCGAGGGACCACCGTGCTGAAACAGCGAAATCATGGCCTGCGCTTGCGGCTTGTGGTGAAACTGCTTGGGGGCCAGGTCAAACCGGAGTTGCTCTTGAGCAACACCAGGCGGTTTGCCCAATAACTTTTCCTGGTCCAACAGCAAAGCCAGGGCTACCGCACCCAGACCCATCCCTTGCTCAGCCAGATAGCGGCGCCGGGTGATCGGCGGGTTTGCAGACGTGGATCCTACCAGTGAATGAAGCATGGTCTATCGTTAACTCCCTCACAAACAACAATGAACTCCGCCACTTATGATGACCAATCCCGTAACCAAGGTCAAACTCAAAAATTGCTGCAGTCCTGCATCACCAGACAAACCGAGCTGTTACCCACCGGCTAGGCCTGCTTGCGAAAAACAGCCTTTTCCCCGGTTTAAACTGTCAATTTGAGGCAAATGCCTTCTTGAGTTCGGCCTCTCGACTCGCCCAATGGCTTCGCAAGACGTAATCGGGAGTATCTGCTTCAAAATAGCGGACGCCCTTCGCGGCCCAGGTCGCGACTTCCGCAGGGTCTTCGGTGGGAATGCCAACCGCCACTCCATGGGCTTTCCCCGCGGCCAGCACACGATCGATGGCTTCCCCAATTTCTGGATTATCCTCTCCGAATGTGAGGCCCATCGAATGAGTCAAGTCAGCAGTGCCCATGTGCAGCACGTCGATCCCATCGACAGCCGCAATCTCATTGACGTTTTCGAGGCCTTTGACCGACTCGATCATGACGGTCACGAGAAGACAATCGTTCGCCTGGCTAACGTACTGTCTCATGTTTGAAATATCGTATCCGAGGCCACGCCCCAAACTCATTTCACGACGGCCAAGCGGAGCATAACGGCAGGCAGCCACGACTTCCTGGGCTTCTTCAGCCGTATCGATGTGTTGGATGTGAATACCAGCGGCACCTTGATCAAGCGCCTGGCGACACGCCACCGGCTCGAAACTGCGGGGACGATAAACCGGCGCAATCCCGGAGGCATAGGCATGGGCCATCATCGAACGGACCGTCTCGGTCCCGATCATGCCGTGCTCACAGTCGAGCATCACCGCCTCAATCCCGGCAAATCCGGCAATTTCAACGAGGGCCGGGTCGGCTAATGTTACGGGTTGAATCACCAGGGGAGGCTGTGACAAATCGGCAACTCGTTGCCGAAGTTTGAATTGGGTAGCTAATTGAATCGCCATTTTTTTCTCACTGTAAAAGTTCTTGAATTGCCTTCGTAAGTAAACCGTCCATCCCTGGATCACAGAACGTGGAGGTCAACTCGTAACCCCCTTTGCCATATTCTTCTTTGACCGGAATATACCAGGGGCCAACATCACCATAGGCAGCTGTCGCCACGAACCTCCCCGGCGCACATGCCTGTGCTCGTAATTGATACTCAATAAAACACTCGCCGGGAAGATGCAAAAGATCGACATCATTTGCTCTCAGCCTACTGAGGATCAGCGAATGCCCATCCCTAAGACATTCCTTCCACGCTAACATGAAGGCCGCCCGCCCACGCACGCTGGCCATGTAATATCGATTGCCCAGCTGCTCGACCAGCACTGCGTCGACGAGTGTCTCGCGGGGAGTTGGCACAATCTCAACCGTTCGCCAGTTCACGTCCTGCAGGGGAGCCCGCTCGAGGTCTTGCTCCGATCGCACGATGCCGTCGTAAATTCGATCGGTCAATTGCACGCGAGCCTCGGCAGACCCATTGTTGTATTTGCCCGCCGAAATGTTCCCGGCACACCCGGTAAAATAGATGTGAAGGCACTCCGAATCTTCCTGCTGTCTTCGTTTGCGGGCCAGTCCTACAAAGTCGCTACTGACCTGGCCTTCGCCATAAAAACTTTGTGGATGTGTCGCGTAGTAATGGCACGCCACCACCGCTTGATCCTGGTCACAGAAAGAAACCGTCTTCAGCCAGGGGTCGATTACCCCCTCTGGCATGTTACGGAGTTGCTCCTGGCGACAAAAGCTGCGCCGTTCGGCCACAACCCGGCCTGCCTCATCGCGGGCAACACGACGATTCGACGCGACCTGCTCAACTTTCGCCTGGCCACAACCAATCTGGTTCACCAGCCTGGCATCGCGCAACCCAGCCTCGATGGCATGCTGCCCGCGAATCAGGCAATCTTCAAAAAACGCAACTTCGACGGTATGCGGCATATCCCCCTCGGCCTCGATAAACCGCTGGGCATCGAGGCACACCAACGGGGCGTCGTGCTGGTGAACGCAGTGAACGGACACCCGGTCGGGTGTCGTTCCCGCGGCGGTGGCAAACTGCTCGCGCCAACGGCGATGGGCCGTGTTACAAAGCCCGGTCCAGTCAACGACACAAACGACGATCGGACTGCCGGCGCCAAGCAGGACAAATCCGAGTGCCTGCAGCCCATCCCGGACCTCGGCGACAGGTTTGATCAAGCCGCCGCAAAGTGAATGGCCCGTGGGTGGGGTTACGTCAAACTGAAACGTCGCAAGTTGAAATTGTGGCATGGGGAGAATTGTACACCCAACGAACACGCATTTGAAGGTGTGTTGCTTCGGGGAGAAAGGGTCGTACCGGAAGGCCACACAGCCCGACCTCGGCGCCCGGCGAGCGATAAAATCCAAACGAGGGCCCAGTCGTTGCCAGCGTTGCCATGAACCCCCGCCTTGAAGGGTTTGCAAGCCGCAACCCGCACCGGGGCTGGCTACCGACGGCCAACCGGTCACGTTATAATCGAGTGGACCACACACTGTAGGTGAGCTAAACCCCGATTCTTCGCGATACGTGCTCTCGTTCACGACCTGCAAACGACGTTCCTGCAGCTATTGCGTTTTGATCAGGAACCCTTGCCAACTGCCATCAGGGTCGCGCCGACCGACTGGCCAACGTCCGTAAACAGGTTGTCAACGAGATTCGTATTCCGTGTAAAGCCACCAAATCCGCTCCCTTCCCGCAACACTGCTTTGTGAGCTTTGCCGTGTCCTTTCCCCAGCGACTCGTTGCTTTTCCCCTCCTGTTGGCAAGCCTTGCTCCACTTGTCTCGCAACAAGCAGGGGCGGTCGACTTCAGAACCGAAATCCAACCCTTGCTTGAGTCGGCCTGTTTGCAGTGCCACCACGGAGAAAATGCGGACGGAGAGTTGCGACTCGATTCGCGACAAGCGGCCCTGGCAGGCGGAACCAGCGGCCCTGCCATGGTGCCTGGTCAACCGAAGCAAAGTTTGCTGTACACAATGACCGTACTTCCAGCTGAACATGATCAGATCATGCCACCCGAGGGGCCTCTTGCCAGGTCACAAACCGACCTTCTCAAAGAGTGGATCGTAGGTGGTGCCGACTGGCCTGCCGATACCAAACTCACAGTTCAACCTCGCATGGACTTTGTCACTCACATCCAACCCATCCTGGAAGAAAACTGTGTCGCCTGTCACCAAAGCACCAAGGCCGAAGGAGACTACGATCTTTCAACTCGAACTGCAGCGATTGAAAGTGGCAGTGATCCCCCAGCGCTTCTCCCTTTTCGCCCTGACGACAGTACCCTCTGCCGGTGCACCACTCTGGCAAAGGACGACAGCAGCCTCATGCCTCCGGCAGGGCAGGGGGGGCCCCTGGACGATGCGTTGATCGAACAGTTACGACTCTGGATCACACAAGGTGCCATCTGGCCTGACAAACTCGTGCTGACCGCAAAAGCGAAAAAACCAGGCACGCCCGACACGCCCGACAACCTGGACCTCGCGAAACGGATTCGTGCTTTCATCGTCGACCAGCTTGCCACTGCCCAGGCGTCGGAAATGACCGATTACGTCCAGACCATACCGCTCACCGGTACCCGCTACGAAATGGTTGCCATCAAGGGGGGAGAGTTTTTGATGGGTAGCCCGGTGCTCGAAGCAAACCGGCAACCGGACGAAGGCCCCCGAGCTTCAGTCGTAATCAAACCGTTCTGGATGGGCAAGCATGAAGTCACCTGGGACGAATACGAACCGTTCATGATTACCCAAGCCGCCCGTCACAAGCACGGGGTGCGAATCGATTACGATCCCGTCACCCACACGATTGTCGATGCAGTCAGTCAGCCAACGGGCCCCTACGTAGAAATGAGCTTTGGAATGGGGCAGCGCGGATTTCCGGCAATCAGCATGACACAACACGCGGCAAACAAGTATTGCCAATGGCTCAGTGCACAAACGGGGCACTTCTATCGACTGCCGACCGAAGCCGAATGGGAGTACGCCTGTCGCGCTGGTACCACAACTGCCTACTCCTTTGGAAGTGACACCACTGGTATCGATGACTACGCATGGTACTACGACAACAGCAACGAAAAGTACCAGAAAGTCGGCCGAAAAAAGCCAAACCCGTGGGGTCTTTATGACATGCACGGCAATGTGAGCGAATGGACCGCAGACCAGTTCGAACCCGACTACTTCAGGCAACTCAAACCTGGAGTCCAAACTCCCTTTGTCCACCCCACGCGACTCTATCCTCGCACGGTGCGGGGTGGCAACTGGGACGACGACCCCGAAAACTTGCGATCCGCCGCTCGCCGAGGTTCGGATCCAGCCTGGAAGCAACAAGATCCACAGCTACCCAAAAGTATTTGGTATCATACAAATGCCCAGTGGCTCGGATTTCGGATTGTCCGCCCTTTAAAAGTACCACCGGTCGAAAAAATGTACTTTTACTGGAATAGCGCAACCAATAAAATGTAATCCCAGTGGGACTTCCAACTGCGATCGTAAATTTGCCAGGAGCACACCGTCATGAAAAATAAGAATCAACTGCAAACGGATCGACGCCGATTCATCCAAGCCGCCGGTGCTGCTTCGGCCCTGGGTAGTGTCGCCATTCCACACGTCTTTGCCGAAGAAGGGGAGCGGAACACCATTCAAGTAGCTCTGGTCGGTTGCGGTGGGCGTGGCACGGGAGCTGTCGCCGACGCGCTGCATGTCTCAACAGCACCGCTTAAGCTGGTCGCCATGGCCGATGTCTTTGATCATCGACTCGCTTCCAGCCTGTCGGCGTTGCGACAAACCTTTTTTGAAACCCCTGAACAGATTGCGGTTCCAGAAGACCAGCAGTTCGTTGGTTTTGATGCTTACAAGAAGGCGATGGATGTGCTGAGGCCGAATGACATCGTACTATTGGCTACACCGCTCGTCTTCCGCTGGGTCCATTACGATTACGCAATTCAGCGTGGACTGAATGTGTTCATGGAGAAGCCGCTCATCGCCGATGGACCGACGGCCAAACGAATGCTGGAACTGGCAAAAAAGGCAGATGGGAAAAACCTCAAAACGGGCGTCGGACTGATGGTCCGTCACTGTCGTGGTCGCCAGGAACTTCACCAGCGGATTCAAGACGGTGAAATTGGCGATATCATTAACATGCGGGCTTATCGGATGCATGGCCCTGTCGGGTCATGTTTCTCAACCCGGAAACCGGACGACCAACAGGAACTGATGTGGCAAATTGCCCGTTTCCACAGTTTTATCTGGGCAAGTGGTGGCCTCTTCAGTGACTTCTACATCCACCAGATTGACGAAACTTCCTGGATGAAAAACAGCTGGCCCGTCAAGGCACATGCCCTGGGAGGGCGACATTATCGGGGCGACTACATCGACCAAAACTTTGACTCGTATGCGGTCGAATACACCTTTGACGATGGCTCCAAGCTCTTTTTAGACGGCCGCACGATGCTCGGGTGCCGAAACGACATGTCGAGCGTGGTACACGGCAGCAAGGGGTCGGCGATCGTGAGCACCGCTGGCCACACTCCGGGTAAAGTCCGCACCTTTGGTGGTCAGCGTCAACACCGTAAGGATGTCACCTGGGCTTATCCTCAACCAGAACAAAACCCCTACCAACTCGAGTGGGACGACCTTGTCGATGCCATTATCCACGACAAGCCGTACAACGAGGTTCCCCGCGGAGTCGAGGCCAGCCTGGTAACCAGCATGGGGCGGATGGCCGCTCACACCGGACAGGAAATCACCTACGAACAAATGCTCAACTGTCCCGTCGAGTTTGCGCCCAACGCGGCCAACTTCACCCCAGAGGGGCCCGCTCCGGTGATGCCAGACGACCAAGGGAAGTATCCGATCCCAATGCCGGGGGTCAACAAAGAAATTGAATACACCTTGACCACCTAGCGGCAATTCGGACAGGACCGCTAACAAGGCATCCGGCCATGATTACTGCGCTCCGCCACCCGAAAATTGCCGCCCTACCGCTGATCCTGCTGATGGGCGTCGAAGGTCTTTCGGCAGATTGGCCCCAGTTCCGGGGCCCCGGCGGGCAGGGGATTTCTCAGGAAACCGATTTGCCTGTCCAGTGGGGCGAGCAGCAAAACCTCGCGTGGAAAACATCGCTACCTGGATTTGGGGCGTCCAGTCCCATTGCAGTGGCAGGCCATCTTTACGTGACCTGCTACAGTGGCTACTGGACCGAGGGTGAAGGCGAATCGATGGAGGACCTCGTACTTCACCTCGTGTGCGTTCAACCCTCGAACGGAAAAATTTTATGGGACCAACACATCCACCCTAAACTTCCAGAATCAAGAAGGGTCCGGGACCACGGCTATGCGGCACCAACGCCTGCCAGCGACGGAAAGCATCTCTACATTTTTTTGGGTAAAACGGGTGTCCTCAAATTCGACCTCGACGGCCAGCAACATTGGCAGGCCGACGTGGGCTCGCAAACTCACAGGTGGGGATGTGGGACGTCACCTGTTCTGGTCGACAACCTGGTCATCGTCAACGCCAGCGTTGAAAGCGGCTCGCTCGTGGCGATTGACAAACAAACCGGCACCGAAGTGTGGCGGATGCCTGGCATGGAGCAATCGTGGACAACGCCGCAACTTGTAACGCTTGCCAATGGCCAACAAGAACTGGTGGTGAGTGTACGTGACAAAATCCTCGCCTTTGATCCAGCCACGGGGGAACCGTTGTGGAACTGCGAAGGAATTCACGATTACGTCTGCTCCAGCGCCATCTCTCAAAACGAAATTATTTACGTCCTGGGGGGTCGGCAATCGCGTGCGATTGCCGTGCGGGCAGGTGGCCGGGGTGACGTAACCGCCACCCACCGCCTCTGGGAAACCCAAGCGGGTGCTAATGTTGTGTCACCGGTCATTTATCAAGACCACATGTATTGGGTCAGCGACCGAAACAAAATTGCCTACTGCGTGCGGCTTTCCGACGGAGAAATCATCTACGCCAAACGATTCCCAGCCCAACCCTATGCTTCGGGCCTGGCCGCTGACGGAAAAATTTTTGTGGTCACACGCTACGAGGGTACCTACGTACTGGCCGCCAAACCCGAGTTCACGAAGGTAGCCCACAACGAACTCGACGATGAAAGCACGTTCAATGCCAGCCCGATCGTTTCGGGCAGCAGCTTGATCCTGCGCAGCAACCGGTACCTTTATTGCCTGAAAAAGCAACGGTAACGCTGGCTACCCGGGTTCGCTTACCGCTGGCCGTTGATCTGCAATTCGATCTTGTCGAGTCGGCCCGCAATTTGCTGCAGGTAATCGATAATGATCGCGTGGGTTAGTTTTGCATCAATCCCGACCGGCGAATCGGGAAGGGTGATATGTTCGATCAGTTGGGCATACTCTTCCCGCGATTTCGACATTGGTTCTTTTGTCATTGGAAAATCCTCCAGGTGAAACGGGGTGCTCCGAGAATCAGTTTGCTTTCATTTACGGCAACGGCCTTCAATCAGACTGTTGCCGCGAAACAGTCCGCCAGCAAGAAACGCATGTACGTTCCTGATCCCACTGCTAGGAAAACCATGACCAACGGCTGTCAAGCACCACGTCGTGCAGCGCGGCGTCGGTCGGTTTCCTTGAGCAGGACTTTCCGCAGGCGGAGTTTCGTTGGAGTCACTTCGACCAATTCGTCTTCGGCGATGTATTCGAGTGCAACTTCGAGTGAGATGTTCCGTGGGGGCTTGAGAAGAATATTGCGATCACTACCGGCAGCACGAATGTTCGTCAGCTTCTTTTCCTTCGTCGGGTTGACCGACATGTCACCCAAGCGGCTATTTTCACCAACAATCATTCCTTCATAGACCACATCGCCAGGCTCCACAAACATTTCCGCCCGTTCCTGCAAACCATCAAGCCCAAATGCAACTGCCTGCCCGGATACCATCGACACCAGGACTCCATTCGATCGACCGGGCATGTCACCTTCCATAGGACGATAACAATCAAAGCGATGATGGATAATGGCCGTACCTTGCGTGGCATTCAACAGGCGGGTACGCAAACCAATAAGCCCCCGCGATGGAATCGAAAACACGACGTAGCTGTAGTCACCATGAGTTGTCATCTCAATTGTTTGCGCTCGCCGGGCACCTACCAACTCCATCACCGGGCCAAGTTTGTCGTGTGGCACTTCCACAACTAAACTCTCAAACGGCTCCTCTTTTATCCCACGATTGTTCTGCAACACCACCTGCGGTTTGCCAATTGACAGCTCAAAACTTTCGCGGCGCATCGTCTCAATGAGTACAGCCAGGTGCAACACGCCACGGCCCGAAACTTGCAAAAAATCGGTTCCCGCGAGCGGTTTCACCTGAAGAGCAACATTTCGCTCGAGTTCCTTTGTCAATCGATCGGCCAGGTGTCGAGTCGTCACGTACTTGCCTTCGCGGCCAGCAAGCGGCGAAGTATTGATCCCAAACATCATTTGGATCGTCGGCTTGTCGACCTCGACCCGGGGAAGGGCCTGCCGCCTTTCGGGATCACTAATCGTGTCGCCAATCGCCACCCCTTGGAGACCCACCAGGGCCGCCAGGTCGCCGGCGGTCGCTTCCTCAACTCGCATGCGGCCAAGCTTATCGAACAGATGCACTTCAGAGACCGTGGCCTGGACCATCGAATCGTGCGCCTGCATCAAAGCCACTTTTTGCCCCGCACGAACCGAACCCGCATGAATTCTCCCAATCGCAATCCGGCCGACATAATCGCACCAATCAAGCGTGGTGACTAACATCCGCAGTGGCAAATCGAGATCTGCTCGGGGGCCCGGGACCGAATCAAGCATCATCTCCAAAAGAGGCTGCATCGACTCGCCTGGCTGGTTAGGATCATGCGTGGCGTAACCTTCCTTGCTGGTCGCAAAAATGTGCGGGAAGTCTGCCAACCTTTCCTCAGCGCCGAGATCCAGCAACAACTCCAAGGTTTCATCCAACACCTCGTGCGGGCGGGCATCTGGCTTGTCGATTTTGTTGATCACCACCACTGGCTGCAAGTCGCACGCTAACGCCTTCGACAGCACAAACCGCGTTTGTGGCATGGGGCCCTCGGACGCGTCGACCAACACGAGCGCACCGTCGGCCATACGCAGCACGCGCTCGACTTCGCCACCAAAGTCCGCATGCCCTGGAGTGTCGATCAGATTGATCTTGACGCCCTGGTAATGCAGCGCGATGTTCTTGGCCAGGATGGTGATTCCGCGCTCTCGCTCCAGGTCATTCGAGTCGAGGATACAATCGCCAACCAACTGGCTGGCACGAAATTCGCCGCTTTGACGCAATAAACAGTCGACCAACGTGGTCTTACCGTGGTCAACGTGGGCAATGATGGCAATGTTCCGAATATCGTTGCGACGCATAGGGGCAGAACAGGGGGAGAAACAGGAAGGTGAAGCAGGGCGGGGGCCAACAGCTTAACACGACCAGTCCTCCAGGGGTACGCCCCTTCTACCATGCATCCAGTTGGCGCTATACCGTATCGATTTGGTTTGCGTTGTCCTGCGTATTGTCGTACTCAAACAAAAAAGCAACGGGTTGGACCCGGTAGTAATGCCCCTCGCCCGGCTCGAAACCACCTGCCCAGGCAAAAAACATATCTTTCCCATCGCTGATGGGAGTTCGCTCTCGAATCTGGCAGACAATCGGTTCGCGGTACTTCTGAGCAAAGTGGGCTACCAACTCAAGCAGCATGGCTTGCTGTCTTTGATTCAGATTTTCAAACGGGATACCTTGGGGAGGGTAAAATTGGTCGGCGGGAACTCGAACCTCAGCTTCCGTAATGACGTCGGGGGGACATGGATCGCTGTCAAGGGGGCACCGCCTGACCCTGTTGATCTCCCTGGGGGTCATCCTCGCCCAGGCCTAGCTCAGCTGACCTGCGGCCGGCATTACCGGAAGAAGGTGGTGAACAAGATGTTGTCCACGAATCCGGAAATGACATAACCGACACTGGGAGATATCCCCCCCTCCAGGTACATGGCCCCTTGTCCGCTTCGCCACTCGACGTACCCACTGTTGGGGACCACTTCAAACCGTAACCAGTCAAACCGCATCGGACTGTAGGTGGGAATCTCGCCGGTATCCCAGACCACGCCGGACCCATCGCGGAAGGAAAACCGCACATACCCCTCTGCGTGGTACAGCAGCTTGACGCAGCAGTTCACACCGCGCAAGAGGTACGGCGCGGGAGATTCACGCACGACCACCCCGTCATAGTTGCGAATCCCCACCTGGGAGTAAACGCCTGGCTGGTAGTCGCTGCGGCCAAGGCCGTATCCGATCTGTGACTGGCCGCCGTGGTCTTGGAGCATCACCGAGAAGCCGCCATAGAACCCATCGCGATCCAATCGCAGGTCGAATTCCAGCTGCGAGGTATACCCTTGCGTGGGTGGAGCGAATAGGAAGCGGCTACGACGCTGCCGGACGTGTCGGTCTCCAACTGTAACGGTGGCATCGTGCTAAAGCTTTCACTGACCGTACTGATCACCGGCCCAGGCGTCAGGCAAGGGGTCGCGGCATTGGGCCGCAGCTCCGCCGGTTCCTCTTCCCACAGCAGGGGCGGTCCAAGGATCGGGGTGTCTTCCCGGTACTCGGTGACCGGCACCACGTTTGGCTGGGTAATGTACGCAACATGCGTTTGGCCCACCGCAAGCGGGGGCACCTGAATCGAAATCTTATTGGATGGGTCGCCTTCCCTCTGCACTTGAACCTGCGTGGTGGACGCGTCGGCCGTGCCGATGTTGAGCACCTCCACCCGGCTCCCGCTGCCCTGGGGGCGAGCAGTAACCCGCAGGACGGGACCGATGTAGAATTGGGGCAACAACTTATTGTGTGCAGGGACCAGCTCGCGCATGGTGCCGAAGAAGGCAATCCCGTTCATATTGGGAAAGGTGTAGCGGGTGAAATGAAGCTGCCGCCGCAGCTCCAGATCAGTGGTGATGCCGAAGCCGTCTATACCGAGGGCAGCCACTGTTTTATCGCCCAGCCCGCGGTCGATAGCCCCTTGCACACGGTCTTCGATCCGAGCATATCCGTCAACGGCGCTAACCGGGTACACTTCCACCATGACAAGGTCGACGGCTTGGCGCAAGTCCTCAGCCATAGCGTCCCCCACGGCAATGGCGTCGACGGCGAAATAGCTTTGTGGCTCCAGCTCGCGGGCTCGGATGATCACATCGCCGAGGAACTGGCCAGCCTAGCTACCGAACTCATCAATGGTGACCCCGTCGAATCCGGTGCGGTATGCGCCGACCCAGTCCTGGGCCATGTCGTCGACGGTTTTGCTATTGGTACAGCAGATCCCACCGGTCCAGGGAAGGACCAGCACGCCGCGGTTGGTCCAGTAATCAATGAAGCTCTCCTCGTCCATGAGTTGACCGCTGCCAGAGAACATGACCGCGCTGGCGTAGTCCAGTCCGGGGCAGGAGTCCCAGTAGTGAAGATGAAGGGGCCGCTTGACGACGTTGACGGTCTGTATAGCCTCGAGGGGCGCGTCTGAGCCATCATACTCGAGGCGCACGATGATCGTGTGCTCCCCGCTGGGCCCCGCTGTCCAGGGTTGCTCCACAAGAATCGTCTGGCCAGGAACCAACTGGACCGAAGAATCGTCTGGCCAGGAACCAACTGGACCGGGTGCGGCTCGCCCAGGTCGCCCCCCCCCGACGTGAAGGGACCTGAAGGTCACAGTGCCGGTCCGAGGTGCAAGCCCGTTGTTGACAATACGGACCGCTCGGAGGCGAGAAGGGGAAAGGCCTGAGGGACCCGCAAATACAACTCGTCAATACCCACCGAATAGGTGATGAGCACATTGTCCAGGTATCGGGTCGCGCCGGCGGCGTTGTTATACCAGACCGCCCCTCACATCTCGTCCACCACCCTGCGACTGTGGGCATGGCCTGGGTTCCCCACCGCGTCCCACCCCCACGGCCCGGGCAGGTTCACCGGGGAGCCGTGATCCACGGTCAAGAACATGCTGCCATCATCACCCAAGGTGTAATCGATCTCTATATGATGCCATTCACCGCGGGCCAGCTTCGGGATCGTGGTGCCGTGGTCAATCCACGTTCCTTCATGGGCGTACGAACTCTGGAGATACGGACCGGTCGCGTCCGGCCCCCGATCCTGTATGTTCGGTGCCCAGCCGCAGTCAGGTCGGCCGCAGTTCAAGTGGCTTGTCTCCGCCAGTAAGCCATACACGTAGTAGTCGGAGCCGTTGGCCACCGCGTACCAGTCCCATTCTGCGTGGACGACGCTGCCGGCGTCCCCTATCCGGGGCGTCCGCGGCCAGGTGTTGCCAACACCCTCTTTGAGCACCTAGAGGACTCTCCTGCCCCCTCCCGGCGGCGCGGGGATTCCGAGACTGTGCACGTCGCGAACGATCCCGTTCTCGCTCCCGTCCCCATCGCCCCACATCCCGATCTGGGCGGTGGGGTCCGACTGCCCATTCGCTGCGTCCTCCAGATCGTCCCAGAAGACCGTCACGGTCGCCGAACTTCCAAAGTTTGCTTTCCACAGCTCGTAATGGGTCTGACCAATTGGCACGCCCAACCCGTTGTCATTGACCAGCGCGATCTCGCTGCCCAGGTCGTCCCGCCAGACCGTATAGTCGGCAGCGTCAACAAGGCCACTGGCATCAAAATCGCCGGGCGTACCCGAGAGCATTTGACGGTCTTCGAGTCGTTCAACATGAAGCCGCCGGTGGCGCAAAGGACCACGAGTTTCCGGCCGGCCGAGGTGCTGTCGGTTCATTGAAACAGTACTCAAAAAACCCCGGTCGACAACGACGTATCAGCCAGAGGCCATGACCCGAACTGGGTAGACCCGATTGGGGTAATACCTCTTACGATTTTCGCCCCGGATGTACGTGAAATGGTCCCAGGATCGCAATATCCTTGATTATAATTATGCACGTCCCCCGTGTCTCGTTGTGGGAAATCCTCCTGTATTTTCGTCCCTTGACTCCAATTTTTTTGCCGTGGTCACCGGAATTACCCTAGGTGTTCTCTGGCCGAGATTCAACGCTCGTAGCCGGCACGGCGCCTTGCAGCAAACCCCGCATGGCTGACCGCGTCATCTCCAGACTTGATCCCCCCTGGACAGGCAATCGTCGGTGGCGGTCAGATCATCTGTGAATCGATCCCAAAGAACGGCGTTGCGTTCGTTTCCGGGAAAGTCACCGTAGAGCGGCGGTAGCCAAACGGCACCTGCGGCAACGGTTTTACTCTTTCGCATGGTGCGGTGATGTTCGATAGTGATGCCCAAGGAGATCTTCACCAAAATCACCTTCAAATTGACGCCATACCGCATGGATATGGTTTGCATTGTTCTGTGTATTGTCGTACTCAAACAAAAAAGTAGGCGTTTGGACCCGGTAGTAATGCCCCTCGCCCGGCTCGAAACCACCTGCCCAGGCAAAAAACATACCTTTCCCATCGCTAATCGGAGTTCGCTCTCGAATCTGGCGAACAATCGGTTCGCGGTACTTCTGAACAAAGTGGTCCACCAACTCAAGCAGCATGGCTTGCTGTTTTTGATTCAGATTTTCAAACGGAATACCTTGGGGAGGTTGAAATTGATCGGCGGGAACTCGAACCTCTGCTTTCGTAATGACGTCGGGGGGGGCCTGCTCGGCAATGACGGCCAGTTTTCGTTGTTGCGAGTCAAGAGACCGCACCAGTTTGCGACCCAGGCCTTGTTCCTTGGCCAGGGTATCGAGCCCCTTGAAAGGGCCGCTCGGCACAATCGCCGGGTTGCTGCCGAAGAACGAAGGAGTCACACAAAACCGTTGCCCATCTACCAGCGTGACGTTGACCGAAAGGTGGTGCCCTTCAAAACTCCACGCCCAGGTCTTGTCGGTTGAGGGCTCTCCGTAAATCGCTACGTGGTACATTCCCGGGTCGCGCATCGGGTTTTCCTGTTCGAGGTCGTACAGGATCGACTCCAACGCGATCACGGTCATCGCCTGGAGATAACCACGATGACTGAGCGCGGTATTGAGCAAACCATGGGCGAGTGCGCGCTGTTCGCTCGACATTTTCTTGACTTCCAACCCGCGGCGGCCGCCGTACTGCTCCATCATCGAGCTCGGAAAGAAATGCCAGCCTTTGCGGCGCTGGGTGTCGAAATCGATCGCAACCGGTTCGCGCTCTTCTGGTGAAAGCGACTTGAGAAACCGATTGGCTGCGGTTGCCATGTCAGTAGGGATATCGTGGGCCCTGGCCGTCGCTGATCCTAAGGACGCCCAAAGAAGCAGGGCTGCTAATGGGGCGAAACGGTGGTAGTTGAATCTGAGTAATGTGCTCCACATAACCTGTTTACTCTCCTCATCGATTTCATAGGAATTGCTTCTCGTAGGTTGCCTCCCAGGCAGGCGAATCGATGCACTCCCGCACGTGGTGGACACCAATGAAAGACTAAACCTCCGCTGGAAATTGTGTGCTCGTGGCCTTGGCGGACCCCAAAAACCACCAAACTCTTCCGACCTTAACCCCAATGCCAGCAAATAGTTACAAATCCCCCACACGGTGCCTCACCTGCGGGCTCGACGACGACCTCCGCTTGAAGATGTTTTGGGGGTCTGCTGGGCGTCTTGACCGTGCCTTCCGAATCGATTGTACTCATGTCTCCAACCAAACGTTTGTTTTCGTTCCCCATACCATTTGACTTGTAGGAGGTGTCACGATGTCGCGGAAAAATTTAGCTCTTGGTTTCATCACCCTGGTGGGTTTGGCGGTCGCGGCGATTGAGGTGCGAAATGTTTACGCGCATTGTGGTAAGTGTATCACAGACGCAAAATATTTCGCCGGTTCCTTGGACAAAAGTAAAATGACGCTGGCTGCAGCTTCCACCTTAGCCGAAGCGAACACGAAGGGAACCGCTGTTCACGCCACGGTGTTGCGTCTGGACGACGGCGTTAATGTTGAAGTTCACTGCCTGGCTGATGGAGAACTTGTTGCTGTAGTGATCGATGGCCAAACCGGTAAAGTCCTTGGTAAAAAACCTGTCAGCAATCTGGCGGGACATGCGTCGCTGTAAAGGGGGCGCCCCCCAAAAGGAGCATTTCGTGGCAGCCGAGTTGTCCGGTCTTGCAGGACCGGTGCGACGTGGCCAAAGTCTTGCTTGACTGCCAGCGGTGCGATTGTAGCTAGTGGTCCCAATCGCAGGGCACGGGTATCGTGCGCCTATGCCGAGGCCTGGAAAGACACGGCAAACAAGATCGGTCTACTTCGCCGGTATTCTGCGGGCCAGCGCGTCGTCGTGCAGGTAGCAATGGTCGGTTGTCCCAGGTTGACCGTTCGCCGCCGGTGGGCCCAGATCGCTCGGCGGTTCCAAACCGCGCACCGTGCCGTGGCTAGCTAGAGGCACCGCCAACGGGCGGCCTCTTCCGGAATTTATTTTTGGACGCAGGGCCAGTTTTTGCACGAAAAACAAAAGAAATGCAAAAATAGTGTCCTTGAAAAAGCCCGCAAAAATAGCTCCCGAGGCCCTGCTCGCACCGGTTTCCCACCAATCCAACAGGGCCAGGCGGCTGCAAACGCCAACCCCCAGATTACCTGTCTCCAACGCCTTGCCGGTTGTGGGCACACCTCGATAAAGATTTTTTCCTTTCCTACCCCAAAAAGGGGGTATCTGGATTGGGCTGACCAACTTGGGGTCCTAGCCTCCCAACGTTGGATCGGATAAAGTTTGGCGCTGCCAGTGAGTTTGGGCAAAGTGAGTTTGGGCCCAGTGAGTTTGGGCCCAGTGAGTTTGGGTAAAGTGAACTACGATACGGTACACAAAGCCCAACCCTCTTTAGTACCGCTGCTGAAGGAACTGGCTTGTACCGAGAACACGTCGCAAATAGCGAGCCAGGCGAATGCAACACAGCAAATTGGGTGTGAATCCCGCCGCAACGGCAACGCTCGATCGCACCACAGATCTCGGCCGTCGCGAGATGTATGCACAGATCAAGGCCTTGTGCAAACCGAACAATACCTCGATTTGGTGGGTACTAGTCGGCGAGTATGCCTTCCTGGCAGTGATCATCATCAGTTGCACATCGTTCTATCATTACGTGCAAACAAACGGTTATTCACTCGGCTGGGCTCTGGCCGTTTACGGGATAAGTATTGTCCTGATTGGCGGGTGGGTGCAGAACCGACTGTCTTGCCTGGTCCATGAAGCAAGCCACTACTCGATTTGCAAGAACAGGGTCCTCAACGACGTTGTTGCCAATCTCCTGATTACCTTTCCATTCTTTGGCGTGATCAGCAATTACCGCATTGGGCATTGGGGCCATCACCGCCATGTCAACAATCCGGAAAAAGACCCTGACTTGCACCGTTTGTTGAGTCACCACCCGCGGAATTTCCCGGTTCCGAAGTGGCGTTTCTGGTGGGAATACGTTGTACTGCAAACGCTTCCGCACAAAGTGTACAGTTACCTGAAAGGTCGTGCCTTGTATGTTGCACGGCGAATGAATGGTTCGAAGGTCCCCGATCAGGACTCCCTCGGTAGCACGACCGTCACCGTGATGCGGTTCTGCTATTACACGGTGTTGATTACGGTCCTGGCTCTCACCGATTGGTGGGCGGGATACGCTCTCTTCTGGATTATCCCCATGATCACGTTTTATCCAGTGGCACTCTTCCTCAGGGAGATCGCCCATCACGGAAACTACCCTGACAATGGCGACTTTACCAACAGCCGTGTGTACGAAGGATACTGGCTGGAACGGGAAATTTTCTTTCCGTTCAGCGAGCGAAACCACATCCTTCATCACATGTTCCCGACCATTCCCTGGCACAAAATGGTCCAAGCCCATCAACTGATGATGAAATACCCACCCTACCGCGAGAATGTTGTGATCTGCGACGGGTTTTTCTTCAAGGCCACCAACAACCAGCAAAACCCCACTGTCCTGGATGTACTGGCGGCACCGTCTCGCCATTATTTGCGCGGGGCGTCTGCGGGTACCGACCAAAGTGATATCCGTCGGTCGACTTCAGACCAGGTTGGTGCCATCGCCGTTGCTTGCGATCATTTGGCTGGCGAATCATAGCAACACGACCAGGACCTGTTGCCCTGGGCTGCGGGCCATCGCCCGTTGAATTGTGGTGTTGGTGCAGCAGGCGAATCACAAGCTGCATAATTTTCCAATTTGCGAATTTTCGTCAATGGCTTAATGGACAGCAACCGCTCAACGACGATCAACCTCGATCAATTCCTGAAGCTCATCGGAATTACTAATACCGGTGGGCAAGCGAAGCAACTCATTCAGAATGGTAGCGTGCGGGTCAACGGCGAGGTCGAGTTACGCAGAAGGCGAAAATTAACCGAGGCCGACCAGGTAGAAGTTCAGGGAGAATCGTTCCCGGTTGAGCTCGATCCCACGGAACCCTAAAAACACTTAACCGACCTGCCACGCAACAGTACGCGGCAAACAAGCCAACGCACCCCGAACCGCGCTAGTCATCGTTGTGCTGACAGGTCGTTGCCACTTGATGGTTGACAATCCACCACCACGTCACAGCCCCCTACCCGGATGAACCGATGCGACTTTTTGCGGGAACTCCGTTCGACCAACCACCCAGCTGTGGTCAATGCGGAGCGATTGAGGAAGACTGCACCTGCTCATCCACACCGGCCGAGGTGCAACCAATTCCCCCGGCTTTGCAAACCGCACGTCTCTCCCTCGAAAGGCGCAAAAAAGGAAAATCGGTGACGGTGATCCGGGGACTGCGGGCCGATGGCAACGACCTGGCCCGGCTCGTCACCGAATTGAAATCGTGGTGTGGCGCTGGCGGGACGGTTAAGGGCGACGTCATCGAAATCCAGGGAAACCACCTCGAGCGCGTTGACGAGCACTTGCGACTGGTCGGCTATCACTCGAAGCGGTAACGGTTTAAAACCGCCGCTACTGGCAGGCAAAAAACCGAGCGGAGCGGTCTCCATTCCAATCACCAGACCGTTGCCATGCACAAGGCCTGGCACTTCTTCGACCGTTGCCCGAGTCAACTGCAACGGCTGCTCCTAGGACCCAATCTACTCGGGATGGCGGAAATTGAAATTTTGACTTTGCCCAAAGAATTCGAGAGGGTTTTCGTAAACGATCTTGCGGATCAAGCCTTCGGCATGACCACGACGTCGCATTTCGAGAATGAAGTCGGGCACCGCCGTTGGTTTCGAAGGTCCCCAGTCCCCAGCTGAATTCACCAGCAGGCGGTCGGCGCCAACCATCTCGACAATGTCGGCTGCCCGCTCGGGAGTACACTTGCTGACAGGGTAAAGTGTCATGCCGGCCCAAAAACCGGCTTCCAGCACGTGCCGAACCGTGTGCTCCTCGACATGATCGACCAGGACCCGGTTACGATCGATCCGGCGATCGTCGATCAGCATATCGAGGATCATTCGCGTTCCTTGGTATTTATCTTCCAGGTGCGGCGTATGGATAAGGATTTGCTCCTCCGTTTTCATGGCCAGATCAAGATGCTCCAAGAAAACCGTCACTTCATTGGGGGTGTTTTTATTGAGACCAATTTCACCGATCCCCAGCACACCAGGACGATCGAGAAACTCCGGAATCATTGCAATCACCTCGCGCGAGAGGGAAACGTTCTCAGCCTCTTTGGCGTTAATACAAAGCCAGGTGTAGTGCTGTATCCCATAAGCAGCGGCTCGCTTGGGCTCAAAGGAGGTTAGCTGCTCGAAATAGTCCCGAAAGCCATCCACACTTCCTCGATCGTACCCAGCCCAAAACGCCGGCTCGCTAAGCCCTACACAGCCCATCTTCGCGAGATTTTCGTAATCGTCGGTGGTCCGCGAAACCATGTGAATATGGGGATCAAGATAGTACATAAGCGTTGTGCGGCGTGAGTTCGAAAAGTTTGATGGGACCGGTCACGGTCATCCAAGCAACATTGAGCGGGCAGGTCTCGTTGGTATGGTGCTATTGAGAAAAACGGGCCAACCACCGGCGATCCGGCTGACTCGGTTTACTTTTTATCGAGCCGAAATTCACTCCTCCAATCCTCGTGATACTTACGACTGAAAATGAGCTGTACCTCCTGGGCACGGTCCGATTCGGAACCGAGCAGAACTTTCAACCCCGCACGAAGCTGTGCCATTCGAGGTTCGTCGTTGCCAATCGAACCGGCCCGCCCAACCCGATCGAGGGCCGCTGCAATTTCCAGGATTCTGGCCCGCAACGGAAGAAACTCCCGTTCAAATACCTGCCCGACGCAATGCTTGGAACTCATAGTGGGATCCTCGTTCACCCCGACTGGGGGGCCAAACTGGCCGCGACACTGCTTACCAATATCAAACGCAGCCTATTTTCGCTTCTACGATGGTGCTTCGCAAGGTATCACCAACACCGGTCTCTGTTGCAAGGGTCGGTGTTTTGTGGGTCCTGGGCGGAGGTCGTGACAGAACCGGTGACCGAGCGGGGCCTGCTGCCAACGCACCTGGTTTGGCACAGCGGGGCCGGTGAACGCCCGAGGATGCCAAGAAACCAGCAAGAAACCACCACAGCAGCAAGTAACCACAAGCAACCAGACAGGCTACTTTCAAAGCCCGACCGAGGCACCCGCCTAGTACGGCACCTTCCCTGGAAGGCGATAGGGGGTCCTTCGTGGTCGAAAACGATTGGAGTTCGGCGAAATTTCGAGCTGATCTGGGGAAGCGACAAAATCACCGGACCGAGCCCCAACTCCCAATTTCACAGTCCGTTCATCTGGCGTGTACCCCATTCGATTGAGAAACTCGACCAGCGTAATTTCCTCAACCCCCTTGTCGTCAGCCTCCTTGGTCATCCGGCTCCAACCCTCCCGGAAAGCTGCTTTGAGGGAATCTTCGGGAAACTCCCCGAGCACAAGATAACGCGTATCGATAGTCATATCACCCTTCAGCGCCCCGTCCTTGTCGAGGTAGGAATCGACCTCGCCGCCGTTGAATTCGATCAGTTCAATCGCTTTGTCAACGTCGTTGGTGCCGTCGTCATCGATGTCGATAAATCCGGTAAGTGCAAACCGGAGCTTCTTTCCTCGGTGCCAAACCTGGCTGTAGACATGATCACCCGAGAGGATGGGATCGATCAGGTTATCACTGGTAACGCGCGCTTCGGCAATGTGATCACCAAGAATCCGGGTTACTTCAATGCTGCCTTTTTTTCCTGCCTTTGCCGGATCGCTGAGCGTCGCATCGTAAACGCTAAAGGTGACCTGGGGACGAAGCGCATCGGCGGCACCGAGATTGATCCAAATCGTTCTATTTTGATTGACCCATGACACGAGACCATCTGGAACTTCAAAACTCTCGGCCCCTTTTGCCCGCTCATCCAGCAGTTTTTTCTTAGCTCTTTCGCTGTTGTCCAGTCGGGTGGTCAGCTCTTCAATTTTCGTATCGAGTTGTTTCTTTTCTTTCTGGTAGTACTGCTTCTGTTCATTCATGCTGACCGTCAGTTCTTGCTTGGTGGTCTCCAGCTTGCTGCGATCTTCGGCGAACGATTTGCGCTGGCTGGCAGCATCGGTCTCTGCCTTTTTCATCTGAGCCTGGTATTGTTGGACTTGTTGCTCTTTTTCGTTTTCGACGGCAAGCAAACGCTCTTTGAGCTGGCGCAACTGCTCTTTCGCATCGGCCTCGCGCAACGCAATCTTTTCGTTTTCCTCGTAGATAATTCCCAAGATATCGCGGTAATTGTGGCGGCTCTCATCGAACGTGCTGCCATATTTGGCCATATCTTCGTCGTAGGTTTCTTTGACGACGTCATAGTTGTCGTGTTCACCCAGACCGATGTACCGACGATACGATTCGTTTTCCTGCTGGTTGGTACGAACCGCTTCCTTTTCATTTTGGAGTTTTTGCTGCAGATCTGTGATTTGCTTGTGGGCATCGCCGGAGCTTTTGAACATCAAGTAACCCCATGCCAGCCCAATTACCGCAATACACACAAACACGATCAACGCAATGACAAGGGTCTGGTCTTGCCTAGCGGCCATAAATCACCTCTTATCTTTTTTCCGTAGCAATGGGGTCGACGACCGACCAACGGGCTAAGACTCAATTCGATTGCCAGGTGGACGGCTATTGCAGCCTAGTTGCCGGTTCAGTAAACCTGCGCGTTTACCCCACCTTACCAGGCATGTCGGTTCTCGGGTGAAAAACGCCCTGAACTGAGGTCAAACCTGGTGGTCGATTCCGGCAGTTCCGAGTTCGTCGCCACAAAACGGAGGACGTCCTGGACGACGTACGACCGGCCCACAAAAATTGACCTAAGTGCAGCATAATTAGGGGATTACTGGCTGTCAACGAACTCGTTACGATAGGGACAACCGGTTGATTTATCCCCTCACGCCCAGCCTTAACTGCTATGAGCGGTACGGTCGCTACTTCCGCCCCCCCGTCGATTCGCGACTGGACGGTCTACGTCGTGGACGCCTATTCGCTGATCTTTCAGGTATTTCACGCCCTGCCTGAAATGACCAGTCCCCGCGGTGAACCCGTTGCGGCCGTCTATGGGTTCGCGCGTGACATACTCTACCTGATTGAGAATAAGCAGCCTGACGCCCTGATTTGTGCATTTGACCTTCCGGGACTGACATTCCGCCACCAAATCTATGACGATTACAAGGCAAATCGAGGGGAAATGCCCCAAGATCTTGTCGTGCAGATTCCCAAAATCCAGCACCTCCTGGGGGCGTTGGCGGTGCCGATTCTTTCGGCCCCCGGATACGAGGCAGATGACGTCCTCGCTACGCTGGCGCGGATTTGTAATGACTCACACGCCAACTGCTTCCTGGTCACTGGTGACAAGGACTGCCGGCAACTCATTACCGATCGCGTCTCGATTTACAACATTCGCAAAAACACCACGTTTGACGCGGAGCAGCTTGCAGAAGACTGGGGTATTCGCCCCGATCAGGTGGTCGACTTTCAGGCCCTCGTCGGCGATAAGGTTGACAACGTCCCGGGGGTTCCGCTGATCGGACCGAAGATCGCCCAGGAACTCCTGGCAACCTACGACTCGCTCGAAAACGTGCTCAGTCATGCCGCCGAGGTCAAAGGCAAAAAAAGAAGTCGAAATCTCCAAGAAGGGCGGGACCAAGCTTTGTTGTCCCGCCAGCTGGTCAAGCTGGACGATCAAGTCCCCGTCAACCCTGACTGGGAAGCGAGCCAAATTGGTGGTTTTGACTCGCAGCTGCTGATGCAACTGAGTATAGACTTGGGATTTCGAACCCTTAGCGAGCGATTTTCCCAACTCGGGGAAACTGGCCTGTCGATCCCTGTGGCCGAATGGAAAACCGATTATCGTATTGTCGATACGCCGGCTAAATTTGACAGCTTTCTCGCCCAGCTTTCGCAACAAGAGCTTGTTTCGCTCGATACAGAAACGACCGATATTAATCCGCGGTGTGCGGAAATCGTTGGTTACTCCTTCGCCTGGAAACCTGGCGAGGCCTATTACCTGCCGGTCCGGGGTCCTGCGGGCGATCCACAACTGAATCCCGACGACACGCTCGCTCGACTGCGACCCGTGCTGGAAAATCGAGCCGTTGGAAAAATCGGGCAGAACCTTAAATATGACATGGTTGTCCTCCGATCGGCCGGGATCGAGTTGGCAGGAATTACCTTTGATTCGATGGTGGCCAGTTATTTGCTTGACGCAGGGCAACGGAATCACAACCTGGATGAACTCGCCAAACGATATTTAAACCACAACACCACGAAAATCGACACGTTAATCGGCAGCGGTAAAGAGCAAAAACGCATGGACGACGTCCCGATTGCTGAAGTCGGTCCCTATGCGGCCGAAGATGCCGACGTACCACTGCAACTCCACCCGCTGCTCGCGGCGCAACTCGCAGAGAAAAGTCTTGACGCCTTGAACCGGGACCTGGAGATTCCCCTGGTCGAGGTGCTTGTGGAACTGGAGTACAACGGCATTCGTGTCGACAAAGACCGCCTTGCCGAATTGAGCACAAGGTACGGTCAACGCATTAAAGAACTGGCGGTTGAGATCGAAGAACTGGCCGGGCACCCGCTCAACATCGCCTCTCCCAAGCAGTTGGCAAACGTGCTTTTTCACGAGATGAACCTGCCCGTGATCAGGAAGGCAAAAACCGGGCCGAGCACCGACGCCGGCGTTTTGGAGGAACTCAGCAACCTCCACCCACTGCCAGCCAAGATCATTGAACATCGCCAGTACTCGAAGCTGAAAAACACCTATGTCGATGCCCTGCCTGAATTGATCCATCCGGTCACGGGGCGGGTTCAC